>LNFM01009237.1_pt1 | contig 14478 bp, 13 predicted proteins | sample 596031 | NCBI WGS metagenome assembly LNFM01 (sample SAMN04254537, study PRJNA301005) | activated carbon metagenome | isolation source: dual media filters at the Ann Arbor, Michigan drinking water treatment plant | place: USA: Ann Arbor
AGCTCCAACCAGCCGTGGTATCTGCCTTCTCCATAGCATATCCAAACCCTTTTTTGCTATAAGCAAGGGCTGCGTTGCCGCGGAATAAATCAGCCTTCATTAATCCTTCGGTACCATACACTTCACAATGGTCGTCCATACCACCGTGCTGGGCCCAACTGTTTTCGGCCACGCCAATGGTACCGTTTTCAAACTCCACGATTACCACCGAGTTATCTTCGCCTTTGGTTCTTCCTTTATGCAGGACCGTGTTCATCGTAGCCATCACACTTTTCACCTTGGCATTATTTAACATCCAGAAAAACCACCCAAAGGCATGGCAGCCCATGTCCATCAACACCCCGCCACCGGCCAGCTTAATATCATAAAACCAATCGGAGTGCGGACCGGAATGTTTCTCCGCTTGCTTAAGCATATAGATGTCTCCGATAGCTCCTTCTTTCACCAGACTTCTAACCCGCTCATACTTGGGTGCAAAGCAAAGTTCTTCAGCGTACATCAGTTTTACGCCTTGTTGTTTGCACACCTTAATCATTTCATCCGCTTCTTCGATGGTCACTGCCAGCGGCTTTTCGATGATGATATGCTTTTTTGCCATCGCAGCTTTGATCGTTGCCTGGGCATGTAAAAAGTTGGGCAGGCATACATCTACCACCTCGCACCCCGATTCATTGATTATGGCATCCATCGAATCGTACCATTTTTTGATATGATGTTTTTCTGCAAAAGCCTTCGCCTTGTTGATGTCGCGACTAAACACAGCGACTACTTCGGCATCCGGTACAAACCGTTCGTAACTCTCCACGTGGATGTCAGAGATAAATCCACAGCCCAGGATGGCAACTTTTGTTTTGTTCATGGTATTTATTGATAGTGTTTAGTAATGATTACCTCACTGTTGCTTTGTCAATTCGTTTCGGTGTATCTGCACCGCTTACCATGGACTTTGCGCTTAAGGCAATAGCCCTAATGGTAGAAGTAATATTCTTCATGTCCAGAGTTTCCACTTCATCATCAACCGTATGATAAAACTTATCGATATCAATTTCATCGGTGGAGATAGTATGAGCCGGAACTCCCAAACGAGCCAGCGTTGCATTGTCCGATCGGTAGAAAAGGTTTTGTTGTGGATAAGGATCAGGTCTGAACTCAAATTGGGTTCCTTTTAAATTTTTCTGAAGTATTTCTCCGAAGTCGGAACGTTCGTAGCCTGTAATGAACGCAAAATTTTGTCCCCACTTCGAAGGCTTGCCGATCATTTCAATATTAAACATCGCCATCACCTTGTCGGGATTGAGTTGTTCTGAAAAATATTTCGAACCGTAGCCGCCAATTTCTTCGGCCGTAAAGGCGACAAAGATCAGCGTCCGGTTATTGTTTTTGATTTTATTAAAGTATCGGGCTAATTCAATCACAGCCGTAGTACCTGAGGCGTCATCATCCGCTCCGTTAGCGATGGAGTCGCCAGCCACGGAAGGTCTGATGCCAATGTGATCATAATGCCCTGAGAAGACAATAAACTCATCGGGCTTCGTTTTGCCGGGAATTATTCCCATTACATTGGCCATGGTTACAGTTTCAATTTTTTGGGTGGCTTTCACTGCGTAGGATAATACAGAAGTAACACCCACAACAAATATTTTATTTGATTTTCGTTGAGTTATAAATCGTCTTCCAAAATATCCTTTCAACTCGCCAAGATGTACTTTAAATTCCGGTGCCACTAACACAATGGCAGAGGAGGTGTCACGCGTCAGGTTAAAAGCCTTGCTGAGAAAATATTGACGCACGTTAGCAATCGAAGTATCGTAAGGGATTACAATTACCCCGAGACCTTTCGTATAGTTCGCCTCCGTTTTCTCTGAAACGAACAAGGTGTTTTCTATAGGAATTTTCTGTCCATTGATAACCACCTCCAGCGTTTGTGGCACAATCATGTCTTTTTTAAACTCCTGACGGTAAGAGGTAAGGCCAGCAGAGTTTTTAAGACCTATTTTTTTGAATTCACTTTCAATAAAGGCCGTTGCTTTTTCAATCTGTTGCGGTTCAGTGGCCGAGCGGCCCATCATATCATCCGCAGCCAGCGTTTTGATTACGCGGGTGACACTCTCTTCTTTAATAAATTTTTGTTCGGGTTGCGCATAGGCGAGGGCACAGCCACTCATCAACAGTGCAAGAATAGTTTTTTTCATCCTCCAAACTTAGTAAAACAAATTTTGCAATTCATTTTATTTTCTACCAGGATTCTTGCCAACACGTTAAGCGGTCTGCTTTTTACCCGTGTTTACCAGAAACCCAAAAGCTGCGGCTGTAAAAAACATGAGCAAGCTATAGATTGCCGGTGGAATACTCATCGTGGAATTGTTAAGTACGTTCAACGCAATGTAGATAGCCAGCGTGCCATTGTGAATACCAATCTCCATGCCGATAGCGATTGCCTGCTTCTTATCAACCTCGAAGAGGAGAGGCACATAGAATCCAACAGCAAGGCTTAGAATATTAAATAATAAAACAGGGGTTCCCATTTGTGCGAAGTGATCCATCAGCATTTGTTTTTCCCGTATCGTAACCGACACGATAATGAGGATCAAGAGCAATGCTGAAATAATTTTTACCGGCTTTTCCATTTTAGTTGCAAACGCAGGTGCCTTACTTTTAATAAGCATGCCCAGGGAGACGGGCACCAAAACAATGACAAATACTTCAATCACTTTGCTGAAAGGCAACGGAATATACTGACCGGCACCCATAAAATACTCCATCGATAGATTGACAATAATCGGAAGTGTAAAAAGTGTTAATACGCTATTCACTGCGGTGAGTGTAATATTCAGGGCCACATCGCCATTCGATAGATGACTGTATAAATTGGCTGTGGGTCCTCCGGGTGAAGCCGCCAAAAGCAACAACCCCACACTTAATACCGGACTAAGTCCGCTGAATTCAGCTATGATAAAACACAATGCCGGTAGCAAGATCATCTGACAACCTAACGCGATGGTGATGGCTTTCGGATATTTGGTAATTCGCTTGAAGTCATTCAAGGTTAGCGATAAACCCAATCCGAGCATGATGATGCCCAGCGCTATGGGTAAGAAGAGGGTGGTGGCGGTAGATTGTTGCATTGCTAAAGTTATATAAAAATATGAAATAGGTTAAGCCCTCCTGCCAGCCTCTCAATTCTCAATTCCTAATTCCTAATTCCTAATTCCTAATTCCTAATTCTACAATTCATCCCATCACTTCAACACTTCAGCAACCTTCTTTATTAAAAGCTCGCTGGTCACCCCACTTTTGACGTGTAATCGCCATAAAAAGTGACGCGTATGAAGTTTATCACCCTTATTCTGTTTTCAATGACCTCCCTGATCTCCTGGTCTCAAACCAAGATTTCGGGAGTAGTTAAGGATGAAAAAGGAGAGCCCATTCCAGGCGCGAATATTATGATCAAGGATTCTTATGATGGTACCAGTTCAGATGTGGATGGCACATTTTCATTTATCTCCGAAGAACGTGGTGCTCAGATCTTGAATATAACTTTTGTTGGTTATAAGGTTTTTGCACAAGAGGTTGAACTTACAGGCAAGCCTATAAAAATCGAAGTACTTCTCAAAGAAGAGATCAACCAACTCGATGGCGTGGTGATATCGGCTGGATCATTTACGGCCGGTGAGGAAAAGCGGAGAACAATTTTAAAGGCAGTTGATATTGCGACTACGGCTGGTGCTACAGCAGATATTGCCGGTGCACTGAATACATTACCCGGAACACAAAAAGTAGGTGAAACAGGTCGCCTGTTTGTTCGGGGTGGTGATGATTCCGAAACGCGCACCTTTATTGATGGTATGGTCGTGCTGGATGCCTATGGCCCGGCAGCTCCTAATACTCCTTCGCGTGGTCGTTTTCTTCCTTTCATGTTTAAGGGAACAAGTTTCAGTACCGGAGGTTATTCCGCAGAATATGGTCAGGCGCTTTCGTCAGCACTCGTATTAAATTCCAAAGACATTGCGGAAATGAACCAAACTGATATCGGTATTCTTTCGGTGGGTGCCGATGTAGCGCATACGCAGGTTTGGGATCGGGCATCCGTATCCGGGAAAATACAATACACGAACATCCGGCCTTACTTTGGTATGATCAATCAGGAGGTAGATTGGAGAATTCCTCCGGCATCGGGGGAGGGTAGTTTTGCCTATCGGCAGAAATCTGGGAAGGATGGCCTGTTTAAATTTTTTGGTAATGTTAATCATTCCTCATTCTCCTTGTATAATCATAACATTCTTGATCCTTCGATCAAACAACAAGTTGACCTCACCAATAACTACCGTTATGGCAATGGATCTTACCAACAATCGCTAAATACAAATTGGTCATTACGCACGGGTATTGCTTATTCGTATAATCAGAACAAAACCAAGGTGGATGGTTTACCCTTGAACGAAACTGAAGAAGGAATTCATGCCAAGGCAGTCTTTGAACATTCTGCCAGTGATCAACTGGAGTTGAGAATGGGAGGAGAGATCATTAACCGCTTCTACGAAGCCACACGCTATAATATTAATACAGATGCTACAGAATCGCTTAGCTTCTCTGAGCCTTTATCGTCTGCTTTCGCGGAAGCTGAATATTATGTAAGTAATCATTTTGTCGCCAAGGCTGGTGGCCGCTTTGAATACAATGGACTAAGCAAAGAAGCGAATGTGGATCCACGTCTTTCATTGGCCTACAAGCCTGGAAAGCAGGGTCAGTTTTCCCTTGCTTATGGAACATTTCGTCAATCACCTTTGAATCAATATCTACGAGTTAATAATCAACTTGATGCGCAAAGGGCCGAACATTTTATTCTTAACTACCAGATCATAACCGATCGCAAAACTTTCCGTATCGAAACTTATTATAAAAAATATAGCGACCTGATTAAATTCAATGGCGCCCCAACCATGCTTACCAATTCCGGTAACGGGTATGCAAAGGGCATTGAACTTTTCTGGCGCGATAGTGAAACTATTAGGAATGTTGACTACTGGATTTCTTATTCCTTTCTGGACACAGAGCGCGATTACCTGAACTTCCCAACATCAGCCGTTCCATCTTTCGCCTCAGCACATAATTTCTCTTTCGTCTATAAACATTTTATTACCGCTATCAAATCTCAACTCGGTTTCACATATAGCTACAGCAGCGGCCGCACCTACTTTAATCCGAATAAATCGGCAGATCAATTTAACTCAGACAAAACACCTTCTTATCAGGATTTGAGTGCAAACATTGCCTACCTGCCCAAGAATAATCTGATCATCTATTTATCGTGTACGAACCTGCTCGGTCGGGATAATATTTTTGGTTATGAATATAGCGCGCTTCCCAATACAGGTGGGGTTTATGAAAGCCGACCGATTCGCCAGCCTGCGCCACGCTTTTTATTTATAGGAGTTTTTATCACCATCAGTAAAAATAAATCGATCAATCAATTGCCTAATCTCTGATTCAACTCAACAATTAACTAACAACACTTATGAAAACAATCAATCTAATCTTCCTGATGATCATCGCGGTTACTACCTGGGCCAATGATGACAAGTATTATGAGCAAATGGGAAAACAAATTCAGGCTGTGTATACGGCAAAAACCACGGACGAATTCCAGGCGGCTATTAATGCACTGGATCGCATAGCCAACGCAGAGAAGAACAGGTGGGAGCCACTTTATTACAGCGCTTTTGGAAATATTATGCTGGCGACAAGAGAAAAAGAAGATTCCAAAAAAGATGCCTATCTCGATCTGGCATTGGTTGCTATCGAAAAGGGAAAACCGCTTGCGCCTGCTGAATCTGAACTTATTGCTCTCGAAGGATTTGTACACATGATCCGGCTAACGGTTGATCCGGCATCTCGGGGCCAACAATATTCAGGTTTAGCGATGCAAACTTTTGGAAAAGCATTGGGTATGAATCCTGACAACCCACGGGCCATGTCGTTGATGGCTCAAATGCAGTTTGGCACAGCACAATTTTTTGGTCAGGCACCCACCGAAGCCTGTGAAACCGCTCGCAAGGCTGCTTCAGTTTTTGAAACTCCAATAGTATCAGAAAATCCGTTGGCGCCACGATGGGGAAAGGAAATGAATCTTGAAGTTCTAAAAAACTGCAAGTAATTGAATCTCAAAGCAGACTTGCCAGATTCGGAATCAGATGAAAAAACTATAATTTGCACCCGTGCCTTCACTCACTAAATTTCTAAGAGAAAATCTCAAAGCCCTTTTGTGGGCAACCCTGTGTGGTTTTGGAATGAGCTATTTTATTTGGCGCGGGTGCTGTACGCACTTTTCCTCCCTGGTGTTGATAAGCTGTTTTACTGCCTTAATGTGGATTGCCCTTTGGCTGGGAAACGCTTATGTGAGCAATGTCCTTGATTACTTTTTCTCCTGGGAGAAAAAAACGATAGCTCGATTGATTGCTGGTCTTATCGGGATGGTGGTGTACACGCTATTTGCAGTCTATGGATTAATCTTTCTCTTCAGAAATGTGTTTGGGTTTTATCTGGGCGAGGGTATAGAAGAAACCTACTTCACCACAATTGTTATTACATTAATCATTACCCTGTTTATGACGGGGCGCATGTTTTTTGCAAACTGGCGCATGGCTGCCATTGATGCCGAGCGTCTCAAAAAGGAGAGTATAGAAGCGCAGTACAATAATTTAAAAAATCAGGTGAATCCGCATTTTCTCTTTAATAGTCTAAATGCCCTCACCAATCTGGTTTACCAGGATCAGGACAAGGCCGTTAAGTTCATAAAGCAGTTGTCCGATGTATATCGTTATGTTCTGGATAGCAGGGATAAAGAAGCAGTTCCACTGGAAGAAGAAATGAAATTTTTGGAAGCCTATGCCTACTTACAGCAAATAAGATTTGGCGAAAAACTAAAAATTGAAATTGATTTGATGAATGTAAAATGTTTAGTTGCCCCCCTCGCGTTGCAAATGTTGGTGGAGAATGCTATTAAACACAATGAAATCTCGAAGGAGCATCCGCTTTTAATCAGAATTTATAAACGCGATCAAAATTTAGTGGTAGAAAATACTTTGCAAAGAAAATCGGTGCTGGCAGAGGAGTCATCAGGCTTAGGATTAGAGAATATAAAAAGACGATATGATTTTTTAAGCAAGCGAAGAGTGGAAGTGAATGAAACACCGGATAAGTTTATAGTTACTATTCCCATGATTGATTTTATATGAAGGTTTTAATTATTGAAGATGAGCCACAGGCAGCCGAGCGCCTGATCTCTTTAGTTCAAAATCTTCAAACCGATATTGAAATTAGTGATAGCTTAGATTCTGTTAAGCGTGCTGTGGAATGGCTTTCGAAAAACCAGGCTGTTGATCTGATTTTCATGGATATCCAATTAGCGGATGGATTGAGCTTTGAAATTTTTGAAAAAGTTGAGGTCACTGCTCCCGTGATTTTCACTACCGCTTATAATGAGTATGCACTTAAGGCCTTCAAAGTAAACAGCATCGATTATATCTTAAAACCAGTTGATAAAGATGAGTTAGCGTTAGCGTTTAAGAAGTATCAATCCTTAACCCGACAGCAGGCGCCACCGGATAAAATGATGGAGAGTATTTCGTATGCTATGCAAATGCTTACCAAAAAATACAAAGAACGCTTCGTAATTAAAGTGGGTGAGCATCTAAAATCTGTGGAGGTAAGCGAAATTCTTTTTTTCTTTAGCCTCGAGAAAACCACATTTGCGCAAACAAAAGATGGCCGTAAGCATATTCTGGATTTTACTCTTGATCAGTTAGATGGCCTGGTTGATCCTGCCCGTTATTTCCGGATCAATCGTAAGTATGTTGTTAGTATTGATTCCATTCAGGATATGATCGGCTATACAAACAGCCGCCTTAAATTAGTCTTAAAAACCAGTGATGACAGCGATGTGATTGTTGCCCGTGAGCGGGTGCAGGAATTTAAGGAATGGCTGGATCGCTGATCAGCGAATGGCAATATTCAAAATCAGGAAGAAGAAGAGTTGGGTAAAGTAGAAGGGGAGGGCTAATTTATTTTCTGCTTTTACCCTCAGCAGATGATAGGCACCCTGCATAATGGCAGACGTGATAAACCAGCTGACATAATTTTGGAAGGGCACTACGTTATCTTTCCAACTCCAGAAATCAAAATGCATAGCGACTGGTTCAATTAACCAATCCACAGCAACAGCCAGCGTAGCACCTACAATAATTTTTACTGCTACAGGAATTTTTAAACTATCGGTAAGGCAAGCAATGCAATACATAACCAGTAGCCAATTGAGTCCGATGATGATCGGTACATTAAATAGTTTCGGACCTAATGTGGCTCCGTAGGAATATTCCCCGAAAATAAGACCCGACCACACTCCCAAAAACTCGATTACGAACCCCAGTACAAAAATTAACACTGAGTACCCGAGAATTTCAAGATTGCGCTCCCGGTGATTAGCCCACAACAGGACCGCACTCATGATTAGATTAAGCGGAGTTAGGAGTCGAAAATATTCCTGAAAGGGAGATAACATGCCGATTATCCCTACAAGATGGAGAAGACCTATAATCCAAATTGAATAGGTGGTGATGACTGATGAAACCCTACTATAATAATACCTGAGCATGTTTCATAAACACACATTTAACCAAACTGTTCTGAGATAAGTGCAGAAGTTATTCGTCCCGATTGCAGGCAAAGTGGAATACCGCCACCCGGATGGGCACTCCCGCCACAGAAAAATAGGTTTTTAAATTCACCTGAGAAGTTGGGATGTCGGAGGAACGCTGCATATTTATTGTTGGAACTGGTGCCATAGAGCGAACCCTGGTAGGAGGAGGTTCGAAGTTCGATAGATCGTGGATCCAGAACGGCTTCGGTTTCAATAAGAGATTCAATGTCTGATTTCAGCAGCCGATTTAGTTTCTTGATAATATTTCGCCTTGTTTCAGCAATAAGCGTATCCCAATCCTGACCCGTGTTGGCGGGAACATTAATCATGACGAACCAGTTTTCGCAGCCGGCAGGAGCATCCGTTACACAATACTTTGAAGTAATGTTAACGTAAACGGTAGGGTCAGCATGTAATGAATGAGTTTTGAAGATTGTTGTAAACTCTTCTTTGTAATCCTTTGCAAAGAAGATGTTATGTAGATTCAACTGTGGAAATTCTTTTTTTATTCCCCAGTAAAATATGAGGGCCGAACTGGAGCGCTCTTGTGCCAATATTCTTTTGGGAGACTTGGCGTAAGGGAGAAGTTTCGTATAAGTGGGATATACATCCATGTTGCTGACAACAACATCGGCTAAAAGAATTTCAGATGGTGTTTTTACTCCCGTAACTCGATGCTGATCTGTTATGATTTCCATTGCGCGGGTATTAAATCGGAACTCCACACCGAGCTCACAGGCCAATTTAAAAAGTGCTTGTGTTATCGAGTACATGCCACCGTGCGGAAAGAATGTACCAACATTAAATTCCAGATGCGGAATGGAGGTAAGGATGCCTGGTGCCTGGTACGGGTCGGAACCATTGTACGTAGCATAGCGGTCAAACAATTGGATGAGTTTGAGATCGGTTAGTAAACGAGCATTTCGCTGATGCATAGTCTCAAACAATCCAAAACTTGGTATGTGAGGTAATGCACATGCCACTGATTTGCTTACCCACGTCTTGATTTTGTGTAAGGAGTTCTCCAGAAATATGTGCGATACAGTTGAATAAACGTGTTTTGATTTTTGGAGATAATCTTTGATTCTATTTGCAGGAACTTGCAATTTGGATTCTACTTCTTTGGCAAACTTGTCAACGTTTGCATGGGCTGTAATCCGGGTTCCATCTTCATAAAAGTATTCACAGGTCGTATCAAGCTTTTGATAGGTGTAATAATCACGTGGATTTTTGCCAGTATCTATGAAAACATCATCCAGAAATTCCGGCATCGTAAATAAAGACGGTCCAGCATCGAAACGATATCCTTGTTGAGTGATTTCGGTAAGCTTACCACCAGGATAGGAGTTTGCTTCCAATACAATAACCCTAAAGCCCTTCGACTGCAATCTGCATGCGGCAGTCATACCGGCAATACCCGATCCTATTATGACAATGTTTTTCATGGGATGAGAGTTCAACAAATTGTGCGTGGTATAGTTTTGAGAATGTTTGTTTTTAGGTATTTTTCAACTTTGGATTATTGCATGGAGCCACCTGAATCAATCGTTTCAACCACCGCCTGCGTAAATTGTGATAGAGAATTTACGGGTAATTTTTGTGCTGCTTGTGGGCAACGCGCAAATGTAAAACGAATTACTTTTAAAGAAGCGTGGATTGATTTTTGGGCCAGGATTTATGGCTTTGATGGAATGATGCCCAGAACCCTTCGAGACCTTACCCTCCGGCCAGGAGCGGCCTCACGAAGGTACATGGAAGGAAACCGAGTATCCTATTACGGACCTGTAGGATATTTCTTTTTAATGATCACGTTGCTTTACCTAATTGCGGCCTTGCTTGATATCAGCATCGTTGATTTTCTTAAGCATGGAGCCGATTCCGGATTGCAACCTGCACCACAGAAAGGAACTGGTCAGGAACAATTTATGCAATCTACCTTTCAAGTCGTATCAGATAACTTGAAGCTTGTTTCCTTTGTAGTAATACCTATTCAAGCTTTTGCTTCCAGATATTTGTTTTTCCGCAAAAGTGGTTTAAATTTTTTAGAGCATACCGTGCTACCATTCTATGGGTTGGGTCACTTGTATTGGTTAAGTATATTGAGTTTGCTTACATTCACTCTTACAGGCAATTTTCTGCCCAACTGGATCCAGCTTGTTATAGCAATTTTGTACTTCAGCTATGCGTATTCGAATTTGTTTCAGTATCAGTCACGAATAAAAGCATTTGCAAAAGGATTTGGAGTTTATATCACCACGCAACTTTTATTTGGACTGTTAGTGGCAATAATCGTTTTTATAATAATCCTGTTTAATCAGGAAGCTTTTGAAATGCTCAAGCCCTCCAATAACAGGTAACCATATAGTTATGTCAGGTAGTTGACAATCTTTATATAACTTTGCACGTATACTGCGCTTACTAAATAATGTGCGATGAAAATTGGTCAACTGCTTTATTGGTGCGCGCGTTTGGTAGCCGCCATAATCATGATTCAAACACTATACTTTAAATTTAGTGCCTCGGAAGAATCAGTATTTATTTTTACGACTGTGGGCATGGAACCCTGGGGTAGGCTTGGGGTGGGCTCAATGGAATTGGTAGCTTCTATTTTAATATTGATGCCTTCTATGGTGTGGTTAGGTTCCCTTTTGGCGATTGGCTTAATGGCTGGCGCAATTATGATGCACACAACTATTTTAGGAATTGAAGTGAAAGGAGATGGGGGTCAGCTCTTTATTTATGCGGTGGTGGTCCTGCTATGTGCTGTATACGCTTTTTGGTTTAGCCATAAAAGCATACCCGTTTCAATCCGGAAATTCCTGCCCTCATTTCTTCAATAATTCAAGCAACTTTTCCAGGTCTTCGGTAAGTGATGGAACACTGCTTAAGTAGGATTTTAATCCTTCACTTAAGTAGTTAGGAATAGTTTCATTTTTACCGGCTTTTGTTTGTATGTCACGCAACAAATCAAGGGCATCTTTTTTGGTACTAAAATCCTCGGATTCAACTTTTTTGATCAGGGAATCAATCGCGATGGTTTTTTCATTTTGTACCAAAATCGGCTCAGCAACGGCAGGTATTTGCACTTTATTCTTCACATCATTCACGCAAAGGTTATATTCATCAATAATTTTATCAAGATCCTTTTTAACGAGCTTACCATTTTTTATCTGGGTTGCTATTGCCTCACAATCTTCCAGAAACGTTCCTAAAATTCTTTTAAAGCCGATATTGGGTACTTCGATAGAGGTGCCATCGAGTCGAACCAGAAAACGACCATCATAAAGATTCTTGTCCGGTAAACGAAATGCATACAAACTCAGGTAGCCCGGCTTTAGTAATTTCATTAACAAGACTTTCTTATCAAATTGAATGGGTCTATAAACCTGACTATCTATCTCCACTTTAAGAACCTGTAGCGCAGTAAACATTTCTTTTTTTCCTGCCGTTTCAATTTGCACCCGGTCAATGAGATCATAGGATTGAATGCGGATTTTTCCGTAAAGAGTGTCTGCTTTTTTTGAGGTGATGAGGTAATCGGTTTGTGCACCCGCAGAACAGGAAAGAAGCATGAAAGCCAGAAATGTACGTAACATGATTAAGATTTTGGTTCGAAATACGTTAATAACCTCGTTACTGACAAGATGTAACTTTATTTTGCAGGATACTATTTTTGTTTCCGGTTACTACTCTGGCTTATTTTTTTTGAATAGGTTTGTTGGCCTGTTTAACCCCCCTTAATGGTAAACTACAATCCGAAAGTCTGGTTTTCACTGATATTTCATGCTTATAGTCGGGGGGTAATGCGGACGCTAACCCCGGCCCTTATTTTCATGACTATTTTTGCTGCAGGGGTATGCTATCTGTTGCTTGATGTGCTGAGATTCCACGAAAGTGATTTTCACACAACCATCTCCATGCACTCGTTACTCGGTATAGTACTGGGTTTGTTTCTGGTGTTTCGAACCAATTCGTCATACGACCGCTGGTGGGAAGGGCGTAAACTCTGGGGTAGTATGGTAAACAATACCCGCAACCTCGCGCTTAAATTAAATGCATTTTTAGATGCCGATGATACGGAAAACAGGCGCTGGTTTGCAAGCATGATTCCTAACTATGTTTTTGCCGTTAAGGAGCATTTACGTAAAGGCACCAAGTTGAGCGAACTCGATGCTGTGAATGAGAGTTTTATCGAAGACCTGAAGGATGTTAAGCACATTCCCAACCGACTCTCTTCCATGATGTATACTCGTATCAACGAATTGTATAAAGGAAAAAAAATAAGTGGCGATCAACTTTTTTTGGTTGATAAAGAATTAAAAGAGTTTTCAGATATTCTGGGCGCTTGCGAGCGCATAAAGAATACACCCATCCCGTATAACTACAGCATGTACATTAAGCAGTTTATGTTTATCTATCTGATCACGCTGCCCATGGCATTCGTTACCACATCGGGATACATTACTGTTCCCATTGTAACACTGGTAACGTTTGTACTGCTAAGCGTGGAGCTAATCGCTGAAGAAATTGAAGATCCTTTTGGTCGTGACATCAATGACCTGCCCACCGATGAACTGTCTGAAAAGATTTTGGATAATGTGAAAGAGATTTTGGTGTTTAAGAAGTGATCAAACCTGGTCCACCACCACTGTGTAGATAAAGTAGATAATAATTAACAAAATCATAACCGCATACATAACTAAATCTACCCGTACGTACGCCTTATATTCGCGATACATTTCTTTTAATTTTTTAAACATTATGCGGAAGAAAACCTTTTATAGCTGGTAGTCAGCTGATTTCTGGTAAAAGTAACCATTTGACCACTTTTTTCGTCTTTCCATTTTTGAAAATATGTTTATCCGATCTCTAATCACAGTTTTTTGCCTGATACAGGTCTCTGTAATGGCTCAGTCCAAATTCACCATGAGTGGGTATGTCAAAGATGCAGCAAACGGGGAGGCCCTAATAGGGGCTACCATTTACATTAAGTCCCTCGGCACTGGTGCAACCACAAACGTTTATGGCTTCTATTCGCTTACACTGGATGCTGATACGTACGAAGTTGACATAAGTTATATAGGTTTTGCCTCGCTTTCAAGAACTGTAGAACTTAATCAGAATGTACGCCTGGATATAGAATTAAAAGCCGAAGAAAGACAACTCGAAGAGGTTGTGGTAAGTTCTACCAAGGATCAGGAAGGTGTGAAAGCCCTGGAAATGAGTACTAACCGCCTGGATATAAAAACCATCCTTAAAATTCCAGCTTTTCTTGGGGAGGCTGATGTGATTAAAAGTCTACAACAATTGCCTGGGGTCTCAACGGTAGGTGAAGGGGCTTCGGGTTTCAACGTGCGCGGGGGAAGCGTAGGTCAAAATTTGATTTTGCTGGATGAAGCCACTGTATACAATTCATCTCACTTGCTTGGATTTTTTTCAGTGTTTAACCCCGATGCGGTTAAAGACACGAAATTGTATAAGGGTGCAATTCCTGCACAGTTTGGAGGGCGCATTGCATCGTTGCTGGATGTTCGCATGAAAGAAGGCAACAATAAAGATTATGAAGTAAATGGTGGTGTTGGTACTATTTTTAGTCGCGGTGCGGTAGAAGGACCTTTGTTCAAAGGCGAAGGTTCTTTCATTGTGGCAGGCAGGCGATCTTATGCAGATGTATTAGCCCGGCCTTTTGTTGAAGTTCTCCAGGATGGAGGCGCGCTTAATTTTTATGATCTTACAGGAAAAGCTAACTACAACATCAACAGTCGGAACAGGATTTATGTATC
>LNFM01009239.1_pt1 | contig 14475 bp, 21 predicted proteins | sample 596031 | NCBI WGS metagenome assembly LNFM01 (sample SAMN04254537, study PRJNA301005) | activated carbon metagenome | isolation source: dual media filters at the Ann Arbor, Michigan drinking water treatment plant | place: USA: Ann Arbor
CGAGCTGAAGAAGGCCAAGGAAGAGCTGTTCAACCTGCGCTTCCAGGCTGCGACCGGTCAGCTGGAGAGCCACGGCCGGCTTCGTGCAGTGAAGCGCGACATCGCGCGCATCTACACGATCATCCGCGAGCGCGAGCTCGGCCTGCGTGCGACCCCGGCTCCCATCGAGATGCCGGAGAAGGCTGCGAAGCCGGCGAAGAAGGCCGCGAAGGCGAAGACCGAGGCCGCGGCCGACGACGACGCCGCGCCCGCCGACAAGGCTGAGCCTGCAGAGAAGACTGAGGAGAAGAACTGATGGCGACGACCGAGAAGAAGGCCGCTGCCGGCCACGAGTCGGCCGCGCACGACGTTCGCGACGAGGCCGCTCGTGGCTACCGCAAGGTGCGCCGCGGTTACGTGACCAGCGACAAGATGGAGAAGACCATCGTCGTCGAGGTCGAGGACCGCGTGAAGCACCCGCTGTACGGCAAGGTCATCCGCCGTACCTCGAAGGTCAAGGCCCACGATGAGCTCAACAGCGCCGGTATCGGCGACCTGGTGCTCATCTCCGAGACCCGACCCCTGTCCGCTACGAAGCGCTGGCGCCTCGTCGAGATCCTCGAGAAGGCCAAGTAGGCCTGCGCCTGCTTGACCACTAGGAGTAGGAAATGCTTCAGCAGGAATCCAGAGTCAAGGTCGCCGACAACACCGGCGCCAAAGAGCTCTTGACGATCCGCGTTCTCGGTGGCTCCGGCCGTCGCTACGCGGGCCTCGGTGACATCATCGTGGCGACCGTGAAAGACGCGATCCCCGGCGGCAACGTCAAGAAGGGCGACGTCGTCAAGGCCGTCATCGTGCGCACCGTCAAGCAGACCCGTCGTCCCGACGGCTCGTACATCAAGTTCGACGAGAACGCCGCCGTCATCCTGAAGGCCGACGGTGACCCTCGCGGAACCCGAATCTTCGGACCGGTCGGTCGCGAGCTGCGCGACAAGAAGTTCATGAAGATCGTCTCGCTCGCCCCGGAGGTGCTGTAACCATGGCCAAGATCAAGAAGGGCGACCTCGTCCAGGTGATCAGCGGCGCGACTGAAGAGCGCGGCGGCGACCGTGGCAAGCAGGGTCGCGTCATCGAGGTCATCGCGGAGAAGAACCGCGTGATCGTCGAGGGCGTCAACTACGTCACGAAGCACGTGCGCGTCGGCCAGACGCAGCGCGGCACGAAGACCGGCGGCATCGAGACCCAGGAGGCCCCGATCCACATCTCGAACGTCGCGCTCGTCGACCCCAAGACCAAGAAGCCGACCCGCGTGGGTTTCCGCGAAGAGGTCGTCGACAAGAACGGCGTGAAGAAGACCGTCCGCGTGCGGTACGCCAAGAAGTCAGGTGAGAAGCTCTAATGTCAACCGAAACTGCCGCGCCGGCTGGCGCCGCCTTGGCGAACAAGGTCCAGCCGCGCCTCAAGCAGAAGTACCGCTCCGAGATCACCAAGGCGCTCACCGAGCAGTTCGGGTACACCAACCCGCACCAGGTGCCCGCTCTCGTGAAGATCGTCGTGAACACCGGTGTCGGCGAGGCCGCCCGCGACTCGAAGGTCATCGACGGCGCGATCAAGGACCTCACGGCGATCACGGGCCAGAAGCCCCAGGTCACCAAGGCCCGCAAGTCGATCGCGCAGTTCAAGCTGCGTGAGGGCATGCCGATCGGCGCGCACGTCACGCTGCGCGGCGACCGCGCCTGGGAGTTCATGGACCGCCTGATCACCCTCGCACTGCCCCGAATCCGCGACTTCCGCGGCCTCAGCGCCACGCAGTTCGACGGCAACGGCAACTACACCTTCGGTCTCCAGGAGCAGAGCGTGTTCCACGAGATCGACCAGGACAAGATCGACCGCGTCCGCGGCTTCGACATCACGGTCGTCACGACCGCGAAGACGGATGACGAGGGTCGCGCCCTGCTGCGCGAGCTCGGCTTCCCCTTCCGCTCGAGCGACACCCCCCAGTAGCACCCCACCCGGTCCTCGGACCACGATCGGCCAGGTCGGCCCCCGGTGTACCGGGTGTCGAAACCGGACGAGAAACGGAACAACCGCATCATGACGATGACAGATCCGGTCGCAGACCTGCTGACCAGACTGCGGAACGCCAACTCGGCGTTCCACGACGAGGTGTCGCTGCCCAGCTCCAAGCTGAAGACGCACATCGCCGAGATCCTCAAGCGCGAGGGCTACATCGCCGACTGGGCCGTCTCCGACGCCCGCGTCGGCACGACGCTGACCCTCTCGCTCAAGTACGGCCCGAACCGCGAGCGGTCGATCGCCGGCATCAAGCGCGTCTCGAAGCCGGGCCTGCGCGTCTACGCGAAGTCGACCGAGATCCCCACCGTGCTCGGTGGCCTCGGCGTCGCGATCCTGTCGACTTCCTCCGGTCTGCTCACCGACCGCGAGGCGATGAAGAAGGGCGTGGGTGGGGAAGTCCTCGCCTACGTGTGGTAACCCGCCATGTCACGAATCGGACGCATGCCCATCGACATCCCCGGTGGTGTCGAGGTGAAGATCGACGGCCAGGCAGTCTCGGTCAAGGGCCCGAAGGGTGAGCTCTCGCTCACCGTCGCGAGCCCCATCGAGGTCGCCATCGAGGACAACCAGGTCGTCGTCACCCGCCCCGACGACGAGCGCGCCTCGCGCTCGCTGCACGGGCTCACGCGCACCCTCATCGCGAACCAGATCATCGGCGTCACCCAGGGCTACTCCAAGGGCCTCGAGGTCGTCGGCACCGGTTACCGCGTGCAGGCCAAGGGCGAGGGCGTCGAGTTCGCGCTCGGCTTCTCGCACCCCGTCACCGTGAACCCGCCCGCCGGGATCACCTTCACGGTCGAGGGCAACAACAAGCTCACCGTCAGCGGCATCGACAAGCAGGCCGTCGGTGAGGTCGCTGCGAACATCCGCAAGATCCGCAAGCCCGAGCCCTACAAGGGCAAGGGCGTCCGCTACGCGGGCGAGGTCGTGCGTCGCAAGGCCGGAAAGGCTGGGAAGTAGTCATGGGTCTCGGAACCAGAGGCAAGAGCAAGACGGCCGCCAAGAGCCGCCGTCACACCCGTCTGCGCAAGCGCATCACGGGCACGGCCGAGCGGCCGCGCCTCGTCGTGACGCGCTCGGCGCGCCACGTCTTCGTGCAGATCGTCGACGACACCAAGGGCCACACCGTGGCCAGCGCCTCGACCATGGAGGACGGCCTCCGCGGCTTCGAGGGCGACAAGACGGCCAAGGCCCGCAAGGTCGGCGAGCTCGTCGCCGAGCGCGCCAAGAAGGCCGGCGTCGAGGCCGTGGTGTTCGACCGCGGCGGCAACCGCTACGCGGGCCGTGTCGCGGCGATCGCCGATGGAGCGCGAGAGGGCGGACTGGACCTGTGAGCGAGAACGAGACTGTGAACGAGAAGGAGCAGACCGTGGCCTCTGAGGCCCCCGTCGAGACCGCCGCGTCGTCGGAGACGGCGACCGAGCCCCGCGAGGCTCGTCGTGGCGGCCGCGAGCGCAACCCCAACCGCGACCGCGGCCAGCGCGAGACCGAGAAGAGCCCCTTCCTCGAGCGCGTCGTGACGATCAACCGCGTCTCGAAGGTCGTGAAGGGTGGTCGTCGCTTCAGCTTCACCGCCCTCGTGGTCGTCGGTGACGGCAACGGCATGGTCGGCGTCGGCTACGGCAAGGCCCGCGAGGTGCCCACGGCGATCTCGAAGGGCGTCGAGGAGGCGAAGAAGAACTTCTTCCGCGTGCCCCGCGTCGCTGCGACGATCCCGCACCCCGTGCAGGGCGAGGCCGCGGCCGGTGTGGTGCTGCTGCGCCCCGCCGCCGCCGGTACCGGTGTTATCGCCGGTGGTCCCGTGCGCGCGGTGCTCGAGTGCGCCGGCATCCACGACGTGCTGAGCAAGTCGCTCGGTTCGTCGAACACGATCAACATCGTCCACGCGACGGTGGCCGCGCTCAAGCAGCTCGAAGAGCCGCGCGCTGTCGCCGCCCGTCGTGGGCTCGAGTTCGAGGACGTCGCCCCGGCGCGCCTCGTGCGTGCCGAGGCCCTCGCGGCCGAGGCCGCCGCCGGAAAGGGTGGTGCGTGATGGCCGCGCAGCTGAAGGTGACCCAGATCAAGTCCGTCATCAGCGAGAAGCAGAACCAGCGCGACACGCTGCGGAGCCTGGGCCTCAAGCGCATCGGCGATGTCGTCGTGCGCGAGGACACCCCGGCCAACCGCGGCTACGTTCGCACGGTGGCTCACCTCGTGACGGTCGAGGAGATTGACTAATGGCTGAAGAGAAGAAGGACGGCGCCGCCAAGGCCCCGGCCAAGAAGACCACGACGGCGAAGCCGGCTGCCGAGAAGGCTCCGGCGAAGGCCGCTGCCGCCAAGGCTCCGGCGAAGGCTCCGGCGAAGGCTGCTGCGAAGCCTGCTGCGGAGAAGGCTCCGGCGAAGGCTGCTGCGAAGCCTGCTGCGGAGAAGGCTCCGGCGAAGGCCGCTGCCAAGCCCGCTGCCGAGAAGGCTCCTGCCAAGGCGCCCGCGAAGAAGGCCGCCTCGGCCGACGTCGCGCGCCCCCAGGTGCTCAAGGTGCACCACCTGCGCCCCGCCGCCGGCTCGAAGAAGGACCGCACCCGCGTGGGACGCGGTGAGGGCTCGAAGGGTAAGACGGCTGGTCGCGGTACCAAGGGAACCAAGGCCCGCTACCAGGTCAAGCCCGGCTTCGAGGGCGGCAACCTGAACTCGGTGATGCGCGCGCCCAAGCTGCGCGGTTTCACGAACCCGTTCCGGGTCGAGTACCAGGTCGTCAACCTCGCCGCGCTCGCCGAGCTCTACCCGAAGGGCGGCGATGTCACCATCGCCGATCTCGTCGCGAAGGGCGCTGTGCGCAAGAACGAGAAGGTCAAGGTTCTCGGCGACGGCGACATTGCGGTTAAGCTCAATGTGACCGTCGACAAGGTCTCGCGCTCTGCGGAGCAGAAGATCGTCGCTGCCGGCGGTTCGATCCAGTAGGTGACGGGTGGCCCTCCGGGGCCACCCGCCCCTGCGGTTCCGGCCCACTCGGGCCACAGCATCCTCTCGCCGCCGGGCGGGAGGATGCTCATAGTTTTTCTACGGGAGGTCTCGTGTTCAGAGCTATCGGGCGGATCTTCCGCACGCCCGACCTGCGCCGGAAGATCGGCTTCACCCTCGGTGTGGTCGCTGTCTTCCGTCTGGGATCGTTCATTCCCGCGCCGTTCGTCGACTTCCAGAACGTGCAGATCTGCCTCGCGGGCAATCAGGGCGCCACGGGTCTCTACCAGCTCGTCAACCTCTTCAGCGGCGGTGCCCTGCTGCAGCTCTCGATCTTCGCGCTCGGCATCATGCCGTACATCACCGCGTCGATCATCACGCAGCTGCTGCGCGTCGTCATCCCCCACTTCGACACCCTCCACAAGGAGGGTCAGGCGGGCCAGGCCAAGCTCACGCAGTACACGCGCTACATGACGATCGCGCTCGCGGTGCTGCAGTCGACCACCCTCATCACGGTGGCTCGCGCCGGGGCACTCTTCCCGACCACGAGCGGTATCGCGGCGTGCAACGACCTCATTACCAATGACGCGTGGTACGCGATCCTGCTGATGGTCATCACGATGACCGCCGGCACGGGCCTCATCATGTGGTTCGGCGAACTCGTCACCGAACGCGGCATCGGCAACGGCATGTCGCTGCTCATCTTCGTCTCGATCGCCGCGACCTTCCCCTCCGCGCTGTGGGCCATCGCGGTCTCGCAGGGCTTCGAGATCTTCCTGCTCGTCCTCGCTCTCGGCCTGCTCGTCATGGCCGCGGTCGTGTTCGTCGAGCAGTCGCAGCGGCGCATCCCCGTGCAGTACGCCAAGCGCATGGTGGGGCGTCGCACCTACGGCGGCAACAACACCTACATCCCCATCAAGGTCAACATGGCCGGTGTCGTGCCCGTCATCTTCGCCTCGTCGCTGCTGTACCTGCCCGCGCTCATCGCGCAGTTCAACCAGCCCGCGGCGGGCGAGACGGCGCCCGAGTGGGTGGTCTGGATCCAGAACAACCTGGTCTCGGGCGACAACCCGATCTACATGGTCGTGTACTTCCTGCTCATCGTCGGCTTCACGTACTTCTACGTCGCGATCACCTTCAACCCCGAAGAGGTCGCCGACAACATGAAGAAGTACGGCGGCTTCATCCCGGGCATCCGCGCGGGGCGCCCCACGGCCGAGTACCTCGACTACGTGCTCACGCGGGTCACGCTGCCCGGGTCGCTCTACCTCGGTCTCATCGCGCTCATCCCGCTCATCGCCTTCGCGGCGGTCGGGGCGAACCAGAACTTCCCGTTCGGCGGCGCGAGCATCCTGATCATCGTCGGCGTCGGCCTCGAGACGGTGAAGCAGATCGACGCCCAGCTGCAGCAGCGCCACTACGAAGGCCTGCTGCGATGAGCGCCCGTCTGCTGCTGATCGGCCCGCCTGGTGCGGGCAAGGGCACGCAGGCGCAGCGCCTCTCCGAGGCCCTGGGAGTGCCCGCCATCTCGACGGGCGACATCTTCCGTATGCACCTGCGCAACGAGACCGAGCTCGGCCTCAAGGCGAAGGCCTTCATGGATGCGGGTGACAACGTGCCCGACAGTCTCACGAACGACCTGGTGAGCGACCGGCTGTCGCAGCCTGACGCCGCGGCCGGGTTCCTGCTCGACGGCTACCCGCGCACGATCGACCAGGTGCGCGCCCTCGACGAGTTCCTCGCCGCGCAGGGCACGTCGATGGATGCCGTCGTCGAGCTCGTGGCCGAGCCCGATGTGGTCGTCGAGCGCCTCAAGAAGCGTGCGCTCGACCAGGGCCGAGCCGACGATGACGAGGCCGTGGTGCGTCATCGGCTCGACGTCTACGCCCAGCAGACCGCACCGCTCATCGGCGTGTACGCCGAGCGCGGCCTGCTCGCGAAGGTCGATGGCATCGGCGAGATCGCCGAGGTGACCGAGCGCATCGAGTCGGCGCTCGCGGCGCGCGGCATCCTGTTCACCGCGTGATCGCGAGACGGGGCATCCCTCCGCGGGCCGACTTGCCTCGAGGTGGCACTATCACCTAAGCTCGACCCTTGGTGCTTTTGGCACGCCTTCGGCGTGTCTGCTCAGATCCCGCCGTGCAGAGGGGGTCGTTCGCAGGGGCACCGCGTCATCCGCACGACCGGCAGAACCCACACTTATAGCGACGAAGAGGCAATGGCCAAAAAAGACGGTGTCATCGAGATCGAAGGCTCGGTGGTCGAAGCGCTGCCCAACGCGATGTTCCGCGTCGAGCTGACCAACGGCCACAAGGTGCTCGCCCACATCTCGGGCAAGATGCGCCAGCACTACATCCGCATCCTCCCCGAGGACAAGGTGATCGTCGAGCTGAGCCCGTACGACCTGACCCGCGGCCGCATCGTCTACCGCTACAAGTAAGAGTTTCGCCGGATAAGGAACGGCCCGGGGATCCACCCGGCGCACGAGGCCAGCGAGAGAGAGAACACACCATGAAGGTCAACCCCAGCGTCAAGCCCATCTGCGACAAGTGCAAGGTGATCCGCCGCCACGGCAACGTGATGGTCATCTGCGAGAACCCCCGGCACAAGCAGCGCCAGGGCTAGGGCTTACGCCACCACGAACTCACAACTGAATACGCACTCCAGGCAGTGCCAGATCCCGCGCAAGCGGAGGACACCCCGGGCGGGAGGCCCGGGCACCGGCACTGCTCCACACCTCTCACACACCTGAAGGAGCCGTCATGGCCCGTCTTGCCGGAGTGGACATCCCGCGTGATAAGCGCGTGGAGATCGCCCTCACTTACATCTACGGAGTCGGACGCACGCGTTCGACCGAGACCCTCGCCGCCACGGGCATCGACCCGAACGTGCGCGTGAAGGATCTGACCGACGACCAGCTCGTCGCTCTGCGCGACCACATCGAGACCACCTACAAGGTCGAGGGCGACCTGCGTCGCGAGGTCGCCGCCGACATCCGCCGCAAGGTCGAGATCGGGTCCTACGAGGGCATCCGCCACCGCCGCGGCCTGCCCGTGCGCGGTCAGCGCACCAAGACCAACGCGCGCACCCGCAAGGGCCCGAAGCGCACCGTCGCCGGCAAGAAGAAGGCGCGCTAGTCCGGCCCCGCCGCGACCCGCGCAATCCACAGGTTTAGGAGAAGACCATGGCAGCACCGAAGTCGGCCGCGCGCAAGCCCCGCCGCAAAGAGAAGAAGAGCATCGCCGTCGGCCAGGCTCACATCAAGTCCACCTTCAACAACACCATCGTGTCGATCACCGACCCGAGCGGTGCCGTGATCAGCTGGGCCTCGTCGGGCCAGGTGGGCTTCAAGGGCTCGCGCAAGTCGACGCCCTTCGCCGCCCAGCTCGCCGCCGAGTCGGCCGCGCGCCAGGCGCAGGAGCACGGCATGAAGAAGGTCGACGTCTTCGTCAAGGGCCCCGGCTCGGGCCGCGAGACCGCGATCCGCTCGCTGCAGGCCGCCGGCCTCGAGGTCGGTTCGATCAGCGACGTGACGCCCCAGGCGCACAACGGCTGCCGCCCGCCCAAGCGCCGCCGCGTCTAGACGCTGGAGCTCAGAGTGAGGCCCATTGCTGGGCCTCACCGCGACGCCAGTCCCGACGGCCGTCCCGGCCGGCGGTTCCGGCGCACGACCCCGCACTACCTGCCGTGAATAACTCAACACACTCGACGAGCCAGCCACTCGTCGCGCCACAAGTGTCATATGGCGGACACTTTGCCGAAAGGAATCAACAGTGCTCATCGCACAACGTCCCACGCTGACCGAGGAGTCCGTCTCCGAGTTCCGCTCGCGGTTCATCATCGAGCCGCTGGAGCCCGGCTTCGGGTACACCCTCGGAAACTCGCTGCGCCGCACGCTGCTCTCGTCGATCCCCGGCGCTGCCGTGACGAGCATCCGCATCGATGGCGTGCTGCACGAGTTCAGCACCATCGCGGGGGTCAAGGAGGATGTCACCGAGATCATCCTCAACGTGAAGAACCTCGTCGTCTCGAGCGAGCACGACGAGCCCATCACCGCCTACCTGCGCAAGCAGGGTGCGGGCGAGGTCACCGCGGCCGACATCTCGGCTCCGGCCGGTGTCGAGATCCACAACCCCGAGCTCGTCATCGCGACGCTCAACGACAGCGCCAAGTTCGAGCTCGAGCTCACGATCGAGCGCGGTCGCGGCTACGTGAGCGCCACCCAGAACCGCAGCGAGTTCAGCGAAGCCGGCCAGATCCCGGTCGACTCGATCTACTCGCCCGTGCTCAAGGTCACCTACCGCGTCGAGGCGACGCGTGCCGGTGAGCGCACCGACTTCGACCGCCTGGTCGTCGACGTCGAGTCGAAGCCGGCCATCACGCCGCGCGACGCTATCGCGTCGGCCGGCCGCACGCTCGTCGAGCTGTTCGGTCTCGCCCGCGAGCTCAACACCCAGGCCGAGGGCATCGAGATCGGCCCCGCGCCGGTCGACGCCGTACTCTCGACCGAGCTCTCGATGCCGATCGAGGATCTCGATCTCTCGGTGCGCAGCTACAACTGCCTCAAGCGCGAGGGCATCAACACGGTGAGCGAGCTCGTCGCGCTCTCCGAGACCCAGCTGATGAACATCCGCAACTTCGGCCAGAAGTCGGTCGACGAGGTCAAGGACAAGCTCGTCGAGATGGGCCTCTCGCTCAAGGACGCGGTTCCCGGGTTCGACGGCGCTCACTTCTACGGCGGCTTCGACGACGAGGAGAGCTAGGCGCTCCGGCGCTGCGCTCCACCCCTCTCCGTCACTGATACGAAAGAACACACACCATGCCTCAGCCCACGAAGGGCCCCCGCCTCGGCGGCGGTCCGGCCCACGAGCGCCTGCTCCTCGCGAACCTCGCCACGGCGCTCTTCACGCACAAGCGCATCACGACGACCGAGACGAAGGCCAAGCGCCTGCGTCCGCTCGCCGAGCGCCTCATCACCTTCGCGAAGCGCGGTGACCTCCACGCCCGTCGCCGGGTGATGACGGTCATCCGCGACAAGAGCGCCGTGCACGAGCTCTTCACCGAGATCGCGCCGCTCGTCGCCGAGCGCGAGGGCGGCTACACCCGCATCACGAAGGTCGGCTACCGCAAGGGCGACAACGCCCCCATGGCCGTCATCGAGCTCGTTCTCGAGCCCGTGAACCCGAAGCCGAAGAGCGCCAAGAAGACCGCTCCTGCCGCTCCGGCCGCCGCGCCGGTCGAGGAGGTGCCCGCCGAGGAGGCCGTCGCCGAGGAGGTCGTCGCTGACGACACCGCCGCCGACGAGGTCGTCGCGGAGGAGTCGAGCGCTGACGAGTCGAGCGCGGACGAGTCGAGCGCGGAGGCGCCCGCCGAGGACGCCGCCGAGGCCGCTGACGAGGCTCCGGCCGAGGACGAGGCCAAGTAGCCCCGCGCCATCACGATCGCGTCACGGCCCCCGCTCACCTCGAGCGGGGGCCGTACGCTTTCCTGCGTGACCGACGAGCTGCGCCCGCTGCGCGATCGTGTGGCAGTCTCCTCGCCGCCGCGCATCCCCGACGGCCCCGATGACATCCGCTGGCGGCCGCTCTCGATCGACGACGCAGCCCTCGTAACCGAGCTCGCCGAGCGCATCAGCGCCCGCGACCACCCCACCTGGAGCGAATCGCTCGACGAGATCCGCGAGGAGCTGGGGCACTCCTGGGTCGATCCCGGGCGCGATGGGATGCTCGCGCTCGATGCTGACGGAACCGCCGTCGCGTGGGGCCTCGCGGTCGCACCGCCGAACCCCGAGTCGCTCGTGCGGGTGATCCTGTTCGGCGGGGTCGACCTGGCGCACCGCGGCCGCGGGATCGGGCGTCGCCTGCTCGAGTGGCAACACGCCCGTGCGCGCGCGATGCTCGCCTCGTCTGACCTCGCTCTGCCGGCCTGGGTGCTCAGCTACGCCGCAGACCGCGCGCCCGAGCACGGCCGACTGCTGCACCACGCGGGCTTCGAGCCCGCCCGCTACTTCACGACCCTCGAAGCGGACCTCGCCGAACCGACACCGTTTGCGGCGCTGCCCGACGGTCTCCGGGTCGTGCCCTTCGCCCCCGAGCTCAGCGAGCCCGTGCGTGCCGCGAAGAACGCGGCCTTCGCCGATCACTGGGGCAGTCAGCCCGCGAGCCAGGAGGGCTGGGAGTCGATGCAGGGGCTCTCGAGCTTCCGCCGTGACCTCAGCCGCGTGGCGCTCGAGGGCGACGAGGTCGTCGGCTTCGTCGTGAGCGAGGTCAACGAGGACGACTGGGAGCGCCAGGGCTCGCGCTCGGGCTACATCGCTCTCGTCGGCACCGTGCGCGCGTGGCGCGGCCGCGGGCTCGCGAGCGCGCTCCTGGCCGAGGTGCTCGAGGCCTACCGCGCGGTCGACCTCGAGCGCGCGGTGCTCGACGTCGACGCCGACAACCCGACGGGGGCGCTCGGGGTCTACACCCGGCTCGGCTTCGCGCCGACAGCGCGCGACGTGTCGTACCGCGTTGTCTACTGACGAGGGTCAGCGGGGCCGCTGCAGCTCGGGGTTCGCCTCGTAGTCGATCGGGGCCGGGAGGTCGGCGAGGTACTGCAGCGCCGACTCGACCGCGCCGGTGTAGATGCGGCCGCCCGTCGGCCCGGGGTGCACCTGGTCGCGCGCAAGCAGGTCGATCTGCGGCGCGATCGCGCTGCGCCAGTCGGCGATCACGACCTCGCGGTAGTCGGCCGCGAAGGCCGCGAGATGCCCGTTGACCTCGGGGATCCACCCGCGCGGCGCCTGCGCGCTCACGAGCACGAGCGACCGCTCGGGGCCGATGATCGCGCGAAGCTCGTGGAGGATGGCCGGATCGATCGGGCCGTTGGTGCCGAGCCCGATGACGACGTACGGTCGCAGCTGCCCCGCCGCGGCGAGCGCGCTCACGATGGCGGGCGCCTGGCGCATCTGCCGCGAGACCGCGGCGTCGATCGCGATGCCCGGGAAGCGCGCCTGCAGTTGCGGGGCCGCCGCCAGCATGACCGAGTCGCCGACCGCGACGATCTGATCGCCGCCGGGGAGCGGGGCAGCGGGGGACTCGGCGGGGACGGGCTCTGCCATGGGCCGGCGCAGCGGCACCGCGGCGACGGGCGCCGCCGGGGCGTCGAGCGCGGCCTGACCGGCGGCGATGAAGGCCGCCGCCTCGGACTGGGCGGGGGCACGCACTACGGCGACCGCACCACCGGCGACGAGGCCCGCGACGGCGAGGGCGAGCCCCGCGGCGAGCAGCGCGCGACGGGGTTGCGACCCGCCCGTCTCGCGCCGCAGCAGGGCTTCGAGCCGCCGCGTGCGCACGGGCTGCTCCACGAACCGGTGGCTCAGCGCCGCGAGCACGAGCGCGATCACGAGCGCCGCGAGCCCTAGCAGCCAGGCCTGCTCGCCGACCCGGTCGATCGCGGGCAGCGCCGCGCCGAGCAGGATGAGCACGGGCCAGTGCCACAGGTACAGGCCGTAGGAGCGCTCGCCGAGCCAGCGGGGGAGCGGGGTATCCGCGATGCGGGCGGCGGCGCCGGCGGGATGCGCGAGGCACACGATGAGCACGGCCGTCAGCAGCGTTGCGGCGACGATGCCGCCCCGGTAGGCGGCGGCGCCGTCGATCGAGAGCACGGAGGCGAGCGCGACGAGGCCGCCTGTCGCCAGCAGCGCACCGGCGTCGGCGGCACGAGCGGGCACCCGGGAGGGCCCGGGCACGCCGAGCAGCGGGTCGCGCGCGAGCGCGAGCCCGGCGCCGAGCAGCAGCCCGAAGCCGTGCGTGAGGGTCGAGAGGTAGGCGGCCGAGGCAGGGGCGGGGTCGACTGCCGGGTCGCCCGCGAGCACCGCCATCGCGACGGCCGAGGCGAGCGCGAGCGCGAGCGGCAGCGCGACCCGCAGCGCCCGCGCGGGGAGCAGGAGCAGCAGCACGACGAGGAGCGGCCAGAGCAGGTAGAACTGCTCCTCGACCGCGAGCGACCAGGCGTGCCGGAACAGCTCGGGGCTCGTCTGGTCGAGGTAGCTCGAGCCCTGCGCGATCGACACCCAGTTGCTGCTGAACGTCAGCACCCCGGCGAGCTGCCACCCGATGCCGACGAGCACGTCGCCGCCGATGGCCGCGGCGACCGCCGCCGTCGTGCCGACCATGACCACGAGCGCCGGCAGCAGGCGCCGGGCCCGCCGCCCCCAGAAGCGGCGGATCGCGACCCGGCCGTTCGCACGGTGCTCGGCGACCAGCAGGGCGGTGATGAGGTACCCGCTGACGACGAGGAACACGTCGACGCCGATGAAGCCGCCTGGGGCGAGCCCGGGGAACAGGTGGTAGGCCAGCACGAGCACGATGGCGAGCGCCCGCAGGCCGTCGAGCCCCGGGAGTCGATCGCGAGCGACGCTGCTGGTGCTGATGGCCGACATGGTGCTTCCAGGGTCCCTCCCCTCGGGCTCGCGGTCAAACCGAGCGCTCTAGACTCGGGGACCGTGGAGACTGTGCGACTGCGGCTCGACCTCGCCTACGACGGAACGGCCTTCTCCGGGTGGAGCCGCCAGCCGGGCCTCCGCACGGTCGAGGGCGTGCTCGACGCCGCGATCGCGACGCTGCTGCGCGACCCCGAGCTCGAGGTGCGCCTCGTCGTCGCCGGTCGCACCGACGCGGGGGTGCACGCGACGGGGCAGGTCGCGCACATCGACCTGACCCCCGAGCAGTACCGCCGCCTCGCCTCGGCGCGCCGGGGCGGCTCGATCGAGCACTCGGTGGCGAGGCGCCTCAACGGCATCGTCGCCGCGACGGCGTCCGACGTCGTGATCGACCGGGTGTCGCTCGCCCCCGCCGGGTTCGATGCCCGCTTCTCGCCCGTCTGGCGCCGCTACGAGTACCGCATCGCCGACGCGCTGAGCCACCGCGATCCGCGCCGGCGCACCCACACCCTGTGGCACCACGCCGAGCTCGACGCGGCGGCGATGGATGCTGCTGCCGCGAGCCTCACCGGACTCCACGACTTCGCGGCCTTCTGCAAGCCGCGCGAGGGGGCCACGACCATCCGCACCCTGCTCGACTACGGATGGACGCGGGATGCCGAGGGCGTGCTCGTCGCTCGCGTGCGGGCCGATGCCTTCTGCCACTCCATGGTGCGGGCGCTCGTCGGCGCGGCCGTCGCGGTCGGGCTCGGCCGGCTGGAGCCCGAGCGGCTGAGCGGCATCCTCGCCGACGCCGTCAAGGCCAACGCCTTCGCGGTCGTCGCGGCGACGGGGCTCACGCTCGTCGAGGTGGGGTACCCGCCCGACGACGAGCTCGGGGCGCGCGCCGAGCTGACCCGTGCGCGTCGCGAACCGCTCGGCCGGGCATCCGACCCCTCGGACTGATCGGACGGACAGCGGGTGAACGCGGTGCCTCATGTCAAACTGCCCGGCTGATCTGGGTCGTGCCTCATAAGTGATTGCCCGCGGGGGGCGTTAGGCGCTGGGGCGTAGCTTCAC
>LNFM01009240.1_pt1 | contig 14471 bp, 15 predicted proteins | sample 596031 | NCBI WGS metagenome assembly LNFM01 (sample SAMN04254537, study PRJNA301005) | activated carbon metagenome | isolation source: dual media filters at the Ann Arbor, Michigan drinking water treatment plant | place: USA: Ann Arbor
GGTTTTTTTGAAATAAAACTCGTTCATCGTCATTTTTATTTCGGTGGGTTTTAAAGATTCAATTTTATAGGGACCAGAAAAAATTTTGGAGTGCTGATCACCGTTTTTAAGTGGCACAAACAGCGGGGACATCAGTAAAAATTCAGCAGGCTGATTTTTATTTTCCCACAGAATTTGAAATTTTTTAGGGCCTAAAACCTTGACCCCTAAATCAGTTGCGGGCTTTGATTTGTTAAACACACTTTCCGCATTTTTAATCGCAAACAACAAATCGGCCCTGGGCGATGGCAAAGTCAGGATCCTGATAAAGGATTTTAAAAAATCATTAGCTGTGATGTCTGAGCCGTCGCTCCATTTTGCATCAGACTTAATTTCACATACCCATGCATTGGCTTTTTTATCGCAAGCCTTACCAAGTTCCGGGATCAACTGATTGGTTTTATCCAAGCGGTAAAAGTTTCGGTAAATCTGTTGCTGAACATACTGACCACTGGAAGATCTCAAGCTGTGAGGATCAAAACTTTTTGGAACGTCTGACAAGCTTAATGAAAAAGAAGCAGCTATGGCTGCTTCTTTAATTAAAAAAATTAAAAATAAAACCTTAAGAACCAAGCTCGATCTTTGCAATGGTTTGCAGTTGCATATTGCTGGTGCCTTCATAGATTTGACCGATCTTAGCATCCCGCCAGAATTTTTCCACTGGGTATTCTTTTGTAAAACCGTTTCCACCAAACAAATCAATGGCCATAGATGTTAACTTTTCAGCTACTTTTGATGAATAAAGTTTTGCCATGGCGGCACTTTCGATGAAATCAAGGCCTGCATCTTTAAGTCGAGCAGCATTGTAAACCATCAACCTTGCCGCTTCTAAATCCACTCGCATTTGTGCGATTTGAAATTGCACACCTTGAAATTCAGCGATGGGTTTACCAAACTGTTCGCGGGATTTGATGTAACCAAGTGCTGCTTCGTAGGCCCCTTGCGCGATTCCTAGCATTTGTGCACCAATTCCGATGCGACCTTCGTTTAAAGTTTCAATCGCAATTTTATAACCTTTACCCACTTCACCTAAAATATTTGAGACTGGCACTTCACAGTTTTCAAACAACAATTCACAGGTGCTGGAAGCTCTGATTCCCAGTTTGTCTTCTTTTTTTCCAACCACAAAACCTTTAAAATCTTTTTCTACGATAAAAGCGGTGATCCCTTTGTAGCCTTTCGAAGCGTCAACTGTGGCAAACACGATGAACACATTGGCTTCTAAACCGTTAGTGATCCAAAGTTTTGAGCCGTTTAAGATATATTTATCCCCTTTGAGTTCCGCACGGGTTTTCAAAGCAAAGGCATCGGATCCCGACACACTTTCTGAAAGAGCGTAAGCTCCCACCCATTCGGTTGCGAGTTTTGGCATATACTTTTCTTGAATGGCAGGTGATCCCCACTTGATAAAGGCATTGGTGACTAAAGTGTTTTGTACGTCCATGAGAACTGACACGGATCCATCCACGCGAGCGATTTCTTCAACAGCCAGGCAGGCCATTGTGAATGAGGATCCAGCCCCGCCAAATTTTTCGGGGGATTCAATTCCCATCAGTCCCATCTCGAAAAGTTTTTTAACAATGTCAGGATTCATTTTGGCTTTTTGATCCATATCATGGACATGAGGTTTAATTTCATTTTCAGCAAAACCACGAACGGCATCACGAAATTGAACTTCATCTTCAGATAATGTGGTCAAAGCTGGTCGCATAGGGTTATCTCCTTGATATGTCATGTCTTAGTTGCTCAAGGTTATAGGACGCCCTTGCAAAGGGTCAAGCCTCATTGATACAATACAATTATGGACTTAAATCTATTAGAAATCGGCTACAAATTAGCAACCATGTTTATCCCTTTTTTATTTGCTCTCAGTGTGCATGAATTCGCCCACGGTTGGGTGGCAAAACTTCGCGGAGACCGCACAGCCGAATCTTTAGGCAGACTAACAGTAAACCCCATGGCTCACGCGGATCCCATCGGGACCTACGCTCTTCCGATTTTATCAATTGTTTTTGGCTCTCCTATTTTCTTTGGTTGGGCAAAACCGGTTCCTGTGGATCCTAGAAATTTAAAAACACCAAGAACAGACATGTTTTGGATTGCTCTGGCAGGACCAGGATCTAACATTATCATGGCTTGTTTAGCAGCTTTGGCTTTTGGTCTGATGGCCCACACCTTTGGAATGTCGGGGGCTTTTCCAGCGGCTTACAAAATGCTCAACGCCTTCATCATGATTAATTTATTTTTGGCTGTGTTTAATATGATCCCGGTGCACCCATTGGACGGCGGGAAAGTGCTTGCACGTTTTCTTCCAAGAGCTTGGAATGATTGGCTGGAACAAAACGAAATGATGACAGGAATTATTTTAATGGTTCTGATCTTCACAGGGGCTTTGGCCATTTTAAGATGGCCCGTGATGTGGATGCACAGTTTACTAACTGGCTGGATTTAATACCAACAGGCTGGATTTAAATAGCGTATTTCATACCGATGGCAGTGACTTTGGGGCTTAGTTTTTTGACCCACATCACTTCGGCCATGCAGGGCTCAAGTCGGCCCACTTTAATTCTGATGAGTGCTCCAATTTTAGGAGCCAAAAAAGCATTCACTGCAATCTGACAACCTGAAAAAGATTCTTCTACCAAAAGGGCCACATGCGGAGATATTTTTTTCGTTTTTTTGTCTTCAATCAACAGGACGGCGTAATCACCGATATCGGGTTCGAAGCGAATGTTAGCGCGTTTCGTTTTTATAGCCATACAAAGATAATGGTATTACAAAAAATGGCTTTCAACACGTGAAATAGCTTTAATTTGCCTCATAACTGGCACTTGGATTGCTCATCTCAATTGAGATGAATATTTTAACTATCACTCTGTTTGGTCTTTTTTTCTCTGGCCTCGCCCTGGCCAGTCAAACCTGCAAGGAAACTGTCTCAATTTCAGCCGAAGGGGCCTACTTAGAATTGCTTGAAAAATCAAAACCAAACAAAACCTACGCCGAAAGCCAAAGGGAAGTTTTGCAAGTTCAACAGCTCCTATCAAGTGTGCTCAGGGATGTTCCAGGCAGGCTTGAAGAACTTTTTATGAATCTCACTCCTGAGATGGTCCAGATCCAACTTAAAAATGATCAGCAAAGATTTAAAATTTTGAATGGTAATTTTAAACTGACCCAAGAGGGATATTATTTACCTAAAGCTGAAGGCTACAAAGATATCAAACGAGTGGCTGAGTACAACATCACGAAGAACGCAGCCCAAGTTGAGCATATGAATTTTTATAGAAACCCTGGTTTTGAAGCTCGCTCAAATCCTGAGTTTTTATTTTTAGCTCCCAATAAAAGCCCCGACTATAGCATTGGTCAATTCATGCAGTTTTTATCAGCAGCTGTGACGCCTGTGAATGCCTACGGAAAAGAATTCTCTCAAAATTTATTAATCACAACAGCCCTTATGATGGACATCATTGCGAGCGACCGCGAGATGACGACAATTTCACAAAAAATCTATTATGGTTACCCCACATTAAGTATGCACCACATGACCCGAGTCAGAGAGTCCCAGGCCTACGGTCCTTTAGCAGGTGTGCTAGAAGGTGTGGTGTCGTTTAATCAGGTGGTCAGCAGTTTACTAGCTGAAAAAATTCCTGGAATTGAAACGGGTTCTGAGGCTTTACAAGCCATCATCGACGGAGGGCAGTCTAAGTCTATGGGCTTAACAGCGGAATTTACATCTAGACTTCCGTTAGGTGTCATTGGTCCCATGACTCACGGTGGATTTTATTTTTCTAATCCCGTTAAAATAGGTCCCGAGGGCCGCCTTGTTTTGTCAGACACTCTGACTCAAACACTTTCCAATTTAGTGAAGATTATGGTCAAAAACCAAAAACCCAAAAGCCGATGCCCGATGTCTTCCATGATGGTGAAATTTGGCTTTAAGAAGCCTGAGCACAATCCCCATGCTGGTATGTCGGATCAACAGATCTCGGCCTTGCAGGTCTTAGCTGAGACCTATTTGCATGTGTTTAAATTGGTAGAAAAAAATTCAAATACTCACAAAAAATAGTTGGGTTGTGATAAGGGTGGGACTTCTTAGGAGACCCACCATGAAAATGATCATAGCTTCCCTGATGTTAACACTTTGTTCACTAGCATCTGCTTTTGAAAACTCGGATTATTATTGCCAGCGTGAGAGCGGCAGTCAGGCGAGACACGGTGTTGAGTGGTTTCACCTCACATTCGGTGAAGGAATTTATAAAGGGCGTGTTCTTTTTTCAGTTGTAGTTTCCAAAGCTCAGCAGCCACTTCAGTTTTCAGCACCTGGGGTTTATGCTCACTCGGCCAATGTGCATAAAGGTCGCTATGACGGATTTATGAAGTACACGCCTTCCACTAAGTTCGAAAGTCCCCAAGCCCTATCGCAAAAATTTCCCTCTTTTGTGTTGAAGCGAAGTGTGAATTCTGACTCTTTAGTCGTCGCTTTTCCTGAAAGTAAAAACGCAATTTATTCCTGTAGGGTCAGCCGGTAGTTGTAGCAAACTGTTCAGATTTTTTGAACACTTTGTTCAAAAAATGATTGCCTTTTGATCTAGGGATAGGCAACTAAGAGTCCATGCAAGATCAACAAAATTTTAAATACTACTTAAGGGATGAACTCAAAAAAAGAGTCGAGGCCAACCCTAATTATTCCTTAAGATCCTTTGCGAGATACCTTGGGGTTTCTGCTTCAGGACTTTCTTCATTGCTGAGTGGAAAAAATCCTGTGAGTCCCTTATTCATTCGAAAGGTGGCTCCCAGATTAAAACTCAGTGAATCTCAAGTTCAAAAATACCAATTGGACATCTTGGGGCCTGTGGGCTCTAAGACTCAAGCTCGAAGTTATCAGGTTATTGATCAGGACCGCTTTGAAATCATCAAAGAGTGGTATCATTATGCAATTCTGAATCTTTTGCGAGTGAAGGCTTTTAAGCCACGAGCTTCATGGGTCGCTAAGCGCCTAGGCATTAGCTTAGGACAGGTTTACTCAGCCACCGAGCGACTGCAAAAGGTGGGACTTCTTAGAATTGATGAAAAGGGATGGCATGATCTTTCTAACCAATTCACCAGTCACACGAACAATAAAAAGTTCAGTGAGGCGGCCAGGCTCAATCAAATTCAATTTTTTGAAAAAGCACTGAGTTCCATCACTGAAGTTAAATTTGAACAACGAAATCACACAGGCGTGACACTGGCGTTGAAGATCAGTGATTTAGATAGGGCCAAAGAAAAAATCTCTCAGTTCCGAAAGGAATTTCTACTCGAGTTTGATCAAGCTCAAGAGGCCGACGAAGTTTATCAAGTCAGTGTGGCTCTGTTTCCACTAACAAATTTTAAAAAATAAATTTTAAATACAAAAAAAGAGGTGAATATGAAATCGATACTTTTAACTATAATGATCTTGGCACAAATGAGTCATGCAAGAACATTTCGCGGTAATGACAGCGGTGGGGGATCCAGTTTATCTGCAGAGTTTGTTTCCATCGGAAGATATGCTTTACAGATTCTTATGTTTGATCGACCCAACTTAGGAATTTCAAATGTTGAATCCATTCTTAATCAGGTTGAAGTTTTTGATGTGAATCAAATTTGTTTTACCGATCACAATTCGGGTGAGATTAATTGCTTGGATGCTTACTTTAATTCAGATGGTCAAAAAATAATTTTTGATCGAAAAAGATGGAGCCAAAAGTCTTGCGTAGATAAGTTTGTTATAGCCTCTCACGAGTACCTTAGAGTGGCAGGTTTAGAGGACGCCAACTACATCAATTCCAGTCTTTTTTTAGGTCATGGAATAAGCGAAAGATCAAAAATGGAGCTTGTTGCCATTTGTAATGAACAAGGAGCTAGAAATGAAAAATAGTGCAAGGGTACAGCTTATTTTATCATTATTATTTTTAGCAAGTTTAGCCAATGCTAGAACCTTTCGAGGCAATGACAGCGGTGGAGGCATCGTTCTTTCTGCTGAATTTGCAACGGTCGGCCGCTCGGCCATTGAATTGCTAACTCAAGGCGATCCAAAGCTGTCACTCGCTGAAATTAATCAAAAAATTGCAAATACAAAAGTGATACCAGTTCCTCATCTTTGTTATAAAGAGCCTGTTTATAATCATGAGTACTGCCAGGACGCCCATTATGATCAATTGCAAAATGTCATATTGTTTGTACCGACTAAATGGGACGAGATGAGCTGCAAGCAAAAACTTGTTCTTGCCGCTCACGAGTATTTCAGAGCCGCACAACTTGAAACAGAGGACTATTTTTATTCAGGGCGTTTTTTAAATGATGATTTGGCTCAATGCTGGAAGAAACCAGGAACTCCAAAGGAGCAATTGGAGTGTGCTGATTTGGTTGGCACTTTGGAATATAAACTTTCCGTTTTGTGTCAGCGAATCAAAAATATGAAACGCAGCAGAGAGTAGTTTTTAAACCCTCACCAAGCCGACAGCATCATAAACGGATTTTAAAGTTTTAGCAGCGCGAACTTTGGCTTTTTCAGCCCCTTGTTTCATGAGCATTTCTAAGTGATCTTGGTTTTTCATTAAATCATGATACTTCAGTTGAACGGGGGCTAAAGTTTCAACGACGAGCGCCGCCAAATCTACTTTCAAGTGTCCGTACATTTTGCCTGCATAGTCAGCTTCAATTTGAGCCACAGTTTTTCCGCTTAAAACTGAATAGATCGTGAGCAAATTGGAAAGCCCTGGTTTGTTTTCCAGGTTATACTTGATCACAGTGTCGGAATCCGTCGCCGCTGATTTAATTTTTTTCTCGATCTTTTTGGGATCATCAATAATCGAGACAAAGTTTTTTTCATTGTCATCGGACTTGGACATTTTCTTTGTTGGATCTTGCAAAGACATGATCCTTGCGCCCGATTTTGGAATAAAAGCTTCTGGCATTTTTAAAACCCCTGGTGCATGGGCCCTATCAAAAAAGCCCACGATGTCCCGGGCCAGCTCAAGGTGTTGACGTTGATCTTCGCCCACGGGAACGAGGTCCGCTTGATAAAGCAGGATGTCAGCCGCCATCAGTACTGGATAGGTGTAAAGACCTGCGTTGATGTTTTTCACATTTTTTTCTGATTTTTCTTTAAACTGCGTCATACGGTTTAAATATCCCATAGGTGTCAAACAGGTCAGAATCCAGTTGAGCTCGGCATGTTCATGAATTTGGGATTGAACAAAGATCGTATTTTGCTGAGGATCCAAGCCTAAGGCTAAATATTGAGCAAAAAAACTATAAATTCTATTTTTCAAAATCTTTGGATCTTGGGTCACTGTTAAAGCATGCAGATCCGCTAGAAAATACAAGCAATCATAGTCATTTTGCATTTGCTTCCAGTTATGGATCGCGCCAATATAATTACCTAAAGTAAGGTCGCCGGTAACGGTGCTTCCGCTGAGAATTGTTTTTTTCATGATCAATAATATGGCATGACTTTTTGCATTAGGCACGAGGAAAATACCTTGAAACTTCTGTGGGTTAGGTGAAATTGTAAAAGTATGAGTTATCACATTCAGCTCTCTCAATTTGAAGGCCCACTTGATTTACTTCTTTATCTGATTCGTAAGGAAGAAATGGATATTATGGATATTGAAATCCATAAAATCACAGCTCAGTATTTAGAATACATTCAGTTGATGAAGGAATTAGACCTGGAAGTGGCGGGTGAATTCATCGCCATGGCGTCCACACTTTTGCAAATTAAATCAAGACTTTTGCTTCCGACTTACAATGAAGCTGGCGAAATTGTTGAAACGGAAGATCCAAGAAAAGAACTGGTACAAAGACTTTTAGAATACGAAAAATACAAAGAGGCCGCTAAAGCATTGGAATCCCGTCCTTGGTTAGGCCGTGATATTTGGACTCGTGGAACCCGGGAATCCTTCGGCGAGCGCGAAGAAGAAATCATTATCGAAGACAATGGCCTTTTTAGTTTGATTGCCATGTATAGAAAAGTTTTGCGGGCCGCTAAGAAAAAAGTCCACGAGGTCACAGCTAAGACTCAAAGTATCGCAAGCCGGATTTTAGAACTGAAAGAGTTTTTAATCATTGGCCAAAGGGTCAGCTTTTTTTCTTTGTTATCTAGGGCTCAAGATAAAACCAAACAAACTTTGATCACTTTTTTATCCTTGCTTGAACTTGGCAAATTGGGTTTTGCAAACCTTTACCAGTCAGAAAATTATCAAGATATTTGGGTGGAAACCATTAAGCCCATCGAAACCGATGTGGTGTCTCGGGTAGAAGAGTACAACCAAATCGGTAATGGTGACGAAGCGGCCAATCTGTTGTTTGCAAAATCCAGCTCTCAGCAACAACAGCAAGAGCAACAATCGGAAGACGAATTTATTTTAAAAGACGGTGATTTCGCTGACAGTGATGAAGAAGAATCTTTATTTTCATCCAGCGAAATGGCTAGCGACGAAGAAATTATGAATGCTGAAAATGCCTTAACCGAAACTCCAGGAGAAGAGCCTCATGTCTGAACAAGATGAAAATCAAATTGATGAACTTGAAGTTTCTTTATTCTCTGAAGAATCCGAAGAAGCCGTTCAAACCTTAGAGGAAACCGAAGGTCTAACGGAATCAGCCGACATCGACGGCACAGAGCTCGATCAATTTGCTCCCGCTGACATCGAAGAGCTTCTTTTTATTGAGGAAGAACAAATTGAAAGCATTTTAGAAAGTCTTTTGTTTGCATCCGATAAGCCCGTCAGCTTTCAAACAATGAAGGATCTTTTTAAAGGCACCAATGTGACAAAGACCCATCTTAAAAGGGCTTTAGATAAATTAGCTGTGGAATACGCAGGCTCTCGTAGGGGTGTTGTATTAGAAGATGTATCCGGTGGTTACCAGCTTCGCACCAAAGTTGATAACATGAGTTTTTTAAGAAGATTATTAAAAGGCCGGTCATTCAGGCTTTCTGGCCCTGCTTTAGAAGTTCTCTCGATCGTCGCTTACAAACAACCTGTGATCAAAGCTGAAATTGATGAAATTCGCGGCGTGGAATCAGGGCATTTGTTAAGGGCACTTATGGAAAAGGGACTTGTGACCTTTGAAGGCAAAAGTGAATTGCCTGGACGCCCCATGCTGTATTCTTCGACAAAAAAATTCTTAGAAATTTTTGGTCTTAGAAATTTAAAAGAACTTCCCACGCTTTCTCAAATTGATGAGCTTCTACCAGAAGGCATCGGGTCTGAAGAAGAAACCAAGAAAGAAACTTTGGCTGATATCACAGACGGCATGGCTCAAGTGATTTCTTCTACTTACTCGGAAGCCGAAGAAGATCTCGAAAGAATCCAAAATGCTTTATCGAACGTGGACACAACGACTGCTTTCTTTGAAGAAGAAAAGCTTCGTATTAAAGCTGAAGAAAACCGTGCGAAAGCGCAAAATATTCGCGAAGCATTAAGTGTTGGTGAAACAGTGGATAAAAAAGACATTCGCTGGCTTGCCAAGTATGATGCGGAAATGGCGGTACCTGTGGTTGTCGCACAGGCTGATGATACGGAAGTGACCGTGGTGGAAGAAGTTGTGGTCACTGAATTCACACCAGAGCCCGAGCCTGAAGCTCAAGCTTAATTTTTTGTATCAATTTGAAACAAGCAATCACTGAAATTTGATCCCTAGAAGCAAATGACCGATACTAATCATAGGGGGAGTTCATGTTTTTAAAGCTTATTTTTTTAAGTCTTTTTGCTTTTTTATCTGCCTGTACTCCCACAAGCACCGGAAGTTTACTTAATGATAATGTGAGCCCTTCGAGTTGTCCTGAAAGTAGCTGCGCCCAAGGCGTGGCTGATGCCACTGAAACCAGAGTGATTTTATCAACACCGATCAGTGTGGCCATGCCCGCCGGAAATTCTTTAGCGGAAGTCAGCGGTGAGTGTTACGCATCACTTTTTCCACAAAATCAATTTGCATTAACTGTTACAGCTCCTAGTGGGGCCGTGATTAGTTCTGCTGCTGTTTTGCCAGCTAGCTTTGTTCCCAGGTGTGTGGAAGGTCGGTTTTACGTTCCCATTTCTTTAACGGGTCAGCCGGCAGGTGCTTACACTGTGAGCCTGACCTTTGAAGTGATCAATGATCTTGGGCAAATTATCCGTCCACCCTTTAAAACGGTGGCGGCTACTTATTTGTATCGACCGTAGATTTTTGTCTTACAAATCCAGGTTTTCGATTTTGTGGAATGGGTGAGTCTTCGAACTCTTCGAGGGTTAAACCTAAGTTTGTTCCCGCAAGCTTGGCTTTAAAAAGGGGATGACCCACAATTTCATAAAAGGCCTTCCAAGAGAGTTTTCGATCCGGTGTGTTTCGAGGTACAGAGAGTCCCCAGATTTCAACTTCACTTAATCGATTTGTTACTGATTTCCAAAACAAAGGTAAAAATACTTTTTCCCAACCCGCTTTTTTAAAATCAGTGGCTAAATAAGAAAACAAGGGCACTCGAAGATTCGCTTTTTCAAGTAATCCTTTTTTGTTGAGATCTTCCATTCTTTTGTAATCCACTAAAATCAAGTGAGCGCCTCGGCCAGCCAAGGTTTTTATTTCCCATTCGGTGGGCTCATCGATGATTACCACATCTAATTTCCAATCAGAGAAAACAAGTCCCTGAACTCCCATGGCCAGAGCTTCACTTTCGGTATAGATCACTGCGGTCTGTTGTTCGGATTGAAAAGTGGGTAACATGCTTTTATTTATTTCAAGACCTACAAAAAGGCTTGCGAGCACAATGATTAAAAATACAAAGCTCCGTACCATTGGTACAGAGCTTTGCTTGATTCGACTTAAAGAAACTTTAAATTTAGAAAGCCTCATCAAAAGAGACTTGTCCTGAAACACCTTTTTGGTAAGCCGATACACGGCGCTCAAAAAAGTTTGTGAGTTCTTGAGCATCTTGAAGTTCCATGAATGTGAACGGATTTTTCACATTGTATCTGGATGCAATTCCTAAAGACTCAAGGCGCATATCTGCGATGTATTCTAAATACTGACGCATATCTTTTAATGAAAGCCCTGCCACACCCATCTTAAGAATGTCTTCAGCAAAAGCCATTTCACAATCGATCGCATCTTCTAGCATTTGATACATCATCTCGTTCATTTGCTCGTTCCACAAAGCAGGCTCTTCTTGACGAGCTGTTTTGATCACTTCTGTTGCAAATGCAATGTGCATACTTTCATCACGGAAAACCCAATTAGTTCCAGCTGCTAAGCCTGATAGAAGGCCTTTTGAACGTAAGAAGTAAACGTAAGCAAAAGCAGCAAAGAAGAAGAGACCTTCGATACAAGTCGCAAAGCACGCCATATTGAGCATGAATTTTCTGCGATCTTCGATGGTGTTCAGTTTTTGTAGCTCGTTGATCGAATCCATCCACTTGAAACAGAATTGGGCTTTTCTTTGGATCGAAGGAATGTTTTCGATGGCAGAAAATGCTTTTTCGCGCTCGTCAGGGTTTGGAATGTAGTTATCTAAAAGGGTTAGATAAAACTGAACATGCAAGGCCTCTTCGAAAAGCTGACGACTTAAATAAAGTCTAGCTTCCGGAGAGTTCACATGCTGATAAAGGTTAATCACCAAGTTATTGCCGACGATGGAGTCGCCAGTGGCAAAGAAAGCCACAAGTCTTCCGATCAAATGTCTTTCGCTGGGGCTTAATTTTTGGTGAAGGTCGACAAGATCTGTTGAAAAATCCACTTCTTCCACAGTCCATGTGTTTTTAATTCCGTTTTTAAACATTTCGTAAAAAAGCGGGTACTTCATAGGTCTTAAAGTCAGGTTGAATCCAGGATCGAGTATCATATGTGTGTCCTCCTAATTATTGACAAGCTTCGCAAGCTTCTGGGTTTTCGATACTGCAAGCGATCACTTCCGTATCCGTGTAAGTTTTCGCAGCTGCAGTTGTTGTGGTTATTGTTGTGGGTGGTGTGTTGGTACTTTGATTCACTTTGGTCACAGTGGTCTTAGCAATGGATGTGGCAGGGCGACTGCGAAGGTAATAAGTCGTCTTCAGACCTTTTTTCCAAGCATACATATACATGCTTGAAAGTTTACCAATCGTAGGTGCTTCCATAAACAAGTTAAGACTTTGTGATTGGTCGATAAAGGCACCGCGGTCAGCGCCCATTTCGATCAGGCTCTTCATCGGAACTTCCCAAACCGTTCTAAAAATATCTTTTAGAGATTGAGGAATTTGCGGCAAATGCTGGATGGATCCTTCAGAAATTTTGATCTCGTTTTTCAACTGATCATTCCAAAGACCTAAACTTTTCAGTTCATTCACAAGATATTTATTCACTTGTAAGAACTCACCACTTAAAGTTTCACGTTTAAAAAGATTACTGATCTGAGGCTCTGTGGCTTCGTAGCAGCCCACGATACTAGCAATAGTGGCCGTCGGTGCAATGGCAATCAATAGTGAGTTTCTAAGGCCTGACTTTTTAATTCGTGCTCGCAATGCGTCCCAACGTTTTGTGTCTGTGGGTGTCACACCCCAGAAATCAAATTGCAACTGACCCTGTGCGGCTCGGGTGTCAGCGAAATTGGCATGGGGACCATTTTTCTCAGCCAGTTCCACACTTGTTAAAAGAGCATTGTAGTAAATCTCTTCTTGAATTTTCATGGAAAGCTCGCGAGCTTTGGGATCATCAAAAGCCAGCTTCATTTGAAAGAAAGCATCTTGTAGACCCATCAAACCTAAGCCAACAGGACGCCATTTATTGTTGGAAGCTTCAGCGGAACCGATAGGGTAGAAATTAATATCAATGACTCGGTCTAAATACTTAACAGCGGTTCTGACAGTTCGTGCGAGCTTATCAAAATCGAAATCACCATTGGTGATGTGTCGGCCGAGGTTCACAGAACCTAAATTACAAACGGCTGTTTCTTTCTCGTTTGTGACTTCTAAGATTTCTGTGCACAAATTGGAGAGGTGAATCACGTTTTCAGGTTTACCAGTTTGGTTTGATTTCACATTCGATGCATCTTTAAATGTCATCCAACCGTTACCAGTTTGTGCGAGGCACTTCATCATTCGAGAATAAAGTTCGCGGGCGGGCATTTGTTTTACAAATTGTTTTTTGCTTTCTGCTTCCACGTAGGCTTTTTCAAAGTCTTCACCGAAGAGATCCACAAATTGCGGTGTTGTTCTTGGATCAAATAAAGACCACATTTGATCGGTTTCCACGCGCTTCATGAAAAGGTCAGGCACCCAGTTTGCGATATTAATGTTGTGAGTGCGTTTAGCTTCATCACCTGTGTTTTCACGGAGCTCTAGAAATTCTTCGATATCCGCGTGCCAAGACTCGAGGTATACGCAAGCAGCACCCTTACGTTTTCCACCTTGGTTCACGGCCGAAACAGATGAGTCCATGGTTTTGAGCCAAGGGATGATTCCATTGGAATGTCCATTGGTGCCTTTGATTAAAGATCCACGAGATCTGACCCGTGAGTAAGCCACACCAATTCCGCCTGCAAATTTTGAGAGCAGTGCGATGTCTGTGTATTTATCGTAAATGGCTTTTAAATCATCAATGGGAGAATCAAGTAAGTAGCAAGAGCTCATCTGAGGACGCAAAGTTCCTGAGTTGAACAGTGTAGGAGTGGACGCCATATAATCGTGGGATGAAATCAATCGATAAAATTCGATGGCCTCATCCACGTGAGTGGCAAGACCACAGGCCACACGCATGAAAAAATACTGAGGCGTTTCAAACACCTGACGAGACGTGGGATTTTTTAATAAGTAGCGATCATAAACTGTTCTGAGTCCAAAGTACTCAAAGCGGTCGGTTCTGTAGGGCTCGATCGCTGCACAAAGGGCTGCTTTATGAGTTTGCACGAACATAAAAAGTTCTTGGCTTAGAATTCCGTTTTTGAAACCCACGTTTACACTTTCTGCAAAACTTTGGATTTTTTGTGATCTTACTTCTTCATCAATATAAGTGGATAACAAACGAGCGGCGAGTTTGGAGTACTCGGGCTCTTCACCAATTAAAAGTGAAGCTGTTTGAATGCAAAGATTATCAAGTTCTTTGGTTGTGGCACCGTCATAAAGACCACTGATGGCTTTTGTGGCCACACGCAAAGGATCCACAGAGCGTAAATCCTGGCAAAGGTGAGTCACACGTTCTACGATTTTTGTGACGTCCACGGGCTCAAGGCTTCCGTCTCTTTTTTTAACGCGCATGACGTTTTGACCCAAATTGGCTGTGGTCGCCTGGATCAGTTCAGAATCTTGATAAATATTTTCCATGTTGCTCATGTAAAAGAGCCCCCCATTTTTCAAAGTGTATAAGATTGCCCTTAAAAACTGTGTTTCACCCCTGAGTCAGTTTTTAAGAGGTCTCAATTTGTTTCATGATCATTTTTCAAAGCCAACATTTTTAAAACAAGT
>LNFM01020676.1_pt1 | contig 14471 bp, 11 predicted proteins | sample 596031 | NCBI WGS metagenome assembly LNFM01 (sample SAMN04254537, study PRJNA301005) | activated carbon metagenome | isolation source: dual media filters at the Ann Arbor, Michigan drinking water treatment plant | place: USA: Ann Arbor
CGTCGGGGCTGAAGAGCACCATCGTCGGGTAGCCGGTGACCTGGAAGCGCTTGCCCAGCTTCTGCGCGCCCGGTCGGTCGCCGTCGACGTGCACCGCCACGAAGGAGCGCGACTGCGCTGCGAAGTCCTGGCGGTTGAAAAGCGTCGCCTTGAGCTGGTTGCAGGGCGGGCACCAGGTGGCGCCCCAGTACAGCAGCACCGGTTTCTTCTCGGCGCGCGCCTTCGCAAAGGCGCGGTCGATGTCGGCGTCGGCGGCGGCCGGCAGCCAGGCGACGTTGTTCGACGGCAAGCCGGGTGTGGCGTGGAGCGGCGGGGCGCACACGAGCAAGGCCGCGATGGCAGCAGCGCAGAACAGTGACTTCAAGGGCGCGATCTCCACGGTCGAGCCGCACATTGTGCGCGCCGCCGGCCAACCCCGCCGACACGGGGCCGGCGAGCCGTCCGGCGCGTCTGCCCCCCGGATCGGGGGTGTCCAGGCGGTAAATCTGCCGCTTCCCCCTCGGATTCTGCGGGCCGGAAGTAACCACTGGTGAAGGGAAACTCCTAGCATTCGGGGGTGAAGAACCCATCCCACTCCCGCTCCACGCCGCGCAGCGACTCGCTGCGCCGGGTTGCCGCCGCCGTTCTGCTGGCCCTGTGCAGCGTGTCGGTCCTCGCCCAGCTCGACCCCAAGGCCTCGCGCTTCTACGAAGACGCGCTCACGCGCTACGAGAAGAAGGACTACGCCGGGGCGGTGGTGCAGCTGAAGAACGCGCTGAAGGTCGACAACAAGAGCATCGCGGTGCAGGCGCTGATGGGCAAGGCGCTGCTGGCGAACAGCGAACCCATCGCAGCATCAGTAGCTTTCGAGGAAGCGTTGAGGCTGGGCGTGAACCGGGCCGAGGTGGTGGTGCCGCTGGCCAACGCCATGCTCACGCAGGCCAAACCGCAGCCCCTGCTCGACGACCCCAAGTTCGCCGAGGCCGGGCTGCCTGCGGGCGTGCAGACGGCGCTGCTGCTGCTGAAAGCGCAGGCCGCCGGCGACGTCGGCGACACCCGCAGCGCCTTCCGCTTCATCGAAGCCGCCCGCGCCATCGACCCAGCCAATCCAGGCAGCTTTCTTGCCGAGGTTCCCCTTCGGTTGCTCGCGCGGCAGATCAACGAAGCCGCGGCGGCCGCCGACAAGGCGCTGGCCTTGAGCCCCAATTCGGTGGAGGCTCTTTACAAGCGCGGTTCGATCGCCCACCTGCTGGGGGACTCGAAGACTGCGCTGGCCTTCTACGACAAGGCGCTGGCCGCAGAACCCACGTACACCGAGGGCCTGGTCTCCCGTGCCGGCCTGATGATGGACCTGGGGCGCCTGGCCGATGCTCAGCGCGACGTCACCGAGCTGCGCAAGTCGTCCACGGTCGATCCCCGTGGCGCCTACCTGGCAGCCCTGCTCGCGGAGCGGGCCGGCGATGCCACGGCCATGCGCAAGGCCCTCAACGAAGTGACGGCCCTTCTCGACCCGGTGCCGATCGAGTTCCTGCGCTACAAGTCTCAGTTGTTGATGCTCGGAGGCCTGTCGCACTACGGCTTGAAGCAGACCGAGAAGGCAAGACCCTATCTCGAAGCCGCCCTGCGCAGCCAACCCAACAGCCCGGTCGCCAAGGTGCTGGCCGAGATCTACTTGTCCGAGAAGAACATCGACCGCGCGATCGAGGCCCTGACCAACTATCTCAGGAACCACCCCAACGACGTGCAGGCCACGCACCTGCTCGCCAGCGCACACCTGTCGCAGGGTCGCGCGACCCGCGCCACCGCGCTGATGAAGGAGGCCGTCAAGAAGCGCGATATGCCGCCGCTGCAGGGCCTGCTGGGCATGAGCCTGGTGCGGGACGGAAAGATCAGTGAAGCGGTTTCCGCGCTGGAAAGCGCTGTCGCACGCGATCCAGGCCAAGCCCAGGCTGGCGCCACGCTCGTATCCATTTACATCCAGAGTGGCCAGGCCGACAAGGCGATCCGCGTAGCCGAAGCCATGGCGAAAGACCAGCCGACGTCGGCGCAGGCGCACAACGTACTGGGCGCAGCCCGCGCTGCCAAGGGAGACAACCCCGGCGCCCGCGCCGCCTTCACCAAGGCGATGGAGCTCGATCCGGCCATGTCCAGTGTGCAGGTGAACCTGGCCCGGCTCGATCTTGCCACCGGGGCGGCGGATGCCGCCATCGTGCGCCTGAACTCGGTATTGACCAAGGACCCGAGGTCGGTAGAAGCCCTGTCCGAGATGGGGCGCATCCATCTGCGCCAACGCAAGTTCGACGATGCCCAGCGCTGGTTCGAAAAGGCCGACGACCACGCCGGGCTCGACAACCTCGAGCCCGCGCTGACGCTCGTGGACATGCAGCTGTCACTGGGTCGCCCCGAACAGGCTGCCGAGGCGGCCAAGCGGCTGGTCACCAAGGCCCCCGACGCGATCCCTGTGCTGATGGCGCAAGCACGTGTCTTCCTGGCCAACGGCAATCCCGCGTCGGCCCGCACCACCCTGACACGCGCCGCGACCCAGGCCAACTACAACGCGCCACTGTTGGTGCAGATCGCGCAGATGCAGGTGCTGTCCGGTCATCTTCCTGGCGCCGCCTACACCCTGGACAAGGCATTGTCGGAACAGCCCGGGCTGCTGGACGCCCAGGTGCTGATGACCGAAGTGGAAGTCCGCCAGGGTGAACTTCAGAAGGCGCAGCAGCGCGCACGGCAGATCACCCTCAGTTTCCCCAAACGCGGCGTTGGCCACTCGTTGCTGGCCGAGGTGGCACTGGCGCGCAAGGAAACCGCTTCGGCGGTCGAGTCGTTCCGACGGGCCCATCAGCTGGACCAGACCAGCAAGACCTTGCTAAGGCTGCACTCCGTCCTGGCCAGCACCGACGCAAGAGCCGCTCAGCAACTCGCAGAACAGTGGCTGAAGACGCGACCCAGGGACGTCGCCGTGCTGCGCGCCCTCGCCGACGCCCAGGCCCGCAACGGCAACTACGCTGCTGCCAAGCGGGGCTATGGCGAGGTGTTGGCGATCACTCCGAGCGATGCCGAGGTGCTGAACAACCTGGCCAATGTGATGATCCTGACGAAAGACCCGCAGGCGCTGGCGACGGCAGAACGAGCCCTGGCGGCTCGCCCGGAGGCTCCCAACATCATCGGCACCGCCGGCTGGGCAGCCTTCCACGCCGGCCAGAACGACCGCGCTCTGCAGTTGCTTCGCGACGCGCGGCTTCGTGACCCGACCAACCCCGACACCCGCTACTTCCTGGGCAAGGTCCTGGCCACCGTCGGGCGGCAGGGCGAGGCACGCCAGGAACTGCAGGCCGCCCTCGCCACCCAGCGCAGTTTCGCGAGCGCCAAGGACGCGCAGAACCTGCTCGAGACCCTGAAGTGAGGGGTAACGACAGATGTCGCATCCCCTTACACTGCACCGCATGCAAAGGTCATCAATCTCTATTAAGTGATTGATTCAGAAGAAGAAACTTCATCTGGCCCCTGGATTGCATAGTTCCACCCGACGGCCCTCTGACCTCCAGGCGGCCCCAGACATAGGATTCGAGATGCGCCACACTGCCTCCAAGCTCACGATCACGTCGGCCTTTCTGTCGATGCTCGCCTTCTCAGGCGGGGCCGCTGCCCAGGCCACCTGGGACTTCGGCGCAGCCTGCAACCCGGCGAATTGCCTGAGCGCAGGCAACCCGGCCGGCATCAACGTCAACGTGCGTGCCTTCGGCACCACTTCGACGACCGCCTCCTACACCGAAACCACGTCGATGAACCAGGGCCTGTCGGGCATCGGGGCGCAGTTTTCGGGCGAGACCTCATCAGGCGGCCACCACGCCTTCGACAACGACAGCAGCGTTGGCGGCAGGGTCAACGAAGTGTTGCTGATGACCTTCAACGGCCAGGTGAATCTGAACCAGGTCAAGCTGGGCTGGCGTCAGAACGATGCCGACATGCTGGTCTACCGCTGGGACCAAGCGACTGCCCCCAACCTGTCGAGCACGGCTGGCACGAATGCGCTGAAGAATGGCTGGACTCTGGTAAGCGCGATGGACGTCGACACCAATGGCGTCAACCAGAACACCATGAATTTCACTGGCGGCCGTTTTTCGAGCTGGTGGCTGATCAGCACCTTCTTCGACGGCGCAACGACCAACACGCCCTTTTCTGGCGTGACAGGCCTGGACACGAGTTCGAAGGACTACTTCAAGATCCTGTCCTTCAGCGGCGCGATCTGCCCCTCCCCCTCTTCGCCCAGCGGCCCGAGCGTCGCGAGCTGCGGCGGCGGCGGCGGCGGCGGCTCCGTGCCGGAACCCGGCTCGCTGGCCCTGGCTGCAGCCGGTCTGCTCGGCGCTTTCGGCATCCGTCGCCGTGTGACCAAGAAGGCCGCCTGAGCTGCCTTCGCTTCCCGGCCGCGCCTGCCAAGGCGCGGCACACATCGAGCCGGCCTTGTGCCGGCTTTTTGTTGTCTGGAGCCCGCCCGGCCGCTTGCTTGGGTGGCACGTCGCAGGCGGCACACAAACAGTCAGCGCACACTCACCCCAGCCGACCCTGGGGCTCGTCGTCGGCACCCGGCTCCGCATGCGCCCGCGCCAGCGACATCCAGACCGAAAACGGCAACCGCATCGCGCGTTTCGGCGCGGGCCGCGCCACCTCCAGACCATCGACACCCGCCAGCATCACGCCGTACTCCGCCGGCACCTCGTCCGGGTCAGCGATGCCCGCCTTCAGCACGTACCAGCACTGGCTGGCCAGCGCGCGGTAGGCGGCTCCCTTGGCCTGGCGCCGCAGGTCCGACAGCAGGTCGGCGCGCCGCACCTTGATTTCGTGCGCCGTGGGTTCGAGGTAGTCCTCCACCGTCGTGTAGCGCACCGAATAGACATCGGGCATCGCCATCACCCACTGCGTGGCGCCATCGTCCGCCGGCAGCGGCGCGCGCAGGCTCAGCCCGCGCCAGACGACGCGCCCGGCGCGCTGCATGTCCAGCGCCACGCGCGCGACCAGCGCCTCATGTTCGTCAAACGCCGCGCGGTTCCTGGCGAGAGTGGCCGCCAACTCCCGCACGCCGGCGTCGGTCACGCGCAGGGTCTCCCGGCCCGCTTCGTCACGCTGCCGCTCCAGCAACCCGGCGGCCAGCAGTTCGATCTCGACCATGTCCTGGCAGGGCCAGCCGGCCGAGCGCCAGACCTCGCGCAGACGCCGCCGGTGCAAGGCACGCAGTGGCGGCGAATGCAACACCGCCGGTTCCGCCGCCGCTGCTGCCGACACGGCCCGCTTCAGTCGACCACCTTCACGCCCTTCCAGAAAGCCAGCCGGCCCTTGATCTCGGCCGCGGCCTCCTTGGGCTCCGGGTAGTACCAGACCGCATCGGGGTTGGCGTTGCCGTCCACGAACAGCGTCCAGTAGCTGGCCTGGCCTTTCCAGGAGCACATGGTCTTGGTGTTGCTGGGCAGGAGGAAGTCGCGCTGGACCGCCTCCGCCGGGAAGTAGTGGTTGCCTTCGACCACCACGGTGTCGTCGCTCTCGGCCACCACGGTGCCGTTCCAGATTGCTTTCATCGATGGCTCTCGCTTCGGATTGAGCAGCGATTTGAACGCAGCCATCAAGCCGCTGCAATGCACGGGCGCCCGACCGCCGCTACATTGGCCGACATGGACACCACCACCGCCCTCCCCACCCTGCCCACCGTTCAACACCCGCGCAGCGTCGAACGCCTGGTCCAGGGCCAGGCCACCAGCGACGGCGCCGGCGTGAAGCTCACCCGCGTGCTGACGCAGAACCTGCAGCGCCGCCTGGACCCCTTCCTGATGCTCGACGCCTTCGGCACCGACAACCCGGGCGACTACATCGGCGGCTTCCCCGACCACCCGCACCGCGGCTTCGAGACCGTCACCTACATGCTGCAGGGCCGCATGCGCCACCGCGACAGCGCCGGGAACGAAGGCCTGCTGGTGCCGGGCAGCGTGCAGTGGATGACGGCCGGCCGTGGCGTGATCCACAGCGAGATGCCCGAGCAGCAGGACGGGGCGATGGAAGGCTTCCAGCTCTGGCTGAACCTGCCGGCGCGCGACAAGATGCGCGACCCCTGGTACCGCGACATCGCTTCGGAAGACGTGCCCGAGCTGCAGCTGCCCGGCGCGCTGGTGCGCGTCATCGCCGGACACAGCCATGGCGTGGACGGGGCGGTGCAGCGCGAAGGCACCCTGCCGCTGTACCTCGACCTGCACCTGGAGCCCGGCGCGCACTTCGCCCAGCCGCTGCCGGCCACGCACAACGCGCTGGTCTACGTCTACCGCGGCAGCATCGCGCTGGCGGGCACCGACGTGCGCCGCCAGCGCATGGCCATCCTGGCCAACGCCCCGGGCAGCGACGGCATCGCGATGCAGGCCGGCAGCGAAGGCGCGCGCGCCATCCTGATCGCCGGCCAGCCGCTGAACGAACCCATCGCCCAGTACGGCCCCTTCGTGATGAACACCAACGAGCAGATCTTCCAGGCGGTGGAAGACTTCCGCGCCGGCCGGCTGGCCTGACCAGCGACACCGCACCTGCATCGGCCCCGCCATGCAGGCAAGCACGCAGGCCTCGACAGGCGCACGGCACGTACGATGCGGCCGATGCACTCCCCTTTCCCGCACCTGCTGGCCCCGCTCGACCTCGGCTTCACGACGCTGAAGAACCGCGTGCTGATGGGCAGCATGCACACCGGCCTGGAGGACGGCCGCAAGCATTTCCCGCGCATGGCGGCGTTCTACGCCGAGCGCGCGCGCGGCGGCGTGGGCCTTATCGTCACGGGCGGCTTCGCACCCAACATCGAGGGCTGGGCCAAGCCCTTTGCCGGCACGCTGGCCACCTCGGGCGCGGCACGCCGTCACAGGACGGTGACCGACGCCGTGCACGCCGAAGGCGGCAAGATCGCGCTGCAGATCCTGCACACCGGCCGCTACGGCTACCACCCGCTGTGCGTGGCGCCCAGCCGCATCCAGAGCCCCACTGGGCGAACGCGGCATCGAGCGCCAGATCCTGGCGTTCGTGCGCTGCGCGCGCCTGGCGCAGGAAGCCGGCTACGACGGCGTGGAGGTGATGGGCAGCGAGGGCTACTTCATCAACCAGTTCCTCGTCACCCACACCAACCAGCGCCGCGACCGCTGGGGCGGGCCGTACGAGAACCGCATGCGGCTGGCGGTGGAGATCGTGCGCCGCGTGCGCGAGGCCGTCGGCCCCGACTTCATCCTCATCTACCGCATCAGCCTGATCGACCTCATTCCCGACGGCAGCTCGTGGGACGAAGTGCTGCAGCTGGCCCGCGCCGTCACTGCGGCGGGGGCCACCATCCTCAACACCGGCATCGGCTGGCACGAGGCGCGCGTGCCCACCATCGCCACCTCGGTGCCGCGTGCCGCCTTCGCCTGGGTGACGAAGAAGCTGCGCAGCGCCCTGCTCGCCGAAGGCATCACGGTGCCGCTGGTCACCAGCAACCGCATCAACACGCCCGAGGTGGCCGAGGCCGTGCTGGCCGACGGCAACGCCGACATGGTGAGCCTGGCCCGGCCCTTCCTGGCCGATTCCGACTTCGTCAACAAGGCCGCCCAGGGCCAGCGCGAGCTCATCAACACCTGCATCGCCTGCAACCAGGCCTGCCTGGACCACGCCTTCGCCAACCGCGTGGCCAGCTGCCTGGTCAACCCGCGCGCCTGCCACGAGACCGAGCTGGTGATCCGCATCGCCCCGGCACGCAAGCGCTTCGCCGTGGTCGGCGCCGGCCCGGCCGGGCTGGCCGCAGCCACCACGCTGGCCGAACGCGGCCACGAGGTCCACCTGTTCGACGCCGCCGAGCGCATCGGCGGCCAGTTCAACATGGCCAAGGCCATCCCCGGCAAGGAAGAGTTCGAGGAGACCCTGCGCTACTACCTGGCGCGGCTGCAGACCACCGGCGTCAAGCTGCAACTGCAGCGCCGGGTGACGGCACAGCAGCTCGCCGCACTGGGCTTCGATGCCGTGCTGCTGGCCACCGGCGTGACGCCGCGCGACCCGAAGATCCCCGGCCAGGACCACCCCAAGGTGCTGAGCTACATCGACGTGCTGCTGCACAGGAAGCCGGTGGGCCGGCGCGTGGCCATCGTCGGCGCGGGCGGCATCGGCTTCGACGTCGCGGAATACCTGGCCACCGGCACCGACCTGGGCCACGCATCACCCACCACCGACCTGCAGGCCTGGCTGCGCGAGTGGGGTGTCACCGACCCCGGCGCGCAACGCGGCGGCGTCGTGCGGCCCCGGCCCGAACCCCCGGCGCGCGAGGTCACCCTGCTGCAGCGCCGGGCCGGCAAGCACGGCGCCGGGCTGGGCAAGACCACCGGCTGGATCCACCGCGCCGCGCTGAAGATGAAGAACGTGCAGATGCTGGCCGGCGTGAACTACGAAAGCATCGGCGACGCCGGCCTCTTCGTCAGCTTCGGCGAAGGCCGCAAGGACGGCACGCTGCTCGAGGTCGACCACGTCGTGCTGTGCGCCGGGCAGGAGCCGCAACGCGAACTGGAAGCGCCGCTGCGCGCTGCCGGCGTGGTGGTGCATCTCATCGGCGGAGCGAAGGAAGCCGGCGAACTCGACGCCAAGCGCGCCATCGACCAGGGCACGCGCCTGGCGGCCACCCTGTAGGCGCGCGACCGCGGCCGCTAGATCACCTTGGCCCGCATCAGGTCGTTGCTGTTCAGCGCACCCACCAGCAGCCCGGCGGCGTCGATCACCAGCACGCTGGTGATGCGGTGCTTCTCCATCACGTCGGCGGCGTCCACCGCCAGCGCATCGTCGCGCACCAGACGCGGCGAGGTGTGCATCACGTCGGCCGCGGTCAGCGCGCGCAGATCGGCGCCGCGTTCGATCAGGCGGCGCAGGTCGCCGTCGGTGAAGATGCCCGCCGCGCGGCCCTGGGCGTCGACCACCGCGGTGAAGCCCAGTCCCTTGCCCGTCATCTCGCGCAGCAGCTCGTTGAAGCTGGCCTGCGGCGCCACGCGCGGCACGGCCTCGCCGCTGCGCATCAGGTCGCGCACGTGCATCAGCAGCTTGCGGCCCAGCGAGCCGCCCGGGTGCGAGCGGGCGAAGTCCTCTTCTCGAAAGCCGCGCGCGTCCAGCAGCGCCACCGCCAGGGCATCGCCCAGCGCCATCTGCGCCGTGGTGCTGGCGGTGGGCGCCAGGTTGAGCGGACAGGCCTCCTGTTCGACCGCGCTGCTGATCACGTGGTCGGCGTGGCGCGCCAGCGTGGAGCCGGCCTGGCCCGTCATGGCCACCAGCGTCACGCCCACCCGCCGCAGCGCGGGCAGGATGGCGCCCAGCTCGTCGCTCTCGCCGCTGTTGCTGATGGCCAGCACCACGTCGCCCGGCATCAGCATGCCCAGGTCGCCGTGGCTGGAAGGCCGGCGTGCCGGTGGACGCCAGCGTGGCCGCGATCTTGCGGCCGACGTGGCCGCTCTTGCCCATGCCCATCACCACCACGCGCCCGCGGCACTCGAGCATGGCCTTCACCGCGGCTGCGAAACCGTCCCCCTGGCGCGCCGCCAGCCCGAGCAGCGCACGCGCCTCGATCTCGAAGGTGCGTGCGGCAAGCTGCAGCGCACGCGGTGCATCGAAGGCCGTGGAATCGGAGGAGGCGCAGGAGTCGGGCAAGACGGTGGCCGGTGTCGAATAGGATGACGGCATTCTAGGTATCCATGGCCAGCACCCTCGAACTCGTCCTGCTGTATCTCGTCGCTGCGGTGCTCGGCGTGGTGGTCTGCCGCACGCTCAAGCTGCCGCCCATGCTGGGTTACCTGGTGGTCGGCGTGCTGATCGGCCCCAACGCCCTGGCCCTGGCCGGCGACAACGCGGGGGTGCGCTACCTGGCCGAATTCGGCGTCGTCTTCCTGATGTTCGTCATCGGGCTCGAGTTCAACCTGCCCAAGCTGCGCAGCATGCGCTCGCTGGTCTTCGGCCTGGGCCTGTGGCAGGTGACGCTGACGCTGGCCGGCACGCTGATCGGCCATGTGCTGCTGTCCTACACCTGGCAGGCCATCACGGGCCAGTCCTGGGAGATGTCCTGGCGCGGCGCCGTGGTGCTGGGCGGGGCCATGGCGATGAGCAGCACCGCCATCGTCGTCAAGCTGATGGCCGAGCGGCTGGAGCTGGAAAGCGACCACGGGCGCCGCGTGATGGGCGTGCTGCTGTTCCAGGACCTGGCCGTGGTGCCGCTGCTGGTGCTGATCCCGGCGCTGAACTCGCCGGCCGAACAGTTCGCCGGCGCGATGGGCTGGGCGCTGCTCAAGGCCGTCGTGCTGATCACGGTGCTGCTGGTGGGCGGGCAGCGCGTGATGCGCTGGTGGCTCACGCTGGTGGCGCGCCACAAGAGCGAAGAGCTGTTCATCCTGAACCTGCTGCTCATCACGCTGGGCCTGGCCTACCTGACCGAACACGCCGGCCTGTCGCTGGCGCTGGGCGCCTTCGTGGCCGGCATGCTGGTGGCCGAGACCGAATACAAGCACCAGGTCGAGACCGACATCCGACCCTTCCACGACGTGCTGCTGGGCCTGTTCTTCATCACCATCGGCATGAAGCTCGACTGGCGGCCGGTGATGGAGCAGTGGTTCCTGGTGCTGGTGCTGACCACGCTGCCCGTGCTGGCCAAGTTCGCGATCGTCGCGGCGCTGGCCCGCGCCTACCGCGCCGCACCCGGCACGGCGCTGCGCACCGGGCTGTACCTGGCGCAGGCCGGCGAGTTCGGCTTCGTGCTGCTGACGCTGGGTGCCGACCAGGGCCTGGTGGCGCCCGAGTGGGTGAGCCCGGTGCTGGCCAGCATGGTGCTGTCGATGCTGGCCACGCCTTTCCTCATCATGTACAGCAACGTCATCGTCAACAAGCTCAGCGCCAGCGACTGGCTGATGCAGTCGGTGGCGCTGACCAGCATCGCCAAGAAGGCCATCGGCGCCGAGTCGCACGTCATCATCTGCGGCTACGGTCGCAGCGGCCAGAACCTGGCCAAGCTGCTGGGCAAGGAGAACATCCCCTACATGGCGCTGGACCTCGACCCCGACCGCGTGCGCCAGGCCGCCGCTGCCGGGCAGAGCGTGGTCTTCGGCGACGCCGCCCGGCTGCAGAGCCTGATGGCCGCCGGCCTGGCGCGCGCCGCCGCGGTGGTCGTCAGCTACCACGACACGGCCTCGGCGCTGAAGATCCTGGCGCAGGTGCAGGCGCACGCGCCCAAGGTGCCGGTCATCGTGCGCACGGTCGACGACGCCGACATCGACCGCCTGAAGGCGGCCGGCGCCACCGAAGTGGTGCCCGAGGCCATCGAAGGCAGCCTGATGCTGGCCGGCCACGCGCTGGCTCTCGTCGGCGTGCCGATGCAGCGCGTGATCCGCATCACGCGCGACGCCCGCGACGCGCGCTACGGCCTGCTGCGCGGCTACTTCCACGGCGCCGACGACGACACCGTGGAAGAACTTAACCAGGCGCGCCTGCGCAGCGTCACCCTGCCCGAGGCCGGCCGCATCGTAGGTCAGCCGCTGGACGCCCTGGCGCTGCACGCCATCGGCGTCACGGTGGTGGCGCTGCGCCGCGCTGCGGGGGGCGGCGCGCGCCAGCCCCAGGCCGGTGACGTGCTGGGTGGGGGTGACACCCTGGTGCTGAGCGGGCTGCCCGAGCCGCTGGCCCTGGCCGAGGCCAAGCTGCTGGGCCACGGTTGAACAGCCACGGCGGTGCCAAGGGCAGCGCCGCGGAGCGCCGCACCTATGATCCGCGCATGAACGCATCGAACACCCCGCAGGCGCAGGCCGCGCTGTCGCCGGCCGACTACATCCGCGAGCACATCCGCACCGTGCCCGACTGGCCGGCCCCGGGCGTGCAGTTCCGCGACATCACGCCCTTGCTGGCCAACCCGCGTGTCTTCCGCGTGCTGATCGACCAGTTCGTGCACCGCTACTTCGACGTGCGCCCCAGCGCCATCGCGGGCCTGGACGCGCGCGGCTTCATCATCGGTTCGGTGGTGGCCTACGAGCTCAACATCGGCTTCGTGCCGATCCGCAAGAAGGGCAAGCTGCCCTTCACCACGGTGGAAGAGACCTACGAGCTGGAATACGGTTCGGCCACCGTAGAGATGCACACCGACGCCGTGAAACCGGGCGACCGTGTCGTGCTGATCGACGACCTCATCGCCACCGGCGGCACCATGATGGCCGGCCGCAAGCTGCTCGAACGGCTGGGCGCCACGGTCATCGAAGGCGCGGCCATCGTCGACCTGCCCGAACTCGGCGGCTCCGACAAGCTGCGCGCCTCCGGCCTGCCCTTGTTCACGCTGGTCGACTTCGCGGGGCATTGAGCCCCGACGCATTCGCTCAAAGCGTCAGAAGGTCGCCGACACCGTCTCGTCGGAAGCGGAGTGCGCCGCGAAAGCCGCGAGGGCCGACGGTACCGAGGTGTCGCCACTCTCGGACCAGGCGAAGGCTGCCACCGGGCGTGATTCACTGGCGCCCGCCCCGGGCGCGCCGCCGTCGTGCGAGCGCACGGTGGCGAACGCCAGGGTCGCGACGGCAAGTGCGAGGACGAAGGCGTTGTGGCAGGCGGCGACGTTCATGAGGATCTCCTTCGGGTGGGCAGGCGGGATGTCTGCCGGAGTGATGTGATCGTGCCTCCGTGACGCCCGCGCTGCTGCATCGCAGCGCACACTGTGCGTGTGACACGTTCACACTGAAACAGCCTGCTCGCCTGTCTACTTTCCGATGCAGAACCGGCTGAAGATCTCGCCCAGCAGGTCGTCGGCCGAAAAGGCGCCGGTGATCTCGCCCAGCGCCTGGTGCGCCAGGCGCAGCTCCTCGGCCAGCAGATCCAGCGCGGCGTCGCGCTGGTCGGCGTGTTCGGCGGCGCGCAGCAGATGTTCGCGCGTGCGCCTCAGGGCAAGCACGTGGCGCGTGCGGGCGATGAACAGACCTTCGGGCGCGGCCTGCCAGCCGGCGTGCCGCAGCAGCGCGCGGCGAAGGTCTTCGAGGCCGTCGCCGGTGCGCGCCGACAGCCGCAGCGCATCGCCGGGCAACCCGGCCGCACCAGGGGCCAGGTCGGCCTTGTTCCAGACGTGCAGCAGCGCCGCGGCCGGCGGCAGCCGCGCCTCGATCTCGCGTTCGGCGGCGTCGTAGGCCGGTTGCCCGCGGCGCGTCAGGTCATGCAGGAAGATCACCGCATCGGCCTGGCCGATGGCCTCCCAGCTGCGGCCGATGCCGATGCGCTCGACCTCGTCGGCCGCGTCCACGTCGTGGCGCAGCCCGGCCGTGTCGGTGACGTGCAGCGGCACGCCTTCGATCTGCAGCGTCTCGCTGACGCGGTCGCGCGTGGTGCCGGGGATGGGCGTGACGATGGCCAGCTCGGCGCCGGCCAGCGCGTTGAGCAGGCTGCTCTTGCCGACGTTGGGCTGCCCGGCCAGCACCACGCGCAGGCCCTCGCGCAGCAGCGCGCCCTGGCGGGCCCGCGCCAGCACGGCGTCGACGGCGGCCTCGAGCTCGCGCAGCTGGGCGCGCGCGCCCGCCTTCTCCAGGAAGTCGATCTCTTCTTCCGGAAAGTCCAGCGTCGCTTCGACCAGCATGCGCAGCCGCACGATGCGCTCGGCCAGCACGGAGATCTCCGCCGAGAAGGCCCCCGACAACGAGCGTCCGGCCGAACGTGCGGCGGCCTCGGTGCTGGCGTCGATGAGGTCGGCCACGGCCTCGGCCTGTGCCAGGTCGAGCTTGTCGTTGAGGAAAGCGCGCTCGGTGAACTCGCCCGGCTCGGCCAGCCGCAGGCCGATGCCGGTGCCCGCTTCCAGGCAGCGCGCCAGCAGCAGCTGCAGCAGCACCGGGCCGCCGTGCGCCTGCAGCTCCAGCACGTCTTCGCCAGTGTAGGAGTGGGGCGCAGGGAAGTGCAGTGCCAGGCCCTGGTCGATCGCCGCGCCCTGCGCGTCCAGCAGCGCACCGAAGGTGGCGTGGCGCGGCACCAGGCGTCGGCCGCACAGCGCGTCGATCAGCGTCGAGAGGTCGGCCCCCGAGGCCCGCACGATGCCCACCGCCCCGCGGCCCGGGGCCGTGGCGATGGCGACGATGGGTTCCGTATGGCGGCCCAGCCGGGCGGTGCCGGCAGCCGGTGGCGCTGTGCTCATCGGCCCGGATTGTGCCGAGCCCCGCGCGCCACGCGGCCAGGGTATGGCGCGGGTGGAGTCGCCGCTGGACAGGAAACGCCCGGTGGCGGAGCTCCTGAGCCGGCCTTCGAGAGCCGGGTCGCCCGCATGAGCGCACTATCGGCAGGACCGGCTCCGGATTCAACCCCCATGGCGCCGATTGGGGCCTTTGCCGCGCCGGCAGCCGTGCGCTTGTTCTCGACCTGCGACTACTGCACGCCCAGACGCTTGTTGATGTACCACTGCTGGGCGATCGACAGGATGTTGTTCGTCAGCCAGTACAGCACCAGGCCGGCCGGGAAGAAGAAGAACA
>LNFM01009241.1_pt1 | contig 14470 bp, 14 predicted proteins | sample 596031 | NCBI WGS metagenome assembly LNFM01 (sample SAMN04254537, study PRJNA301005) | activated carbon metagenome | isolation source: dual media filters at the Ann Arbor, Michigan drinking water treatment plant | place: USA: Ann Arbor
TCTGGATGATGCGGCCCCAGCCCTTTTCCACCATGCCCGGCACCACCTGCTTGGTGACGTTGAACATGCTGTTGAGGTTGGTGTCGATGACGGCATGCCAGTCCTCCGGCGTCATCTTCAGGAACATGCGGTCGCGCGTGATGCCGGCGTTGTTCACCAGCACGTCGATGTGGCCGTGCTGCTCACGCGCCTGGGTGAAGGCTTCCACGGTGCTTTGCCAGTCGGCCACGTTGCCCACCGAGGCAAAAAACTCGTAGCCCAGGGCCTTCTGCTCGGCCAGCCACTTGGCGTGGTCGCGGCTGGGGCCGCAGCCGGCGATGACGGTGAAACCTTCCTTCGCCAGGCGCTGGCAGATCGCGGTGCCGATGCCACCCATGCCGCCCGTCACGTAGGCCACTTTTTTGCTCATTCTTAGCTCCTTGAACTTGATGCCTGAAGGGTCGCCCGGCGCCGCAACGCGGTCAATCGGGTTCGCCCTGGGGCTGTGATCTTTGGGATGGCCGGAATCAACGTTCGACGGTGAGCGCCACGCCCATGCCGCCACCGATGCACAGCGAGGCGATGCCCTTCTTGGCGTCGCGCTTGATCATCTCGTGCAGCAGCGTCACCAGGATGCGGCAGCCGCTGGCGCCGATCGGGTGCCCGATGGCGATCGCGCCGCCGTTGACGTTGACCTTGCTGGTGTCCCAGCCCATCTCCTGGTGCACGGCGCAGGCCTGGGCAGCGAAGGCTTCGTTGATCTCCAGCAGGTCCAGGTCCTGCGGCTTCCAGCCGGCGCGCTGCAGCGCCTTCTTCGCGGCCGGCACCGGGCCCATGCCCATGAGGGCCGGGTCCAGGCCCGCGCTGGCGTAGCTGGCAATGCGCGCCAGCGGCTTGAGGCCCAGCGCCGCGGCCTTGGCCGCCGTCATCACCATCACGCCGGCCGCGCCGTCGTTCAGGCCGCTGGCATTGCCGGCGGTCACGCTGCCGGCCTTGTCGAAGGCCGGGCGCAGGCCGGCCAGGGCTTCGGCGCTGGTCTTCTTGTTGATGAACTCGTCGGCGCTGAAGATGACCGGGTCGCCCTTCTTCTGCGCGATGCTCACCGGCACGATCTCGTCCTTGAAGCGCCCGGCTTCCTGGGCGGCGGCCGCCTTCTGCTGGCTGGCCAGCGCCAGCGCGTCCTGCGCTTCGCGCGTGATGGCGTATTTCTTGGCCACGTTCTCGGCCGTGATGCCCATGTGGTACTGGTTGTAGACGTCCCACAGGCCGTCGGTGATCATGCTGTCGACCATCTTCCAGTCGCCCATGCGCTGGCCGTCGCGGCTGCCCAGCAGCACGTGCGGCGCGGCGCTCATGTTCTCTTGCCCGCCGGCGATGATGATCTCGCTGTCGCCGTCGCGGATGGCCTGCGCCGCCAGCATCACCGCCTTCAGGCCGCTGCCGCAGACCTTGTTGATGGTCATCGCCGGCACGCCGGTGTTGAAGCCGGCCTTGATGACGGCCTGGCGCGCGGCGTTCTGGCCGCTGCCGGCGGTGAGCACCTGGCCGAGGATGACCTCGCCGATCTGTTCGCTGCTCAAGCCGCTGCGCTCCAGCAGCGCCTTCAGCACCGTCGCGCCGAGCTCGGGCGCGGGCGTCTTGGCGAGCGTGCCGCCGAACTTGCCGACCGCGGTGCGGGCGGCGGCGACGATGACGATGTCTTCTTGAGCCATGGAGATCTCCTTGTCGTGATGCGGATGACGGTCAGGCCTTGACCTTGACGTAGCGGCCCGGGGCCGCTTCGATGGGTTTGTACTTGGCGCTGCCGGGCGCCTTCGGTGCATTGACCAGTTTGCCGGCCTGAGGTTTCAGCCACTCGGCCCACACCGGCCACCAGCTGCCCGGGTGTTCGGTGGCGCCCTGGAACCAGGCCTCGGCGGTGGCCGGCAGCTTCTTGTTCGTCCAGTGGCTGCGCTTGCCCTTGGCCGGCGGGTTGATGACGCCGGCGATGTGGCCGCTGGCGCCCAGCACAAACTGGCGTTCACCCTTGAACAGCGGCACCGAGGCGTAGGCCGCCGTCCACGGCACGATGTGGTCTTCGCGTGAACCGTAGATGAACACCGGCGCCTCGATGGCGCCGAGGTCGACCTTCTCGCCGCACACCACCAGCTTGCCGGGCTGCTTCAGTTCGTTCTGCAGGTAGGTGTGGCGCAGGTACCAGCAGTACATCGGGCCGGGCAGGTTGGTGCTGTCGCCGTTCCAGTACAGCAGGTCGAAGGGCGGTGGCGATTCACCCTTGAGATAGTTCGCCACCACGTAGTTCCAGACCAGGTCGTTGGGCCGCAGGAAGCTGAAGGTGGTGGCCAGCTCCTGGCCCTTCAGCAGCCCGGGGCCGCCGGGGGCTTCTTCGCCCAGCGTCATCTCGCGCAGCTTCACGCTGGCTTCGTCGATGAAGATGTCGAGGATGCCGGTGCTCTCGAAATCCAGCAGCGTGGTCAGCAGCGTCACGCTGTGGGCCGCCTGTTCACCGCGCGCGGCCAGCACCGCCAGCGCGGTGCTGAGCAGCGTGCCGCCGACGCAGAAACCCAGGGTGTTGATGCGCGCCTGCCCGCTGATGGCCTGCACCGCGCGGATGGCCGCGATCGGGCCTTCTTCGATGTAGTCGTCCCAGGTCTTGGCGGCCAGGCTCTCGTCGGGGTTGCGCCAGCTCACCACGAAGGTGCGGTGGCCCTGCTCGACGGTGTAGCGGATGACGCTGTTGTCGGGCTGCAGGTCGAGGATGTAGTACTTGTTGATGCAGGGTGGCACGAAGAGCATCGGCCGCTCGTGCACCTTGGCCGTGAGCGGCACGTATTCGATGAGCTGGAAGAGTTCGTTCTCGTAGACCACGCTGCCGGCGGTGGTGGCCACGTTGCGGCCGACCTCGAAGACGCTTTCGTCGGTCTGCGAGACATGGCCCTTCTGCAGGTCTTCCAGCAGGTGCTGCATGCCGGCGGTGATGCTGGCGCCTTGGGTGTCGACGGCCTTCTTCAAGGCGTCGGGGTTCAGCGCCAGGTAGTTGCTGGGGCTGGCCATGTCCACCCACTGCTGCACCGCGAAGCGGATGCGCGCCTTGGTCTTGGCGTCGCCTTCCACGCTCTCGGCCATCTGCATCAGCGCGCGCGCGTTCAGCAGGTACATCTGCGCCGTGAAGGCCGACGCCGGGTGCGACAGCCATTCGCTGCTGCCGAAGCGGCGGTCGGCGATGGGGCCGGCCGGGGCGGGCGCCTTGCCGTTGAGCCCCTGCAGCGAGCGGTTCCACACCTCGGTGGCGCTCTTCAGGTAGTCGGCCTGGATCTGCGCCAGCTGCTGCACGGGAAGGTTCAAGCCCGCCATGGCCTTGAAGATGTCCCCGACGGCAGCCCCGACGGCTTGCACGGGTGCAGCGGCCGGTGGCGTGGCTGCGCTAGTCTTCTTGTTCACGGTCTTGTCTCCTCGTCGGGTCTTGCGCGGCTTGCGGGTGCGTGTTGGCACCCGGAGCCCCTGCTGGCTTCACCTTTTACGCGGCCGCACTGACGCCGTCATGACGGCGGGTCCGTGCGGCATCTCACTGTAGCGGCCGTCCGGCCCTGTTCTCTGCGGGTTCCCCCATGTACCTGGTTGCGATTGCCTGGATGTATGTCGTGCTGATGATGGCCGTGGCCGAGGCCATGTCGCCCCAGGGCTCGGTGCTGGGCGCCGTCTTCACCTTCCTGCTCTACGGCGTGATGCCGCTGGCCATCGTGCTCTACATCCTGGGCACACCGGGCCGGCGGCGGGCCTTGCGCGCGGCCGAGAAGGCGACCGATGCCGCCCGCCAGGCGGACTCAGCAGCGCCAGACCGCAGCGGCCATGCGGCCGGTGACACCGTCGCGGCGGAACGAAAAGAAGGCTGAGGCCTGCTCCACCGTGCAGGCGGCGGCATCGCTGACCTGCCGCACGCCCGCGGCGGCCAGGCGTTCGTGGGCCAGGCGCGGCAGGTTCGCCAGCCAGCGCGCGGCGCCGTCCGGCCGCGCGCGGAAGACAAAACGCCGCGCGTCGGGCGCGGCCGGGTCCTCGCCGAAGGCCTGCAGCACCTCGGCGCCGACTTCGAACTCGCGCGGGCCGATGCACGGGCCCAGCCAGGCCAGCACCTCCGCTGGCGCGACGCGGCGGCCCGCGCCTGCGCTGGTGCACAGCGCAGCCACGGCGGCTTCCAGCACGCCCGCGGACAGGCCGCGCCAGCCAGCGTGGGCCGCGGCCACCGCCGAGCCATCGCGCAGCGCCAGCAGCACCGGCAGGCAATCGGCGGCCTGCACCGTGCAGGCCACGCCGAGGTCGGTGGTCCAGGCGGCGTCGGCGGGCTCGGCAGGGGTGGTGTCGCCACCCGCATGCAGGCGCAGCACCTTCACGCCATGCACCTGGCGCAGCCACACCGGCTGGGCGCCCAGCGCCGCGCTGAAGCGCGCGCGGTTGGCGGCCACGGCCGCCGCGTCGTCACCCACGGCCACGCCCAGGTTCAGGCTGGCGTAGGCGCCGCTGCTCACGCCACCTGCGCGCGTGCTCATCGCGGCGCCCACGCCGGCCGGTGCCGGCCAGTCGGGCCGCAGCAGCGGCAGCGGCAGTGCGCTCACTCCGCGTCCGGGCAATGGCCGGGCGCGGTCTGCTCGAAGGCAGGCAGCGCCATGCAGGTGTCGAACACGCGCATCACGTGCGGCACATGGTTCAACCGGCACTCGAAGCGCTGCGCGTTGAAGACCTGCGGCACCAGGCAGCAATCGGCCAGCGTGGGCGTGCTGCCATGGCAGAAGGCCGCCGGCGCCGCCGCCGCGAGCTGGCGCTCCACCACCTGAAGGCCGGTTTCCACCCAATGGCGGTACCAGCGGGTCTTGTCGTCTTCACTGACCTTGAGGTCACGCACCAGGTAACGCAGCACGCGCAGGTTGTTCAGCGGGTGGATCTCGCAGGCGATGTCCAGCGCCAGCGCGCGCACCCGCGCACGCCCGACCGGCGTGACCGGCAACAGCGGCGGCTCGGGGTGGGTTTCATCAAGGTACTCGATGATGGCCAGCGACTGCGTCAGCGTGTGCCCACCGTCCTTCAGCACCGGCACCAGGCGGCTGGCCGACACCGCACCGTAGTTTTCGGCCAGGTGCTCGCTCTTGGCCAGGTGCACGGGCAGGTAGGCGTAGTCCAGCCCCTTCAGCGCCAGCGCGATGCGCACACGGTAGGAAGCCGAAGACCGGAAGTAGTTGTAGAGCTCCATCGCCTGCCTGCCTTGCTGTCTTACTTCATCGCCACCTTCAACGTGCCCAGGCCCGCCACGGCGCCTTCCATCACGTCACCCCGCACCACGGCGCCCACGCCGGCCGGGGTGCCGGTGAAGATCAGGTCGCCCGGTTGCAGCGTCCAGGCGGCGCTGAGCTGCTCGATGGTTTCGTTGACGCTCCAGATCAGGTCCTTCAGGTCGCCCTGCTGCTTGACCGTGCCGTTGACGGCCAGCGTGATGGCACCGCCGAGCAGTTCGCCGGTCTTGGCAAAAGGCACGATGGGACCGATGGGCGCGCTCTGTTCGAAGGCCTTGCCGATGCACCAGGGGCGACCCTGCTTCTTCATCTCGTTCTGCAGGTCGCGGCGTGTCATGTCCAGGCCCACGGCATAGCCCCAGATGTGCTTGGGCGCGTTGGCCGCAGCGATGTTTCGCCCACCGGTGCCGATGGCCACCACGAGCTCGATCTCGTGGTGCAGGTTCTGCGTCAGCGTGGGGTAGTCCATGGCGCCGGTTTCACCTTCGGGCACGGCCACGATGGCGTCGGCCGGCTTCATGAAGAAGAACGGCGGCTCGCGGCCGGTGAAACCCATCTCCACGGCGTGATCCGCGTAGTTGCGGCCCACGCAGTAGATGCGGTGCACGGGGTAGCTGCCACCGCCGGCGACCGGCACGGTGGTGGGGGTGGGCGGGGTGAAGACGAAGCTCATGGCGGTGGCAGGGTTGGCAGTGTGCAAGGCGCCGAAGATGATGCCACGCGGCACTGCAGGCCGATGGCCGCGTGAACCCTTTGGAACGGCCTGCCCGCTACACTGCCCCGCATGATCCTGCCCCGCCGCATCAAGTTCTGCCGGGTCTGCGGCGCGGCGGTGAACTACCGCATGCCGGCCGACGACAACCGCGAACGCGCCGTCTGCAGCGCCTGCGGCGAGATCCACTACGAGAACCCGATCAACGTCGTGGGCACGGTGCCGGTGTGGGGCGAGCAGGTGCTGCTGTGCCGCCGCAACATCGAGCCGCGCTACGGCATGTGGACGTTGCCGGCCGGCTTTCTGGAACTGGGCGAAAGCACCGCCGACGGCGCGCTGCGCGAAACCATCGAAGAAGCCGGCGCACGCGTGCAGATGCAGCCTCTCTTCACCGTGCTGAACGTGGTGCGCGTGGGGCAGGTGCACCTGTTCTACCGCGCGCAGATGCTCGACACCACGCTGGACCCCGGCCCCGAGACCATCGAGGCCCGTCTCTTCCGCGAAGACGAGATCCCCTGGGATGAACTGGCCTTCCGCACCGTGCGCCTGACCCTCGAGCACTTTTTCGAAGACCGCCGCAGCGGCCACTTCGGCGTGCACGCGGGCGACATTGCCTGAGGCCGCGCGCCGGGCCCGGCGCCGGCTCTGGGCGAGTTGAGCGCAGGTTCAGCGCCGGCAGGCCGTGGTGAAGGCGACGGGCTTCACGGCGGACCCAGACGCACCGGCTGCAGCGTGCCGCTGGCCGCATCCACGCCCAACTGCCACAGCGCCTGGGTCTGCGCCGCGCCATCCACGGCGGTTGCCAGCACCTTCAATCCCTGGCCATGCACCAGGGCCACCAGGCCCTGCACATAACTGCGCAGCGCGGCGTCTTGCGCCAGCCCCTGCAATGCGCGCGCATCCAGGGTCACGTGGCGCAGGCCCGCGGCTTTCAGCGCCGGCAGGTGCTGGGCCAGGTCGGCCATCGGCCCCATGCCGACGCGCACGCCCCAGGGCCGCCAGGCCAGCGTGGCGGCCGCCAGCGCCGGGATGGCCGCAGCCTCGGTCAGCGACTCGGCGCATTCGATGAGCAGCATACCGGCCGCCGCCGGAGCCGCCGCCAGGCGCGACGCCACCGCCGCGCTGAAGCCCGGCGACAGCAGGGACAAGGCCGAGACCGGCACGGCGCGCGCCCGGCCGTCGGTGGCGATGGCCGCCAGGGCCAGCTCCACCGTGCGCAGGTCGGCCTGCGGCAGCAAGCGGCTGCGCCGCGCCAGCGCAAACCAGCCTTCGGCCGCCTGGAAGTCGGCGCCGCGCTGGCGCTGCACATGCAGCCGGCATTCCAGGTGCAAGGTGTGGCCGTGCACGTCGAGCACCTCCACGGCATGCAGCCGCACCCGGCCTTCGTCCAGCGCGGCGGCGATCTCGGCGCGCCAGACACGCTCACCGGGCATCGCGGCCATCGCCGGCAGCATGGGCCAGGGCAACACTTCCACCACCACCGGTTCCTGGCCGCTGGCGCCGCGCGCTTCGGCGCGCGCCAGCGCGGCATCGGCTGCGGCCAACGCCGACCCGCTCGGGCAGGGCTGCACCTGCTCGGCACCACCCACGGCCACCTCCACGCGCCCGTTGCGCAAGGCGGGCGCAGCGGCCAGGGCGGCATACAGGGAAGCGGCCGTTTCGCGGGCGACGCCGGCGACCGGCAGGCACAGCGCAAAGTCGCTGCCGTTCAGGCGCCCGGCGCAGGTACCGGGCACGCGGTCCACGTAGGTCTGCAGCACCTCGCCCAGCACGGCCAGCAAACGGTCCGTGACCTCAAAACCCAGGCGCTGGTTCAGGCCGTCCAGTTGTTGCACACGCAGCAGCAGCAGCGCGACGCCTGGCCCCGCGGCGGCGTCCAGGCGCTGCTGCAGCAAGCCCAGGAAGTGGCGTCGTGACGGCAGCCCGGTGGTGGCGTCGAGCTGCACCTGGCGCTGCAGCTGCTGCACCTGCGCGGCCTGCCGGGCGTAGAGCGCATCCATGGCGGCGGGCATGGGTGCCGGCAGGGTGTCCGCAGGCTCGGCCGGTGCAGGGTGCGGGTGCGGGCCCGCGCGGCGCCAAGCGCCTGGCCACAGACGCGCCCACCAAGGCGCATTTTTTTGCGTCATGGGCACACGGCGGGGCGGCGTAACAGGGGTCGGTGCGCAATGGCGTGGCGCATCTGTGGCATCGGTGTCTTCCTTGACCCTCTGGCATCTGTCTAGCGCCCATCTGCAATGGGTGCTGCGCCTCTGTGTGCGCGTGATGGCGAGATGCTACGACAGGCCCCCCACGTGCGCCGGGCGCAGTGGGGCCACGGCCTCGGCGCCTTTGCCCGGCCATGAAAAAAGCCCGCACGCGGCGGGCTTTCCAGACGGCTGCAGGCCGTTTTCAGGCGGTGGCGGCACGCAGCTTGAAGCTGAACTCCTGCAGAGCGGCAATGCCGCTTTCTTCGGCCTTTCGGCACCAGGCCTGGAGGTCGGCCACCAGCTGTTCGGCGCTGACGCCGGTGCGTGTCCACAGCGCACGCAGCTCTTCGCGCATCGCCACCAGCTTGGCGAGTTGCGGGCTTTCGCCCAGCGCCTGCTGCAGGCTGGGCTTCACGCCGTGGGGAATCTTGTCGTCATCGCGGTGCAGCCAGGTCTTGGCCAGGCGCAGGTTGCGGAAACGTGCGCTGTTCTGTGCGCCCTGGGCCTTCAGGCGCGCCAGTTCGCTGCCGACGGCGGCCTTCATTTCCTTGGCGTAGCCGGCCATCACTTCATAGCGGTTGGCGATCACGGCTTCCAGTGTCTTGCCGTCGGCCACCAGGCGCACATCACCCAGTTCCAGCTTGGGCGGCACCTTCTTCACCCGTGCCAGGCCCAGTTTCTCCATGCCGCGGATGTACATCCAGCCCACGTCGAATTCGTAGGGCTTGACCGAGAACTTGGCCGAGGTCGGGTAGGTGTGGTGGTTGTTGTGCAGCTCTTCGCCGCCGATGAGGATGCCCCACGGCGACACGTTGGTCGAGGCATCCGGCGCCTCGAAGTTGCGGTAGCCCCAGAAGTGGCCGATGCCGTTGATGATGCCGGTCGCCATCACGGGGATCCAGGCCATCTGCACCGCCCACACGGCAGCACCGGCGGCACCGAAGAGCATCAGGTTCAGGATCAGCATCAGACCCACACCCTGCCAGGTGAAACGGCTGTACAGGTTGCGCTCTATCCAGTCGTCGGGCGTGTTGTGGCCGTACTTGACCAGGGTTTCCTTGTTGTGCGCTTCAACGCGGTAGAGCTCCACGCCCGTGAGCAGCAGCGCCTTCAGGCCCTTGATCTGCGGGCTGTGCGGGTCTTCCTCGGTCTCGCACTTGGCATGGTGCTTGCGGTGCACGGCCACGAATTCCTTCGTGATCATGCCGGTGGCCACCCACAGCCAGAAACGGAAGAAGTGCGACGGGATGGCGTGCAGCTCCAGCGCACGGTGCGCCTGGGCGCGGTGCAGGAAGATGGTGACGGCCGAGATCGTGATGTGCGTCGTCACCAGCGCGTACAGCACCACCTGCCACCAGCTGGCCTCCAGCAGGCCGTGGGCCAGCATCTGTACGACGGCGTCGTGCACTTGCCACAGGTGATCCATCAGCGCGTCCTCGCAAGGAAAAGTTTACAACCCACATTGTAGGGGCTGGCCTGACATCAAGCTTGTGGGGAATGCGTAGTGAGCACACCCCAGATCGGCCTTTAGGTCGCCGCAGCCCGAGTCAGTTCATGAAAGATGGCGACTGAAGGAGTGCATTTCAACGCTTTTGCCAAACAGCCGCAAAAAATCCATCGGTCTGATGGCGGTGGGGCCAGAGGCGCAGGTAAGGGCCCTGGACCAGCGCGGCTGTCGGCTCCACCCGGGCCGCTGCCAGCGCCTGCTCGGCCGGCAGCACCTCGAAACTCCCGGCCTGTGCGGCCGTGAAAGCTTCGGCGACGGCTTCGTTTTCTGCCGTCAGCAGGCTGCAGGTGGCGTAAACCAGCCGCCCCCCCGGCTTGAGCAGGCGCGCGGCGCTGGCCAGGATGGCGGTCTGCTTGTCCTGCAATTCGGCCACCGCCTTGGGGCTTTGGCGCCACTTCAGGTCAGGGTTGCGGCGCAGCGTGCCCAGGCCCGAGCACGGCGCATCGACCAGAACACGGTCGATCTTGCCGGCCAGGCGCTTGATGCGGTCGTCGCGCTCGTGCGCAATCTGCGCCGGGTGCACGTTGGACAGGCCGCTGCGCGCCAGCCGCGGCTTCAGCGCGTCGAGCCGGTGGCCGGAGACGTCGAAGGCGTACAAGCGCCCGGTGTTGCGCATGGCTGCGCCCAGGGCCAGGGTCTTGCCGCCCGCGCCGGCGCAGAAGTCCACCACCATCTCGCCGCGCTTGGCATCGGTCAGCAAGGCCAGCAGCTGGCTGCCCTCGTCCTGCACCTCCACCCAGCCCTGCGTGAAGACGTCCAGCTTGTGCAGCCCCGGCTTGCCCTGCAGGCGCAGGCCCCAGGGTGAAAAGGGCGTCGGCGCGACGCTGAACCCGGCTTCGGTGAGCGTGCGCTGCACGTCTTCACGCTTGGCCTTCAGCATGTTCACGCGCAGGTCGAGCGCGGCGCTTTCCGCCATCGCGTCCACCAGCGGCCAGAACTCATCGCCCAGCGTGTCCTTCAGCGGGCCGGCCAGCCAGTCGGGCAGGTTGTGGCGCAGCTTCTCCGGCAGCGTGGCGTGGTCGATGTCCTCGATGGCCGTCAGCCACGTCAGCTCATGCGGCTGCAGCGCAGCGCGCAGGAAGGCCGGGCTGCCCTGCCAGGCCAGGATGGCCAGCCGGCGCTCCAGCGGCCCGCTGCCGCTTTGCGCGAAGTTCTGGAACAGCAGGCGCTGGCGCAGCACGGTGTAGGCGGTTTCGGCCAGCGCATGGCGCTCGCGCGAGCCCAGGGCGCGATGGTCGCGGAAGAAGGCCGAGACGACGCTGTCGGCAGGTTGGTCGAGTTTCAGCACGGCGCGCAACAGCTCGGTGCTCAGGTCGACAAGGGCGTTGGGATGCATGGCGGCGATTATCCTGCCCGGCCACGAGCACGATGGACGAGCCTAGCCCCATGAGCCTTCCGAGCGACGACGACCTGCCACCGCTGCCTTCCGCGCAGGAAGCACCGCCCGGGCGCTACCGCCACTACAAAGGCGGCGAATACCAGCTGCTGGGCGTGGTGCGCCACAGCGAGACGCTGGAGCCCCTGGTGCTGTACCGGCCGCTCTATGGCGACAGCGGCGACTGGGTGCGGCCCTGGGCGATGTTTTTCTCGGACGTCGAGCTCAACGGCCTGCGCGTGCCGCGCTTCGCGCGCATCGACTGACGCGCGGAGACGGCCCGCAGCGCTACATCAGCACCTGCGACGCGCCGTCAAGCTGCAGCACGCGACCCTGTTCGATGCGCAGCTTGCCTTCGACGAACCAGCGCACCGCCAGCGGGTAGATGCGGTGTTCGGTGGCCAGCACGCGGGCCTGCAGGGCGGCCTCGTCGTCAGCTGCGAACACCGGCACCACGCTTTGCATCACGATGGGGCCGTGGTCGAGTTCGGGGGTCACGAAGTGCACGGTGGCCCCCACCGCCTTGCAGCCGGCCTCCAGCGCCCGGCGGTGCGTGTGCAGGCCGGTGAAGGCCGGCAGCAGCGAGGGGTGGATGTTGAGCAGCCGGCCCTCGTAGCGGCGCACGAAATCTGCGCCCAGGACGCGCATGAAGCCGGCCAGCACGACCAGGTCGGGCGCGTGGGCATCGATGGCGGCGGCCAGGGCCGCATCGAAGGCCTCGCGCGTGGCGAAGGCCTGGTGGTCCACGAGCTGGGTGGCGATGCCCCGCTCGGCCGCCCAGCCCAGGCCCGCGGCCTTTGGGCGGTTGGCGATGACGGCCACCACCTGCGCCGGCCAGCCTTCGGCGGCGCAGCGCTGCTGGATGGTTTCCATGTTCGAGCCGCGGCCCGAGATCAAGATGACGATGCGTTTCATGGCGGGCGGCAGTGTAGGCGCTCGCCGCTCGCGGGCCTGCGCCGGCCCCGGCGTTGCTGAGACAATCGCGCCCCGTCTTCCCCGCGCTTTGGCAACCTTTCGGCAACACCCATGCGATCACGCGTCCTCTCCGGCATGCGCCCCACCGGCGCCATGCACCTTGGCCACTACCACGGCGCCCTGAAAAACTGGGTGCGCCTGCAGCACGAGCACGAGTGCTTCTTCTTCGTGGCCGACTGGCATGCCTTGACCACGCACTACGAAGAACGCGAGGTGATGGAGAAGTTCGTCTACGACATGGTCGTGGACTGGCTGGCCGCCGGCCTGGACCCCGAGAAGTGCACGCTCTTCATCCAGAGCCACATCCCCGAACACGCCGAACTCTTCACGCTGCTGGCCATGGGCACGCCGCTGGGCTGGCTGGAACGCGTGCCGACCTACAAGGACCAGATCGAGAAGCTGAAGGACCGCGACCTCGCGACCTACGGCTTCCTCGGCTACCCGCTGCTGCAGGCCGCCGACATCCTGATCTACAAGGCCAGCTACGTGCCGGTGGGCGAAGACCAGAGCAGCCATGTCGAGCTGACGCGCGAAGTGGCGCGCCGCTTCAACAACCTCTACGGCCGCAGCAGCGACGCCGAGAGCAAGATCGCCGCCGCGCTGGCCAAGTGCGCCAAGGACGACGCGCGCTACTTCGAGAAGCAGCGCAAGGCCTTCGGCGAGACCGGCAGCGAAGAAGCGCTGGCCAAGGGCGAAGGCATCGTGAAGAAGGCCGCCGCGAGCGTGGCCGGCTGGACCGAAGACGACAGCGAGCGGCTGCTCGGCCACCTCAAGGGCGCCGGCAAGACCATCCTCACCGAGCCGCGCGCGCTGCACACCGAAGTGCTGCGCCTGCCCGGCACCGACGGCGCGAAGATGAGCAAGAGCTACGGCAACGCCGTGCTGATGCGCGACGAACCGGCCGAGGTGACGAAGAAGATCCGCGGCATGGCCACCGACCCCGCACGCGGCCGCCGCACCGACCCCGGCGACCCCGAAAAATGCCCGGTCTGGCAGTTCCACCAGGTCTACAGCGACGAAGCGACAAAAGACTGGGTGGTGAAAGGCTGCAAGAGCGCCGGCATCGGCTGCCTCGACTGCAAGCAACCCGTCATCGAGGCCATCGTCAAAGAGCAGCAGCCCTGGCGCGAGCGCGCCGAGAACTACCTCGCCAACCCCAAGCAGGTGCACTGGATCGTCGAGATGGGTACGGAGCGCGCGCGCACGGTCGCCAAGCAGACGATGAAGGACGTGCGCAGCGCCATGGGCCTGAACTACTGAGCGCCGCACAGCCCATGAAACCGCTGCAAACCATCGAAGTGCACCCCGGCGCCGAGGCGCGCGCCACCGTCATCGTGCTGCACGGACTGGGTGCCGACGGCACCGATTTCCTGTCCTTCGCCGACGAGATGAAGCTGGCCGCCGTGGGCCCGGTGCGCTGGGTCTTCCCGCGCGCACCGGAGCGTGCCGTCACCATCAACGGCGGCCACAGGATGCGCGCCTGGTACGACATCCTGGGCGCTGACCTCGTGAAGCGCGAAGACGAAGGCGGGCTGCGCGAGAGCTTCACGCAGGTGCATGCGCTGATCGACCGCGAAGTGGCGCGCGGCGTGCCGGCCCAGCGCATCGTGCTGGCGGGCTTCTCGCAGGGCTGCGCCATCACCCTGGGTGCCGGGCTGCGCTACCACCAGCGCCTGGCCGGGCTGGTGGGCATGTCGGGTTACCTGCCGCTGGCCGAGACCACCGCCGCCGAGCGCCACGACGCCAACGTCGTGACGCCGCTGTTCCTGGCCCACGGCCGCAGCGACGGCGTGGTGCCACTCGCCCGCGGCGCTGCGGCGCGTGATCAATTGCAGGCCCTGGGCCAGCCCGTGCAGTGGCAGGACTACCCGATGCAGCACTCGGTCTGCATCGAAGAGGTGCAGGCGCTGCAGCAATGGCTCTTGGGTGTGCTCCGGCAAGATTGAGCGGCCTGGCCTATGCTGCGCGGCCTTCAGAACAACAAGGAGTTCCCCGCATGACCAGCACCTGCAGCACCACCCGCCTGGCGCGCCTGTCCATCGCCGCTGCCGTGGCCTTCGCCTCCCTGGCCGCGCCCACGCTGGCCTTGGCTGAAGCGCCCATGGCCAAGAGCCAGGCGCCGGGCTTCTACCGCATGAAGCTGGGCAGCTTTGAAGTGACGGCGCTGTCCGATGGCACCGTCACGCTGCCGGTGGACAAGCTGCTCTCCAACGTCAAGCCCGCCACCCTTCAGCAGCTGCTGGCGCGCAGCTACCTGAAGGCGCCGGTGGAGACCAGCGTCAACGGCTACCTCATCAACACCGGCGCGAAGCTGGTGCTGATCGACACCGGTGCGGCCGGCCTCTTCGGCCCGACGCTGGGCAAGCTGGTGGCCAACCTCAAGGCCAGCGGCTACACGCCCGAGCAGGTGGACGAGATCTACATCACCCACATGCACCCCGACCACGTCGGCGG
>LNFM01009243.1_pt1 | contig 14468 bp, 13 predicted proteins | sample 596031 | NCBI WGS metagenome assembly LNFM01 (sample SAMN04254537, study PRJNA301005) | activated carbon metagenome | isolation source: dual media filters at the Ann Arbor, Michigan drinking water treatment plant | place: USA: Ann Arbor
CATAGCGGGTGGCGCAGAAGACGGTCTCACCGTCCAGACGCGAGCGAGCCTTCGCCACCATCAGCTTCTCCATCATGGCCTTGGAGATGCCCATGGCGTTGACGGGATACACCGCCTTGTCGGTGCTCAACACAACGACCCGCTTCACGCCCGACGCGATGGCCGCATTCATGACGTTTTCGGTGCCCAGCACGTTGGTGCGCACGGCTTCCATGGGATAGAACTCGCACGACGGCACCTGCTTCAGCGCAGCGGCGTGAAAGACATAGTCGACGCCGTGCATGGCTTGAGCGACGCTGTCGAGGTCGCGAACATCACCGATGTGGAACTTGAGCTTCTCGTTGTTCAGGGCAATGCGCATGTCCTCCTGCTTCTTCTCGTCCCGGCTGAAGATGCGGATTTCGCGCACGTCTGTGTTGAGAAAGCGGCTCAACACCGCATTGCCGAAGGAGCCGGTGCCTCCGGTGATCAACAAGGTCTTCCCTGCAAACATCTCGATGTCCTTTAGTGAAAGTCGCGCATCCGCGCAACGAGTTCGGGCCAGCCCGGAGCGACGTACCCCGTGGCCGCCTGGAAACGCTCGGCGTTCAGCGATCGGTCGATGGAGAGACGGTCATCCGGCACGATGTCGATGGTCTTCCCATAGGCATCCCGAATCAGGTGCAGAAGCTCAAGCTTGGCGATGGGTTCTGCCGCCACGTGGTACAGCCCTTTCAAGTCGGGTCTGGGCAGCACCACGTCCCGAACAACACGCGACAATTCAACGGTGGGCAGACCTGAGAAGATTGCCTTGCGGTAGCCATTGATCCGTCCTTCCTGTGCGAGGAACCATCCGACCAAACCGCGTGCACTGCCGAGTTCGTGCCCGATGATGGAGGTGCGCAACGTGATGGCATTCGGGTAGTCCACTTCCCCCAAATACTTGGAGCGGCCGTACAGGTCTTCGGCATCTGACGGGTCCGATTCACGGTAGCCACCTTTCCTGCCACTGAAAACGCAGTCGGTGCTGATGTGCACCAGACGCGCCCCGATAAGACCGCACAAGCGGGCTAATCGGTGGGGGAGTATTGCGTTGATGGGCAAGGCTGAAAGTGGATCGTCAGCCTGAGCCAGTTGTTTCACCAGCCCGATGCAGTTGATCACCGCCGCAGGACGAACCTCAGCGAGCAGCGTGGTCAGTGCGTCGACATTCTCGACATCGATTCCCGTCACGATCCGCTTGGTCAGAGGCGGATCGAAATTGCTTAACAAGGCAGTTGACCGTGCCGTGCCCCACGCTTCGTGCGCATCCGTCTGGGACAGCGTGCGCAGCATGGCGTTGCCCAACATGCCCGAGACACCCAGTACCAATATTCTCATTTCGGTTTCTTTCTTGCCAAAACCACTTCGATCAAGTGCGTCTCCAGTTCGCGCACAAGATGATCGGAAGCAAAGTTCCGATCGAAGAAGCTTCGACCCCGTTGGCCCATGGTTTCACGCTCTTGCCGTGATGTATTTGTCATTCGAAGTATGGCTTCAGCCAGCGCCTCAGCATTGCCGGCGATCGAGCAGAAGCCTGCGCCCGACTCATCTACGATCCGCGCTGCTTCACCATCCAGCGAGGCAACAATCGGGCGTCCAGCTGCAAGATAGGCCTGCACTTTGCTCGGTACGGTGAGCGCAAATGACGGGTCTGCACTAAGTGTTACCAGCAGTGCGGATGCCGCATCGAAAATGGTGGGCATGTCCGATGCTTCAAAGCGACCAACAAGGACGAGGTTGTCAAGCTGATGCAGCTCCCGTTGCCGCGCCAGCCAGGGACTGAGGCTACCGCTGCCCACGAGTACGATTTGCACATGTCTGTGCGGTCGCAATCGCCGTGCAGCTTCGATCACGGTGTCCAGTGCTTGAGCGGTACCGAGATTGCCGGCGAAAACAACGCTGAATTGGAGGCGCAGACGCTCAGCCAGTTCTACCGCTGCCGCGCTGGGTGAAGAATTTAGGTGGGGTTGGTAGAGGTTGGGGTAATAACGGACCTTGTTCGGCTGATCTGTCAAGGCAGCTACAGGCGCCACGAATGCACGTGACTGTACAAGGATGCGGTCGCAGGCACGATAGATCCGTTTCACAGCCAACGTCACGAGTCGCAGCAGCAAGGCATTCTTTACATATCCGGTGGCGGACAGGCTTTCTGGCCATAGATCCTGGACCCACACCACAAGGGGTACTTCAAGGAGACGAGCCAGACGCACCGCCGCCAATGCCTGAAGCAATGGAGAGGGCGCGTAGACGAACACCACATCGAATGGCGGCTGCCCTCGCAACATTCCCCGCCCCAATGCTCCTGCGCTGACTATGAACGATAGATAGTTCAGCACTAGACCCAGCCGTGAACTTTGTCCCCGTGGGATCAGTGGGACTCGAAGAACGGGAACGCCACCGAAACTCTCCCTCATGCGTCCAGTGGCTCGATAGCCAGGGAACAGGCGTCCCGACGGATAATTGGGCTTGCCTGTTAGCACCGTGACGTCCAATCCGTGCTCACGCAGAAGACGTGCCAAGTCGTTGATGGGAAACGATTCCGGCCAGAAGTACTGAGTCACCAGCAGTATTCGCATATCAGGAGAAATCTCGTAACTGTTGCCAGAACTCCGCAGCAGCAGGTATGCAGGCTGGACGTTCGGAGCAGCCCAGATGGCGCATAACAGCTCGGGCTATAGACAACGGAGATAAGGGATCAAAGGTGATGTTCGGCTCTATCACATCACGTACATAGTCTCGCTCTGAGGCGAGGACAGGCAAGCCCGCTTCCTTGGCCTCGAGCAGCGGCAGACCAAAAGACTCGAACAGAGAAGGATAAATAGCCGCACGGCTTTGTCCGTACATCGACGCCATGTCCTCAGGCGCTGACTTATGGTTCGTGATCTGCAGTCCGTTATCGGCTTGCCGGTTCCGAATCCAGCTGAGTAGCTGGGCGTCGGTAGACTCGTCCAACGTCAAGCAAAGGGAGGGACGTAAGCCCTTTTTGGCCAAGATGCCCCACGCTTCGACGAGGCATTTGTGATTCTTGTGTGGTTCACCTGATGCGACGTAAATGAAATCGTGCAAATGCACTCTGTGTTTGCCGTGCGTCGTGGACCAAGCCTTGAACGGTAAGATTTCACAGTCTCTATGCAGGTGTTCGTGTACTTCCTGCGCCATAGTCTGAGTTTGCACCACGATCGACGAATTGCGCATAAACGCGCGCAGCCACCACCGCTCCAAACAAATGCGCGCCCTTGCTTTCAATGAAAACCCCGTGAGGGGGCGAGGTGCAATCAGGTAGCGATTCTGTATGTAGACGTACACCTCGCCGCTACAAGGCAATATTGGAGGGAGGTTGCCGAAACAAAGAATGAGGTCCTTTGGACGGCAGGTACGGCTTAAGGCGACCTCTGCTTTCAAACGCTGCAGTACGTTCGGCTGGACGCGGATGACTCGTGGTCCTTGCGTCATCGTCGGTGAGAGGGGCATCCGTGAATCCAAGAACGCCAGATCCGGGCCGTTTGGCGCCGCCAAAAGCTCCTTCAAGAGTGCGGCACCTCCTCCTTGGTGAACATTGATGGCATAGACGATTACACGTGCCTCATCCTTGCCCTCTGCAAGTGAAATCATTGCTGGGCCCGGTTGGGTGCAATTGAGGATCGCATCTGAATGCGCCAGAACGCGAAGCAAGGCGCTAGCATGAGAGCGATCCATATCCACACTGGATAGACCTGGTAGCGCATCAGAGCGCCGACGGCGAAGCAGAAGCCAACTGTGGCGAGAGCGTAAGCTGCTTCAGTGTTACGTCGATGCATGTATGCCCGCACACCGACCGAGAGCGCATACAGCCAGAAGAAAAGAATAGCGGCCATGCCCAGCCACCCGCTGTCGTCGTACGTGGTGAGCAAGCCAGAGTCTCTTTCTCCACCCATGAAGCGACCTTCAACGGCCACGATTGTTTCGGGCTTGAGGAAAAGCTCCCCAAGGTCGCCTGACAGGGGAATGTTCAATAGGTTCAGGCACATTGCCAAGATTTGAACCGGTGAGTCGAGGAGTCGTATTGCGAGTACCCAAAAGTGTTCGGCTGTATCACTGCTGTCGATGCGCCACCATATCAAAGACAGTGTTGCTGCCATCAATAGCGAAAGGGTGTAGATCAGCGCTGGTTTGAATCGACTACGAACACCCTGCGGAAGTAGCATCCCAGCAGCAATCAGGAAGATTAGAAGCAAGTAACCTAGACTTCGAGACGAAGCTAGGTATATACCCAAGCCAGCAATGAAAATCCCGGAAAGTGGTACAGGGTTAGACAGGGTAGTTAAAGACTTATGCCAATGAAAGGCAAAAATTACCACCATCATGGCGCAAAAGAGACCAAAAAGATTTGGATTGAAAAATATAGAACTGGCGCGCACGACCAGTAGGTTATCGACAGAGTAGAACGATGCCCAAGCAAGGCCATAAAAAATTTCGTAGAAGGCAACGCTGACTGAAAAGAGCAACAGCAGCCACAAATGAGCAAGAAAAAATAAACCTCCTCCAATCTGCGTCTTCTGAAAATGTCCATCTGGCCCCAAAGCATTTGCTCCAGCGCTCACGAGCACAAGCATGCCGATGAGTGAGAATGTGTTGAATACCCGCTGTTGTTCGATGACCGTGTCTATAGTCAACATGCCGAGGAGCAACACCATCGATAGAGCCGCATACATTGGGTGAATTGAAGCTTTTAACGGTACTCCACGACCAAGTAGAAGAATGCTGATAAGAACAGTAAGAATGGCCACAACTTTATTGACGACCGACATTCCAACTTTTCTTAAAGCGGTAACATCTTCCAAAGAAGAGCCATCAAACAGAAGAATAACGCTCGGGAGAAAATAAACCACTGAACTGAAGAGCAGCAGAATAGCAATCCAGTGCGCACCCCTGCGCCAACATACTGCACCCAGTGCGGATGTTGTTGCAATTACTACCCACTCGGAGGAATTGACCATCTTTGCTTTGTATATGCTTTCCGAACCCATAAACGCTGATCGAATAAAATACTCATTGCTGAACGGTTCTGAGCAGCGCGTCCAGATAGGCGCGGCCCCAGCGTGCGTCTGGCTCCATGTAGTTACCTTCTGCCCATTCATTCCACGATTTAAGGAATACCAAGCGTTTTTCAGGTTCTCGACCAGCGACTGATGCAATGGCTTCTTGCATATGCTTTTCAAACAGCGCTGGTGTCGAATGTGTCAGCACCAGACCTTTGCGACCTGAGCGAGGCGTGTGATCCCAGTTTGGGTACGCGCACGGATAGGCATCGAAGCTGAACTTGTCCAGATCAGGAATGAGATGTCGTATGGCCTCCTCGTACCTCTGTGTGCGGGGTCCCCCCAAGTCCAACTTCTTACTCGCACCCCAAAGCAGCCATTTCGTTTTATTCACCAAGGCATTCTTGGCCGTGATCAACCCCAGCGTACTGATCACGCCGCCATCCAAACCTAGGCTGGCAGCATCCTCGAAATCGAGCAAATTGTTGCCGAGAACGTACAGGCCCTTCAAACCTGCTTGCTGCGCCCACTCTCGCCAGCGGTCGAGGCGACGCTTCGCATCTGGCAGCTTCAGTGGTTTGTAGATGTAAAGCAGCGGACGACCATCAACTGTGATGTACCTGGCGTCGCTAAAGGCTCTGAGTAGGTAGTCGAAATGAGCGCGGTCGTCGGCTTCTCCTGGGTAGGTCTGCTCGATTAGCATGCGGCGCGGTTCGTTATTCCACACCCCTGTCCAGGATTCATTGGCCCAGCCCAAGCAAAAGGGAAAATCAGGTTGCCCAGATCCAAGCACTTCCTCAAACGGGCGTTCGAGCAATCGACGCCCTGCAAACCAGTAGTGCCAGTAGCAAAAACCTTCCACCCCATGGGCAGAGGCCATCTCCGCCTGCATCGCCCTGACTTCTGGCACCCTGAGGTCGTAAAAGCCAAGGTCGGCAGGCAAACGGGGCTGCTCATGTCCATCGAATAATGGTCGCGCGCGAGCCACATTGGTCCACTCGGTGAAGCCCTTGCCCCACCACTGATCGTTTTCTTCAATCGGGTGGAACTGTGGCAAGTAGAAGGCGATTACTCGCGCCTTCTTCTGGGCGTTTAGATTGTTCATTCGCTGCACAGGGGTTTAGGGAACTGGTACAACTTCCAGCTCAGGCAGCGGGAAAACCAGTTGCACACCCGACAGCTTCGTATTTGCGACGAAGAACCTGCGGAAGTGCCAAGGTAAAACAATCAAGTAATCGGGTTTACTTTGAAGCAACTCCACTTCCGGCACGATGGGGATCCAGGTACCAGGCGTGAAGCAGCCAAACTTCTCGGCATTGACCTCGCCGACACTTTGCACTTGGTCAGTGGTGATACCGCAATACTGAAGCAACACATTTCCCTTGGTAGAGGCTCCAAGCACGGCGATCGTTTTGCCTTGCGAGCGCTTCTGGCTAATGAAATCGAGAAGCTGTTGCTTGGTTTCCTCCACTCGGTGCGAGAAAGCTTGGTAGGGCTGGAGCGTGTCAAGGCCACTCTTCCGTTCTTCATCCAGTACCTTTTGTACCTCTGGAGTGAGGTCTAAGCTTGCATGAGACTTCTCGACGGTGACAGAAAAACTACCGCCGTTTACGTCATTGAATTCGACATCCTTGATGCGGAAGCCCACCCGCTCCGCCATCCATTGAATCTGGCGCAGCGCGTAGAACTCCAGGTGTTCATGGCACACGGTGTCATAAGAATTCGTGGCGAGCATCGTGGGCATATAGCTCTGCTCGAAAACCCAAATACCGTCGTCCGCCAGAACCTCGTGGACTTGACGCATGAATCCCAGAGGGTCCTCGAGGTCGTAGAACATCGAGAACGACGTCACCACCTTGGCCTTCTTGTTTGGAAAGCGCGCTTGCACCAGCGCAGATGAGAAGAAATCGGGTATCAGCTGGATGTGTGAAGGGTAGTAACTCTTGAACTTCACCCCCGTGGGGTCCACGCCTACCAGGGTGGGCCCATCAACGGGGTAGGCCTGCAACGTGGTGCTGTCGTTGCTGCCGATGTCGATGACGAGATCTCCAGACTGCAGATCCACCATGCTCAGGATGCGTTTTACCTTGCTGTGCAGGTGGGAGACCATGCTGGCGTTCAAGCCTGAGCGGTAGCCATAGTTTTCGCCATACATCTCACCCAGATCGTAGGAGTGCTCCAGCTGTAACAGGCCGCATACGTCATCCGAACCAGTGCACTTCACCAAGCGCAGTGGCCCGGTTGTGACTTCCGTCCCCTTATCACGGGGCAACACGCCTGTGAGCATTTGTTCCCCCAAATCGAGGACACGCTCAAGCTTCGTATTGCCACAGATCCGGCATTGATGAATTTTTTTATACATAGGCCACATCCTTACCTTCGGGTGATCTTTGTGTATCTCTGCTGTCATTTCGACTTCCAACTTTCCCTGAGATTGAACAATACATAAGTGCTGTCGGGTAGTTTGAACTTTATAAAGAGCCAGACTGGTACATATAAGAATGCCCTTGGAATTGCGGCAATGAGACGAGCCGTTACGCGTTCGGATGGAGAAGCCTTCATGGCAATGAACGCAGCGTATTCGTGATAAGAGTACATGCCCATTGCACGGTTGAAAAGCAGGGTTTTTGTGCTTCGCCAAGGCTCACGCTGAGAGATTCCCGATTTAGCGTCTTCGGACAAGCTTGTGAATGACCAAATAAGCTCTGGCCAATTAATCAACCAAATCTGAAATGCACGAGACGTCCATTGTGCATTGCCAAACCGAATGGAAAGAAAAGGGGAGCTGGTTGCCAGTATCGTCCCACTGATCGGTTGATCGAATATTACGCCCACATGGATGAAGCCAGTACCAAAATATTTTTCTCTATTACGGGATAGCCAGATACTTTGTCTGATTACAACGGCCCCTACAAACGTCAGATGACTCCCAACTGCCTTTGCAAACTCGTTCCACTCCTCTGGCAAAAACGTTATATCTTGCGAGAGCATCGGGCGCTTTGCAACAAGTACCTTTGAGAAATCATTGTTCATCACCTCCGCGTTAACTACGATGAGATCATGATTTTTTGCAGTCTCGCTAAGAATTCTTCGTAGAGCACCTGGCTTGAGCAGATCATCATCCGTCATTAGCCAACAATGCTCTCCTTTCGCCAAAACTACCGCATGATCACAATCGCGATCAAAACCCTCATTGGAAGGTTTTTTTTCAGCCGCTTCCATCTTCACATAGCGAATGTGTGGGAAGCCTTCCTGAAAGCTGCGAACAACCTGCTCAGTGTTGTCAGTTGAGCCGCCATCAACAATGACAACCTCAACCCCCTGTTCCCATTGAGAGACAATACTCTTCAGTGTTTCTCCAATGTAGTCACCACGATTCAATGTAGGAATGCATATGGATAGTGCGTAAGACATCTCTTTATGCATGCTTGAGCTGTTTGAGTCCGACCAAGTATTCAGGATCATTGGAATCCGATTCAAAAATGTAGCCAAGACTTTTATAAAGATACAGCGCTTTATCATTGAACAAATGCACGCGCAGTCGCACTTTTTGTGCTCCTTTGCGACTGGCGGTGATGTGGAGAAACACCATCAACATTCGACCTATCCCCAAACCCCTCGCCGCCGGGTGGACGGCAATGCCTAAGCTGGGTACTATGTACCCTTCATCCCAGCCTCTTAATAAGCCGTAGCCAAGTATGCCTTCGTTATCAACCAATACGTAGTACAAGTCCTGGCCGGTGTATTCGGCCAATTTTAAAATTGACTCTTCATCAGTGGCGTGTGGCCGAAAGAAGGGGCTATCGCCGCTTTCATTGATGGCTTTGAAGAACTCGTATAATGCCGTTCCGCGTGAAGGCGTGAGACGAACTATCTCAAGTGCCTGCAGCCCGCAACTAAGATCGGGGGCACTACCTTCTACAGGATTGGAGACTGTGGCAGACATATTCGATGTCCTCATCACTTATTGTTGGGCTCGATGGAAGGCTAATCACTTGTTGGCTAAGTCGCTCACAAATGGGAAGCCTCATGTCGCCGTATAGGTGCGGCATTGTGCTGGCTGCATAGAAGCCTGGACGAGTCTCTATGCCTAACTTTTGGAGATGATGCATCACGGCATCTCGTCCTTGCGGAAAACTATTGACGTCGAGCTCGGCTGCAATGGCCCAAACCAAAGGTTCAACATTGTCCGCAAAATGTTGTAAGGCTAGCCCAGGAATGTTGGTTAAATGGCGCAAATATTGACGATATACCCGATCCCGTTCCGTGGTGATTTTGCCAACTTCTTCCAATTGGGCACAGCCAATGGCTGCCTGCATGTTGGGCATACGAAAATTATGCCCGGCAACTTCATGCCAATATCGACGCTCACCCATGCCATGACTTCTAAAGAGCCGCATTCTCTTGTACCATTCGGCCGAGTTGGTTGCGACCGCACCCCCCTCTCCAGTGGTAATCGTTTTGGTGGCGTGAAAACTGTATACGCCCAGAGGAGCGATTGTTCCTGCCATCTTCCCCGAATACTTCGAGCCAATGGCTTCGGCTGCGTCTTCGATCACCGTTACACCACGGCTGTCCGCTAGCGCGATGATTGAATGCATATCGCACACATTGCCATATGTGTGGATGGGCACGATTGCTTTGGTCTTGGGGGTGAGGCACCTCTCAACGTCTTCTGCGGTCATGCACCAAGTTGCCCCATCAACTTCTGAAAAAACAGGCTTTGCTCCCATGTGTAGTGCGACATTGGCTGCTGCCATGAAGCCAAAGCCAGGGACTATTATCTCGTCGCCAGGGCGAAGGTCGATTGCCAGGTAGGCCAAGTGCAATGCCGTCGTTCCATTGGAGGCCGCAACAACGTAAGGCGACTCGCAATAGCTTGCAAAATCACGCTCTAGCCGATCAACGTATGCGCCGCCTGAAATCCAACTAGATTGAAGTGCATCAAGTACATATCTCTCTTCGTTGCCCCAGTAATGCGGGCTTGCCCATGCAATCTTGGTGCTTGACATAGAAAATCCTTGTGTTAATCAAATTGCTTGTGGATTATCGGGGTTTAATAAATTCCATGGCAATGACGCCCATTCCCGGTAACTCGTCAATGGTTTCCTTGAAGACGAATTCCTGGCCCATCATCCAGGGTTCTCTCCAGGATGGGTAGTAGGGATTCGACCGCTTTTGCTCAACATTATGATTGTAAAGTCCCGCCTTTCTTTCTGCGTAGATCAGATGCTTTTCGGGAAATCCAGTGATGTTAAAGATGCGCTGTTGTAACAGAGGCTCATCATAGTAGCGTTGCCAAAAAACAAAACCGCTTTCGTCTTTTTTGATCAGACCGTAGTCATTGAGGTTGGTGTACTCCTCTGATGCTTTGGCTGCACATGGGACCGAAATAAGTAATACCCCGCCAGGCTCTAGTAAATCCCACATTTTTTTTATCGCACCGGTGTCGTCGGGAATGTGTTCAACCACGGACATACTCGTGATTAGGCTGAATGAGTTAGATTGTAAGGGGGCTTCTTCGATGAGTTGCTCGTGAAATCGGCAGCGGTGCGTAAGTTTGAACGACTCGGCAAAGTGTTGTGTCTCGGGCAAATCGCTCTTGTCTGGATTAACGAGGTCTGCAACCAACTCTTTATTCTGATCAAGAATCATTAGTGGAAGCATGCGCGGTGAAGAGACATCCAAATATGATGTAGGGTGCAACTTCCTCACCGCATTCCACATGAATTCAAATTCGAAATAACGTACGGAATCTAGAGGGGCAACCAGAAGTCCATGTGCTCTTATGTAGTCACCCTTTAAAAGTAAGGCCACCCCCTTTTTCGCGAATTTTATTCTTAGATTTAGGCCCGGCGTTTTACGACTATACGCAAGTAACCAAAAAACAGGAAACAGGGACAACCCCACAAACGAGTACGTAAGCCGTTTCAAGCGCGCAATCTTGTGATATGGTGGTGGAAATCGGAGATACTTTTTAGGGAGTTCGGTCGATTCTTGCACGGCTGCATCGCCTCCTGCATTGATTTGAGTTTTCAATTAAACGTAAGAATAACGTTTACTTAAATGGTGCGTGATTGATGTAAGCCCAAAGTGCTTTACGAAGTTGTACGGATACCAAAATACCGATTGCTGCCGCCCCTAGCGCCAAGATTGCAGCCCAAGCAACTCGAGAGGGTGGTGTAAAGTCGCCCGCAAGGATTGCCTGCTGACCTGCGACCACAAGCAGGATTGCTAATGCCAGCGGTAGTCCTACGTCGCGGAATATCCATTTAAAGGCCAATCCCTTGAGGATGTAGCGGTGTGTCAGCCAGGGTCCCAGGATGACATAGGCAATTTCCGCAATCACCCAAGCCATGGCACCTCCAATCGCACCATGAGTTTGTGCGAGGTAAACGAGTCCGGGGATCAGAAAGACCATCAGAGCAACGTTAATTGTTAAGGGAATCCAAGTCATTCCGTACGCAAGTTGTAGTGCGTAGGGAAAGTACATTACACCGTTCAAAGCTGACCCAATTACTAGAAGCGAAACAATTTGCGCGACAGGCGCAGCAACCAGCGGGTCCCCCGTCCAAACCAATATTACGTCTTCTGCAAAAAGTGCCAAAACCGCTGCAACGGAAAAAAGTAAAGTGGCTAGCAGGCGAGTGCCTAGTCGGTAGAAGTCAATTAGTTGTTTGGTGTCGCCCGTCACTACCAAACCTGAGAAGCGGGGGTAGATCACATTGAACAATGGAGATATCACTACATAAAGACCACTGACGACCACAGTTCCCAGCATGTAGTGTCCGAACTCGCTAAGTCCGAGCATTTTGCTAAGGATTATCTTGTCTAGCTGCGTGAAGACGAGTGCCGTCAAACCTACGCCGCTCATGCCAGCTGTGAAGCGCCAAATCCGTTTCAACTGAACCAGGTCAAATTGTGTTTCTGCTGCATGGCCCACAATACGCCACGCGGCTGCTCGTATCACAAAGGCGTGTAGAAGGCCCACACATGCCTGCCAGGTAAAGAACGCTTCAATCGTCGACGACACGAACGCCAAGACTGCCACGGCCCCCAAGTTACCCACCGTCACCATCGTCATGTTGATGGCGCTTGAAACCGTGAGTCGTTGTGCGCCAATAATTGCTCCTTGATAAAGGCCTATAGGCCATCTACAGGCCACCACTGCACCCATCCACATCACTGAACGTGCGATGGTGTCCGGGGTCAATTGACGAGAGTTCAGCCAATGTTCGGCGATAAAGGACGCGAGCCCAACCATCAAGAGCGCAATCGCTGCGGCTACTAGCCAATACACGCGCGCGAGCGTGTGCAGCAATCGACCTGCTTGCCGCATGTCACCGGTGGCAACGCATCTTGCTACCTCTCTGTTGATCGTGGGAGCCATACCCATGTCCAACAATTGCAGCACCGCCTGTGTGGTGATAAAGAACCCAATAAGACCGTATGCCTCAACACCGAGATAGCGAAGATAAAACGGGACTGCAGCGAGTCCGATCAGTGCTGACCATACCGAATTGGTCAACCCTGCCAGCAAGTTGCCCGCTAGCTTCACACGTTCTCACTCATGGTAGGTGTTCGTGTAGTAGCCATGCCTATTCACCAACTCATCTCGTTGAGCTGCGCTGAGATCCTCCCGCACCATTTCTTGGACAAGTTGGTCGAAGGTTGTTGTGGGTTGCCAACCTAATTTCGCCTTGGCTTTAGATGCATCGCCCAGTAATGTCTCTACCTCCGTCGGCCGGAAGTAACGTGGATCGACAGAGACAATGCAGTTCCCCGCTGAGTCATAGCCTTTTTCATCGACGCCTTGGCCCTGCCAGCGAACGTCCATATCCAACTCACGAGCTGCAGCGTTGACAAAGTCGCGAACGCTGTATTGAATGCCGGTCGCAATCACGAAGTCTTCTGGTTGTTCTTGTTGCAGCATGAGCCATTGCGCTTCCACGTAGTCCCGCGCGTGCCCCCAGTCTCGTTTGGCATCCAGGTTGCCAAGGTACACCTGTTTTTGCAGTCCAAGTTTGATTCGGGCCAGCGCGCGCGTGATCTTTCGAGTAACGAAGTTCTCGCCGCGTACCGGCGATTCGTGATTGAACAGAATGCCATTGCACGCAAACATGCCGTACGCCTCCCGGTAGTTCACGGTAATCCAGTACGCGTAGAGCTTGGCAACGGCATAAGGCGACCTGGGATAGAAGGGCGTCGTTTCCTTTTGGGGAGTCTCCTGCACCAAGCCATACAGTTCAGACGTAGAGGCTTGATAGAAACGCGTTGTCTTTTGCAAGCCCAGTATTCGCATGGCCTCAAGGATGCGCAGTGCTCCTAGCGCGTCCGAGTTGGCTGTGTATTCCGGCTCTTCGAACGAGACGGCAACGTGGCTTTGCGCTGCGAGGTTGTAGATTTCGTCGGGTTTCACTTGCTGGATGATCCGTATCAAGCTGCTGGAGTCCGTCAAATCCCCGTGGTGAAGAAAGAACCGGACGCCATCCTCGTGCGGATCGCGGTAAAGATGGTCGACGCGCGCTGTGTTGAACGAAGAAGCGCGGCGTTTGATACCGTGCACAACGTACCCCTTGTTCAGCAGGAACTCCGCCAAGTAGGCGCCATCTTGTCCGGTCACTCCCGTGATCAATGCCACTTTGTTCATTTTTCTGTCTTCATTGGGTGGGTGATGCGCGTCCGTCCATCCATAGCTGGATGGTCATTCGTCTTGGGTAAGTGTCAGAAAACTCGCGCCCGCTTCGTCCTTGGCTGAAACGTGAGGTGGGCGGGCACTTGGCCACTGAATCGCAAGGGTTGAGTCGTCCCATCGGATGCAACGTTCATGCGCAGGCGCGTAGTAGTCGGTGGTTTTGTAAAGAAACTCAGCCGACTCGCTCATCACCAAAAATGCATGGGCGAACCCGGTTGGGATCCAGAGCTGTTTGTGATTCTCTTCAGAGAGTTCCACTCCCACCCACTTCCCGAAAGTCGCTGACCCTTGGCGGATGTCCACTGCAACGTCAAACACCGCACCCCGCACCACCCGCACCAGTTTCCCCTGCGCATGTGGGGGCACCTGGTAGTGCAACCCCCGCAACACCCCCCTCGCACTGCGGCTGTGGTTGTCCTGCACAAAGTTCACGTCCAGACCGGTGGCTTCATTGAAGGCCTTCTGGTTGAAGCTCTCGTAGAAGAAGCCGCGCTCGTCGCCGAACACCTTCGGTTCGATGATGAGCACGTCGGGGATGGCGGTGGGTGTGACTTTCATCGGAGCACCGGGTCTTTGAGCAAGCGCACGAGGTACTGGCCGTAGCCGTTCTTGAGCATGGGTTGGGCCAGGGCTTCGAGTTTGGCGCTGTCGATCCAGCCGTGCCGCCATGAAATTTCTTCCGGGCAGGCAATCTTCAGGCCCTGGCGGTGTTCCAGCGTCGCAATGAACTGGCT
>LNFM01009244.1_pt1 | contig 14467 bp, 18 predicted proteins | sample 596031 | NCBI WGS metagenome assembly LNFM01 (sample SAMN04254537, study PRJNA301005) | activated carbon metagenome | isolation source: dual media filters at the Ann Arbor, Michigan drinking water treatment plant | place: USA: Ann Arbor
CGCGGTGCGGTGCTGGTCGCGGTGGTGCTGGTGTGTACCGGCGCGCTGAACGCGCGTACGCAGGCGTGGTACGTGCGCGAGAGCCTCGGGGCCGATTCCCGCGTGGACCTGCCCGCGGCCACACGGCACCGGGCGCTCGGCGAGTTCCGCGCCGCACTCGCGGCCCGCGCGCCGGTCGAGCGCGTGGTGCTCGCCACCGAGAACAATGTGCTAAGCAAACTGCTCTCGGCTGAGGTGCGCGCCCCCGCGCTCACGCAATTGGGCATGTACCCGATGAAGCAGGGCGACGACACGGGCGGCACCGTGCGCGACCCTCTGACCCGCGCGCCGCTACACACCCTGTGGCACGCCCCGGCCGCGTGGCGCGATACCCCGCCGGATCGCGCGCTTCTCGTCGCGGGCGTCGGGGGGCTCTCGGTGCTGAACCGACAGCAGTACCCGGAAACCGGCCCCGCCCTGTTGTGCGCGCCGCTGTCCGAGGTGCGCAACTTCGCCGCGTTCCGCGACGCCACCGGCGCGCGCCAGAACTTCCTCGGCATGGGCACCGTTGCCGAGATCGCCCTGAACCGAATCGAACCGGACCCGGCGCTACGACACCGCACCTTCGCGGGCGTCGGCCGTGCGGTGGTGGTCGAGGTGCTGAACTCGGACCCGAAGGTGCGCGCGGTGGTGTCGTACACCGCTACCTACCTGCCGGACGCCGACGCGCGGGCCGTGCCCGCGATCCGCGTGGCTGGGGCCGAGCGCGTTCAACTGCCGCGCGGGGGCAGCGGGGCGGCGCGGCTCGTGTCGCCGCCGGTCGCGCCGCAAACGGTCGGTCGCGCGAGCGTACTCGTACTGGAAATCGACAAACCGCTGGTGCGGAACCCGAACCGGTTGGGCCGGCTCGAGAGCCTGTGGGGGGCCGACGTGCCCCGCGACCGGCGCCAGATCACCGGGCACCTGCGCGAGTTCTCGCTCGTGTCCGAAGAGGAGTACGCCGCGTTCCGCCCGCCGGAGCGGCTCGCCAAGATTCCTGCGGATTTCGCCCACCCGCACATCGAATTCTCCGGGTTCCTCGAAGACGGCTGGGTCGAGAGCGCCGCGCTGGTTCGGCTCACGCGGCCCGCCGGCGAGCGGGAACTCGTGATCCGCGGGCACTGCCCCGGCCACGAGAACGGGTACCGCCCCGAACTGACCGTGCTCCTCGACGGTTCACCGGTCCTCACCCGCGCGCTCGAACCGGGGGAGTTCGAGTTGCGCGCCCCCGCCGCTGCCGGCACTGGCCCCAAGTGGGTGGAACTGCGGTTCGACCGCACCACGCGCCTGCCCGCGCCTGACAATCGCCCCGCGTCCGCCCTCGTTCGCACCGTCGGCTTCGAGCCGCCTGCACCACCCGAAGGAACCGCCCGCCGATGAGCGCGCCGTACTTGAGCCTCGTGATCCCCGCGTTCAACGAGGTGAAGACCATCCAACACACGCTCCGCGCGATCCGCGACTACCTCGCGCCGCGCGGGCACACCTTCGAACTGATCGTGGCCGCCGACGGCACCGACGGCACCCGTGAAGCCGCCGCCGAACTGCGCGACGAGGTACCGGTCGCGGTGCTCGGCGAACCGGCGCGCCGCGGCAAGGGCCGCGGGGTGCGCGAGGGGATGCTCGCCGCCAGCGGCGCAATCGTCGGCTTCCTCGACGCCGATTACAAGGTCGCCATCGACGAAATCGAGAAAGTTCTGCCGTGGTTCGAGCAGGGCTACGACGTGGTGATCGGCTCGCGCGCGGTGGCCGGCGCGGACATCCGCCGCACCCAACCGTGGTACCGGCGCGTCGGCTCGAAGGGGTTCGCGATGGTCATGCGCCCGCTCGTCGGGTTGTACGGCATCAAGGACACGCAGTGCGGGTTCAAGTTCTTCCGCGCGCCGGTGGCTGCGGACCTGTTCGCCCGGCAGCGCATCGACGGCTACATGTTCGACGTCGAAATCCTCTCGCTGGCCCTGCGCTCCGGGTACAAGGTGAAGGAAGTCGGCGTGAAGTGGCAGGACGACGGCGACACGCGGCTGAAGCTCGTGTCCGGCAACTGGAAGAACCTGAAGGACCTGTTCCGCATCCGCTTCGGCCGCAAGTTGCCGGCCGCCAACACCCGGAGTGCCGCATGACACCCGCACCGACCACGCAGGCCACGGTCGATACCAACGCGAAGTGGTTCGCGGATAACGATCAGTACATCGAAAACCAGTCGAAGCTGGAGTGCTACCGGCACATGAAACGCGCGGTCGAGCGCGAGGTGCGCGGGGCCGAGCGCCTGTTGGACATCGGCAACGGCGGGTTCTTCAACTTCGACACCGCGCTCGCCGGGCACGTCACCGCGGTCGACCTGTTCTTAAAGGACGGCCCCGGTCCGACGGCCAACAGCACGTTCAAGAACGGCTCGTTCCTCGAGCTGCCGTTCCCGGACGCGAGCTTCGATTGCGTCATCCAGCAGAACGTGCTGCACCACGTCACCGGGCGGAGCGTGCGCGAGAACTTCGCCAATATGGAGAAGTGTCTGCGCGAGATGTACCGCGTGTGCGAACCGGGCGGGAAGGCCGTGCTGCTCGAAAGCACCGTGAGCCGCTGGTTCAACCTGTTCGAGCAGGTGGTGTACCGCCCGGTGCTGTGGCTCAAGCGAAGCGGGCACCCGGCCACGTTCCAGTACACCGCGAACCAACTGCTGAAGACCGCGCTCGACTGCGGGTTCGAGTTGGAAGAGTTCGCGTGGGTGCCGCGGGGCCGCTGGCTGTTGCAGTTCGGTGTGGTGTGGCCCGCCGCGCTCACCCCGGCCGTACCGGTGAAGCTCGTGTTCCGCCGCCCGCGTTCCGGGAGCGCCAAGTGACCACCGCACCCACCTTCAACCAAGCGCAGTACGACGACTTCTTGGCGAAGTCCGGCGACGTGTACGCGCAGAGCAAGTACCGCGTCTTGCTCGAGTGGATGAGCGGGCGGGGCCGGCTGCGCGTACTGAACGCCGGCTGCGGCAGCGGCGAACTGTCGTGCCTGCTCGCCGCCGCCGGCCACCAAGTGGTGGGCATCGACCCGGACCCGACCTACATCGGGCTGGCCCGCGAGCGCGCCGGGAGCAACTTCCCGGACAGCGAGTACCACATCTGCTCGATCGAGAACTACGCCGGCCCCGGCGACTTCGACGCCGCGATTTCGACGGACGTTCTCGAACACATTGAGGACGACCGCACCGCGTTCGCCAAGATGGTCGCTCAGGTGCGCCCCGGCGGGTTGGTGCTCGTCGCGGTGCCAGCCGGGCAGTGGCTGTTCGGCTACCACGACGAGCAACTCGGCCACTTCCGCCGCTACAGCAAGGGCACGCTCCGCAAGCTCGTGAGCGATCACTGTACCGTCACGAAGATGCGGTACTTCGGCGGCACGCTGATTCCCATTTGCCTGATGTACAGCAAGTGGCTGCGGAAGCCGTATCCGGTCGGCAAAGTGGGCGCGAAGCCGGGCCTTGTGTCGCGCGTGCTGAACGCGATGCTCGCCACGGAGCGCGTGCTCCCGCTCCCGCTCGGCACCAGTGTGCTCATGTGTGGCGTCAAGCCGGCGAAGGCGCAACAGACTTACACCCCGGAGTTGCGGAGGGTCGCGTGAACTATCTCGTTACCGGCGGCGCGGGCTTCATCGGCAGCACACTCGTGGACCGGTTGCTCGCGCTCGGGCACCGCGTCACGGCGTACGATAACTTCAGCACCGGGCAGCGGCCGTTCCTTGAGAGCGCGCTCGCGAACCCGAACTTCCGGTTGGTCGAAGGCGACGTGCTCGACCTGCCGGCGCTGAAGCGCGCGGCGGCCGGCGCGGAGGTGGTCTACCACCTCGCCGCGAACGCCGACGTGCGGTTCGGCACGCACCACCCGGACCGCGACCTGCAACAGAACACGGTCGCGACGTTCAACGTGCTCGAAGCGATGCGTGCGAACGGCGTGAAGCGCATCGGGTTCTCGTCCACCGGGTCGGTGTACGGCGAACCGGACGTGTTCCCCACGCCCGAAACCGCGCCGTTCCCGATCCAAACGAGCCTTTACGCCGCGAGCAAGGTCGCGGGCGAAGGGCTGATCTCGGCGTACGCGCACGGGTTCGGCTTTCAGGCGTACATCTTCCGCTTCGTCTCCATTCTGGGCGAACGGTACACTCACGGGCACGTCTTCGACTTCTACGCGAAACTGCTCGCGAACCCGCACCAGATTGAAGTGCTCGGCAACGGCAAGCAGCGCAAGAGCTACCTCTACGTTCAGGACTGTATCGACGCGATTCTGACGGTGAGCGAAAGGGCCACCGAACCAGTCACGGTGGTGAACCTCGGCGCGGACGAATACTGCGAGGTGAGCGACTCGCTGGGCTGGATCTGCGAGCGGCTCGGCCTGAACCCGAAACGCGTCTACACCGGCGGGGCGCGCGGGTGGATCGGCGACAGCCCGTTCATCTTCCTCGACAACGCGAAGCTCAAAACGTTCGGTTGGAAGCAAACGCTGAGTATCCGCGCGGCGGTGGAGCGCACGCTCGATTATCTGCGCGCGAACCAGTGGGTGCTGGAAGCCCGCAAGGCCGCGTGACGGTTGCTCTTGTCGTAGACGTGCTCTCTCGGCTATAGGCGTTCACTTCACCAGAACGCCGAGAGCGCCGAATGTCCGGTCCCGTTCCACTCGCCGATTCGGTCGCGGTCGTCACGGGCGCTTCCCGTGGGTTCGGCCGTGCGATCGCCGGTGCGCTCGCCGCGCGCGGCGTGCGAGTCGCGCTTGTGGCACGCGAATCGGAGGAACTGCGCGCCGCGGAAGCCGAACTGCCCGGCTCGTACGCGGTGCCGGCAGACTTCGCGCACTCTGGCGGTGCCGACGGTGCGGCCCGCGCGTGCTTGAACCACTTCGGCCGAATCGACGTGTTGGTGAACAACGCCGCGATTCAGGGCGCGATCGGGCCGTTCGTCGCAGAAGGCGGCACCGATTGGGAAGCGGTGTTTCGTGTGAACCTGTTCGCCCCCGTGAACCTCACACGACTTCTACTGACGGGGATGATCGAGCGCGGGTTCGGGCGCATCATCAACATTTCCGGCGGCGGGGCGACCGGCCCGCGCCCGGATTTCGCCGCTTACGGCGCTTCCAAGTGCGCGCTCGTGCGGTTCACCGAAACACTGGCGCAAGAACTGAGCGGCACCGGCGTGACGGCGAACGCGGTCGCCCCGGGTGCGATGAACACGCGCATGCTCGCGGAAGTTCTCGCGGCCGGCCCCGATCGCGCGCGCCACGAGTTCACCGCCGCCGAGAAGCGCGCGGGCACCGGCGGCGCATCACCGGAAGCTGCGGCCGAACTCGTCGCGTGGCTCGCGTCTGCCGCGAGCGATGGCATTTCGGGTCGGCTTCTCAGCGCCGTGTGGGACGACTGGTCGAACCTGCCGGAGCGCACCGAACAACTCGCGACGAGCGACATTTACACGCTCCGCCGCATCACGCCGGACGACCGCGGGGGGTGGAAGAAGTGCGCGTAGCAATTGTGGGTTGCGGGCTGATCGGCGGGAAGCGCGCGAAGTCGCTCGCGGCCCGCGGACACACGGTCGCGGTCGCCGCCGATACCGTTCACAGCCGCGCCGAACAACTGGCCAAGGGCTACCCCGGCTGCGAAGCGAGCGCCGACTGGCGCGCGACCGTTTCGCGCGCCGATGTCGATGCCGTTGTGGTCGCCACGATCAACGATTCGCTCGCGGGGATCACGCTTGCGGCGGTGAAGGCCGGCAAGCACGTTCTCGTGGAGAAGCCCGCGGCGCGGAACGCGACCGAGCTGCGCCCCGTGCTGGACGCTGCGCGCGCGAGCGGCGTGTGCGTGCGCGTCGGGTTCAACCACCGGTTCCACCCGGCGCTATCGAAGGCGCGCGAACTGATCGACGGCGGGGCGGTCGGGCCGCTCATGTTCCTCCGCGGGCGCTACGGCCACGGCGGGCGCGTGGGCTACGACCGCGAGTGGCGCGCGAACCCGGACCTCGCGGGCGGCGGCGAACTGCTCGATCAGGGCGTTCACCTCATCGACCTCGCCCGCTGGTACATGGGCGACGTGACGACCGTGAGCGGCCTCGCGGGCACGTTCTTCTGGAACATGCCGGTCGAAGACAACGGCTTCGTGTGCCTCACTCACACCGGCGGCACCGTGGGCTGGCTGCACGCGAGTTGCACCGAGTGGAAGAACCTGTTCTCGCTCGAAATCTACGGGCGCACGGGCAAGCTCCACATCGACGGCCTCGGGGGAAGTTACGGCACGGAGCGGCTCGCGTTCTACCGGATGCTGCCGCAAATGGGGCCGCCGGAAACGACGATCTGGGAGTACCCTGGCGAAGACACGTCGTGGGTCGCGGAACTGATCGACTTCGAGCGCGCGATCACCGGCGAGCGCGGGCGCGGCGCGACACTCGAAGACGCGGTCGCGGCGCTGGATGTGGTCGCTCAGGTGTACGCGCAAAGCGCGCCGGCGGCGCGGAAAGCTGCCTAACTGATACGAGCAGCAAAGTTTCGCAGGGCGGATGCCGATACCGTTGAAACGGCGCACGATGCGCCGCACCCCGCACGGACGCGGAGCCACGGCCGATGATTATCACGCGCAGCCCGCTCCGCATTTCGCTCGGCGGCGGCGGCACCGACCTGCCTTCCTACTACCGCGACCACAGCGGGTTCTTGGTCGCCGCGGCCATCGACCGGCACGTTCACATCGTCGTGAACCGCACCATCCTGCCGGAAATGATCCTCAAGTATTCGCAGACCGAGCGCGTCACGGACGTGGAGCAGGTGCAACACCCGCTCGTGCGCGAGGCGATGAAGCTCGTGGGCGTACCGGCCGACGGGCTGGAAATCGCGGCGATGGCCGACATCCCCGCGGGCACCGGTCTCGGCTCGTCCGGGTCGTTCTGCACCGCGCTGCTTCGCGCGCTATACGCGCTCCGCGACGACAACCCGAGCGCCGCGGAAGTGGCCGAGCAAGCGTGCCACATCGAAATCGATCGCTTGAAGGAACCCGTTGGTAAGCAGGACCAGTTCATCGCGGCGGTTGGCGGCGTGACGTGCTTCCGCTTCAACCCGGACGGGCACGTCGAATACTGGCCGCTGCGCGCGTCGTCCGACACGCTGCGCAAACTCGAATCGAACCTGATGCTGTTCTTCACCGGGTACACGCGGAGCGCGTCCGAGGTGCTGCGCGAGCAGGACACGAAGACGAAGGCCGCGGACTCGTCGATGATCGAGAACCTGCACTTCATCAAAGACATCGGCCTAAAGAGCAAGGACGCGCTCGAGGGCGGCGACCTGCGCGCCTTCGCGGACCTGATGAACGTTCACTGGCGCTGGAAGAAGAAACGCAGCGGCAGCATGTCGAACAACCGTATCGACGAGTGGTACGACCTCGCGCTGAAGAACGGCGGGATCGGCGGGAAACTGATCGGCGCGGGCGGCGGCGGCTTCCTGATGTTTTACACCGAGCAGCACGACCGTCTGACCGCGGCAATGGCTGAAGCCGGTCTACAAAACGTGCCGTTCCGCTTCGACTACGCCGGCACGCGCTTGCTCGCCGGGGCGACACCCGCGCCCGCACTGCGGCCCGGCATCCGACGGGCGGCGTAACGACTCGGTCCCTCCGGGACCTCCGCTAAACGGTCACGAGGTTCAGCGCGCTGTGATTGATGTAGCCACGACGCCCGTTCTGATTCTCGCCGGTGGGAAGGCCACCCGGCTCGGGGACATCGCGCGCAGCGTGCCGAAGGCGCTCGTGCCGGTCGCGGGCAAGCCGTTCCTCGATCACCAACTGGAAGACCTCGCGCGCCAAGGCGTGCCCGAAGTGGTGATGTGCATCGGGCACCTCGCGGACCAGATTCGCGCGCACGCCGGCAACGGCTCGCGCTACGGCCTGCGCGTGCGCTACAGCGAAGACGGCCCGGTCCCGCTCGGCACCGGGGGCGCGGTGCGCCAAGCGCTGCCGCTGTTCGGCGAAGCGTGCTTCGTGCTGTACGGTGATTCGCTACTCGATGTGAGTTACGCCGAAACGCTCGCCGCGCTCGGCTCTTCGCTCGGCGTGATGACCGTGTTCGCCAACGCGAACAGTTTCGACACGAGCAACGTGCTCTGGCACTGCGACCGGCTCGTGCGGTATTCCAAGACCGCACGCACGCCGGACATGGCCCACATCGACTACGGGCTGTCGGTGCTGCGGCGCGAAGCCGTCGAGCGCATCCCCGCGGACCGCGCGACCGACCTCGCGGAGTTGTACACCGTGCTGGTCGAGCGCGGGGAGATGGTCGGGCACGAAGTGTTCAACCGCTTTTACGAGATCGGCTCGCCCGCGGGGCTGAAGGAAACCGAAGCGTTCGTTTCGCGCCGCGCGGCGTAACAAGGAGCAACCGAAATGTCGTTCACCGAACAGTTCCTCGCGGAAGCCGGCACCATTCTGGCGAAGCTCGACGCCGCGGCCATCGACAAGTGCGTCGAAGCGCTCGCCGCGACGCGCGCCCGTGGCGGGCGGCTGTTCGTGCTGGGCGTCGGCGGCAGCGCCTCGAACGCCGCGCACGCGGTGAACGACTTCCGCAAGATAGCGGGCATCGAAACGTATTCGCCCACCGACAACGTGAGCGAACTCACCGCGCGCACCAACGACGAAGGCTGGGAAACGGTGTTCGTGGAGTGGCTGAAGGGCAGCCGCCTGAAGGCCGCGGACGCGATCCTCGTGTTCTCGGTCGGCGGCGGCGACCTCGAACGGAACGTCAGCCCGAACCTCGTGCGGGCGGTGCAGTACGCGAAGCAGGTCGGCGCTACGGTGTGCGGCATCGTCGGCCGCGACGGCGGCTACACCGCGAAGGTGGCCGACGCCTGCGTGATCGTGCCGACGGTGAACGCGGCGCACGTCACGCCCCACGCGGAAGCGTTTCAAGCGGTGGTGTGGCACCTGTTCGTCACGCACCCGGCGCTGAAGGCCGCTGCGACCAAGTGGGAATCGACAGTCGAAACGAAGAAGGCCGCCTGACCCGCGCACAGGCTGGAAAGCCTGTGCCACCAGAGAATCGAAGCCATCATTTGTGGCACAGGCTTTCCAGCCTGTGCGGGAGTGGAAATGCCGCAGCGCGTGGTGTTCCTCGACCGCGACGGGGTGCTGAACCGGGCGTTTCCGGAAGGCGGCACCACGCGCCCGCCTGCGTCGCTCGCCGAGTTCGAGTTGCTGCCCAGTGTGCGTGACGCGCTCGCGCGGCTCCGCGCCGCCGGGTTTGTGCTCGTCGTGGTCACGAACCAACCGGACGTGGCACGCGGCACGCAAACCCGCGAAGCGGTCGAAGCGATCAACGTGCACATGCGCGCCGAACTCCCGCTGCTCGACGTGTTCGCGTGCTACCACGATTCGGCCGACAAGTGCGCGTGCCGAAAACCGAAACCGGGCATGCTCACGAGCGCCGCTTCGAAGCACGACCTCGACTTGGACTCGGCGTTCCTGATCGGCGACCGCTGGAGCGACATCGTCGCGGCGCACGCCGCCGGGTGCCGCGCGGTGCTGATCGACACGCCGTTTTCGCACGCCGAACGGTGCGCGCCGGACGCAACCGCCGCGGACATCGGCGAAGCGACCGACTGGATTTTAGAAACCGTTGCGACCGAAACCGCGAGCCGCTCGGCCGCGTGACCGCTCACACACTCTGAGGGAATCGCGATGAAACTGTTCGTCGACACGGCCGATGTGAAGGAACTGGAAACGTGCCTCGAGCGCGGGTTCCCGTCGGGCGTCACCACCAACCCGCTGCTCGTCGCGCGGTCCGGCTGCACCGACTTCGGCGCGCACATCCGCTCGATGATCGACGCCCTCAAGAAGCACGACGCGAAGATCCCGCTCTCGGTGGAAGTGAACACCGCCGACCCGCATAAGATGGCCGACCAAGCCGAAGAGTTCGTGAAGGAGTTCGGCGACTACCCGTACCTGAACATCAAGATTCCGGTGGGTTGGAACGAGTTGAAGGTGATCGCGCAACTCGCCCGCCGCGGCGTGCCGGTGAACTGCACCTGCTGCATGTCGTACAACCAAGCGGTGATGGCCGCGAGCGCCGGCGCGAAGTACGTGAGCCTGTTCTGGGGCCGCATCCGCGACATCGGCTACGACGCCGGCGGCGTAGTGAAGAACACTCGCGAGGCGCTCGACCGCGCCGGCCTCGATAGCGAAATCATCGTCGGCAGCATCCGCCACATCGCGGACGTGAACGAAGCGATTCAGGCCGGCGCGCACATCCTGACCGTGCCGCCGAAGTTCTTCCCGCAGATGTGCGCGCACCCGAAGACCGACGAAGCGGTGTCGCAATTCATGACCGAGTTCCGCGCGTGGGAACAGAGCGTGCAAGCGAGCCAACTGAAGCGCGCGGCGTAAGTGGACTTGGCGAACGGCCACGCCGCACCGAGCGCGGCCTTCTGCGCCGCGGTGATCGCGCGGCCCCCGGCTTCGCCCAAATCCAGAAGCGCGTTCAGCTCCGCACGGCTGAACGTCGCCTCTTCGCCGGTGCCTTGCACCTCGATGAGTTTCCCGGTGCCGGTCATCACGAGATTCATGTCCACGTCTGCGGCCACGTCTTCCACATACTCCAAGTCGAGGAGCGGTTCGCCGTCGATGATGCCCACGCTCACGGCCGCGAGGCTGTCGGTGAGAATTGCCGACACCGGCACCGTGAGCTGCTCCTTGATCGCGGTGAGTCCATCCACGGCGGCGACGAACGCACCAGTGATGCTCGCGGTGCGGGTGCCGCCGTCGGCTTCGAGCACGTCGCAGTCGATCCACAGCGTGCGCTCGCCGAGCGCCTTCAGGTTCACGACGGCCCGCAGGCTGCGTCCGATGAGGCGCTGAATCTCGACGCCGCGGCCGTCCACTTTGCCGCCCTTGTCGCGGGGCTTACGGGTGGCGGTGGAACCGGGCAGCATGCCGTATTCCGCGGTGAGCCAGCCCTTTCCTTTGCCGACGAGGAAGTCCGGCACCTTCGGTTCGACGCAACAGGTGCAGAGCACGGTGGTGCGCCCCATGCGCACGAGCACCGACCCCGGCGCGGTGCGCGTGTAGCCGCGGGTGAAACTCAGTTCGCGCAGCGCGGACGCCGCGCGATCGTTCGGTCGGGGCATGTGTGGTTCGATACGTTCGAGGTTTGGCGAGGGACGAGCCGCGAACGCGAGTGAGCGGCCCGCCTATTTCAGTGCGAGTGGACCTTCTTGAAGTGGTCGGCGATCTTCTCCATCATCACGTGCCAACCGCAGTCGTCGCACGGGGGCACCGTGTTGTAGCACTTCGCGCAGTACAGCGGGCCGCCCTTCAGGAACTGCTCGATCCGCTCCTTGTCCGCGGGTACCGCGCCGTCGGCGCTCAGCGGGAACGGCACCGACGTCTTGCACTTCTCGCACGGGCGCGCCGAGTGGTGCTCGATGACGTGGGCGAAGTGGTCGTGGATGCCCGCGGGCACCACGCCGCTGCCCGTGCAGAGCGGGCACGTCATGTTGAACTGCGCGAGGATCGCCTTGCGGATGAACTCGCTCTTGTTCGGCAACCGGTCCAAAAAGTCCGCGAGGTCGGCATCGACCTTGAACGCGACGATCTGGGACTTCTCCGGCTTCTCTCTCTTGTCGCGTGCCATGACGCCCTCGCACGAGTGATTGAACTATCGTAGTCCGGGCGCGGGGCGCGCACAACCCCGCGCGCGAGGCGCGTAACACTTCGCCCCGCGGCGCGTTACGCTTGTGAGGCCGCTTCGCGGGAGGGTCGGTGTCGGACGCCATCGAAACTTGGGTGCGCGCCACGCTGCCCCGGGCGCTGGGGTACGCGAAGGCGCTGCTGCGCGACCCGGTGAGCGCCGAGGACGTGGTGCAAGACTGCTACGCGCGGCTGCTCGCCCGCGCCGCGCACTACGACCTCCCGCGCGACGGCCTGAAACTGCTGCTCCGCTCGGTCACGAACGCCTGCATCGACCTGCGCACCCGCGAGCGCGCGCTCCTGAGCCTCGACGGGGGCGCGGACGGCGCGAGCCTCGCGGTGCCGGACCGCGCCGCGCCCGACCCGCACGAAGCCGCCGTCGCCGACGAACTCGCGGCCCGCATCGAAGCGGCGCTGGCGAAACTGCCGCTCGGCCAGCGCGCCGCGATCCACCTCGCGGCGCTGGGGTACACGCTGCCCGAAGTGGCCGCCACCATCGGCACCACGCACGGCAACGCCCGCGTTCTGGTGCACCGCGCCCGCAAAGCGCTCGAGGCCGACTTGGGGCCGTTCCTGTTCGGACACGCAACATGAGCACCGCCGCCGACCCGCTGCTGCGCGCCCTGCGCGAGCACATCGAGAAGCAAGAGAGCGAACTGCCGGTCGCACCGGTGGCGGCGCGCGTGCTCGCGGAGGCTCGCGCCGCCGCCCCGAAGGCGGAACCGGCGCGCCCGTCCCCCGCGCCGCGCACGTGGCGCGCGCTCGGTCTCGGAACCGGCGCGCTCGCGGTTGCGGCTGCGGTGCTGCTGTTCGCGTTTCTGCCCGCGCCCGAGGCGCGCGCGGAGCGCGCGGTGCGCGACGCCGAGGCCGCGCTCAAGTTGCCGGTCGAGCGGTGCTACCTAGTGGAAGTGCAGCGCGAGGGCGCGGCCGCGGACGAGCCGATCGCGCCGCGCACGGTGCGCGTGTGGACCGCCGGCGACCGGTTCCGCGTCGAGGTGAGTCGCGGGCCGTTGCGGTTCGTGTGGGGCCGCGACACCGACGGCGCGGTGTGGTTCGTGGCGAACCCGGCGCGCGGCGCGCGCATCGCCCCGGACGAACAGGGCCCGGGCCTTCAGCAGGCGTGCGACCTGTACGGCCTGCGCACCGAAACCGTGCTCGCGGAGATGCGCGCGCACTGCCGGCTGAAGGAAGACCCGCGCGCGACTTCGACGGAACCGCGCGTGATCCGCGCCGAACCGAAACTCGGCGCGCGTCTAATCGGGTTCCGCTCCGCGGTCGCCGAACTCGATCCCGAAACGAGCGCGATTCGCAAGCTCGCGCTCACCCGGGCCGCGCTCGGCGGCACCGCGACCACCACGTTCACGCTGATCGACACGCGGCCGATGGACGAATCGCGGTACAAGCTGGAAGGGCACTTGGTGGAACCGTACCAAGTGTTCGACCGCGACACCGACCCCGGCCGCCGCCGCGAACTCCTCGCCCGCTGGCTCGGCGCGCAAACCGACCGCTGGCTTATGGGGCCGAAGAAGTAGTTGCGCGATGAGTGGTAGGAGTCGATACGCCACTCAAGGTATCGCGCCCGGATCGGCTACATCGAACCACTGGCCGGAGCGGGAGAGACGTACGTCGAACACGAGTAAGAAGTTGATCTGTCCGAGGAGAACGGGAACGGCATCCGATTTCGACCACGCGAACGCTAGCCGCGGGCCGAACCCACCGACCAACCCTTCGCAGAGCAACACGCGGGCCTCGACCGCGGCCAGATTGCCAGTGAGTGTCACCGGTGCCGCGGCATCCCAATCTCCGCCGAGCCGCTCGCCCACCGACCACGGCAGTACGTTCACTGCCGCGCCTGTGTCGATCAATCTCGACACGCTTTCTTCGCGGCTACCGAGGCGCAGTCGGAACGGGAGCATCGGTGCCAAACTTGCCTGCCCGGCTGCGGGGGCGCGCATCACGAACGGGAACCGCTCGCGCCGCTTGCTCACGACTGCCCCCGGTCGGCGTCGAGCGACCGAAGGAGAACGTCAGCGGCCCCAAAAGCGGCGTCCGGCGACCACACGGGGTATTCGCGCCCGGCTTCGATGAGCGGCGCCTCGTCCCGCAAGAGCGCGGCGGCCAACTCTTGGATCAGCCGGAACTGCTCCGCACGCGGCAGCGCGCGGGCGTCGGCCAGAACGTCGGTCAGCACCATACCACCCAACTCCGCAACGAACGAAGGTGTTTCATGGTATCGTAGGCGCGCACCGACCGCAAGTTGCGGAACGATAAGCTCATCGGCCCGGCGACAATCAGCGCCTTACTACTTGGGTGGGCGTGGTGGGAAATGTTGCATCAAGAAGCCCGCGAGCGCTCGGTACGACAATCCGCGCTTCGGCACGTTCGGCCAACCCTCCAAGTCGCCGAAGTGCGACTCTAGTGCCCGATGAGCCAGACTGTCTCGCGGTATCACAGACGAATCCCACCTGTTCGATTGCGCTTGGAGAGCGAGAAACGCAAGGAAGTGAGTGAACTGCGCCAACCCGTCTCTGTCTTCATCGGTGATGGGCGCGTTGGTTTCGTAGAACTCCAACTCGCCGAGATACGCACCGGGGTCGAATTCGCTTAATGGCAGCGGTGGAGCCGTCAGCGCGCGAATCTTCACGGCCTTACCCATTGCTGCCTCCGAAGTGGCCCGGTTCCACGCAGAGTTGCACGCATTCAAGCGCGGCCTCATACCGTGTGCCCGCGTGAACCTGACGCAATTCCTTGACGAACCTATCCAACAATCCCG
>LNFM01009246.1_pt1 | contig 14465 bp, 14 predicted proteins | sample 596031 | NCBI WGS metagenome assembly LNFM01 (sample SAMN04254537, study PRJNA301005) | activated carbon metagenome | isolation source: dual media filters at the Ann Arbor, Michigan drinking water treatment plant | place: USA: Ann Arbor
CTTTCCCGGCGTATCGAGATCGGCCTGGACATGCTGATGGCTGCCGACACAGAACGACGGGTGCAGATGTTTGAACGTATCACGCTGGAGTTGCAGCGTTCGCTCGACCATTTCGACCGGCAGTTCACCTTCGTGCCTCTGGCGAGGCTGGTGGTCGGGCCGCTGCCACCGGATCTCGGTCTGGATACCTATCTCGCCGGCAATCTTTATGTGCCGGTCGAGGCGGCCAACCTGTCGACGCTGTTCGATCTCGGCGGGCGGGACGAATTGCGTGAGCCGCAGCAGCAGCAGCGATACTTTCATTTGCTGGGCGCCGCCTTGCGTAGCGACATGCCTCAATGAGCCAGCAGATCAACCTCTACAACCCGGCCTTCGAGCAGCAGCGCCAATGGCTGTCCCTGAACACCCTGGGAGCAGCGCTGGCGATGCTCATCCTGCTGATTGCGGGTGCTTCCGTATTTACAGGACTGCGCAACGAGGCCCTGGCAAGACAGGAGCGCGCCAGCGCCGGGCAGTTGGCGCAACTCAAGGATCAGGCCGACAAGATGACAGCGCAGATCGGCGCGCGTAAAAGAGACCCGCGACTGCTCGAGGAGTTGGGCAGGGTGCAGGCCGACCTCGATGCCGGGGCGGAAGTGCTGGCCGTATTGCAGGGCGGTGCCTTGGGCAATACTGCAGGGTATTCTGATTATCTGCGGGCCTTCGCCAGGCAGTCCTTCGACGGATTGTGGCTCACCGGGTTCAGCATTGCCGGTGCTGGCCAGGAAGTCACGATCGAAGGCCGGGCCCTGCAGGCCGAACTGGTGCCGGACTATCTGAAGCGCCTCAATCGTGAAAGCATCATGCAGGGGCGGGCGTTCGCAGACTTGTCGATTCAGGCGCCGAAGCCCGATGCCGGGACACAGGCCGGGAGCGAACGCGCCGAATTTCTGGAGTTCAGGCTCAGCACCTACTCCGAGCCCGAGGCGGCGACAAGGGCGCGCGCAGGAGCGGTCCGATGAAGCAGGCCTGGCAACGTTACGCCGAGAAATTCGATGCACTCAGCATGCGGGAGCGCCTGATGGTGTTTGCCGCGGCGATCGCCGTGATCTGTTTTCTCGGTTACGAATTTGCACTTTCCGGGAAGTTCGCACGCGGTTCGCGCCTGTCGACCCAGATTGCGCAGCACGAAGCGGAGGCGACGCAAACCAGGACCCGGATTCAGGCCCTGACCGCCGCGCTGGCGCAAGACCCGAACCAGGAATTGCGGGCGCAGATTGCAGCGCTGCGCGCTCGCGTCGAACAACACGATGCGGAAGTGCGAGGCGTTTACAAGGGACTGGTTACGCCGGACCGGATGGCTGCCGCTCTCGAAGACATGTTGACCCGCAACCGACGCGTGCAACTGATTGCCTTGCGGACGCTGCCGGTGACTACCCTGGTCGAGCGGGCCGCGGAACCCGCAGCCGAGCCATCCTCCGCGGTAGTTTCGGCTGACCGGCAGGTCTACAAGCATGGGGTGCGGATTACGCTGCAGGGTGGATATCTCGACTTGCTGGACTATGCGACGCGGCTGGAGAAGCTCCCCTGGCAGATGTTCTGGGCCCACACCAGCATGGATGCGCGCGACTATCCCCGGGTCAGAATGACCATTACGCTTTACACCTTGTCGCTGGACAAGGCATGGCTGGTGGTATGAGCATGAAGTACGCATTCAGGATGCTTGCGATTACCTGGCTGGCAGGTGCAACCCTTGTTCAGGCGCAGGCATTGCGCGACCCGACCCGGCCGCCGGGAGCGACCGGGGTGCGAATTGCGCCTGGCGAACGCACGGTGCCGACAGGCGGCCTGGAATTGCAGTCGATTCTGATCTCGCCCGAACGGCGCGCGGCAATTATCAGTGGCCAGGTCGTCCGGCTCGGGGAATCGGTGCAGGGCCACCGTCTGGTCGCAATCGGCGAAGGCGATGCGGTGTTGAGGATGGGCGGGAAATCGCGCACCCTGCGGCTATTTCCTGCTGTGGATCTCCGACAGTCCGCGGTCGCGACGGGAGATGGACGAGACGATACCGGGACCAAAATTGAGGCATCGCCCGCTGATGGCGGATGACGAGAACCCCGGGACCAATCGAACCACCGAATATTCAGGACTGTGATCAAGACGAAACGTGGATGAAATGAAGCCAGGAATAAAAATGGGACGAATTCTCGCAATGCTTTTGCCCTTGCTGCTCGCGTCCTGTGCCACGCCAAGCCGGAACACTGCTGCCTTCGACACGGCGAAACAGGAGCTTGATCGGGCCGCGGCGCGACAGAGTGCGGCCGCGCAGTCGGATGCGGTCAACCAGGCGCTGATGCCGCCGCTGGTGGTGGAGATGCCTACTGTCGACGGGAGGCCGATCGAGCCGCGTTTCGACCTGGTGGTGAACAACGCGCCGGCCACCCAGGTTTTCATGGCCATCGTTTCCGGCACGCGCTACAGCATGGTCGTACATCCCGGGATCGTTGAATCGATCTCCGTCAATCTCAAGGACGTGACAGTTTTCGAAGCGCTCGAAACCATCCGCGAGATCTACGGCTACGAGTACAAGGTGCAGGGCAGCCGGATCCTGGTGGAACCGCTCAGCATGCAGAGCCGGCTGTTTCAGGTGAATTACCTGATGAGCCAGCGCAAGGGCAAGACCGAGGTGCGGGTCACTTCGGGTGCCATTTCCGATTCCAGTGGCGCTGGTCCGGTCGGCCCGACCAACACCCAAATGCCGGGCTCGGTGTCGAGCCAGGCGCTCGAAAGCAGTCGCATCAGCACGACTTCGACCAATGATTTCTGGTCCGAGATCGGCGCAGCGCTGCGTGCCATCGTCGGTACCGAGGATGGCCGTAGCGTGGTCATGAGCCCGCAGGCGGGCGTGATCGTGGTGCGCGCCTACCCCTCGGAGTTGCGCGGTGTTGCGGAGTTCCTCAAGGCCATGCAGATTGTGGTCGAACGCCAGGTCATGCTTGAGGCCAAGATCATTGAAGTCCAGTTGTCGGATTCGCATCAGACCGGAGTCAACTGGGCGGCCTTCCGCGGCGATGTGTCCGCCGGTCTGTTGTCCCCGGGGGCATCCCTCAGTCCCACCGGACCGATATCCGCGTTCACAGCGAGGAATGCCGACGGTTCGGTCTCGGCGAACTCCATGATCAATGCGTTGGTCGGGGGAACGGCCGGTGCTCTGGATACCGGAGTCGGGACGCCCGGAACCCTGTTCGGGCTGGCGTTCCAGACCAGCAACTTTGCCGCTTTGATCGCTTTCCTTGAAACCCAGGGCAATCTGCAAGTGTTGTCGAGCCCGCGGATCGCGACTCTGAATAATCAGAAGGCGGTGCTCAAGGTGGGTACCGACGAGTTCTTCGTCACCAACATCACCACCAACACCACCACCACCGGCACCACCAGCACCCAGTCACCGACCATCACTGTGGCGCCGTTCTTTTCCGGCGTCGCCCTCGACGTCACGCCACAGATCGACGAGAACAGCCAGATCATCCTGCATATCCATCCGTCGGTTTCCAGCGTCGTGGAAAAGACCAAGAACATCGATCTCGGAACCGCGGGCAATTTCCGCCTGCCGCTCGCCTCCAGCACCATCAGCGAAAGCGACACCATCGTGCGGGTGAGCAACGGCAACATCGTTGCCATCGGCGGTCTGATGCGGGAAGCCCAGGCGCGTGACAGTACTGGAATTCCGGTGCTGGGCACCACGCCGATTATCGGCAACCTGTTCAGCAGCAAGCGCAGATCGACGGTCAAGAGCGAACTGGTCATTCTGCTTAAGCCGACCGTGATCGAGAGCGACGAGTCCTGGCGTCGGGATATACTGGATACCAAAGAACGCATCGATGCCTACGGACGCAGTGACAGCTCGCCGCTCAACTCCCCCAGGACCACCTCGCCCTCCGCGCCGGCGCGCTGACGTTGCCGGTCCGCGGACCGGCGCCGGCAGCGGCGCTGCCGAAAGAGGCACGGCCTAGGCATGTACCACAATCACTTCGGCCTGCGAGAATCCCCGTTCAGCCTCACCCCTGACACCGCGTTCGCCTTTGCCTGCACCCCGCACCAGGAAGCCCTGAATACCCTGCTGGTTGCGGTCGTGAGCGGCGAGGGTTTCATGAAAATTACAGGGGAAGTAGGTACCGGCAAGACCCTGCTGTGCCGGCGCTTCATGGCCCATCTCGATGAAGAAACGGTGACTGCCTTTCTTCCCAATCCCTATCTCGATCCACGCGGGCTGCTGCTGGCGCTGGCCGAAGAACTGCGAGTCGATTTTGACCAGGATGACGACACGCATGCGCTGCACAAGGGGCTGAACCATGCGCTGCTCGAACATGCCCGCGCCGGCAGGCGCGTGGTGATTTGCCTCGATGAGGCCCAGGCGATGCCGATGGAGACCCTGGAATCGTTGCGCCTGCTGTCCAATCTCGAGACCGAAAAGCGCAAGCTGTTCCAGGTGGTGCTGTTCGGGCAGCCGGAACTTGATGCAAAGTTACGCCATGCCTCCGTCAGGCAGTTCCTGCAGCGGGTAACCTTTCACTACCATCTGGCGCCGCTGACCCGCGACGAACTCGACTACTACATCTCGCATCGATTGCGGGTCGCGGGCTACATCGGCGACCGTTTGTTCACCCGGGCGGCGTTGCGGACGCTCTACCGCGCCAGCGCCGGGGTACCCCGGTTGGTCAACGTGCTTGCGCACAAGTCGATGCTGGCGGCCTATGGCGAGGGACGCCATTACGTATCCGCCGCGCATGTGGCGCAGGCGGCGTCGGACACACCGTCGGCGCGGTCCGCGAGATCGCCCTGGCATCTCACTGCAGCTATTGCCGCGGTCCTCGCCGTGACTGCAGGCGCTGTTTATTGGTACGCACTGCGATGAGCCTCATCAATCAGGTATTGCAGGATCTGGAAAAGCGGCACGCGTCCGAGGCCGAACTGCGCGGTCTGTCGCCGCATGTGCGGCCGATAGGCGAGGCGCCGCGGCGCGGCTTTCCGCTGTTCACTGCGGTGCTGGCGGTGGTGTCGATAGCGGCGATCGCCGGCGCTTTCTATTTCTGGAACAACTCGAGAACGTTGGCTCCAAGCCTGCCGCCGCCGGCCAACGCGACCGCACCGGAACCGAAACTTGCCGCGCCGGCGGCAGACACGGCTGAGCCCGCCGATCCAGTAGTTCAGGCGGTATTGCTGGCGCCGGCTTCCCGACTTTCCCAAGAATTAAGTTTCATTCCCACGGAACCGCGGCTACGCAACGTCGTGAGTCAGAAGCCGGCGGCCGCGCCTTTGCCAGCGCGCAGACCTGAACCGCCTCGCGAACTGGTTGTGGCCTCGCCGTCGCTGCCGGCAGTTACCGCCCAGGCGGCGCCAGCGCCGCTGGCGCCTGAAGCCAAAGCGGCCGCCAGGCCCGAGCCTGCCGTGCCGCTTTCGTCGCAGCGGCAGACTTCCCCGACCGGGGCGATCGACAAACAGATGCGCGAAATGCCCCCGGGCGAGCGCGCGGAAATGGTATTTCGGACGGCGGTGGCGTCGCTGCGGGATGGTCGCGTCAGCGTGGCAGAGCAGGGTTTCCGGGATGCGCTCGAGGAAGATCCAAACCACATCGCGGCACGCCAAGCCTTGCTCGGACTGTTGCTTGATAGCGGACGCAAGGACGAGGCCGAGGCCCTGTTGCGCCGCGCACTTGAACTGAATCCGCGCCAGCCGCGGCATGCCATGGTTCTTGCCCGACTGGAGGTCGAGCGCGGGGAGTTGACCGGCGCCATCAATACACTGGTTGGGGCGCTGCCCTATGTCGGCCAGGATCCGGACTACTATGCATTTCTCGCCGCCTTGCTGCAGCGGGAGTCGCGCCACAAGGAAGCCGTGGATTACTACCGTGCGGCCTTGCAGACGGTTCCGGGGAACGCGGTATGGATGATGGGCATGGGCATGTCGCTACGCGCGAACAACCAGATTGCCGATGCCCGCGACGCCTTCCAACGCGCCGCCGAATCGCGCCAGCTTAATGCCGAGCTGCAGGTTTTCGTCGAACGCCAGTTACGGGAACTGAACGCCGCGAAATAGCCGCGATGCGGAGCGTTTCAACCCGGCGGCGTGCGCGCCGCGATCCAGCCCACCACGCTGTCTGCACCCCGGCTCTTGAGTGTCATCGCCAGTTCGTTCAGGGTAGCGCCGGTGGTCAGCACGTCATCCACCACGGCCACGCATTTCCCTTCGAGATCGAGGTCGCAACTGAACACGCCTCGGACGTTGCGGGCGCGCTCCTTCCACGGCAAAGCGGCTTGGGGAACGCTGTCGCGAATGCGCCGACAGTCGTGGGTTGCGATCCGGAAACCGAACTCATGCTGCGCCAGGCGTGCCAGTTCCACGGCCTGGTTGAAGCCGCGGCTGCGCAGCCTTGCGGGGGACAACGGCATGGGAATCACCAGATCCGGATACGGCTCCGCATCGAGCGCGGCCACCAGGGCGGCGGCCAACGGCCGGGCAAAGGCGAGATTGCCCCGATACTTCAGACCGTGGACCAGGACATTGACCGGGAAAGCGTAAAGATGCGTTGCGACAACCCGGTCGTAAGCCGGCTGCTTTTGCAGGCAGCGCCCACAAAGATCGGCGGTCTGGTTCGGCACGGCGCACACCGGGCAACGCTGCGACGGCAGTATCGGCAGGCTGTCGCGGCATCCAGAACAGAGGCCGTCGAGCCGGGCGCGGTCGCCACACAGCAGGCATACGGGCGGGATCAGCCGCCCGGCGAGGGACCGGTAGTCGTCAAATACGCGGGTGTAAAAATTTGACAAGGGCCGATGCTTCCCCGAAGATTCCCTGCAAGTTCAACGCCGTTGCGCAACGTCCCCCGACCACGGCGGACAACGGCTCCAGACTGCAACTCACCAGCGGAAACAACATGCATCAGGATGCTCACGAGATTACCGCAATAATCGATTCTGTCCCGGCGAAGGCCTGGCAGATCACCGAAGTCGAGGCGCTGCTGTCGCTGCCGTTTGCCGACCTGATGCATCGCGCCCAGCAGGTTCACCGGACGCATTTCTCTGCGAACGCGGTGCAGCTATCGACACTGCTGTCGATCAAGACCGGTGGGTGTCCGGAGGATTGCGGGTATTGCCCGCAGGCGGCGCGCTATCACACCGGTGTGGAAAACCAGGCGCTGATGTCGGTGGAAGACGTGGTGGAGGCAGCGCGGACGGCGAAAGCGAACGGTGCGTCGCGGTTCTGCATGGGTGCGGCGTGGCGGGGGCCGAAGCAGCGCGACCTGGCGCAGGTCGCGCGCATGGTACGAGAGGTCAAGGCGCTCGGGCTTGAGGCCTGTGCCACCCTCGGCATGCTCAAGGAAGGCCAGGCCGAACAACTGCGCGAGGCTGGCCTCGACTACTACAACCACAACCTTGACACTGATCCGGCGCTTTACGGCGAAATCATCACCACCCGGGAGCAGGGCGATCGCCTGGACACGCTGCAAAAGGTGCGCGATGCCGGCCTGCATGTCTGTTGTGGCGGCATCGTCGGCATGGGCGAAACGCGCCGCAGCCGCGCGGCGCTGATTGCGCAACTCGCCAATCTCGATCCCTATCCTGAAAGCGTGCCGATCAACAATCTGGTGCAGGTCGAAGGCACGCCGCTGCACGGCACGCCGAAACTCGATCCATTCGAGTTCGTGCGCACCATCGCCGCGTCGCGGATCACCATGCCCAAGGCCATGGTGCGGCTGTCCGCGGGGCGCGAGGAAATGTCGGATGAATTGCAGGCGTTGTGCTTACTCGCCGGGGCTAATTCGATCTTCTACGGTGAACGCCTGCTTACCACCGGCAACCCGCAGGCGCAGCGCGACCGCGAATTGTTCGACCGGCTTGGGATCGAGCCGATGGCTGTCGGGGACTGAATCGGCAACAACCCGGTCTGCACTTTCGCAACACCCGCCTCAACCCCGGACAACCGACCCGATGCGTGACCTGGAAGCAGAGCTCGCCAGCCTGCAAACGTCGCAATCGCTCCGGCACCGGCGGGTGGTGGATTCCCATGCAGGTAGCAAGGCAACTATTGGCGGGCGCGAGTTTCTGTCTTTCAGCAGCAACGATTATCTCGGCCTGGCGGGCGATGCACGCGTGGTCGCGGCCCTGTGCGAAGGCGCGCAGCGATTCGGTGCCGGGGCCGGCGCTTCGCATCTGGTGAGCGGACACCATCGGGTGCATGAGGAACTGGAACAGCGCTTGGCCGAATTCGTGGGCATGCCGCGTGCCCTGCTGTTCTCCTCGGGCTATCTCGCCAATCTTGCCGCCGTCACCACGCTGGCCGACCGCTCCACGGAAATTTTTGCCGACCGGCTGAACCACGCCTCTCTCAACGATGCGATGCGCTTGACGCGATCGCGTTTCCATCGCTATCCGCATTGCGACCTGTCGGCGCTTGAGCGTGCGCTCGAGGGATCGCGTGCGGCCGACAAGCTGGTTGTCACCGATGCGGTATTCAGCATGGATGGTGATATCGCGCCGCTGCACCGGATCCTGGCGCTTTGCGAACGCTTCGATGCCCGGTTGCTGGTGGATGACGCCCACGGCTTCGGTGTGCTCGGTCCCGGAGGGCGCGGCAGTCTCGCCCATTTTGCGCTCGCGTCGCCGCGGATCGTTTACATGGGAACGCTGGGCAAGGCTGCCGGCGTAAGCGGTGCCTTCGTGGCCGGGCCGGAGAACGAGACCGAACTCATGATTCAGCGCGCGCGCCCTTATATCTACACCACGGCCAGTCCGCCCGCGCTGGCTGTGGCGCTGACCAGGTCCCTGGAATTGATTGAAACGGAGTCCTGGCGGCGTGACCGGCTTGCCCAACTGTCGCGCCGGCTGATCGACGGCTTGCGGCCGCGGCGTTGGCGCTTCGCGCCTTCACCAACGGCAATTCAACCGCTGATCCTCGGCGCCAACCACGAGGCACTGGCCGTAAGTGACGCGCTGGCGGATGTGGGCATCATCGTCCCGGCGATTCGGCCACCGACTGTGCCCGCGGGTACCGCCCGGCTGAGGATCTCGCTGTCGGCGGCGCACCAGGAAGCAGACATCGACCAACTTATCGCAGCGCTGGTTCGTGCCGAGGAGAATATGGCGTGAGCGATGCGTTCGTGCTGGACAAGCGCCAGATGCGCCGTTCCTTCGGGCGAGCTGCTGCAACTTACGATCAGGCCGCCGTGCTGCAGCGCGAAGTATGTACCCGCGCGCTTGAACGGCTCGATCTGGTCAGGCTCAGCCCGGGGGTCATTCTGGATGCGGGCTGCGGGACCGGGTTCGCTGCGCCAGCGTTGTTGCGCCGCTTTCCGGGCGCGACCGTACTCGGCCTCGACCTCGCCCTGCCGATGCTGCAGGCGGCGCGCCTGCGTGTTCCGCGCTGGCGCAACTGGACCGGCAGAGCCAGGCAGCAGTTTGTCTGCGGCGACAACGAGCGCCTGCCATTGCGCGCCGGGGCTGCCGGGATGCTCTGGTCGAACTTGGCTTTCCAGTGGGCGAACGACCTGTCCCAGGTATTCACAGAATGCCTGCGCGTGCTCGAGCCCGGGGGGCTGTTGACCTTCACCACTTTCGGCCCCGACACTCTGAAGGAACTGCGACACGCTTTCGCCGGCCGGGCCGGCGGCGTGCATGTGAACCGCTTTGTCGACATGCACGACATCGGCGACATGCTGGTCCATGCCGGCTTTGCCGATCCAGTGATGGATATGGAGCAGATCGCGTTGACCTATCCGGATGTTGAATCCCTGATGCGCGACCTCAAGGCCATTGGCGCACACAATGTCGCCACCGGCCGCAGCCGCGGCCTGACCGGTCGCGGGGCGCTCGATGAATTGCGCCGCCGCTATGAACTGATGCGCCGCGATGGTCGGCTGCCGGCGACTTTCGAAGTGGTGTACGGGCACGCCTGGAAGCCGGCCGCGCGACTCGGCCCGGGTGGCCGCCCGGTCATCGACATCAAGCCGCGTTAAGGACTCGGCCCGATGACCCCCAACTCTTCCGCTATCGCCAGCCAGGGCGTTTTTGTCACCGGCACCGATACCGGTGTGGGCAAGACCGTGGTCGCCGTCGCGTTGCTCCAGGCCGCTGCCGGGCGCGGGCTGCGGGTCGTCGGGATGAAGCCGGTCGCTGCCGGCGCCGAGCGCAGCGCGAGCGGCAGACTGGTTAACGAAGATGTGGCGGCGCTGATCCAGGCCTCGAACGTCCAGGCACCGCCGGAACTGGTCAATCCCTATTGCTTCGAGCTTGCGGTTGCGCCCCACCTTGCCGCCGAGTCTGCCGGCGTGACGATTAACCTTGAGCACATCCAACAGGCTTATGGCGCACTGGCCAGCCGTGCCGAGCATGTGGTTGTCGAAGGCGCCGGCGGCTTGTTGGTGCCGATCAATGACCATGCGGATTTCGCCGACCTTGTGGCCAGCCTTGATTTGCCGGTGGTGCTGGTGGTGGGCATCCGTCTGGGTTGCCTGAACCATGCCCTGTTGACGGCGGCGGTCATACATCAGCGCGGCCTGCGCCTGGCGGGATGGGTCGCAAACCGGATAGACCCGGATATGAGCGCGTTTGACGGCAACCTGCGCGCACTCGAAAGCCGGATCACCGCGCCGCTGATCGGCGTCCTGCCATTTGCTCCCGAGCGTCGGGCCACGATGACACAGTTCCTCAGGCCGGAATTACTCGCTGCCGGGCTCGGATTGAGCCGTCGTGCCCGCGGGCCGCGCTGAACCGGCGTTTTGTTGCTATGGCATGGGCCTTGTGCGACAATTCGCCGCGCTAAAAAACGAGGGGGTACGCGTGATAACAACCCTTGAAAGCGCTGGAGAAATCAGGTTCACGGCATGAACGGCAGCGGAAACGAGGGTACGGCGGAAGTCGCGCTGGTCGCCCGTCGAAACAATTCCCTTTCCCCGGGCGGCAGGTCTCTCGTTGTCGGGTCCCTTGCAGCCGTAGTTCTGGCCATTTCTCTCGGATTTGCACTTAACGGCGCATGGATGGTTGCGCCGTTCGCCGGGCTGGACCTGCTTCTTTTGTATCTGGCTTTCAGGTATATCGGCAGGCACTCAGGAGACTATGAATCGGTCGTCCTCCGCGGTGACCAGATTGTGGTGGAGCGCTGGGAGGCGGGGAGGTCGCGAACCCTGGTATTCAATCGGTACTGGGCGCGCCTCGATTTCAGCGAGTCCGGTGGCGACGGCCGATGGATTCTGCGTTCGCACGGGCAGGAGGTCGAAATCGGATCCTGCCTGAACCCTGCGCAGCGGGACGTGATGGTAAATCGCCTGAAAGAACATTTGGAAGTTCGTTAATACTGCAAGGCACTCGTTTGGGGGAAGCATGATCAAGACGTTGTTGCACAGAATCGGCACCGCCGCCGCCCTGATGTTGTTCTCGGGTCTCGCCATGGCGCAGGCCAAATACAACCTGCAGGAGCCGCAAACCGACATCGCCCGCCAGATGTACGACCTTCACACCATTGTGCTGGTGATCTGTCTGGTGATTTTCGTCGGCGTGTTCGGCGTGATGTTCTACTCGATCATCAAGCACCGCAAATCAGTCGGCCACAAGGCGGCGCACTTCCACGAGAACACCACCGTCGAAGTGATCTGGACCATCATCCCCTTCTTCATCCTGATCGGCATGGCCATCCCGGCAACCAAGACCGTGTTGGCGATGCGCGACTCCTCGGCTTCGGACATGACCATCAAGGTCACCGGCTACCAGTGGAAGTGGAGTTACGAATATCTCAAGGGCGAGGGCGACCTGGCCAATGTTGCCGACGGCGTTCTGATTTACAGCACCCTTGCAACTCCGCGAGAACAGATCTATGGCGCCGCCGCCAAGGGCGAAAACTATCTGCTCGAGGTCGACAATCCGCTGGTGGTTCCGGTTGGCAAGAAAGTACGGCTGCTGATCACCGCCAACGACGTCATCCACGCCTGGTGGGTGCCGGCCTTCGGCGTCAAACAGGATGCGGTTCCCGGGTTCATTCGCGACGCCTGGTTCAAGGTCGAGAGGCCCGGCATCTATCGCGGCCAGTGCGCCGAATTGTGCGGCAAGGAGCACGGTTTCATGCCGATCGTGGTTGTAGCCATGGAGCAGAACGAATTCGCCCAGTGGGCGGCTGGCCAGAACGGTGGCGGCATCATGACCGCTGCTGCGACTGCCACGACTGCATCGCCTGCTCCCGCGGCTGCCGCCGCCGCGGTGCGCACCGGTGCGGCTGACGGCAAGGGCGTGTATCAGAACGCCTGTGCAATGTGCCATAGCGCCGGTGTTGCCGGCGCGCCCAAGACCGGCGACAAGGCTGCCTGGGCCCCGCGCATCGCCACCGGCATGAATGCGCTGTACGCCAGCAGCCTGAATGGCAAGGGCGTGATGCCGCCGCGCGGCGGCAATGCCGGCCTGTCGGATGCGGAAGTTAAGGCCGCCACCGATTATCTGGTGCAGGCCGCCCGCTAGACGCGCGCCACAGACAATTCCACAGTCAGGATCACAAGGTTATCTAGGAGAAGCAACCATGAGCGCAGTCATCGGCCACGATCACGACCACGCACACGGGCATGATCATCGCCCCAGCGGATTCATGCGCTGGGTCACCACCACCAACCACAAGGACATCGGCACGATGTACCTGTGGTTCAGTTTCGTCATGTTCCTCACCGGCGGCGCCATGGCGATGGTCATTCGCGCAGAGTTGTTCGTGCCGGGCATGCAGGTGGTGAATCCCGAGCTGTTCAACCAGATGACCACGCTGCACGGGCTGATCATGGTGTTCGGCGCGATCATGCCGGCCTTCGTCGGCTTCGCCAACTGGCTGATCCCGATGCAGATCGGCGCACCCGACATGGCGTTCCCGCGGATGAACAACTGGAGCTTCTGGCTCCTGCCGCCGGCCGCATTGTTGCTGGTGATTTCGCTGTTCGTTCCGGGCGGCGCCGCCGGCGCAGGCTGGACGCTTTATCCGCCGCTGACAGTCCAGCAGGGCATCGGCATGGACCTGACGATCTTCGCGATCCATATCCTCGGGATGTCCTCGATCATGGGTTCGATCAACATCGTTACCACCATCCTGAATCTGCGCGCGCCCGGCATGACGTTGATGAAGATGCCGCTGTTCGTGTGGACCTGGCTGATTACCGCCTACCTGTTGATCGCGGTGATGCCGGTTCTCGCCGGCGCGGTCACAATGACGCTGACCGACCGTCATTTCGGTACCCACTTCTTCAATGCCGCGGGCGGCGGAGACCCGGTGCTGTTCCAGCATATCTTCTGGTTCTTCGGGCATCCGGAGGTGTACATCATCGCCATTCCCGCCTTCGGTGTGGTGTCACAGGTGATTCCGGCGTTCTCGCGCAAGCCGCTGTTCGGCTATACCTCGATGGTCTATGCCACTGCGTCGATTGCGATCCTGTCGTTCCTGGTCTGGGCGCACCATATGTATACCGCTGGTCTGCCGACCACCGCGCAGCTCTATTACATGTACGCCACCATGCTGATCGCCGTACCGACCGGGGTGAAGGTGTTTAACTGGGTCGCCACCATGTGGAAGGGTTCGCTCACCTTCGAGACGCCGATGCTGTTTGCGATCGGCTTCCTGTTCCTGTTCACCCTCGGCGGATTCACCGGGCTGGTGCTCTCGGTGACGCCAGTGGATATCCAGCTGCACGACACCTATTACGTGGTCGCGCATTTCCACTATGTGATGGTCGCGGGCGCGCTGTTCTCCGCATTTGCCGGCATTTATTTCTGGCTACCGAAATGGACCGGCAAGATGTACGACGAGACGCTGGGCAAGTGGCATTTCTGGTTGTCGTTCATCTTCTTCAATCTCACGTTCTTCGTTCAGCACTTCCTCGGGTTGGCCGGTATGCCGCGGCGCATCCCCGATTACGCACAGCAGTTCGCGGACTTCAATATGATCTCCTCGATCGGCGCCTTCGGATTTGGCTTGTCGCAGGTGTTTTTCCTCTACATCGTGCTGAAATGCATCCGTAGCGGCGAGAAAGCGCCGGATAAGCCATGGGAAGGCGCAGACTCGCTGGAATGGACCCATTTGCCGACGCCGGCTCCGTATCACAGCTTCGAGACGCCGCCGACGGTGAAGTGACCAGGTGGATGAACGCTACGTGAATGAGTCAGGCGGGGCGGCGCAGGCCGCCCCCAAATTCGAGTCATGAATGAACAGCAGTCCAGACAGTTGCAGTCCCGGAAGATCCGCACGGCGTTGGTCCTGTTGTCGATCGCCCTCGCTTTCTTCGTGGGTGTGATCGTGCGCCACTGGCAATGAACAAGACCGCTGAAAACCGTGCGGTGATGGTGAAGCTCCTGGTGGTGACGATCGGGATGTTCGGCTTTGGCTATGCGCTGGTGCCGATCTACAAGAAGATTTGCGAGATCACCGGAATCTATGAAATCGAAAAGGCCAGCTCACCGCTGGCGAACACCCAG
>LNFM01009247.1_pt1 | contig 14464 bp, 10 predicted proteins | sample 596031 | NCBI WGS metagenome assembly LNFM01 (sample SAMN04254537, study PRJNA301005) | activated carbon metagenome | isolation source: dual media filters at the Ann Arbor, Michigan drinking water treatment plant | place: USA: Ann Arbor
AAATCTCAAACCAAAGCCTCCTTGACTTTCTACGGTAATAGAAATAACTAAACTTCCTTGAAATTATACCGATAGGGGCTTTAGCAGACAAAGGAGTCGTCTTATGCTCGTTCTTACAAGGAAGTTAGGGGAAAGCATCGCTATCGATGATCACATTAAGATCCGCGTGGTGCAGATAAAAGGGAAGCAAGTTCGACTCGGAATCGAAGCTCCAAAAGACACCAAAATACATCGAGAAGAAGTCTATTTAGCGATTCAGGATCAAAACCAACAATCTGTTCAGGTTTCTCAAGATAAGGTGAAGGGAATTTCAAAACTTCTTAAGCCCGAGGAATCTAAGTAGATTCGTTCAACATCCGTCATCAGATAAGAAAATCTAATAGTTGCTATTGAGGCCTATTTCATTTCCGATCTGCGTTAAGTGAATAATAAAATTGATGCATTCTGGATTTAGGTCCAGAATTTTTCTTAACCAAATAGGTACAGTGATCTGTCTTATTCTGTAGTGTCGGCGACGGCCAGCACTGAGGGAGCAGAAAACAGCAGTTCTTATGATAAGGAAATTGGTTGCTGACATAAGCAGGATGCTTCAAACGCAGAGATTATAGAGGGGTAACGCGTGGTCATCAAAACAACTCGGTTCGGGCAAGTATCGCTAAAGTCAGAGGACATCTTCACATTTCCGGAAGGATTGCTTGGATTTAAAGATCTACGTCAATTCGTTCTGCTAGATGATCCAAATGACGATATCTTTGCTTGGCTTCAAAGCTGTGAATTGCCTTCGATTGCATTTCCGGTGCTAGAACCTGAAATTTTCGGTCAAAAATATGCCGTCAATTTAACAAAAAGCGAATTAGAACACCTTGGTATTACGGCTTCTCAAAGCCCGACGTTCATGAACATCATCACGATTCCAGATGATCCAACGCAAATGACGGCTAACTTGAAGGCGCCGATTGTGATCAATGTTGAAAAAAGAATCGCGCGACAGTGCGTTCTTCAGGACAACAATCTCGCGATTCGTGAGCCTATTTTTATTAAGTTACAAAGTCGAGTCGTTCAGAATCCAAACACTCCGATCAAAGCTTTATCAAACCAAATTTCATTGGCTGTTAAAGTGAGTTCTGAGCCTGAATCCATCGCTTAGTTTTAAGCTAAGGGGATAGTTTTAATCGTTACAAAATCAGACAAAATTCAAATAGAAGTCTTGTTGACCATGACTTCTATTTGAATTCATTCTGTATCAATGTCATTTTTTGGTAAAATTCTATTCACTCAAGCCAGCCACCTGATCAAGCTTGGGAAAAATCGGTTTATTGATGAAGCGGATGCTTTAAAGCTTCCGGTCCATCTAGAGCCCACGGCGTCACCATTTCAAGACGCTAAAATTGATTGGACCTCCGGCCAAAAATTATTCCTGAGCATCTTTAAAGCTGCGGGTTCTTTTTTCTGGATCACTGTTCTTATTCAAGTGATTGCCAGCATATTTGCATTTGGAACACCGGTGCTGATCAATTTTTTTGTGACCAGTTTGAAGGTCCCAATCTGGACAGATGATGCTCTTTTTACATCGATCATGTTCGCAGCGGGGTTGGGAATTTGTGCTGCCGGCCACGGTTTATGGATTCAACATTATTTCTATCGAACTTTGAACATGCACCAGATCACCATCAATTTGATCAATAAAAAAATATTTTCACATGCGCTGAGACTTTCTTATTTGGGGAAGCAGAAATACCAAGTCGGGGACATCGTTAATTTCATGAGTTCCGATGCCGAAGCCATCGGTGATTCTGCGATCACAACGATTGATTTGTGTAATGCGATCGTGATGTTGATCGGCGGATCAATCATGCTTTTTGACTACATGGGTTGGTCCGCACTCGTCGCGGTTGTGGTGATGGTGACGTTGATTCCCGTGACTCAAATCTTGGCCAAGAAATTCATGCACCTTGAGGAAGAGATGATGAAGCATCGTGATTTTCGCACGACCATCATGTCGCAAATTATGGGTGCGATTCGTGTCGTCAAATATTTTAGTTGGGAAAAAAGCGTTGCGGGCGAAGTTCGAAGTATTCGCGAAAAAGAACTGAATGCGCGAACCCGATTAGCGAAAGCAGAAATTGCCTGGGGTTTAATTTATGCTTCGATTTCAACAGTGGTTTTGTTTTCGGCGCTGTTGACTCATTATTTACGTGGTCTGGATTTAAAGCTGGAAACGGTCCTGACGGCCGTTTCCATTTTTTCGATGATGCAGAATCAATTTGGTGGATTATCGCGTTTTATCAGCCGTTTCATCAATATTCTTGTGAGCGGTCGTCGTATTTCAGAATTTTTGCAAAGCGATACTTTGACTCGAAACGATCGATCATCAGCAAAGAATGATTCAATTTCGGTGCAAGATTTAAATTTTTCTTTCACCTCGGAAACGACGTTGCTCAAAGATCTTTCTTTTACTGTTCCCCAGGGAAAGTCGCTGGCGATCATTGGCCCGGTCGGTTGCGGAAAATCCACATTGTTACAAATTTTATTAGGTGAAATTGAAAAATTTCAGGGATCTGTTTCTAGATCGACAGATTCAAAGTGTTTGGTTTCGCAGGAAGCTTTCATCATCAACGGTAGTCTGCGTGAAAATATCTCGTTTGGCGCACCCGCGAAGAGCCTTGACGAAAAAATGCGTATGGCCATCTGGGCCAGCTGTATGGAAGCGGATTTAAGTGTTTTGCCAGGAGGCCTCGACACTGAAATCGGTGAACGTGGAGTGAATCTGTCCGGCGGGCAAAAGCAACGTGTCAGTCTTGCTCGTGCGATCGTTTCTGATGCCGGTATGATCTTCATGGATGATCCACTTTCGGCATTGGATCCAGATACGGAAAAAGTCATTTGTGATCGCTTGATCTTTGGTCATTGGAAAGATCGCACCAGGGTTGTGGTGACTCACCGAGTGGGTGAACTCAGCCGATTTGATCAAATACTTTTCTTGAATGAAACCGGTTATGAAATAGGAACTTTTGATCAACTTAAAAATTCATCTGCCAATTTCCAGGCTTTTCTTTCGCAGGAAAGTCAGAATAAGGTTGATGAACAAGCGGTTAAAGAAAAAAAATCTGAAGGCGAAGTCAAAACTGCATCGCCTGCGGCACAGGTGAGTGAGACTCGCATCACGGTGGATGAGGATCGCGCTGTTGGTTCTGTGGAAAAATCTGTGTATTTTTCTTATTTGCGCACACTTGGTGGAGAATCAAAACAGTACCGATGGATTTTGGCCGGAATGTTTTTGATGGCCATTTTATTTGTCAGCGCTCCAATGCTTCAAAAAGGTTGGCTGACTCAAGCGGGAGCCGTCCCAACAGGGACGCTAGTCGCTGTGTACGGGATTCTGGGTTTACTGACTCTTTTCATCACGTACACAAATAATTTGCTTTGGACCGTTCGTGGCATCCGGGCCGGTAAACTTTTTCACGAGCGAATTTTAAAGGCCATATTGAATACACCTATTCGTTTTTTCGACAGCACGCCAGTCGGTCGAATCCTGCAGCGATTTTCTCGCGACGTCGAATCCGTCGACATTCACCTTCAATGGAGCTTCGACAACACCATTCATTCTCTTTTTCACGTGATCGTTGCGCTACTACTCATTGTGATCGCTCTTCCAATTTCAATTATTTTTCTAGTTCCGGTTTTGATCCTTTATTATTTTTTGCAAAATAATTACCGCCGAGTGGCTCGGGAAGTGAAGCGACTGGATTCGATGGCACGGTCTCCTCGCTATGCACATTTTAGAGAGACACTGAATGGATTAACGGTCATTCGATCCTTTGAAAAAGGCGATTGGGCGTTCGATCAGTTTTTGCAGCGCTTACGTCGTTCAACCCAAATGTTTTATACGCACTACATGGTGAATCGTTGGTTTTCTGCACGACTGCCGCTGATCGGTGCGGTGATTTCGTTTGGAACTGCCTGCTGCATTGCGATTGCGGCCAGCCAAGGTTGGATCACAGCGGCTTTAGGTGGTCTTGTCACAATTTATGCGCTCGAGTTTTGGCAGCACTTAAATTGGTGTTTTCGTATCTTTTCTGATCTTGAATCCAGAATGACTTCGGTCGAGCGCCTTGAATTTTACGGAGCCCTTCCGTCAGAACATAATCCAAACCACCAGCAAATTCCCAACTGGCCACAGAACGGATCACTTGAATTTAAAAACGTGGCCCTTCGTTATGCAGATCATTTGCCGTTGGTTTTAAAGAATGTCAGCTTTAAAATCCCATCCGGAGCTCGCGTTGGAATCGTGGGACGCACTGGGTCTGGTAAATCGACTTTGTTTCAAGCTGTTTACAGATTTGTGAATATTGAATCCGGTGATATTTTAGTTTCAGGCCGAACAATTTTAGATATTCCCCTGGATCAGCTTCGCAAAGAGCTTTCCGTTATTCCGCAAGATCCGAGTCTGTTTTTAGGAACTTTGCGCTCGAACCTGGATCGTTACGATGAAAAATCAGACGCCGAAATCTGGAGTATTTTAGATAAAGTTGAACTGAAAGAATTTGTGCGGGCGCTTCCAGATCAACTTCAGTTCAAGGTCACCGAAGGTGGATCGAACCTTTCGCAAGGGCAACGACAGCTTCTGTGTCTGGCGCGTTCGCTTTTGATGAAGGTCAAAATTATTTTTCTAGATGAAGCCACGGCGAGTGTTGATATTGAAACGGATGCCGTCGTCCAAAAAGTCATCCGTGAATCCTTAGATGGAATCACTTTGGTCACAATTGCGCATCGTATTTCGACGTTAAAGGATTATGATATGATCGTCGAATTAAGCCACGGCGAAGTCATTAAAGTGAATCAACTGCGCTCATAGTTCTTGAGCGATTAATTTCGGCTGCCCCCATGTTTTTGTGTTCGGAAAGTACGACATTTCATTCTTTTGCCGTGAGTAAAGCTCTATATGCTTGAAGTCTGGTCGATTTGTCTACTAAGCTTAGGGGACTTAAGTCCTTAAACGAGTTATGGAAGGGAGTCCATTTCATGAAACGAAATCTATTTCTAAAGGTTTTCGCAGTTCTTGGCTGTCTACTTTTTGCTTTTTCTACAGTTTCTGCTGATATTCCGAAACGACCCATCAATGTCGATCATCCATCAAGCTCTGACTATAAATTTAAAATGGAAAAGCAATCGATCAAGATCAACGGTCGTCAAGTTGATGTTTTTCTTCCTGTTGATGAATCGAATCCGCAGTACAAGGCACCGGTTGTCGTTTTTGGACATGGCCAAGCTATCGGAGTTGACGGTTATGAATTAACTTTCAAGCATATGGCGCAAAAGGGAATTGCTGTAATTCACCCTGCTTTTGATTCTGGTTTTTTTGATCAAGACTGGCGTCGTATGGCGAAAGATTTCAATGACCTGACTACAGCTACGCTAGAAAAGTATTCGGCTCGGCTAAATGCAGGGCAATTAATTTATGCGGGACACTCTAAGGGTGGATACATTGCTTTGATGGCAGCCGGTGCACCAGGTTCCAAGAATTCGGTGAAGGCGCTCGTCTTGTTTGCACCTGCGGGTTATGATGCGGAATACCTGAAGTCGTTAAGTCCAGATATTCCGGTCACATTGGCATGGTCTGATGGTGACACCGTCATCAAGCAAAGTCTGATCACTGAAATCTATAGCAAGCTACCAAGTCGAAATAAGCAGTGGATTTTGGTCAAAAGCTATCCCTCGCAAAAAGCAGATCACTTTTTTCCCTTAAGTAAGTCGTATTTCTTTGGTGGCCAAAATGGAGAATCAGCTTTTCATTACTTTGTAACTTGGAAATGGATGATCGGGGCTGTTCTTGATGTCGCAAATGAAACATCTGTCACGAATACTTTTGTGTACGGTGCAGAAACTGGAAGCACGGGCGTAGATGGCCTCTCGCACAACATCACGAGAAATTGGTAAGTCGATGAAAAAATTGTTGCTGTCATCGTTAATTATTTTTGGTTTTTCTCATGCCGTGAATGCTGAAGTTTTTGTATCAAAGAATGTTTTTGTATCAAAGAATGTTTTTGAATCACTTGAAAAAAATGAAACAGCAGATGTCCTAATTTTTTTGAAAGATCAAGCGTCTTTGCAAGGAGCAGAAAGAATCATTGATCGTGGCCAACGTGTTCGCTTCGTCTATGACAAATTAAGGCAAACTGCTTTGAAGACTCAAGCTGACTTTATTTCCACCTTGCAATCTGAAAACATTCAGTATCGAAGTTTTCATTTGGTGAATGCGATTGCCGTTGAAAGCGTGAGCGCATCGCAAATTAATCGATGGATGTCCCGCCAAGATTTATCGCAAATTATGCTGGATGTAAAATCGAAGCTTGATGAAGTCGCTGCAAATCCAGACGTGGTTCAAGCCCCGGTTGATCCAAAAGATATTCCCGATCACATGAAGTCCATTCAAGTTGATAAAGTTTGGGCCCAAGGAAATTTTGGCCAAGGAATTGTCATCGCCGGACAAGATTCTGGTTATAAGTGGGATCACCCTGCATTGAAAAATCAATATCGCGGTTACAGCCCATTTAATGTTCGACACGATTATAATTGGCACGATGCGATCCGGTCTTCATTGGGGTCAGGAAAAAATCCATGCGGATACAGTACTGCAATGCCTTGCGATGACAAAGGGCACGGGACTCATACCATGGGGACGATGCTGGGTTTTGATTACGCTTCCAACACAAATCGTATTGGGGTTGCACCTGCAGCGAAATGGATTGGGTGTCGCAACATGGATGTAGGATTAGGTAAAGCGTCGACGTACTTAGAATGTTTTGAATACTTCTTGGCACCGTATCCTTGGCAAGGAAATCCAAAAACAGACGGCGAGCCTCTCTTCGCCCCTCATATTATCAATAATTCATGGGCGTGCACGTCCGAAGAAAAATGCACTGGAAATGAATTTGTTCAAGCCGTACAAAATTTAACAGCAGCCGGAATTGCGATCGTGGTGTCGGCTGGAAATGATGGCTCAAGCTGTGGTTCGATGCAAAACCCACCAGGATTTTACACGGGTCTACTATTTGGCGTCGCGGCTTCGAACCGCGCAGGCGATAAAATTGCAGACTTTTCTAGTCGCGGCCCTTCCCGATGGAATAATCTTGTCGGTCCCAATATCACGGCCCCTGGTGAAGATATTCGATCCGCCGTTTCAACAAAAGATTTGTATGACTACAAAAGTGGAACGTCGATGGCGGCACCGCACGTCGCCGGAGTGATCGCGCTCATCTGGGCCGCAAAACCCCAGCTGATTGGCCAAGTCATGGAAACGATGAAATTAATCGAACAAACCGCAACGCCAAGAACCAGCACGCAAACGTGTGGAACCTTTCGCGGTGGAGACACTCCAAACGCGGTTTTTGGTCACGGACTCATTAATGCATTTAAGGCGGCAAATTAAATATGAAAAATAAACCATTCCTGATTTTTCCCGTCATTATTGGATTAGTTCTTGTTCCGGTCATGTTTTACATACGCCTGTCCTACGCGTATGAATTTGTAAATTTTGAAATCGCCAAAATCGGAATGTTTTTTGCCGTGGCCCTTGCGATCATCTCATTTTCAATTGCCTACGGAATTTGGCAAGTTCGATTGTGGGGAATGTATTCGTTTGCGTTTTTGGCTTTTGCAACCGTCGTGCTGGATTTATACGTCTGGCTCGTCGCGAAGGTTCCATTTGATTTTTGGTTGGTCAGCGATCTAGTTGCTGCTGGCGCCGGAGTTGCGCTTTTGCTTAATCCGAAAGTGCGCGCTCCATATTACAATCCAAAGATTCGATGGTGGGAAACTCCTCAGCGGGTTAAAACTGAAATTCCTGCAGCGCTGATTGTTGAGGATTCAAAAAAGGATATTTCAATTTTAGATATTAGTCTTTCAGGTTGTTTTGCGGGAACTGAATCGATGCTGGATGCTGGAAAAACAATTCCAATTGAAATTCGTTTTGAATCGATTCATTTTACGTCAAATGCGGAAGTTATTCGACAAAGCCAAAATCCTAAGGGACTGGGTTTGATGTTCACGAACATGACAAAAGAAAATTCTGAAAGTATTAAAAAAATCGTCGAAAAATTAAAGTCACAGTCTGCTCCGGTCTAAAAAGGTCGGCTAGACTGTGACTTTGAGTGAAACGGGACACGCTTAACGGCGCTGAATGGCACGATCGTCACCGACAGTCGTGCGACTTGGCGTTCTGGTTTCAGAAGTTTCTTGATTTCCTGATGTGCTCGCAGTTGTTTTTGTTGCGAGTGATTGGCATGCACCAACTAAAAGTTGAACCACGATCAAGACCGAAATTTGAAGCGTTCTGTTGATAAAATTCTTTTTCATGAAGCTCCTCCTAAGCTTAGGATACCTCAAGTGCCTGGCATTTTGATTCTTCCGATCAGTTGAAATGGCTGATTGTCCGGTCCAGAAATGATACATAATCTTTGCTTTTTGGCATTTACGAATCCTGAGAAGACTTGAGATTGCTTCATGAGCCCAAGGTCTAGCTCTCGTTAGAGTCCCCGCTATCAGTTGATTTGCAATCGTGGATTTGAAATAAACAGTATATGAACATTGGAGCGGAATTATCTGAAGTTTTCCCGTCTGACAGAATTAAATTCCGTACAAGCGATCTTGACCTTTATGGAACCTGCACTTTGCCGGAAAAAAGAAAAGGCCAAACGATTGTATTTCCAATGAACGAATCTGAGGTTTCAAAAACAGTTCTTCTGGCTCAGAAATATAAGATTCCAATTTACTATTTTAGTACCGGAAAAAATTGGGGTTACGGAAGTTCCCAACCAGTTGAAGAGGACAGCATTATCGTCATTCTAGACCGCATGAATAGGATTTGCGAATTCAATGCTGAACTAGGTTATGTCGTCATCGAGCCCGGAGTCACACAGCAACAGCTATTTGAATTTCTACAGACTCAAAACGAACGGTATTGGATGGATTGCACCGATTCAACTCCGGAAGCCAGCGTTCTCGGAAACGCACTTGAACGCGGCGTTGGCTACACTCATTACGGCGATCATTTTGGAAATCTTTGCGGGTTGGAAGTTGTGCTAGCCGATGGCTCGATCGTTCGGACGGACTCCTTAGCGGGTGAAAAAAGTCGAACCTTTTACACCTACAAGTGGGGCACTGGTCCTTATCTTGAAGGACTTTTTTCACAAAGTAGTCTTGGAATTGTGGTTCGAGCCGGGCTTTGGCTCATGCCCGAGCCGAAGTGCCATCAGTATTACATTGCGGAACTGAATGATGAAAAGGATTTACCTTTTCTTGTCGATAGCTTCAGAAAGCTTGCTTTAGAGCGCATCATATCCAATGCTCACATTTTTAATCCCTATATGGTTTCCTTCGGCTATGAAAAATTTAGCGAAGAAATTCCTCCTGAGGAAATGCAATCATTGGATTTACTAAAGAGCTTGTATAAGAAGTGGGGAATTAAACCATGGACTGCTTTAGGTGCCATCTACGGCACATCGACTCAGGTGAGCGCGAGCCGAAAGGAAATTAAAAAGACTCTCAATTCAAAAGCTCAGCTCAATTTTTTGGATAAATCCCAATTGGACATGTTAAAAAAAATTCGTCCATTTGCTGAAAATAGAATGGTAAATGGAGCTCTCAATTTCTTAACACAGATATTCCTAGGGAAGAAATTTAATCAAATTAATTTTTTACCGGAACTCTTTACATTTCAGCGTGGGGAGCCCGGTGAATTCTTAATTAGTAAGGCGTATTACAAAAATCACGACGTGAATAAAAAAAGTAATTTTAATCCAGCACAAGATGGTTGTGGATTGTTTTGGTTAGCGCCGGTTCTACCGGCTAGTGGTCACGAGATAAAAGAATTTTTAGATTACTTAAAGGACGCACACCAAAAATTTGCCAGTCATCCGTCACTCTCTTTGATTCAGGTCAATCCAAGAACAATGATTGTCGCCATTTTTATAATTTTTGACAAAAAATCAAAGCCAGACACCGAAAAAGCAACTGGCCTTTATATGCACTTGGCGGAAGAGGTTCAAAAACGAAAGTATCAACATTACCGTACTTCTGTGTTGTACATGAATAAAATTATCGAAAAGGATTCTGGCGCCCACAAGATTGGTCAACAGTTAAAAAGGATATTAGATTCAAATAATATTTTGGCGCCTGGTCGATACGGATCCAATTAATCATGATAGAATCTTCAACAGTTACTCATCTTTATTATTCTGCGGCACTCAATCACTCGCAAAAAAAAGCCTTTCATTTTTCTCTGCCAGGTTTCAAATGCCATCTGACTTATTCCGAAGTTTGGCAGCTCGCTTGGCAATACGCGAAGTTCTTGAAAGAAAAAGGAATACTTCCAAAAGACCGCGTAGGAATCTGGGCATGTTCGAGCTGGCGCTGGGAAGTGGCTCAACTCGCGATTCTCATTTGTGAGGCGGTCGTAGTTGGAATTGATCTAAATGAGCCTGTTAAAAATTTTCCCAAACTTGAAGAGCTGACTGAACTAAAATTCATACTTTATGAAGAAGATTTCTTAGTGTCAAAATGGAGTCAGGGTCACAACTCCAATGTTAAGTTTTTGTTGCTCCCGAAGGAACTAGCCGCGGTCAGAGACGATTCGGAACCCTTGGAAGAACAAACTTTGAAAATAGCAAATAGTCAAAACGCTGAAGCCTTTATTATTTTCACTTCAGGCACGACATCAGCACCTAAGGCGATTGCGTACAGTCACCAAAAAATGATTTTTGCGATTCATCACCTCATGAGTTTGTATCCAGAGGTTAATGAATCCCCACGAGCATTATGTTGGCTACCTCTTGCGAATCTCTTTCAGCGAATGGTCAATTTTTCAACGGTCGCAGGTGGTGGCGAAATATTTTTCATCGACAATCCGATTGATGTTCTATCGGCTTTGAACCAAGCAAATCCAGATCTATTTGTCGCCGTTCCAAGATTTTACGAAAAAGTATTTTATACGTTTCAATCCAAAATCAAGCAGTTGCCATTTCCACTTAATTTTGTAATTTCAATCGGAATTAAACTTCTGCGATTGAAATGGAAATTCAGGAAAAATTGGCTAGCAAAGCTGAGCTTATCGATTTTACTAAAACCTTGGAACCTGTTGGTGTTTCAAAAGTTTAAAGGGTTGTTCGGAAACCGATTAAAAATTCTGATATCCGGGTCCGCTCCGCTCAAAAGGGAAATTAACGAATTCTTTTGTGCTCTTGAAATCCCAATCTTAGAAGCTTACGGGACCAGCGAAAATGTTTTGCCAATAGCTGCAAACCGGAAGGATCAATTCAGGATTGGCTCTGTCGGTCAACCAGTCTTGGAAAATTCAGTCGTGATTTCAGACGAGGGAGAAGTGCTCGTGAAGGGTCACGGAGTATTTTCCGGTTATCTGAAAAAGGATTCCACGGAAAGCTTTATCAACGGTTATTATAGAACCGGGGACTTGGGGTTTTTAGATTCGGAAGGCTTCCTGTATCTTTTGGGTCGAAAATCCGAGATGTTTAAGACAGATACTGGAAAAAAAGTTGCGACAAGCGATATTGAGTCCGTGTTTAAAAACATTTCCTTTCTAGATCAAGTTGTTGTTCTTGGCGAAGGGCGAAAGGTTCCATTTGTTATTTTGACCATTGATTTTTCCAATTTAGCCCATTTTTTGAAAAAACCACTAGAAAGGCTTTTCGACGCGACCACAGGAAGTTTTACTAAAGGGGATAAATTAAAAATTGAAAACGAAATTCGTCAGGCGTTGAAGCAGGGACAACTAAGTCTTGCACCTGGTGGAGCGATTTTACTGGTTCGAAAGCTCAGCTTAGAAGGCAACGAAGTCACTCCAAATCTAAAGATTAAAAGAAGCTTTATAGAAAAAAAGTTCCAATCGCAAATTGAAAACCTATACAGCCGAATGGTTCATAATGGAGAATTTGCGATCCAAATGGTCGACTCCTACGACCAGGAAGTAGACATTGAAATAGTTACGTCGCCAGCTAAGCGTTCGATCAAAGTGGCGCTTTTGATGACAAGAATTTTTTTCTATAGCTTGCCTTTTATTTTTCGCATCCAGGCCAAGGAAAAATATTACCGATTGGTTGGGTCTTTTTTGAGGGAAGCCCTTGGTGGATTGAAGGGCCCTTTTCACAAATTGGGACAGATGCTAGGGCAAATGCCAGAAAACATCCCCGCCGAAATAGCGGGCGAACTAAAAACTCTTTTCCGAGACAGCCAGCCAGTCAATTCCACCTTGATAAAGTCGATTGTTGAAAAGGAGCTGCGCAAACCCATCCCGGCCTTATTTCTTGAATGGCTCGATCGGCCTATCGCGACCGGGAGTATCGGGCAAGTACACTGGGCCCGATTGCTAGACGGCCAAGAAGTAGCGGTGAAGGTTCTGATTCCTCAAATGGACCAAATTTTGAAATCTGATCTGCGGTTATTGAAGTGGGCTGTGCCATTCTTGAAAACGATTTTGAATTTCAAAAGTCTACCTGCTCATTTCGAAGAATTAAAAGAGCTGATGGAATCGGAAGTAGATTTAGAAAAGGAAGCTTTGAATTATCAAATTTTTGGATTGATTTTCAAAGAAATCGCAGAAATAGTCGTGCCGAAGGTATTTACGCAGTACTGCACCTCCAAAGTCCTAGTCACCCAATATATCAATGGCCAAAGTTTTGAAGACTTTGCAAACTCTGCGAATGCTTCTGATAAAAATCAGGTTGCAAGAATCATTTGGCGTTCGTGTAGCTTTTCGATTAATCGGTATGCGATTTTCAATGCAGACCCCCATCCCGGTAATTTTCTAATTCTAAAAGATGCGGCTGGTCTGCAGCCACCTCGGGTTGCGATGGTCGATTTTGGATTCTGCAAAGTGTGGACTAAAGATTTTATGGACCGTTGGAAGCGTCAGGTTCTTGCGTGCTGTCGCTCTGATTTAAAACAGTTCAAGCAGCAAAGTATAGAGCTTGGTTTAATTCATGATTCATCAACGACGTTTCATGAAGAGCTATATGAAATAAATCATCAAGTTATATACAAGCCATGGATGAAAGACGAAGATTTTCATTTTACGGAGGAATGGTTGAAGTTCTACTTAAGGTCTATGTTGCAATACCAAATTCTGGTGCCAGGCTTACAAGTCCCACAGCAGTTTTTGGCATTAAGCCGACTGTATTGGAGTAAATTTAATCTCATGGTGATTTTGGACGCAAAGACCAATTTTTACCAGCTCACCATCCCCGATATTGAAGGTGAAACACGCCTGTTACCCACGTTAAATATCAGGAAAGTTTCCAATGAATAGGTCCTTCATAACTGGTGTCACCGGAGTCGTCGGATCAGCGATTTTCAAAAAATTACTGCTTCAATCAAACGAACCAATTGTCGTTTTGATTCGGGGGGATGCATCGGCAAAGCTCAAGACAGTCTTTTCTTTTCTTAAGCTCGATCCAATCGATTTCGAAGGGCGAATCACGGTCATCAACGCATCGGCGGAAGACCCAGAGTTTCAATTGTCTGAATCTGAGTTTTCGACAATGGCTAAATCATTGAAAAGCATTTTTCATTGTGCGGCCAATGTGGATCTCATGCAAAGTCTACAATCGGCCACGAAGCAATCATTAGATTCGATGCAGAACTTGTTTCGTATTCTTGAGCTTAATCCGCAGGCCAAACTTGAACATGTCAGTACGGTCGGGGTGAACGGGCAGTTGAAGACCGGGTTAAGTGAAACCCGGATAGACATGAATCGTAAATTCTTCAATACCTACGAAGAAACGAAAGCTCTTGTCGAGACCAAGATATACGAACTCATGGACCAAGGATACAACATCAACATTCATCGACCCAGCATGGTTGTTGGGGATTCTCAAACAGGTGCCATCGTCCATTTTCAAATTTTTTATTTTTTGATGCGGCTCATTTCCGGCGAGTTCACCTTAGGACTTATCCCGCCCATCATGAACAGAAAATTGGACACCATTCCCTCTGACTTCGTGGCTGAAATGCTGCTTGTTTCTAGTCGGAGTGCAAAAATAAACCAAAAAATTATCCATCACTGCTCTGGCCCTGAATTGTCTTTAACGTTTAGTGAGCTCTTATCAACTTTTAATTCGGCCAAAGAAGAAATCAATTTGAAGGCACGTAAGCCCACTATCTTGCCAATGAGTTTCTTTGAAAACACGGCGCGTGCGCTGTCGTTTTTACCACTAGAAGAAAAATGGAAAGTTCGCCTGGGGCTCATGCCACAACTTCTAAATTATGCTCAGCAGGACCAAATTTTTTTGAACAGTATGACGCGGGAATTGATGCCAGAGCTTTCTTGGCCTCTCCCAAAAGACTATGTGAAACACAGTATGTCCTATTATTTGAAAATCAGAAATAAACTTTATTGAACCGGAGACGACTTGGGCAAAGAAAAATGATCCCGTAAAGACTGCTTTTCTGTTCG
>LNFM01012803.1_pt1 | contig 14464 bp, 16 predicted proteins | sample 596031 | NCBI WGS metagenome assembly LNFM01 (sample SAMN04254537, study PRJNA301005) | activated carbon metagenome | isolation source: dual media filters at the Ann Arbor, Michigan drinking water treatment plant | place: USA: Ann Arbor
CGTGCCTTTCGCTCCGGGAGGCGGCACCGACATCATCGGCCGCATCGTCGGCCAGGGACTCGCGGAAGTCCTTGGCCAGCCCATGATCATCGACAACCGCGGCGGCGCCGGCTCGACGCTGGGAACGGAAATCGTCGCCAAAGCCCCGAATGACGGCTACACGCTGCTCTTCGGCAACATCAGTCTCGCCTTCAACGCGACGCTGTACACCAAGCTGCGTTACGACACGCTGCGCGACCTTGCGCCGGTTTCGCTGTCGGCGGTCCAGCCCAACATCCTGGTCATTCATCCCGGCCTGCCGGCAAAAAATCTCAGGGAATTCATCGAACTCGCGCGCGCCAACCCCGGCAAATACAACTATGCCTCTGCCGGAACCGGGTCGGGCACACACCTTGCCGCGGAGTTGCTGAAGCTGCAGACAAAAATCGACATCGTGCACGTGCCGTACAAGGGCACCGGCCCCGCGCTGACCGATCTGCTCGGCGGCCAGATCAGCATGATGGTATCGACATTCGCCTCGGCCCTTCCCCATGTCAAGAGCGGACGATTGCGCGCGCTGGGAGTCACCACCACCAAGCGTTCACCCGCCACGCCGGATGTGCCGACGCTGATCGAAGGCGGCGTCGCCGGCTATGACTACAGCACCTGGTACGGTCTTCTTGCGCCAGCAAACACTGCCAAGCGGATCATCGACTCGCTCAATGCCGCCAACCGCAAGGTGCTGTCGCGCGCGGACATCCGGCAGAAACTCGAAATCCAGGGCGTCGACCCCATCATCAATACACCCGCCGAATTTGCCGCCTACCTCAAGTCCGAAACCGAAAAATGGGGCAAGGTCGTCAAGGCCACGGGCGCGAAGGCGGAATGACCGGCAATCCGGGTGCCGCCATACTTCAGTCGAAACAACAACGGAACGCTCAAAACATGAGCCTGCTGGACCGCATCGGCATTGACATCGGACGCCGCCTGCCATTGGAAGACGCCATCGAATGGGCGGCGAAAAACAGCGTCAAACACATCGACATCCAGCTCGATACCGCAGCCAATGCGATTACCAGCTTCGACGACGCGCGTTGCGCGAAGGTGCGCGCCGCGCTTGAGCGGCACGGCGTGCACCTCGCGCTGCACACGCTGTCGGCGGTCAATGTCGCCGAATATTCGCCCTACGTCGGCGACGGTGTGGAGGCCTATCTGCGCAGCTACGTCGATATTTCGCCCAAGCTTGGCGCGCAATGGATCGTCGTTCATGCCGGCTACCACTTCGGTTCCGACAAGGTGATGCGCATGAATGCCGGCAAGGAACGGCTGGCGCGGGTGTGCGCGCATGCCGAAAAGAAAGCGGCGGTGATCCTGCTCGAAAACCTGAACAAGGAGCCCGAGGATGCCGAGGTCAATTACCTCGCCCACACGCTCGAGGAATGGCAGCACTACTGGGACATCCCCTCGCCGGCCTTCAAGCTGTCGTTCACGGCCAACCACGCGCACCTGGTGCCCGAAGGCATCGAGGGCTTCGTCGCCGCGCTCGATTTCTCGCGCGTCGGCGAAGTGCGCCTCGCCGACTGCTTCCGCAACGGCAGGGAGCAGCACCTGATCCCGGGCAAGGGCAATCTCGATTTCGGCTCGATGTTCCGCATGATCGAGGACAAGGGATTCCGCGGCACCTACACCAACGCTTTCGCCAGGCTCGACGACATGCTGGCCGCGCGTCACTACCTCGTCGAGCAGGCGCGCGCCGCGGACGTGGCCGTCTGATACACGCGCATGAACGACAGTGTCCTGACCTCGACTGACGGCGACATCGCCACCGTCACGCTGAACCGGCCGAACCGGCTCAACGCGCTGAACCGGGGGATGTGGGAGGCGCTCGGCGACACCCTGCGCCAACTGTCGGCCGACGAAACACTGCGCTGCATCGTGTTGCGCGGCGCCGGAGGCAAGGCTTTTGCCGCCGGCGCCGACATCGCCGAATTCGCCACCGAACGCGCCGATGCGCGCCAGGCCAAAAGTTACGGCGAACTGATCCACGCGACGATGCAGGGCGTCGCGCAGTGCAAACACCCAACCGTTGCGCTGATCGAAGGTGCCTGCGTCGGCGGCGGCCTCGAGATTGCCGCGATGTGCGACATGCGCATCTGCGGCAGCTCCAGCCGCTTCGGCGTGCCGGTCAACAAACTCGGACTGACCATGGGTTACGGCGAACTCGCCGGCCTGCTGGCGCTGGTCGGACGCGCGGTGGCCCTGGAAATCCTGCTCGAGGGCCGCGTGTTCACCGCCGAAGAAGCGTACCGCAAGGGCCTGGTCAATCGCGTGGTACCCGATACAGAAGTGGAAAAGGAAAGTTATGCGCTGGCGCGGCGCATCGCCGACGGCGCGCCGCTGGTCGCGCGCTGGCACAAGCAGTTCATCGAAAGACTGACGCCGCAGGCCCATGTGCCCGCAGCGGAATGGGACGAGGGCTTCGCCTGCTTCGACACCGAAGACTACCGGGAAGGCGTGCGTGCCTTCCTCGCCAAGACCAAACCGGACTTCAGAGGACGCTGATGCGCAAACTGATCATCCTGCTGTTCACCACGCTGAGCCTCAACGCCTGGGCCGCGGCCGACTACGCCCGTGAAAAACGCTGGGCGGACGAAATCACGCCGGCGATCCTGGTCGGCGACCCTGTCCAGCTTGCGCTGCCCTCAGGCCGCAAGTTCCTCGCCATCCATGCGTCAAACGCAAAAGCACAGGCCGGCGTGGTCGTGGTCCACGGCCTCGGCGTGCATCCGGACTGGGGCCTGATCAACCCGCTGCGCAGCATTCTCGCAGAACAGGGTTACGCGACACTGTCGGTGCAGATGCCGGTGCTCGCTTCCGAAGCGCGCGGCGACCAGTACCCGCCGCTGTTCCCGGAAGCCGCCGAGCGTATTGCCGCCGCGGTCGCTTTCATGCGCGGCAAGGGCCACAAAAAAGTCGCGATCGTCGCCCACAGCCTCGGCGCGCGCATGACCAACGTGTTTCTCAACACAGCGGATCGTCCGCCCGTCGATGCCTTCGTCGCCATCGGCATTTCCGGCGAATACACGAAACCCGAAACCTTCCGCGCGCCGGTGCTCGACCTGATGGGCGGGAAGGACCTGCCGGCCGTGCTCGACAACGCGGCAAAACGCGCAGAGGCGATCCGCAACATCCGTGGCTCGGGCCAGATCAGCGTCGCCGGCGCCGATCACTTCTTCAACGGCATGGACCGCGAACTCCTGCAGCAGGTGAAACTGTTCCTCGACCGCACCACTCGCTAGTTTAATAAATCAATATAATCAAATAGTTACTGGATTACATCATGGCAACGATGTCCGAGGTCCTGTCGGAACAGCAAATCGAGTTCATCCGTGCCCAGAAAATCTACTTCACCGGCACCGCCACTGCCGACAGCCGCATCAACGTCTCGCCCAAGGGCATGGATTCGCTGCGCGTGCTCGACCCGAAACGCATCGCCTGGCTCAACGTCACCGGCAGCGGCAACGAAACCTCGGCACATGTGCAGGCCGACGCGCGGATGACGGTGATGTTCTGCGCCTTCGAGGGCGCGCCGATGATCCTGCGGCTCTACGGCAGGGCCCGGGTAATCCACCTCAACGACCCGGAATGGTCCGCGCTGTACGCGCAGTTCACGCCGCTGCCCGGCGCGCGCCAGATCTTCGACCTCGCGATCACCCATGTGCAGAGGTCATGCGGCATGGGCGTCCCGCTGATGGACTACCAAGGTGAACGCGGCTCGCTCGAAGCCTGGGCTGAAAACAAGGGCGGCAGCGGCCTGCACGATTACTGGGCGCAGAAAAACCAGAACAGCATCGACGGACTGCCCACCCACATCGTGGCCCGCAACAACGGCTGAACCACCCAGCCGGTTAAAATCGGGGGTTCAGGCCCAACGGAATCCTGCATGACCATCGACCATACCGCCGTCACCCTCACCGGCGGCCACTTCCAGTGGGACGATCCGCTGCTGATCGAAGCGCAGCTGACCGACGAGGAACGGATGATCCGCGACACCGCGCGCCAGTACGCGCAGGAGAAACTCGCGTCGCGCATCCGCGACTGGAACCGCCACGAAACCTTCGACCGCGAAGTGATGCGCGAAATGGGCGAACTCGGCTTCCTCGGCGCGCCGCTCGAAGGGTACGGCTGCGCCGGCATCGGCTACGTCGCCTACGGCCTGATCATGCGCGAACTGGAACGCGTCGACACCGCCTTCCGCTCGGCGGTGGGTGTGCAGGGCGGGCTGGCGATGACGCCGATCTACGCCTATGGCAGCGAGGAACAGCGGCAGAAATATCTGCCGAAAATGGCGACCGGCGAACTGCTCGGCTGCTTCGGACTGACCGAACCCGACCACGGCTCCGACCCCGGCAGCATGAAAACCCGTGCGCGCAGCGTCGATGGCGGTTTCCGGTTGACCGGCACCAAGCTGTGGATCACCCATGCGCCGATCGCCGACATCATGATCGTCTGGGCCAAGGATGACGGTGGCGTGATCCGCGGTTTCATCCTCGAACGCGGCATGGAAGGACTCTCCACGCGCAAGATCGAGGGCAAATTTTCGGTGCGTGCCTCGCCCACCGGCGAGATCGTGATGGACAACGTGTTCGTGCCGGAAGCCAACCTGCTGCCCAACGTGAGCGGCCTCAAAGGCCCCTTCGGCTGCCTCAACAATGCGCGTTTCGTGATCTGCTGGGGCGCGCTCGGCGCCGCCGAGGCCTGCTGGCACACCGCGCGCCAGTACACGATGGACCGCAAACAGTTCGGCAAACCGCTCGCGGCGAACCAGCTGGTCCAGAAGAAACTCGCCGACATGCAGTCCGAGATCGCGCTGGGCCTGCTCGCCTGCCTGCATGTCAGCCGCCTGCGTGACCAGGGGCTGGCGACACCGGAAATGGTGTCGCTGCTCAAGCGCAACTCCACCGGCAAGGCGCTGGAGATCGCCCGCACCGCGCGCGACATGCTCGGCGGCAACGGCATCTCCGATGAATTCCCGGTGATCCGCCACATGCTCAACCTCGAAACCGTCAACACGCTGGAGGGCACCCACGACATCCACGCGCTGGTGCTCGGACGCGCCCAGACCGGGCTTTCGGCCTTCAACTGAACAGGCAAATCCGAACATGCTGAAAGGCACCTCCGGTGTTTACCGCAGCGACGACATGGTTGTCGTCGAGCGCCATCGTCACCAGTTCCCTTCGCTGTGCCTTGCCTGCGGCGGCGTCTGCGCGGTGCCGGAAGCCGCACCGTCCACCCCCGGCACCCGTTCAAAACTGCGGCCACCGGTCTGTCCGGCCTGCAACACACGGCGCGGGCGCGTCGCAAAAATCGTCGCCATTGCCGGCGTCGCGATGATCATCGCCGCGCCGGCGGTCCATTTCGCGCTGGGCCCCCTGCCCGCAGTTGCGATGCTGCTGACCGGTGTCACCGACCTTGGCATCGCCTGGTGGCTGCGCGGCCATGCGCTCCGGTTCCGCGTGGTCCGTGAAGATGAACAGTACGTCTGGATCGCCGGCGCGCAGCGCGACTTTGTTGCCGCGCTGCCGGCCTGGTCCGGCATGAAGCTCGACGAATTGCAGAAACGCGACGGCTGAGCGCGCCGTGGGCGAGCCGCTCAAGAACAGCTACGGCCCCGAAATCCCGCGGCGCATCGCGCGGATGATCGCGCAGGTGCATCCGGCGTTTCCGCAAGCCGCCTTCCTGCGCGATGCGCTCGACGGTTACGAAGCACTGGAGCTGATGCCGCGCGGCCGCCACATCGCGCACGCGCTGCGGACGCACCTGCCGCAGGAGGTGCCGGCTGCGCTCGACATCCTGCTCGCCTCCGTCGAAGTCCCGCATGGCGACGGCAACGGGCCGCTGGCCTCCTTCCTGTTCATGCCGCACACGGTTTATGTCGCCGAGTACGCGCTCGACCATTTCGAGGCGGCGATGCGCGCCCAGCACGCGCTGACGCAGCATTTCACCGCCGAGTTCAGCATCCGGCCCTTCATCGACAAATATCCGGAACGCACGCTGGCGCGGCTGCGCGAATGGACCCGCGACCCGAGCCCCCATGTGCGGCGGCTGGTGTCCGAAGGCACCCGCCCGCGCCTGCCCTGGGCGCCGCGGCTGCGCGCGCTGCAGCGCGATCCGCGGCCGGCACTGGAACTGCTCGAACTGCTGAAGGACGATCCCGAGCTTTATGTGCGCCGCTCGGTGGCCAACCATCTCAACGACATCGGCAAGGACCATCCGGAACTGCTCAACGCCGTCGCCAAACGCTGGCTCAGGGGCGCCCCGGCGGAACGCGCCTGGATCGTGCGCCATGCACTGCGCTCGGCAATCAAGCGCGGCAACGCGGGCGCGCTGGAGGTTTCAGGCTTCGGCGCAAAGGCCGAGGTCTCGGTGCGCAAGGCCGTGGTCACGCCGCAGCGCGTGAAACCCGGCGGCCGCGTTGTGATCAGTTTCGAACTGGGGAACAGGAAAGCCCTGCCCCAGCGCGTGCTCGCCGACCTGCGGGTGCACTACGCGAAGGCCGGCGGCAAAACCTCGCCCAAGGTGTTCAAGCTGAAGACCGTCGATTTCGCCCCCCGGGAAACGCTGGCCTTCACCAGAAAACTGTCACTCGCCGACCTGACGACGCGCAAACACCATCCCGGCCGCCATCGCGTCGAGGTGCTGCTCAACGGCCGCGCGGTCGCGCTCGGCGAATTTCTGCTGACACGGGCAAAAAACTAAACCCCGGTGACCGCAGGGGCCGGCAGGAAACGCCGGCGCAGCAGGCGCCCCAGCACCAGCGCCAGCACGAAAGCCGGGAACACCGCGAGCAGCAGCGACGACGGCCCCCAGACGCGGAAGGACTCCGGCGCCACGGTGCTGCCGTCCGTGACATAGGCGGCATAGATCACGTAATCATCCTCGGTGACCTTGAGCTCGACACGCTGGCGGCCATCCGTCGCATCACCCGTGGTGAAACGCACGTAGGGCTTGAAATCGCCGAAGGCCGGCACTTCAAATTCTCCCGCAGACTGCGGCAGCCGCAGATTACGCGGCGGCGGCGGCGGATCCTTGCGTGTGATGTCGGGCCAGCGCAGCAGCTCGTACTGCGGCGGATCCGTCGCCGCCGGCGGCAACGCAATCACCGGAAACAGGCGCACCGGCGTCGCGCCTGCCGGATAACGCTCGGCGGTGAAATAAGTGGTGCCCCAGGAAATCACCGCCATCAGCGCGAGAAAAACCAGCAGCTGCGCGATCAGGATGCCGGTGCGGATGAGAAAACGCATGGGAGGACTTTGAAAAAGGGAAAGGGCTACTGTACCGCTTCCCTTCCGGCAGGGATACCGCGTGACTGTCCGGAACCGCGGTGTGTCAGCGGATGACCAGTCCCTCCGGCGTCGAACGCACGCCCGAGAGCAGGGTCTTCGGCGCCGCGCGGCGCAGGCGGCTGCGGCCGCTGGCACCGGTGGCGGCTTCGGCATGGGCCGCGTTTTTGTCCATCTCGTCGATGTAGAGGTTGCGGCCGCCGAAATGAACCGCGGCATATTCATAGGCGCTGTGCAGCTTGTACTCCAGGCGCTTCATCGCGTTGACATAGAACGCCGGCGTCTTGCTGAGCAGATCCTTGCCCGACTTGTAGACCACAACCACACTCCCGTCGGGTTGCTTGCGGCGGGCGATGCCGCCGAGCACGAACTCGGGGTACAGCCGGTCATGGCATTTCTCGAGGTAACAGCGGTCCGACATCTGCGCGATGATGTCCGCGGTGCCGAGGATCTCGCCGACGCGGCGCATCACCGGATCGTCCATGCGGATGCCCTCCGGATCGCGCTCGTAACCGGTGAAATGGATGATCACCGAAGCGTCACGCGCGTATTTCTTCAGGCCGATCTTCGGCATATAGCCCAACAGGAACTTCGCGCCGCGCGAGACATGGGTCAGCGTGTATTCGGCGCCGTAGCGGTGTTTGCGGTCATTGCGCCGGCGCAGGTAGCCGACGTCGTGGAACAGCGCGGTGACAACGCCGACGCTGAACAGCTCCGGCGACAGCGGCGCCTGTTCCCGCGGATCACGCTGGTAACCGTCCAGCAGCCGCGCCATTGCCAGCGTCACGTCCAGCACGTGCTGGATGTCGTGATACTCGGTATCGCAGGGGTGATAGTCCGGGTGTTTGCCGTGGTACATCTTCGACAGGTCTTCGAAGGCCCGCTCCATCGGCCGCGCATTGCCCTTCGGGTACAGGGCGCGGAACAGGTCCAGGACGTGATCGGAAACCTCGATCGCGTCGGTGGTGCGGATCCTGTCCGTGATGTCGAAATCGCTGCGGCGCATGGTTTGTGGCCTTGTTTTCCTTGTTTTTCAGCAGTCTAGCAACCCGCGGGATTTCACACCATGCACTAATTCCTGCCGGAGAAGCCGCCGGACTGGCGTGCATTGGCGACCGACGAACGGTTAAGCCCTGCGCCTTGAATGGGAAAAGCCCCGGCCGTCAGGGGGTCTGATGGCGGGGATGTCCGTGGATCATATATCCCGCATGCCGGCAGATGCTTTCATGAACCCTCGCGCAGCCGCGGATCCTCCGGAAACTTCTGCCGCAGCCGTTCACGCTCCCGCGCCAGTTCCGTACAGATCAAACCGCGGGTGACCTGCAGGCCCTGACCCTCGGGCACCGGCCGGTCGCGGAACGGCGCGCAGAGTTCAACCGCGGCGAGGTGTCTGCGCAACTCGGCTGCTTCCTCCGCCGGACGCGCGGCCGCGGCGCGCGCCAGCTGGCCGCTGAAATTCTCATGTCCGGTGAAACAGTCACCCGTGCCCGGCAACCAGCGCGGCGGCGTGTCATCCTCGTACAGGCACAGTGTCGCCCCGACCTTGTCCAGCCCGCCACGGCGCGCAGCCTCCGCGTCGCGGGTGAACAGCAGCGCCATCGACTCGGCACTGACATGGAAACGCGGATGCGCCATGGACGACGGCGCCATCACCCAGGCCTCCGCCCGCGCGCGGAAATCCGCCGCCGCGGGATCAAGCGTCGTGTGCACCATCAGCGTTTCATTGCCGCGCACCGCGCCATGCTGGCTCAGCCCCGCGGTGAATTTCACGTCCGCCATTGCAGCCGCGCGCGGCAATGCCATCGACAGCGGCCATGCGGCGGGCAGCAACAGCAGTACGAGGGCGGCAAAGTCCGGCTTCAGCCAGGGCCGCGGCACAGCCGCAGTGAACAGCAGTGCGAGCAGCGCATCGGAGATCAGGAACAGGCCCAGCGGGTTGGCATCCCAGATCCGCGACGGCAGCGCAGTGCCCGCCTTCAGCGCGGCGAGGATCGGCAGCAGGTTCAGCAGGAACAACACACCCGCCAGCGCCATGCCGATCAGCAGCGCACGCACTCTTGTCGCACCAGCGGCGCCCAGCGTCGGCAGCAGCGCCACCGCCACCGTCGCGACAATGAAGGACGGCACATGCAGCGCGCCGCCGGCGACGGGCAATGGCATCAGGTAATCCGTGAACGCGCTGCCGCTGCCCCAGATGCCGCGCCAGCCGAGCGCGGCGGCGATCAGCGCAGGAAGAGTCCAGGCCATCAGCAGCCAGGAAATCAGGCGGGGAGACATCGAAACATCATAGCCGGGGTTTCGCCCCCACGAAATCCCCCGCTTCAGCAGCGCCCCGGCGGAGGGACCCGGATGCGTACGCATTAGAATGCGGATTCCGATACGTTCAAGCCCCAGCAACCGAGGAATACCGACATGACCGACAAATCCCCCCTGCCCTTCGTCCAGGTGCGCGCCGCGATGGATGCCATGATCGACAAGGCCCTGCAAAACCCGGGCGAGCATGTGTCGATCGCGATCGTTGATGACGCCGGCAACCTGCTGGCCTTCGCCAAGACCGGGCATATGCGCCTGTTCGGACGCCGCCACGCGATCCGCAAGGCCTACACCTCGGCCATCCTCGGCATGGACACCGGCGCGCATGCCGAGAAAATGCATGGCCAGGGCAGAAGCATCAGCGAAATGGGTGATCCCCAGCTGACCTTCGGCCAGGGCGGCGTGGTGATTGTCCGCGACGGCGTGATCCTCGGCGGCATCGGCGTCGGCGGTTATCCCAGCGGAAAACGTGACGAAGAACTGGCCCGCGTCGGCCTGGAGGCCTTGAACCGCTGAGGCCAAACCAGCAGCGATCCGCAGCGGCGGGCATTCACCCGCCGTTGGACGACTTGCCCCGGAGGATCAAACCACCGGCGTCTTGACCGCCTTTCCATCCAGCTTGAGCTGTATGTTCTCGATCTGCAGCAGGCCCATCGCCGTGCGCGTCTCGTTGGTCGCGCTGGCCATATGCGGCAGCAGCACGACGTTATCTAGTCCGAAGAAGGCCGGATCGACATTGGGCTCGTCGTAATAGACATCCAGCCCCGCGCCGGCGATCTTTTTCTCCTGCAGGTACTTCAGCAGCACCGGCTGGTCGACCACCGAACCGCGCGCGACATTGACCAGATAACCCTGCGGCCCCAGCGCATCGAGCACTGCGGCATTGACCAGCTTGTCGGTCTCCGGCCCGCCGGGGGTGATCGCCACCAGCACATCGGAGTTTTTCGCCAGTGTCACCGGATCGGGATCATAGGCCCAGGGCACATCCTTTTTGTTGCGGTTGTGGTAACGGATGTCCATCTTGAAGGCCTTCGCCCGGTTGGCGATTTCCTCGCCGATGCGGCCGAGGCCGAGAATGCCAATGGTCTTGCCGCCGAGCGAAGTCGTGAAAGGATAGGTGCCGTCGGTTTTCCAGCGACCGGCACGCACATACTTGTCAGCCTGCGGAAACTTGCGCAGCGTGTTGAGCACCAGCGCGATCGCGCAGTCGGCGACACAGTCGTTCAACGCATTCGCGGTGTTGGTGACAACGATGTCCACGCCGACGCCGAAGTTGGCAATGATCTCGAGCTTCGGCAGCGCATCCATCAGCGCGGCATCGACCTTGCTGTGGCCGGTATGCGCCAGCGCGCGAACCTTGGGCGCGGCGGCCTTCAGTGCTGCGGCGCGGTCGGGCTGCTCCCACAGCTTGACCAGATTGAACTCCTGCTCCATGCGTTTCTGGGTGCCGGCATGGCCTTTGGCGGTGAGGATGACGTCGTGTTTCATGGAATCTCTCGGGAATGGGTTACAAAAAATGCGCAGGTCTGCCGTCAGTGCTTCATGACTTCGGCGTGGACTCTAACTTGCTTTTGGCACGGGCGATGTCTTCCTTCGCCTTGGCAATGAATGCAGCATCACCATCGGCCTCTTCGATGCAGGCCTCGAGGTAGGCCGCCATTTCCTCCGGAGTCCGGAGATGTTCGGCGACGTCGTAAGCTGTGGTCCGGGTCTTTCCCATTGTCGTGCTCCTAAAAGTTCACACGCCAGACCCGGTGCGGCCTGGATTCAGGCCGCCGCCGGCTCGGTCAGCGGCACCGTCGTCGAATCGTAACCGTAGACCCAGTTCAGCGCATATTTCATGCATTCAACTAATAGAAGTCGCGATGTCCTCTTGGGTTTGGATTGGCCGCACAAAATTCGGGGGTGCCGAAAAGGATAATCAAATCTACGGTCGACTGATTACGAATCCATTCCGCTCGAAGCCCCCGGGCGAAAACGTAGCTAATTCCCATACTTATACCGGCTTGAGGTAACGCTCTTCGCCGGGAAGCTTACCTCACCTGTCGCCGGGGAAGTGTCCTCAGCGCCTCGGCGGGAAATCAAGTTCTTAAGAACTTTCTGCAGTGGGAATAAATCATAGCGAATCCCCCTAGCGTACTTGAGATTAGTACGTCAAGTTTCAAACTAATGATGTTCATGATGTTTATAAAACCAGCGTGGTCGCACTGGATGTGAGGCTGCTGGCGATCTGGCATATACTTTGTTTGCTCGGGTGACGTTTTCTTTTTTGGTCACCTCTGATCCTACCGGGGGCTCGTGATACCGGCGCGGGTGAACCGCGGGAAAGGAGGACGGCACAATGAAGAAGAAACTGCCGCCTGCACCACCGGGATACCGGTGGATATTTAGGCCTTGGATTACCACGAAAAGTGGGGCTCGGGTCTATGCAAGTAGCTACGGAAAAAAAGCATTTCCGATGCTCGTAGCTATTTGATAAGTAGTCTGTAGCGTGGAACGTCACCCGAGCCCCACGCGCGAAAGTTATCACGCGCCCTCCCTTATCCCCAAATTCTTTTTGGTTGCCAAGCGGTTTTCATATTGTGGGAAACCCCTAGTGGCTTGGTCAGCTTTGGATGCGGACTAGGTATCTCTGGCGCTTACCTAAATCGGGATCGACCAAGCTGGTCGCTGATCTCACTGAGATGATCTTTGATGTCGCTCATGGCACCAGCGATGTCCCGGACATCGTGTTCCATTGACCAAGTTCCATCCGCTACATCACCAATCTTATAAGCACCATACGCAAGGATGATGTTCATGATGACGAGCAAGGCCACTACGGTCTTCTGAAACTTGTCCATATTATCTCCTCTCATTGCCCTTAAGAATCATCTCAGCAAGAACACCTTCACTCTCATCGAACTGCCACTTGAGAGCAACAACTTCCTCACGAGGATTCCTGATATTCCATATCAAGAATGCCACGTCGAGAGGGAACGCAGTTGCAAGGTTAAGAATTGAATCATAAGGCATGAACTGAACAACAAGCATCGAAACAAGCGGAACTCCAATCCACAGTAACAACGTTGTTACCTTATTCATATCTCCCCATATTGATCTGATTAAGTAGTTGCGTTGCACGGCTCGAAGCTAACTGCGGTGACAGACGGGCATACTTGGCAGTCATGAGCTCAGAAGGAAGTGCTGGCTCTTTGATCTGAGAAAAGAATAAACGGTGTAGGTCCGCTCAACGGTTAAGTGCCGTCAAACATACCCGTTGAACGAAAACCGTAGAAACCTAGCCACTCGATGTGGATTTTATTTTGTTTACGTAATATGTAATCTGTTCAGCTTGTGACGCAGGGGACGGAATGCCACAACAAAAGCCAGGAACTGATGCTCCACTATTTGAAGAGATTTCCGTGCACCCCTATTATTGGGAGACGCACGGCATGGTTCTCAAACGTGCCGCTGAAGTGTTGATACAGCAATCAGAAACGACGCTGGCACGATATAAAGCTGAAGCGGCAGCCAAGGGGGAGAGCCTCTTTATTCCTATGGATGATCATGACACCTTGTTGCCTGCGGTGAGCTTTATGCTCCTAGGATCATCAATCGAATGCACCCTTAAGGAAGCATTGATTCATTTGGGTCGCGGGAAGGACGTTGAAGATTTCGGACACAATCTTGTTCGACTAGCGAATGCCGTTGATGCCAACTTCTCTGACGAACAGAACAACCTACTAGCTGAACTTCAATCATTCATTGAGTGGCGAGGTCGATACCCAACACCCAAACGTAACAAGTTCGATAAGGTTATGTACGCAAGCAGTCTATGGAAGCAGCCAAAGGAAACACTCTTTCAACTTTTCAGTGACGTTGAGGCTGTCCGTAAGAAGGCTGTCGATGAATACTATCGGGTATATGGTGAAGACTATGAGCCGGGACCATACGATTGAATAGTAGTCACTTAAGCTAGAGGGAGGGTCATGGATTCAAATACCAACAATCGAACACTCTTTACGAACGGCCTGCTTACCGGCTTGGCGCTTGGCATATCAGCCGGAGCCTTAATCATGATGTTTATCTATGACACTCCAGAACGACAGGCCCAGCGTGACGTTGCACGCTGCATGGAGGTTGCAAAAATAATGATGGGGAAACTTGGGATGAGAGCAGAAGATACCGCGGTCCAAGCTAATATGGCTTATCGCTGCCTCACTGGATCGCCACAGTAATTGAGGCGCGTGAGGATTGAACTGAGGTTTGGACAGGCTTCGGATAAATCAATCCCGAATCGATGATCGCGTATTGCCTCACCGTTGGGAAAAGGGTGGTGCTGACGAGAGGAGTCGAACCTCCGACCTACTGATTACGAATGCGCTGCTCTACCAACTGAGCTACACCGGCATTTCCTGCTCTACCGCCTACTATTCGCCTACTTGCAAGAAGTAGTACTTATAGAAAGCGCAAAAAAACCTTATCTTTCAATTCCTTATTGGTCCCTGCCGGAGGGTGACGCACTTATTACGAATCAGTAATATATTTTCCCAGACCCGCCGCCGCTCGCATCAACCGATCCCGAATCGCAAACCACTCCGCCACCTCCGGCGGCTGCTCGACCAGGATCGCATCACAACCCGCCTGATCCAGCTCGCGCAGATTGGCATACAGGTCATGCGCGTAACCTGCCGCATCCGCCGGCGCGGCCAGCCATACGATGTTTTCAATCAGGGGCCGCAGCGCGGTCCGTGCCAGCACCGCGACGCGTTTGCCCTGGCGCGTCAGGCTGTGCGCGAGTTCGATGATCAGGTCGCCTTCCATCAGCATCACCGGGGTCTGCGGCG
>LNFM01009249.1_pt1 | contig 14461 bp, 13 predicted proteins | sample 596031 | NCBI WGS metagenome assembly LNFM01 (sample SAMN04254537, study PRJNA301005) | activated carbon metagenome | isolation source: dual media filters at the Ann Arbor, Michigan drinking water treatment plant | place: USA: Ann Arbor
TCGGGGCGCGCCGCGAAGGCGGGAGCTGGACGGTCAGTCTGCGTAGCCTGGCAACGGGAGAAGAGCGAGCCGAGAGCGCCCGCATTCTCGTCAACGCGGCCGGTCCCTGGGTCGAGGACGTGCTGGCGGCACGCCTCGGCAGCAATGCTCGGGCACGTGTGCGACTGGTCAAAGGCAGTCATATCGTCGTCGCCAGGCTCTTTGCGCATGATCGCGCATACATTTTTCAGAACAGCGACGGCCGCATCGTCTTCGCCATACCTTACGAGGACGACTTCACGCTGATCGGCACAACGGATGTCGAGTACGCCGGGGATGCGTCAGTCGCGAAAATCGATGCGGCCGAGGTCGCGTATCTCTGCGATGCCGTCAGCACCTATTTCGCCAAGCCTGTGACACCCGACCAGGTCGTGTGGAGCTACTCCGGCGTCCGGCCGCTCTACGACGACGGAGAGGCGGCACAAAGCGTGACCCGAGACTTTGTGCTGGAGCTTGACGCGCCGACGGGCGCAGCACCGGTCCTCAGCGTATTCGGCGGTAAGATCACCACCTATCGACGATTAGCCGAGGCGGCCATGGGCAAGCTCGAACCGTGGCTAGGCGGCGCAGGTCCAGCCTGGACCAAGGGAGCCGTCCTGCCCGGTGGCGACTTCACGGTGACAGGCTTCGAGACTCTCGTCGGCGCGCTGAGCCGTGAGTTCGGTTTTCTACCGCAACTGACAATTCGCCGGTTGGCGCGGGCATATGGGACGCGAACGCGCGAGATCCTGCTTGGCAGTAAGTCGCTCGAGGATCTGGGCCGCCACCTCGGTGCCGACCTCTATGAGCGAGAGGTCGCTTGGCTGATGGACGAGGAGTGGGCGCGCACCGCCGACGATGTTCTGTGGCGGCGCGGCAAGCTCGGTTTGCGGTTCTCGGCGGCCGAGTGCACTGCGCTCGCCCAGTGGATGGCGGATCGAGGCGTCATGGCGCCTGACGAGCAGCGCCGGCACGTGTGAGTTCGTCGATTTCGGGCTCGGTCATTCCGCCCAAAGTCGTCAAAACATCGCGCGTGTGCTCGCCAAGCTCGGGTGCGCCCTGCGGCGGAAGCGGCCGGGTCTCGTGCAGGCGCGCGGGCGTCATCAGCGCACGATAGGGCCCAGCAGAGCGGTGCACGACCTCTCTGAGGGTGCCGCGCGCTGCAACCAGCTCGCTCGATAGGGCTTCGGCGACGGTGGCCACCGCCCCTGCCGGCACCCCCGCGGCCCGCAACGCGGAGATCCAGTGGTCGCGCGGCTCGTTAGCGAAGAGCTCGGAGAGAATGCGACCGAGATCCGCGACGTTCGTCAATCTTCCGGCGCCTTTCGCAAAGCGCTCATCGGTTAGCAGCTCGGGGCGACCGACGACGTCATTGCAGAGTGCGACGAACTGAGCCTGCGTGATGCACGCCATGACGAAGGGGCCGTCGTTGGCCTCATAGACATCGGCGGGCTGCGCGACTTGGTTGGCGTTGCCCGTCCGAGTTGGGTTGCGGCCGGTCATCAGATAGCCACCACCATGATTGGCGAGCATGTTCATCGCCGTCTCATGCAAGGCCAGCTCGATCAGCCGCCCTTCGCCCCCGAGCGCGACGTGGCGCAGGGATGCCGCAACCGCCTGAGCCGCATAGAGGCCGGTCACCAGATCGACAACTGACGGGCCGACGCGCATCGGACGTCCGTCAGGCTCCCCAATCATGGACATGAGGCCACCTTCGGCCTGGGCAATCGGATCGTAGCCGGGAACGTCGATGTTCGGGCCTGATCGCCCGTAACCCGAGATGGCGCAATAGATCAGCGAGGGGCGGATGGCTTTCAAGATCTCATACCCGAGCCCGAGCCGCTCCATGACGCCGGTCCGGTAGTTTTCGACAACGACATCGGCGTTGGCGACAAGTCTCAGGAACGCCGCCTTTCCAGCGGGAGCTTTGAGATCCAGCGCGACCGATCGTTTGTTGCGATTGATGGTCAGGAAATAGGTCGATATGCCCTCGAGATTGGGATGAAGGAACGAGCGTGTATCGTCACCGCCCTCTGGATGCTCGATCTTGATGACGTCGGCGCCCATGTCGGCCAGCATCAGGCCGCAATAGGGTCCGGCGAGCACGCGTGACAGATCGAGGACCGTAACGCCGGCGAGTGGCAGGGGCAGCTCCCCCGTCGTGGCGCTCACGGGCGCCTCGCTTGAACGGCTCGGCCCGCAACAACGCTTCGCACTCCACCACCCGTCATGTCGGATCCCTCTATCGCGTCCGCATTATCCAAGTGCCGAGTTTAGAGGGACTTCGCCACTTGCGGTCAAGGTCGGCCGTTCCCGAGTTGACACCAGTCTACCCAGGCCGGACAGTCTTGCCGAGCAAAGCGGCCCAGCAGAGACCGCCATTGCCGCATGGGGGCGAGACGTCCAGTGAACGACTTTCTGATCAATCTCGAGAATGTCCTGCAGGCTTTGTCTGCCGGGCTGCTACTCGGGGGCATCTACGGGCTGATGTGCGTCGGACTCGGCATCATCTTCGGCGTCATGCGCGTCATCAACTTCGGTCAGGGCGACCTGATGATGGTGGGCATGTACTGCGCATTCTATCTGTTCACGACGCTCGGCATCGGCAATTTTCTCGGCGCCGAGGTGGGGGCCATCGTGGCGGCGCTGCTCACCGGGCCGATCATGTACGTATTCGGGCTTTTGTTGCACCGGTTCCTGGTCAGCCGGGTTACGGGCGTGCGGGTGGCAGGCCTCGAGGGTGAGGGGCACTACGCCCAGCTCATCCTGACTCTCGGAATGGCTCTGATCCTCGCCAACGGCGGCCTTCTGCTGTTCGGCTCGACACCGGTGTCAATCAAATCCTCGCTCTCCTCGAGTGCCTGGGAAGTCGGGCCGTTCGTGGGGGAGTTCGTCAGCATCTTCGTCAACAAGGCACGCGGCATCGCGCTCGTCGTGTCGCTCGCGGTAGCGGCAGCGCTCTATTTCTTCATCACGCGGTCGCGACTTGGCAAGTCGCTGAGGGCAGCGGCCGACAATCCAGAAGCTGCGATCTACATGGGGATCGACGTCGACAAGGCGCATCGCATGGCGTTCGGCATCGGCACGGCAGTTACCGCCGTCGCAGGGGGACTGGTGGCGTCCTACTACCCTTTCCAGCCGTACGTCGGGCTCGAATTCGTGATCGTGATGTATGCCGGTGTTGTGCTGGGAGGGCTCGGCTCGATCATTGGTGCGTTCTGGGGCGGCATGATCATCGGCCTCGTCCAGCAGCTCGCCACGCTCGTTCTGCCGACGCAGCTGCAGAACACGGCTGTCTTCGTGGTGTTCCTGCTGGTCGTCTTTCTGAGGCCGCAGGGCCTGTTCGGCGTCAACGTGACGAGGGCCTGACATGCAAAGGCAATCGGCCGATATTCCGGGTGCAAGCCCCGAGCACACGAACCAAGGAAAGCCCGCCAAGGCGTGGCTCTGGCCGTTGATCGGCTTCACGATCGGCTATCTCGCCCTCGTCGCCGTGGTGCGCAACCAGTACTATCAGTTGATGCTGACGCTGGTGCCCGTCTGGGCGACGCTCGGCATCTCGTGGAACATCCTTTCGGGCTATTCCGGCCTAGTGTCCTTCGGCCATGCGGCATTCTTCGGGCTCGGTGCCTATACCCTGACGATCCTGTTCGTGAGCTTCGGAATCACTCCGTGGATCGGCATTTTCGGTGCGGGCGCGGTCGGCGCGCTCGCGGGGCTCGTCATCGGCTACCCCACGTTCCGGCTTCGCGGCCACTATTTTGCGCTCTCGATGCTCGCCTATCCTCTGGCGCTTCTCTACGTGTTCGAGTGGCTCGGCTACCAGGAAGTATCGCTGCCGATGCGGCGCGATGCGCCCGCAGCCTACATGCAATTCAGCGACAATCGGGTCTATACGCTGATCGCGCTCGCCATGATGATCGCGGCACTGCTCGTTTCGCTGCGGATCGAGCGCTCCAGGTTCGGCATGTCGCTGCTCGCCATCAAGCAGAACGAGATCGCCGCAGAAGCGGCGGGTATCGACACCTTCAGCTGGAAGCTCAAAGCCATTGTCGTTTCGGGGATGATCGCTGGCGCAATCGGCGGCTTCTATGCCGTTGTGCTGCTCGTCGTCACACCGCCGAGCGTGTTCGGCATGCTGACATCGGCTCAGGCCCTGATCATGGCCTTGTTCGGCGGTGTCGGCGCCGCATGGGGGCCGGTGATCGGAGCGGCCGTGCTGATCCCGCTGACCGAGATCCTCCATGCAGAGCTTGGCGACAAGCTGCCGGGCATCCAGGGCGTGGTGCTCGGCGTCTCCATCATCCTGATCATCCTGTTTGCGCCAGAGGGCATTCTCTGGAAAGTGCGAGACATGCTGCGCCGGCGACGGGGCACCGATGACCGCACCACCAGTGCAGGGCCTCGACTTGCGCCACCGGATGTCGGGACCTCGGCTGTCCCGGCACGGGCCGGACCACGAGCCGACGCGCCGGTAATGCTGGAGGTGCAAGGGCTTTCCAAAAGCTACGGTGGTCTCAAGGCGGTCCAGAACGTCAGCTTCGTGGTCAGAGAAGGCGAGATTCTCGGCATCATCGGACCCAATGGCGCCGGCAAGACGACACTGTTCAACTTGCTCAACGGCATCACGAGGGCCGACGTCGGCAAGGTGCGGTTTGCAGGTCAGGACATCTTCGGGCTCTCTGCGAATTCGATCTGCCGGCTCGGGATTGGGCGCACCTTCCAGGTCGTGAGACCGTTCCCGCGCTTGACCGTGCTCGAGAATGTGGTGATTGGCGCGTTCGTTGCGACCAGGTCCGACGACGAGGCCTATGTCCAGGCGCGCAAGGCGCTCGTGCGCGTCGGCATGGAAGGCGACGCGGATCTGCTTGCCGGTGGCCTTACGACAAAGCAGTTGCGTCTGCTCGAGCTTGCGCGGGCTCTGGCAGGCGATCCCAAACTGCTTTTGCTCGACGAGACACTGGCGGGTCTCGGCTCGGACGCCGTCGAGGACATGCTGGGCGTGATCCGGCGGGTAGCCGCCGACGGCACGACAATCGTCATCATCGAGCACACGATGCACGCGATGGTTAGACTTGCGGATCGCTTCGTCGTGCTCGATCACGGCACGGTTCTGGCAGAAGGCGCGCCCGAGGCCGTCACGCGTGATCCGGGTGTCATCGAGGCGTACCTCGGGAAGAAGTGGAGCGCGCATGCTCGAGCTTGATGACGTGCATGTGGCCTACGGCGGGCTCAAGGCGCTCGCGGGGGTATCGGTCAAGGTCGGTGCCGGCGATTTCGTCTCGATCATCGGTCCGAATGGCGCGGGCAAGACCACCTTGTTCAAGTGCATCTCGGGGATCGTCGCGCCAGTACAGGGCACCATCCGCTTCGACGGGCAGGATCTGACGAAGGTCCCCGCCGCCGACCGGCCGCATCTCGGGATTGCTCACGTGCCGGAAGGGCGCCAGGTGTTTCCAAATCTCTCGGTGCTCGAAAACCTCGAGATGGGCGCGTGGACATACGCCGGGCGTCGCGATTGGACAGACAATCTCGAGTACATCCTGGGCCTGTTTCCAGTCCTCGCCTCGCGCCGAGACCAGCTCGCAGGCACACTCTCGGGCGGCGAGCAGCAGATGGTGGCGATCGGCCGCGGGCTCGCGTCCTCGCCCCGTCTCCTCATGCTGGACGAGCCGTCGATGGGGCTCGCGCCGACGATCGTCGACAGCATTTTCGAGCGCATCGTCGAGATCCGGCGGGACAAGAAGCTGACGGTCCTGCTGGTCGAGCAGCGGGCCGTCGAGGCTCTGCAGTCCTGCGATCGCGGCTACGTGCTCGAGACGGGGCGCGTCGTGCTCGAGGGGGGCCATGAAGAGCTCCTCTCCGACGACCGCGTGCGCAAAGCCTATCTCGGCATCTGAGCCGAGGACCATAAATTGAAGCGGCACGGACATGATGCCGAAACCTTGGGAGGACCAACCATGACCCGACTTCTGAAGCCCTCGCGTCGGACCGTACTGCAGACAGGCCTGGCCGGGTCAGCTGCCATTGCTTTCGGGCCCTCGCGCTTGGCGCTCGCTCAAGTCCAAGAGGTGAAGGTCGCACTCATCGCCCCGTTGTCAGGGCCGTGGGCCCGCCAGGGTGCCTTGAAGAAAATGGGCGCTGATCTCGCAATCAAGCACATCAATGCGGAAGGCGGCATCAAATCCCTCGGCGGCGCGAAACTGAAGCTCGTCGTGATGGACGCCGGCGACAGCGCTGAGAAAGCCAAGAATGCCGCACAACGGCTCGTCTCATCCGAGCCGGACGTCGTTGCCGGTGTCGGCTCGTGGCTCTCGTCGTTCTCGCTCGCGATCACCGAGGTGACGGAGCGTGCCGAACTTCCCTGGCTGACGCTTTCCTACTCCGATCAGCTGACGCTGCGGGGGTTCAAGAACGTCTTCCAGACCTCTCTGCCTGCGAGCTTCATGGCCGGTGAGACGATGACGACGGCTCTCAACCTCGCCGAGAAAGAGACGGGCAAGAGGCCCAAGACCATCTCGGTCATCAACGACAATACGGCCTCGCCGGTTGCCTTCACCAAGGACCTGCGGGCGGGTGGCCTCGAGAAGATGGGTTTGAAGGTCGTCTCGGACGACGTCTTCACGCCACCGCTCGCTGACGCCACGCCGCTCGTGCAGAAGCTGAGGTCGGCGCGTCCCGAGCTGTTGCTCATGTTGCCGACGGCGCTCAGCGACTACAAATTGCTGCTCGAGAAAATGAACGAGTTCGGGCTCAGCAAGGGCCGCCTGCCTGTCGTCTCGAACGGCGCGCCGCTAGGCACCCCCGAGATCCTGAATCTGCTCGGAAAGGACCTGCTGGAAGGGCTCATCTTCTCGATAGCCAATTGGCCGGGCAAGGGGCAGGAGATGCTCGAGGAGGAGTTCAAGAAGGAGACCGGCGAGCCTTGGCTGTCTCAAGATCCGCTGTGCAGCTACGGCCACATCATGGTCATGCGCGAGGCGATCGAGCTCGCGGGCAAAGCAGACCGTAAGGCTGTCGGCGATGCGATGCGCAAGCTCGACACGAAAGGCGGCTCGGGCAGGTTCTTTCCCGGTGGCAACGGGGGCATGAAGTTCGACGAGAAGGGCCGTCGCGTCGGTGCCGAGATCGTCTTCGTACAATGGCAAGGCGGCGTGCCGGTCACGGTTTTCCCCGAGGCGGCTGCGGTCAAGAAGCCGATCTGGGTCAAGAAGTGAGCCATGTCTCCCCATGCTCAAATGCGGGCGTGGGGAGAAATGCGCTCGTGTGAGGAACCGTCATGCGCATCCATTCGATAGAGGCGATCGCCGTCGACATCCCGCTCACGCGCAATTTCGGCGGAGCCACGTACTCCGTGTTGAAGCGCTCTACGGTGGTGACGCGACTGCGGACGGAGGGTGGCCTCGTCAGTGAGATCTACAACGGCGACAACCGGGCCGACGGTCCGGAGATCTGCCGCTTGATCCACGAGGTATTGGCGCCCGCAGTGAAGGGACTCGACATTTTTGCGGTCGAGCGCATCTGGGAGACCATGTTCGCCTTCACCACGGCGAACGGCGATCGCAAGGTGCTGCTCGAGGCGATCGCCTGCGTCGACTGCGCGGTTTGGGACGTCATGGGTAAAGCGGTCGGACGCACCGTCGGCGAGCTGCTTGGGGGCTATCGACGCGACAATCCCATCATCTCGATCGGCGGCTACTACATGGAGGGCAAAACCCTCGGGGACATCGGGCGCGAGATGGAGATGTATCGCGCGGCCGGAATGGCAGGCTGCAAATTCAAGGTCGGGGGGCTCGCGCCAGAGGAGGACGCCAGGCGCGTCGAGGCTGCCCGCAAGGCAGCCGGGTCGGATTTCGTCCTGGCTGTCGATGCCAATCGCGGCTGGTCCGCCGAGAACGCGATCCGTTTCGCCCGGCTGGTCGAGCCGCTCGACATCGCCTGGTTCGAGGAGCCCTGCCATTGGTCGGACGACGCCGCGCAAATGGCACGCGTCCGTCAGGCGATCCGCTTGCCCGTTAACGCCGGGCAGTCTGAGATCACCAGCCATGGCGTTCGGCGCCTGCTCGATGCGCAAGCCGTGGATCTCGTCAATGTCGACGTGTCGGAGTGCGGCGGCGTCACCGACTGGCGACGCTCGGCGGCACTTTGTTGGGCGTCGGGAGTTAAGCTCGCACATCACGAGGAATCCCAGATCGCGCAGCACCTGCTGTCGGCCGTACCGCACGGTACGTACATCGAGTGCTTTGCCGATCCCGAGCGCGACCCGATTTGGCAGCGGATGTGGGCCAACCGGCCTTCTCCAAAGGGCGGCATAATGCCGGTGACGAGTGGCCCCGGCTTCGGCCTGGAGCTGGACGCCGACATGATCCGCCGGTACAGGACAGCCTGAACGGGCAGCGTCGGCCGACAGCCGTCCTCAACCCCTCAGTGTTCGTGACCGAGGGACGGTCGAGCATCGTGAAGCCGAAGCCACATCAATGCGGTCTTCATCATTTCGCCTTGCAAACGACCAATCGACCGACTATGAGAAACCTCCTTGCCGAGGTCCCTTTTCGTAGGGGCTTCCGCTGGAAGTCCGGAGCTGCGCTCCGGGTGCGCGCCGGTAGCTCAGTTGGATAGAGCGCCTGACTACGGATCAGGAGGTCGTGGGTTCGAATCCTTCCCGGCGCGCCAATCAATCCAAAGAATTAAGTCGTACTCTTAAGCGCTCGAAATGTGCTAGCGCGAGTAGTGCGGAACGCGGCCACCGCGCCGACCTCGGTCTCCCGTCACACGCGACGTGTGGGACTTTGCCGTGTTGGTTGTGCGCCTGCTGAACCCATTTCGGGTGTGGCGCTGCCCTTGACGAAGAGCATCTCGGTTGCACAAGGAGCGATGGCCGATGTCTCACCAGACCGACAATTGGGGCTGGCGTGCCCGCATCGGCATGTTCATCGTCGGCAACGAGGTCGTGCCCGAGGCTGAATGGTGGGCGCTCGTGCCGCCGCGCTCCGGCATCTCAGTCCACGCTGCGCGGGTGACGGCCCGCGCTCCCTGGGCCAAATGGCGCGACGATCGCAGCGCCGTCGATCTCGAGGACGACTTGGCGCGCGGCTGCCGCCAGTTCGCCGCCATGCGCCTCTCGGTCGCCGTGATCGGCCACAGCTCGTCGAGCATCCTCGGTGGCGAAGGCTGGGATGAAGCCGTCGTGGCCGCCATGACCCCGCTCCTCGCACACGGCACGAAAGCCACCACCAACGGCCTCGACAGCCTCGCCGCGCTCAAAGCCTTGGGCATCAAGCGCCCCTTCGTCGTCTTTCCAGCATGGTTCAATGACGCCACCGTCGCGGCCGGCATTGCCTACTACACTGCGCGAAGCTTCGCACCCGCTGGCCATTTGCGCTATGACCCCGGCCGCAAATGGCGCGATGTGCCGTTCGCCGAACTCTACCCCCAAGGCATGGGCTTCGAGCAGGAGACCGAGCCGCTCTACGCCCAGATCCGTGCCGCCTGCCCGGCCGACGCCGACGGCATCTACATCGCTGGAACCGGCTTGCGCTGCGTCGGCATCATCGACACGCTCGAGCAGGACCTGAAGCGCCCTGTCCTGACCGCCAACCAGGTGAGCCTCTGGCATGGCCTGAGATTGTCGGGCGTGCACGTGCGCATCGATGGCTACGGCAGCCTTTTCGAACGCTGAAGCGTGATGTTTGGGAGGCCTGATACCGGACAGACCCGGCCGCGGAAATTTGCGCTGGTTCAAAACAGTCGTGAACGAGAGACATGAGGGCGGCCGGCAAGGCGCGCTTAGCGGGCGGCGGCGGCGTTGACGATAAATTGCGCGCGCCGCGAGCCGAACTCTTGCTCCCACCTGGCGCCGGTTGCGCGGCGCGGTCTTGGCGGCGACAATTCCGCCAGCGATGCCGCCCCGGAGGACTCCGCCCCATGACCAAGCTCCCCGAGTACGAGATCCACGCCATCCGCTACGCCACGCGCGATGCGATCCGCCGCGAGCACTTCATCGGCGGCGATCCGCACGAGAGCCCGATGCCGATGGACTATTTCGTCTGGGTCATCACAGGCCCGGCCGGCGCTATCGTTATGGACCTCGGCTTCACCGCCGAAATGGCGAAGGAGCGCAAACGCATCTTCCTCCGCTGCCCCATCGAGAGCCTGAAGCTCGTCGGCGTCGATGCCCGCGACGTTAACGATGTGATCGTCAGCCATATGCACTACGACCACGCTGGAAATCTCGGCGCATTTCCGAAGGCGCGCTTCCACATCCAGGCGCGCGAGATGGCCTACGCCACAGGGAAGTACATGCGCTATTCGAAGCCCGGCCATAGCTATCACGTCGAGGACGTGGTCGACATGGTGCGGCTCAATTTCAAGGGCCGCGTCGAGATGCACGAGGGCATGGTCGAGATCGCGCCCGGCATCACCTTGCACCCGGCGCCGGGCCACGCCGACGGCCTGCAGGTGGCGCGCGTCCATACCAAGCGTGGCTGGGTCGTGCTCGCTTCGGACGCGACGCACTACTACGAGCACATCATGAAGGATCGTCTCTTCATGACGGCCTTTCATATTGGCGAGATGCTCGACAGCTATAAGGTCGTGCGCAAGCTGGCGCCATCCGCCCGCCACATCATTCCGGGGCACGACCCGCACGTCATGAAGGAATACGAGCCGCCGAAGCCTTCGCTGGCTGGCGCCGTCGTCCGCCTCGACGTGGCACCGACCGGGCCCGCCCCTGACTTCCCCGAAAGCCACTGATCGGCGGAGTGGTTTACCGAGGCGGTGCCTTCGCGAAGGCATCGGTCAGGATGCCCAGCACCGTTTCGATGGCTGAGGCCCGCGCCGCCGGGTCGGTCCCGATCTGAACCTCACCGTCGCCGCGTGCGGAGAGTCCGACACCACGTCTGGTGCGGCGCGGCGAGTTGGGCGCGTCGAAACCATGCGCGGCCCCCGGATACTCGATCAGCTTGATGCCTGGGCGCTTGGCCAACTCGCGACATGGCTCCGGAGGCGTCCAGTCGTCGTCGCTCCCGATCAAGATCGTCAACGGCAGTCCGACGGAATAGTCGGCGCGCTCGGCCGGCAGACGGCACCCTGGATAGAAGGCTATCGCCGCTCGCAACCCAACTGCTGACTTTGCGAGTTGCGGCTTGTCGGCCGCCATGAGAACGGTCGTGCCTCCATTGGACCAGCCGATCAGTGCAATTCGATTACCGTCGATGAACGGCTGCCGCGCGAGCCAGGAGGTGGCAGCGATCGCATCGGCCACGCGATGCCGAGGGCGGATCGGCCGGACGTCCCCCGTGCTGGTGCAAATCTCTCTGAAACCGCGCGGATTGAAGCTGTCCGGAAACATCACTGCATACCCGAGTTCGGCGAGGCGCTCAGCCCAATCGGCATCCCTCGCCGCAAGACGCCCATCTCTTCGGAACAGACCGCCGCATCCGTGCAGTGCCACGACCGCTGGCACGGCCTGATTGGAAGCCGGTTTGCGCAAGTAGGCCTTGATCGTGGCCGCTCTCTCCCCTGTCACCGGGATGTCAACGCTCTCAAATCCGGCAGGGACGGGTTGAGCGGCCAAATCTGCCGGGCTCGCGAAAATCATGCCCCAGCAGAGGAATGCGATCACACCGATCTCGATCCGGCCCATCAGCATCTCCCACTCGAGGCTCAGCTATCGCGATCCCAAGCGCATGACCGAAAGCAAAACGCCGGGCGAAATGGCCCGGCGTAGCGCAATTACCAAACGAGTACGTGGCGCCCTAGTTCAGCTTGCCCTTCAGCTCCCGAATCGACTGCTCGACCAGTCCGCCGGCGACACTCCCCTGCACGCGGGCAGCGAGCACCCGCTCCGCAGCTGTCGTGGCGGCCTCGATCACGGCGCCTCGAACCTCGCTCAGCGCCTGGGCCTCGGCGCGCGCGATCTTTTCCTCGGCCATCCGGGAGCGGCGCTCGATCGACTCTTTCAGAGCCTTCTCTGACTGCTCCTTGATGGCCATCGCCTCGCGCTCAGCGTTCTCGATGATCGCCTTGGCCTCATCGTCGGCGCGGCGCTGCTTTTGCTGGTAATCCGCAAGCAGATCCTGGGCCTCTTCGCGCAAACGGCGTGCCTGATCGAGTTCCTTGCGGATCGCCTCGGCCCGCTGGTCGAGGCTTTCCGTGATCATACCAGGCACCTTCATGTAGAGCAGGATGCCAACGAACATGAAGAAGGCGACCGCAACCCAGAATTCGGCGCTCATGACGGAACCCTTCTCCGTTAGGCTGGTGTGAGCGGACGCGGACCGGACACGGCGTGGCGGACATCGTCCGAGCTCACCTGATGTCCGATGAGCCGTTCGACGATGGCGCTCGCCGTATCCGTGGCCAGCTGGTCGACGTTGGCCAGCGCCTTGGACTTGGTATCGGCGATCCGAGCCTCAGTCTCGGCGAGCCTCACAGCGTTCGCCTCGTCGACACGCCGCCGCTCGCGATCCGTCTCGGATGCAACCTTGTCGCGCATGCCCTTGGCCAAGCCTTGCGCTTTGCCGCGCGCGTCCGAGAGCGCCTTCTCGTACGCAGCGAGCGCCGCGTCGGTCTCGGCCTTCAGGCGCTCGGCCTCCGCGAGATCGCGCTGGATGCGCTCGCGCCGCTCAGCAAGCACGGATGCCACCCGGGGCAACGCGACGCGCGACATGACCAGGTAGAGCAGACCGAACGTAATCGCCAGCCAGACGAGTTGAGGCGCGAACGTGCTGGCGTCGAACGGCGGAAAATTCGAACCCGCCTTGCCCTCGGCAGCCGTCAGGACAACGGTGCTGGTGCCGGACAGAACGTCTGCCGTCGGCCCTGATCCAGGGGATGCCATGGCTCCTCGCTCAATCTCTGGTCTGCGTGGCGGTCGAGTGACGAATTCATAAAGGGCAATGCCGCCACACGCGCGAGTCCGCGCGGCGGCGACAAGAGCCATTTGCGTCGAAAAGGCGGTTCGACGTCAGTGCGCGGTTGCGCCCGTCGCCAGTCCGCTCCCGTGTCGATCAGAGAACGAACAGGATCAGCAGCGCCACAAGAAGCGAGAAGATGCCGAGGGCTTCCGTCAGGGCGAAGCCGAGGAGAAGCGTGCCACGCTGGCTGTCGGCTGCCGACGGATTGCGCAGAGCGCCAGCCAGGAACTGGCCGAACAGGTTGCCGAGGCCGAGGGCCGTGCCAGCCATGCCGAGGCAGGCGAGACCGGCGCCCAGAGCTTTGCCGATGATAGGATCCATGGAACTCTCCCGTTTTTTGGATTGATCGTGAAGGGCGAAGGCGTTCACAAGTGCTAGTGATGGGCACCGTGCACGGCGTCGTTCAAGTAGACGGAGGTGAGAACCGCGAACACGTAGGCTTGCAGTACGGCCACAAGCACTTCGAGAGCGGTCAATGCAGTCGTCAGCAGCAGCGGCAGAGGCGAGATGATACCCCATGCACCCGCCGCTAGCAGCGATGCGACGAAACCGGCAAAGATCTTGAGCGCGATATGGCCGGCCAGCATGTTCGCGAACAGGCGCACCGAGAGAGTAAGCGGCCTCGCCAGAAACGAGATGACCTCGATCGGTATCATGAGCGGAAGCAGGATGGGCGGCACATCAGGCACGAACAGCTTCAGGAACCCCGCGCCGTGCTGCATCACGCCATAGACGATCACGATCCCGATTACGAGCAGAGCAAGCGCCGCCGTGACGACCAGCTGGCTCGTAACCGTGTACCCACCTGGTACCATACCGAGGAGGTTGCAGAGCAGAACGAACATGAACAGCGAGAAGACGAGCGGGAAGAACTTCATCCCCTCCTCGCCTATGTTGTCTCGCACGGTCGAGGCTACGAACTCGTAGGTCACTTCGGCCATCGACTGCAGCCGGCCGGGCACCAGGGCCCGGTGGCGCATGGCGAAGTACATAAATCCGGAAGCCAGCGCGACGGCCGCGACCATGAACGCCGAAGCGTTCGTGAACGAGGCGTCGATGCCGGCAAAATCCAGCGGCATCAGCGTCTTGACGTTGAATTGCTCGATTGGACCAGCCACGTCGCGCTATCCCCGGCTTCCAGCCTCAACTTTTCCCATCCCGCTCATCCTCGACGGACGGCAGGGGCGGCGTCTTCTGCTGCATGGCGACTCGGATGATACGGATCATTCCGGAAGCCGTGCCGAGAAGAAAAAACAACAAGAACAGCCATGGCTTAGTGCCAAGCCAGCTGTCCAGCAACCAACCCATACCACCGCCGACGATAACCCCACCGACGAGTTCGGTCGAGAGGCGCATCGCTTGACCCATCGCCTCGCCACGGCCCTTGCCGTGACCAGCCGATGATCGCCCCGCCGCCGGCTGCCGCGCCTCTTCGAGCTTACGTCCAAGCTCTCCGGAGCGCCGCTCCAGCACGGCCCGCTCCTCGGGCGTCAACTCGCCACGAGGCCCCTGATCGGGCTTGCCGT
>LNFM01010080.1_pt1 | contig 14461 bp, 11 predicted proteins | sample 596031 | NCBI WGS metagenome assembly LNFM01 (sample SAMN04254537, study PRJNA301005) | activated carbon metagenome | isolation source: dual media filters at the Ann Arbor, Michigan drinking water treatment plant | place: USA: Ann Arbor
ACGGTCTCAGTCACGAATCCACCTTCCGCCTGTCCTGCGTTTTGAGTCGGCAAGGACTCAGCGGGTTCTGGCAGGATGGTAGAAGGTTGTTCGTAAGTAGTAGTTTCGACGGCGGTAGGGCCGGGGTTGCCGTCATCAAAGGCCGTTGCCGACTCTGTTTCGATACCGTCAAAAGCCGCGTCAATTTCCTCGTCAGACAGGTCGAACGCCACCACGTCAGGGTCGCCTTCAGGAAACAGGATATCTTCGGTCAGCCTGATGCCGTGGACATTCAGCGGAAGGTCGAGTTCCCAATTATCGCGGGCGATCTGAGCGAGAAAGAAGTCCGTGCGGTAATCCGTCTTTCTGAGTAGCGGTATCCGGTGATTTTCGAGCCATGCGTCACGGCGTTTGACGTACTGCGTGATCCATTCCTGCTCGTACTCGATCTCTTTCATCGAACCGTTGCCAGGGCGACGAACAACTGTTCTATCGCGCAGACGGTCCCAAGAGCCGTGCGTGATCGAATCGTAAATGACCGCCAGCGACAACGGGCAGACAAAATGGTCGCCCTCGCAAGCCTCCAGAGCCGGAGCGAGGTACTTTTCATACGCGATCTCACGCTGTGCCTGCTGGACACGCGGATCAGAGCCAAGACGTACCAGAGCCGCTTTCAGTGCCGCTTGCCTGCCGCGAGCCGCAACATTCCGCTTCGCCGCAAAATCGCCCAATGCCTCCTCGACCACAATAGGGAATATCGCACCGAGCTTCTTTGCACGGTTCAGAACCGCATACAGACTCCCGCTCGCGTGAGTAAACTGTGAAACCCCATACGAAATACCCGCATGATCCACCGCCAGCGCGTCATAACGTCCAAATGGCTTCGCCGTCTCAAAGATCTTGACGATCGCCAGTGCTGTTCTTTTTGCTCTCTCGCTGAATGCCATAGTTGCTCCTTAATTCAGCCCATTAACCGTTTTCACCGAAGCTATCGCCAGTCCGTTAAAGGTCTTGACCGAAGCCTTCGCAAGTCCGTTCGCGGTTTTGAGGTTTGCAGGACCCGCCGCCGTCTCCGTATACGTCGCATACGCTGACCATTTGTAGTTCGTGCCGCCGTTGTCTACGTGCTGGAGCCGGCTTGGTGATAGTTACCGGCGGCAGTTTCGGTGTCGTAGTAGAAGTCGAAATTAAATGTCTCCGCCACAACACCCAGAAAATACGACTGCACCGTTATAGTGGGCTTTGAGGCATACGTTGCCGTCCACCAACTAGCCGTTGTGCTGGCTGAAACGACTGGGGAAACGCCGTTAGTGACCACTGTGCCGTCAGAACCGAGCCACGTTGTCGCCTTAGTGTTTAATGCCCCCCCCGAATTCGATGCTCCGTAATAGGTAATGCTATCAATCTCGCCGCCGCTGGCTGGCGTGGCCTTCCCACCGCCCTGACGAACACCGCCGATTGTCACAGAACTTCCGCCGATGCTGGCAAAGCCAAACGTCAACCCCGCCGCGTGGCGAATTGGATACGCCGCGTTGTCGAGAAACTGCTTATCAAACTTAATGACCAGCCGCCCCGTTCCGTCGCCATTGTCCGTGATTTGCGGATTCGTGCGAGAGGTCACGCCGTTAGCATCCCGCATCAAGGAGTTTGGAATATGCCCGACTTTACCGCTCTTGTAGTTTTTACCACCAACCCGATTAACAGGGTCATCGTTCGCAAACACCGCCCACGAACCGACGATATGAGCAGGGCGAACACATCCCTCAGCGATCTCATCCGGCGTTAGTTCCGGCTGATAGGCAAAGCGAACGTTTTTATACCTGATAGAAAATGCTACTTCATCATTTGCAGGGCGTTCGTACAGCGTCAGGTCAAACTCGTAACCGCCCTCTGGATTGAGTTCCGATACAGGCTCATCATAAAAATCAGCCTTACGTTTATTCCCCGCCCATTCGACCTTATCCCGCTTTTTCGAGACAACCGCCTCATCGTCAGCCTCTAAGCGAAACGAGACGTTGTACTCATTATCAAACCGCTCAACCTTCACCTGCGGCTTGAAATCAGGCTGTTTATCATCGCCAACGACGACCCGCAATGTGTCTCGCGGATCGTCCTTAGCGTCGATAAAAAAGGTCGTTTTTGCCATTAGTTAATAAATCCCGAACCCGAAATTATCCAGATGGTCGTATCTTCGTTTCGCTGTAACGTAAACACCGAGCATCCATCTGCCGCGAAATCGAGCAGCGTGTTGTAAACGTCGATAGTTGCCACCGCTACCGGCCCACAAGCAACGGGAAACGGTGTCGGTGTCGGAGTCGGTTCTGGAGTTGGTGTCGGCGTAGCGGTCGGTGTCGGTGTCGGCGGAATATATCCCGGACATCGCGGATCGGTTATTGGACACGGAGGCGGTGGAGGTGTCGGAGTCGGAGTAATTCCGCACCGAGGATCGCCCACACACGGCGTTGCAGTCGGCGTAGGAGTCGGAGTGATACCGCATCGCGGATCACCCACAGGGCAAACGGTCGGAGATGCCTCAGCAAACGCCGACACCCTATCCGTATCACCCGAAAACCCAATAACCGCCCCAACCACGAGCAGCCCCAAAATTATCGTCAACATGATCTTGTTTTTCATAGTATTTTTCTCACTAAACTGGCGTTATGTAATCTGGCGATGGGTTGAAAAATAACTCATCAGCCGTCAATGCTGTTCCGACTACGCGAATGACAACATCGGTCGTAGTCGGTCGCGTTCCTGTGATATCGCCCGGTGTTTCTGAAACGTACATCGGACTGTTCACCGTCATCGTCGGGAAAGCTGCGTCTGCTCGTACCGTGCCGTACAGCAGTATCTTTGTCGAACTACCATCCGAAGCAGCCGCTAGGACGCAGATACCGAGAATGCCGCGTGAATCACCGTCCGCCGCCGCGGCCGCGTTTGCATCACAAAGTTCCCAACGGCTATCGGTCGGGTCGAGATAGACCAGATTCCCAAAGGCCAATGTTGCCCCCGCCGTTCCGGTACGAGTGATGCCTGTGTATGTGCCATCTGCGGATAGAGCCGGGTCAAGTGCAACGCTTCCGCTTTCGAGCAATGTCAGGTCGCCGGAAATGGATTTATTGCTTAACGTGCTAGTTGAACTGATCGTCGGAACAACTACGCCTTCCACTGCCAACACACCCGCCGACGAACGGCTCAATGTCGTATCGCTCGCGTGACCGAGTTCAACCGAGCCGACACCCAAAGCCGTGCTTGTCGATGCTGTAATCCCTGCAACCGGCAACCCCGTGCAATTCGTCAAAGTTCCCGAGGTCGGTGTTCCCAATATCGGCGTCACAAGCGTCGGAGTGTTGGCAAAGACCAGCGCTCCCGTGCCTGTCTCGTCCGTGATCGCCGCTGCAAGGTTTGCACTTGATGGGGTCGCGAGCAGTGTCGCCACACCTGTTCCGAGGCCGCTCAAGCCCGATATCGGAAGCCCTGAGCAATTTGTCAGCGTTCCGGCTGAGGGAGTCCCGATATTCGGAGTGACTAGGGTCGGCGAGGTCTCACGCACCACCGCACCCGTTCCAGTATTCGCGGTCGCGGCCAGTCCGTTGATGAGCAGTGAATTGCCCGAACCTGCCGTATCAAAGGTCTTTTGCGTGAAGGTGTCAACCGTTGCCTTGCCGACCAGCGTGTCCGTTCCGCCTGGTAAGGTCATCGTTCCCGACCCCGCCGCCGCCGCAACCCGAAGGCTGATTGCACCCGACGTTGAACCACTGATGTCGATGCCCTGCGTTCCTGAAATGACCCCCGTTGTGTCGGCGATCGACACAGGCGAATCTTGTACTGTCGCCCCGCCCGTACCGTCAGAACGCAATATGCGGTTATCAAACGAACCTGTCGAACCGCCAATGCCGGTCACCGTACAGTTCAGCGTCGTACCGCTCAGAGCGAGGCCGGTTCCGAGCGTGATCTCTTCGACTACGCCCGTCGATGCCGTTCCGCGACCCAGAAGGCGGTTGGTTGACATCGAATTCGTAAATTTGGCACTGATCTGCGTCTGAGCATCCGAGGTCAAACCGCCGATGTAGCCGAATTCCGTGCTGGTTACGCCGCCCGCACCGATCTTGGTAGCATCTATGCCCGTGGGCAGGTCCGCGGCGTCGATAACAGCAACGGTAAATGCACCGCCAGCCGAGGTTTGCTTGACGTACTGCCCCGTTCCGCCTGTACCTGAAAAATCGGTAGTTCCCGCCGGAAGCGTGATCGTGAAGTTGCTTGCCAGCGTCCCCGGAGCCTTGACCGCAACGTAGTTCGAGCCGTTGCCAGAATCTTCCCAGAGCCGTATTTCCGCCGCTCCTGAAGCGGTCGAGCGAAAATTGAATACACCCGCACCTTTTGCCAAGAAATCGAGGCTGATGTCAGTATCCCCGCCCGTTGCGGAGATCCGCGGATTTGTACCCGTTGCGGCGTTCGTGACTGTGAGTTCGTTGACGGCCGATGCCGTGGTGACAAAGATGATCTGCTCGTTGCCGTTCGCGTCGGCGATAAACCCGCCATTTGCAAACTTTGGAGCCGTGAGCGTCTTGTTAGCGAGCGTGTCGGTCGTAGACGTGGCTACAAGCGTGTCAGTTGCCGCCGGAAGGGTCAGAGTGCCTGATGCCGTAGCGGATGGCTGTAACACCGTCTGACCCGACGAAGAGCCGTTTAGCGAGACGGTTATGACCCCCGCAAAGGCTCCGGTGTCCGAAAGCGTCACCGATGACCCTTGAGCCGTCGAACCGCCTGTGCCGTCCGCCCGAAGCACCGCGTTATCGGTATTGCCCGTCGTACCGCCAGGAAGCGAGCCGCCTGTTGCCTCCAGAACGCTGCCCGTAAACTGCAAGCCCGTTCCCAGACTGATCTCTTCCGCAACACCCGTCGTGCCGGAATGTCGCCCGACAAGGCGAAAAGCCGCGACCGAGTTCGTAAATTTACCGTCGATCTGCGTCTGAATTGCCGACGTTACGCCATTGAGCCACTGAAATTCAGCGTTTGAGACCGTTCCGTCCGCGATCTTCGCCGCATCGATCCCGTTTGGCAGATCACCTGCCGCGATTGCTCCGACCGTGATAGCCGCTCCTGCCGATGCCTGCTTGAGAACGTGGCCCGAACCGCCCGTGGCTGAGAAGTCCGTTGTGCCTGCCGGAAACGTGATAACGCTCGACCCCGCCGCCGCTGCCGGAATTATCTGAAGCGTTCCGCTCGACGAGCCATTCATTGTGACGCTGATAAGCCCCGACAATGCTCCGGTATCGCCAAGAAGTGCTGTGCTTTCCTGAATGAGTTCGCCAGTCGTGCCGTCAAAGCGAGCGATGCGGTTATCCGTCACCGTTCCCGCCGGACCCGTCACTTTAAGGTCAAGAGCCGTTTGCTGTGCCGTCGAAACAGGCTTGTTTGCGTCCGACGTGTTATCGACGTTCCCAAGCCCAATATCGCCCTTTGCAAGCGTGATATTTGCCGAAAGAGCCAGCCCGTTGACCGTTCTCGTTATTGGAACATAGCCGGATAGGTCTTGGTCACCGCTATTGGTTCCCGTCAGTCCGAGATCAGTTTTTAAGGTGGCAAGGGTTTGAACTTCAGGAACGCCCGTACCGCTTGTTTTTCGATAGAAAACGGTTCCGGTCGCAACGTTCGCCATCTTAGCGAGCGTCACCGCACCAGCCGCAATGGTCGCCGCAAACGAACCTGTTCCCGACCCTGTGACATCGCCCGTAAGCGTGATGGTCTGGTCGCCGGTGTTCGTACCTGAAGATGTGCCGGAAAATGTGCCGCTCTGGGTCGCGAGCGAACCTAAACCGAGATTTGTGCGAGCCGTGGAAGCACTCGTAAGGTCTGAAAGGTTCGCCGACGCGATCAAAGCTCCCTTCAGATTGTTTTGCAGAATGATGAAATCAGCACCAGCCGTCGCCTCATTACCGCCGGCCGTCGCATTGATGCACAGCACAAAATCGCCGATCTCGACATCCTGCCCTGAAGCCCCGCCGATCTTGCCTGCAACCGTGATATAAAAGCCCTGGCTCGACGATGCGGCCGGATAGTTCGGGTTTGTAGACGCATCAATACCGCCGGTGACGATACCGCCGCCGACGACAACTGAGTCCACGTAGTCCTTTATCGCCTTAACGCCCGGATACTTAACGTTCGAGAGAGCATCTGCAACGATATTGGTACTTTTGTTCGCTTCGTTTTCAGGCGTATAGCCCAAAGCCGAGACCACCAGTCCCGGCCCGAAGCTCAAAGTTTGCCCTGCTACTAATCCGACTTCTGCCATTTTCTACCTCGATGCCGAATTACGATTCATAGTCGGTCACTTCAACGGATATGGTTCCCGCACTGGCAATGCACCAGCAATTCGAGCTTTGATCCATGTCCGTAAAGTCGGTATCAGGCGATATTCGCTTGCCGGTCGAGGCCGTCACCGCATTTGAGCGCCCCATATTGATCGTCCCGCCGCCCGACGGATACCGCAGAATGCGAAAAGCGACTGGCGGTTTCGTCGAATCGTTGACATTGACCGCAGTCGTTCCGACTGAAATTATTCGTGTTTCTCGTCCTACCATCGCTTTTCGCTCCTTCTGCTATTTACTGATAAGGAAAGGTCACGCCGCTTATGACAGCGTGACTCCCTGCTGTTTGATTACGACCCACTTACCCGCTGCCGCGACCAAAATGAGCTTTTCACCCACGGCATCAAATGTTGCCGTGCTTGCGGCTGTACCGCCTTCGACGTTGGTCAGGGCGAGCGTAACGTCACCGTTGTCCACGGTCATCTCGATCATCTTGATCTGCCCGAGCATCGTGCCGTCAGGAACGGCAAGCGTCACCGCTCCGGCTCCGACAAGAGCGAGGTTCGATACCTTTTTCGATACAGACAAAGCCCCTGCCGCCGTGACCGTCTCGGTGTAGCCCGAAACGTCGTTAAAGCGCTCGAGTTCGGTCGGTGTCGCGTTCGAGTTGTCAGGCGTAAAGTACGCCAAACTGTTCCACACCGTCACGCCGTCACCGAGCTTGCAGTTGCCTGTGTCGGTCTCATAGCCAAAATCGCCCGCTCCGAGAACGTAGGTCGTTCCCTCGGCCGTAAATTCAGCGGCCGTTGCCCTGAAAATGTTGATACCTTCTGCTGGTTTTAACATCGTGATTTATCGCTCCTTAAATTTTCCCAAAAGTGCCTAGATCATTGAGGCCGCTGCTGACAAGCCCCCGCTGAGAAGCGACTGCCACCACGGAGTCTTTTTTGGCATCGCCTGAAGTGTTCCCGACATCCCTTGTAATGCTCCGAAGATCTGGCTATCCAGCCCTGTTTTTGCACCTGCGGCCGCTCCAAGACCTGCCCGAATGTTTCCTGCCGCTCCTGCGATATTGTCCTGATAGTTCTGCGAGGCATCGCGGGCGAACTTGTCGGAGAGATACTTGCTCTGGATTCCCTGAGCCTGTCCGCGTCCGGTCTGATCCGCTAAGGCGAATGTTCCGCCCTGGTTGACGTTCGCGAGTTTCTTGTACTGCTCGTTCTGCTCGACGGGGTTCTTGAAATCAAAAAACATCCCCTTCGGCATCTGCGAATAATCGCCTTTTTTGAGCCAGTTCGCCCCGTCGAGTGCTTCGTTGGTGAGATATTGCTGCGCAGGATTGCTCGCCGGATCATTCATCTTATTGATCTGGGTCTGCATTTGCTGAATAGCAGCGAGAAGTGCTTTTTCTACCTTTTTTGACATGTCGCCTGACCTCGCGAGGGAAAAAGAAAAACGTCCGTAGGACCTGCCTACGAACGTATCCGCGTAAATCAGCGACGTATCGCCTTGAATTGATGCAATTCTAATGCGTTTTCAGCATAAAAACAACCGAAAATCTCTAAACAAAGATGCCGCCGCCATCAAGCGGGTCGATCTTGGCATTGTGCAATATGAAACCGCCCTGAACCTTACCCCGTCTGGCGAACTTCATTAGCACCCGCTGAAGCAAAGACGGGCATTTCCATTGACCCGCAACAAACAGATGCCCGTCGCTTAACGTCGGCGTGTAAACCTTTGTCACGCCCTTATAGCCCGATATTGACTTAATGCGGCTAAGCTCCAGCCGGTCATCTACTTCGGTCATCACAAGATCCCCGACCCGCAAAAAGCACAGCGGCGTTCCCTTCATATCGGTCTCGCTCGTGATAAACCGCTCTGTATCCGTGCATGTGATCTCACAGCCGTTCTCTGAGACGACCGTGCGAACGTCTGAGACCCCTTCTTTGAGATTTACAAGCAGATTCGGTCTAACACCGCCCGATGCCCACAGTTGACCCGCTCGCGTCGTCTGCACAGGACTCCAATACCCTATCTGCATCTTGATAGGCGTACCCTCAGCGACACAGACCACGCCGCCGTCGCCGCTACCGCCGTCACCTGTTCCGACACCGCCCTGCGTACTGCTCGTCGGAGCCGCCCGAGGCTGAAGCGTCCTGACATCGTTCGGATTCGGAGCATAGGTCGTATTTGGATGGTAGCCGAGATGTATTTTATCGATCAGTAGCCCGTGGAAGCCTCCGCCGACCAGACGCACGATTCGATTGCTTCCTGCCGCGATCGAGGCGTTTAACACAAGGTCCGTGTCGTTCGAGCGTGAAGATACCGTTGTGGTCGCGATCAGCGTCCCTGCTGAGTCGTAAACAAGCGCCGTCAAGCCTGGGTAAAGGTCGTCGTATTCTGCCTCAAACGCGACCGGAATAGACCCGCTGCTTGCAGGGGCCGAGACCGTTGTCGTGCCGTTGGTCGTCACGCCTGTCACCAGCAAGTCAGCGGCCTCGGTCATCCAGATTCGGAGCCATTGCCGGTCGGTTGTGTTGCCTTTGTTGTAATTCGCGGGTACTGCCAATGGGAATGCTACCGTGTCCCACGAACCCGACACGCCATTAGTTGCAATCCCGCTAAGTTCGCCGGTTCTGGTCGCCAGAGTCGCTGAAAGCGTTGTTCCGCTTGGCGTTGGATACCCGCCCACCACCGACAGGAACGACCCCTGATGGATGTACGACGTCGCCCCTGATATCTGTGTCAGCAAGCGATATTGCCCGCCCACCAACTCGTATATTTCCGCCTGAAGCTGTCCCGCCTGTTGCGGCCATGACATCACGATATTGCTTGTCGAGGAAAATGCCCCGTCAGCCGGAGCGTTGCTGATCGTCACTTCGTCCGACAATAGCGAATAGCCGCGGTCAGAAGTGATGTACAACCGAAACTTGCGGGTCGTTGCCCCCGCCGTTCCGCTTAGTTCCGCCGTAAACGCGATACTGCCTTCGAGAAACTTCCTTTGCCCCGTCGTGTTATCCCAGATTCCCGCACTCAGGCGAGAACTACTCGGAATGTCGATATAGATATTCCGCTTCGCCGCGATCATGCCGACACGGGCCAGCGAGGTCGTCGCGTCAATCAGGTTTGCGGGCAGTATGACATCAAGTGAGTTTGTTCGGGTTAGCTCGGCCCACCCGTTGACCGCATCCCATTTGGCGAAATGCGGGCGATACTGCGAATGTGCCGATGTTTTGAGCGTTAGATTGCCCGCCGTTGTCCGAGCATCCGTTGCAACCAATAACTGCGTTAAGGTATGCGTTCCGCTTCCTGTCGCGGCCGTGATAGATACAAGTACCGAGCCGTCGATTGCTCTCTGAGGCGTAGTTGCAAGCCCGATAACGTTCGAGTTGATGACGTGGACGTAGTAGGTCGTCGAGGTCGCAAGCCCCGTCGGAAGCGTTCCCGTTGTCGTCAACTGTATCGCATCGCCCGAAGTCAGCCCGTGGCCGGTTATCGGGATCTGGTCGTTCGTCGATATCGTGGTAAATGTCAGAGTCGAATGCGGCTTGGTATGCGAAAAGAACCACGCACACTCTTCGTTCTCCTGACTGGTCGGAGGGTCTGCCGTTCGATGCCACGTATGCACCGAATGACCAAGCTCGCCGTTCCATAGCAGATTTGCTACCGGAGCGGCCGGCGTCTCGGCTCGTGTTATAAGCAGCGACCGAACGCTTTTTTCGGTTGTATCCAGATCACTTCGCAAGCCCGCAATAGACCGAGCTTGCCCGCTGAATTGCAGTTGCAATGCCCTGACTTCGCTGGCTAATTGGTCGGTGTTGCGGATCATCTGGTTAAGCTCGTGAGGATAGGTAATTTGTGCCTAAAAGATCGCATTGCAGCACGTTGCCGATGTCGCCCGTTGAGCGGAACCATACCGCCAACTGATAAGACCGTAGTTCCGGTACATTCGGGTTGATGTTTGCCAAATGCGGGTCAGTCTTGTTGACCGAGGTCAAAAAGCGGTAATCCCCGACGATCATTATGCAGTCCTCAAGGGTTGCTGTCGGCAAAAGCCCCGCCGGATCGAGTTCGACCGTACTTGGAGCGCCGCCGACGTTGGTTATCGTGCTTGGTAGATAACGATTTGCCGAATTGATGCCCGTCCCGAAGATATAGACCTTCTTGCCCAATAATTCAACGCCCAGGCTCGCCTCTGAATCGACAATCGTGCCGTCGCCGCTTGTGACGCCAATTCGTCGGTATACTGTTTTGCTCAGGCTTCGATTGATAACCACGGCAACTTCCGAGGCCGAAAGCCCCGTTTGCACCGCCATAGCGATCTCGTAGAGGTCAACTACCTGCCCCGGAGGAGCAGACTGATAATTCGGAGCAAGGCAGATAAACGACGTCGCCGACCCCGTGTCGTAGGTATACGCAACATCTTCGCCTGTAAATCGATCCGAAACCGTAAAGTACAGATCACGTTTTGCCGTCACGCAAGCTCGCGGCGTTCCGTCGAGTCCGTAATCCGGCAACCAGACCTGTCGCCATTTCTTTGCCTGAAGCGAGTAGGCCAGCACATGTCCTGTACTACGAATCACTAGGATCGAGTCGTTTCGCGGGTCGTAGCCAACGACAGTGTTCGCAGGGGTAAAACTTTTGAGGATCTTTGCGACCGGAGCCGCAAACTCCGTGTCAACATACCCGTCCGAGTCCATCATCATCAGATTGCCGTCACCCGCATAGATGAGCATGTTCCCTCGGAACTGACACCAGTTGTAGTGATACTGAATGCCCGTGTCCGGCAAAATAGTCGTCAGCGTACAAGACGGAAGCCCGTCGCCGCGATCTCCGACGTATTGGATCGCGTGTATCGAGTTCTGGCAGGCTATCCATCCGTAATCGTCTTTCGGTCTGGCCTGCACGTCCACGACCGGCTCAGGAAGGAAAAGCAGGCTCGTCGGCACATACGCTTCGTAGTTATTCTCTTTACTGACCGCGATAGCCGTTCCTGGGCTTGTCGATGTCGGACCCGTCACCGAATCGGCGTAGCACCCTATCAGTGCCATCACGTTCTGGATACGCAAGGCGTGAGTCGCGGCCGGCGGTGTGTAGTTGTCGAAACTCGACTCTATCGGCAGCAGGTCGCCGTCTTTGTAGTTGAATTCGAGTGAGCGAGCCACGCCGTCAACCGTTCCCGCCGAAACAGTCGATTCAGGAATGTCCTGCAAAGCGGTATAAGTGCCGAGATAGTGAATTCCCGTCCCGCCAAAGCCCTGAAACGACAAATAAACCCGCCAATGCGTCTGCCCTGTCGATGCGGCCGGAAATGTCACCCTGATCTTGTTGGCTTGCGGCACAATGACCGCACTGACAGGTGAAGCAAGGCTTTCCGCCCCCGTTGACGGACGGGTTCGCGAGATCTTGACCGAAACTGAGTTCGATACATCTCCGACCGACGTCGTGATCCCGACTTCAGGAGCCGATGGTTGAGCAAGTCCGGCGGTAACGGGCGTACCGTATGAGCCGCTTGATGCTATTTGAACCTGAAGATTGGTCGAAAGCGTGAATCCCGGAACCGGAACGCCCTCGATCATTGGAATTCCCGCCCCAATGCCCCATCTTGACCGACCGATGTCCTGAAAGAACGAGCCTGATGCCGTGACGGATGTTGGCGTGACGTTGATCGTGTGAGTTCCTGACCCTGGATTGGTGATGTCAATAGGGTTTCCTGCCAGAGCATTCGCCAATGACGAGGCAAGTTTGAACTGTGTCGCCGACCATCTGATGATGTAGTAAGTGGTGGACGTGAAAAGACCCGCCGGTACTGAGACCGTGGTCGATATCGTGCAGGCTAATCCTGTCGGGAACCCGTGCAGAGCCGTTGTAAAGAGATCGTTGACATCATCGACCGCCGTGACGGTCTTATTCGAGTACGAGATATTGCGAATCCCGCCCCAGGTGTTGCCAAATGGCAGGAGTTTTCGAGCGCCCGTGTCTGAGCCTTGCGACGTTGCCCCTTTGAACGGCCTTATCAGTCCAGAACCCGAGATGATCGTGTTCCACGTTCCCTCGCTCATCGTCGCCTGAGACTGCGGGCTTAGAGCCGGAGCCGAAGCATCGACGCCGCCCTGGAAGTCTAGCGATTTGAGAAAGTCGTAAGGCATCTATTTTCTAAAATGGCTTTGCAGGTACTCGCGCTTCTCGGACATGCTCATTCCAGCCGTATCCGCCATTACTCTCGCTTCTCGCTCTTTGAGCAGGGTCAGCGGATAGTCGAGGTCTGCCACGTTCCACGTTCGGCACTGATTACACGCCAGCAAAGGACGTTCCCTGTTGTCACGCACCGAAAAGATCGTTTCCTTGACGTATTTGCTCTTGTAGTCGTGGTCGCACCATTTCGTGTCGTCGAGAAAGACCGCATCCCAATACTTCTGATAGGTCTCTTTGCGTTCCGGTATCTGCGAGATGTCGCGAGCCATATCGTACCGCCCGATGGTCGCGTAGCACTCGGCAAGCTGTTCCAGCACTTCCGGCGTGTAGTTCGCCGCCTGCTGGATAGCCTCGATAGTGATGTACGCCCTCGACCTTTCGCGTTCAAGCGGCGTGTTCTGCAAAAACGGGGCATTTATCGCCTCACCGAGACGTTCCCGTTGCTCCGCATCATTCGCCTGCAAAAGTTCAAACGCCGCCGCATCCTTTGGATCGGCGGACGCTCGAAAACGCTTCGGCAATTTTTGCGGCTTATCGTCGTCGGTCTTTCTTGGCATCTATTCGGTTTCGAGGATGTCGCCTTCTTCGCCTCCGGGCTTTTTTACCCGCTCTTCCTTGATGATCTCGGTCAGTTTTTGAGTGATCGATTGCGTCACCCGCACCACTTCCGCCGCGTCTGATTGGCTTGGTTTAATGGTGATCTGGCTCAGCAAGCCCAGAATAAAGGTCGATTCGCGAGCGTCCAGCTCATTAGTAGCTTTCTCTGCCATACAAAAAAAGTTCTCCTGTGTTTAGATTTAACCCGCTACCGACCCGACACCACGGTCAAGGATCTGGAGCAGGGTTTCAATGAAAATGTTTTCGGCTTCGGCACTGTCAGGAAGGTTCGCAAGCGAACTCGGATAATACGGGACCGAAAAGCCGACCGAACCCGATGACGAATACGGAAGCACCTGAAGCGTGTCGCCCTGGATGAAGTAGTACCGGAACATGTCGTCGAGATATCGCGGAAACGGAGCCGTACTTGGATCGGCAAGCCGCTGAAGCGGAAAATCAGCCGTTTCCATGACGGTCACGGTATGGTTGCCGACACCCTGCGATGTGATATCCACCGCCGTACCCGCCTCTGCCAATGTCCGACTTGCGGCGATCCGAAAGGCTCCGGTCGAGTCGCTGTCAGCAATGACGTAGTAGTCTGTCGAAGCCGTGATGCCCGTAGGGATCGTGCCTCCCGTGGTGATCTGCACCTTATCGCCCGCTTTGACCCGTTCCGTAGCGTGGGTCAGGGTGTTATCCGCAACACTGACCTGTGCAGCATTCACGATGAACGCAGGCAGAAAATACATCCGGCCGTGTTCGATGAATTCCTTCAAAATAAAATTGGTCGTATACGCCGTGACTAGATTCACCTTGCCGTCGAGTCCGGTTGCCACCTTGACCGATGCCCTGTCAGTCATCAGCAGGTCTCGAGTGCTTGGGTCGGCCGCAATGCGCCGTCCGGTCTCTTTGAGGGCTTGCGGTATTGTGCTGTTGACGAGAGCGATCAATTTCTTGTCGCCCGCTGCCATTCCGCGCCGCTGTCTGACTATTTCCGCTACTCGTCGTGCATTTAGTGCCATTGTGTTTTACCGTCCGTCGTGAAAATCAAACCAAGCCGAAAATTACATGTTCTGGTCGGGGTTCGTCGGCTGATACGACCCGTCGCGGATGATAGCGTCGATACCGCGTTGCGCTCTGGCTGAGTAGTCCGCAAACAGTGCTGGCGAACTGTGTTTTGCAAGCAGTGCGATGGCTTCCGAAATGATGATCGGCTCGTCGGCCTTATTTGCCTGAAGCACGGTCGTTCGGACGTAATTTGGTGTCTGTATACGCGCCCAATTCGTCGCGTGATAGAGAATGTTGTTCTCGATGGCGTAGAGATAGCTGTACGCTTCGGATTCGCCCACGTAATCGACCATTTCGGCGATCGCGGCCTT
>LNFM01009250.1_pt1 | contig 14460 bp, 11 predicted proteins | sample 596031 | NCBI WGS metagenome assembly LNFM01 (sample SAMN04254537, study PRJNA301005) | activated carbon metagenome | isolation source: dual media filters at the Ann Arbor, Michigan drinking water treatment plant | place: USA: Ann Arbor
CTTTGCACAGCACCCGGTTTCACCCATTTATCCGTTTGTTCTTTATTACAACCAGATCGTCGGCTCAGTGATGAAGGTTTACACCATGTTCCACATGGACCTGCAGAGCTGGACCCGACAGAAAACCAAACTCAGCAACGGCAGCGTCAGTTTCGATGCAGCCCTCAACCGTTGGACCTCGAAAGCGATGCTGCTGTCCTCCATCGCCATCTTCTTCGGGGTCATTTCGGTCCTGCTCGATCTCACGCAACCTTAAGTAGGCGCGACTGCTATGACCACTTCAGTCTTACCAACCAATGTCGTACACGAAGCCATCGACGAGCGTCAGTTCGTTCGCACCAAGATCCCAGCCAAGGTGCTGCTTGAGGGTAATGGCCTCAAGAATCTGGAATGCGAAATCCAGGACATCTCCCTGGGCGGCCTGGGCCTGCTGTACGACCAGCCCCTCAAGCTCGGTAGCCTGTTCAATGCCTCGATCCAGCTCAAGCTGAACAAGATCGACCTGAACATCGATGCCAAGGTGAAGATCGTCTCGCAACGCGGTCGCGAAGTCGGCGCCGAGTTCGTCGAGCTCGACCGGCAGAAGCGCGACATCCTGCGCTACATCATCAGCGCCTACATGTCCGGCGAGATGGCCGACATCAACGGCCTGTTCAACGTGATGCAGCGGGAAAACTACATCAAGGAGCGCAAGCAGCAGCACAACAGCTCGCGCACGGCAGGCGACCGCCTGAAAGCCGCACTCGGCACCTTGCTGTTCCTCTGCATCGGCCTGGCTGCCCTGGGTCTGATCGCTTACAAGAGCTACCTGCTGTTCTTCCGCGTGCACGCCGCCCAGGCCATCGTCAGCGCCAATGCCTACGTCGTGGCCATGCCCGACAACGGCTATGTGAAGTACCTGCTGGCGCCCAACCAGACCCAGGTCAAGGTTGGCGAGCCGGTGGCGAGCGTGTCCAGCCAGCTGGCTGCGACCTTCACCACGCCGTCGGACATTCAGGCCCTGGCCAACCTGTCACAGACCGACCTGCAACTGCTGATGGGCCGTGCGCTGATCGAGACCGTGATCGCCAGCCCCTGTGATTGCGATGTGTTTTTCCCAGGTCAGAAACTCGACGGCTACGCCTACAAGTACGCGCCACTGGTACACCTGCTGCCACGTGACGAGTCGCTGTTCGTCAAAGCAACGGTGCCCTTCGACCAACTCGACAAGATGGCCCGTGTCGAATCTGTTCGCATGAAAGTGTTCGGCATCGACGAACTGATCAACGGCAGCGTCGTATCCAGCAGCGTCGATGAGCTGAACCAGACCCTGGTGCTGACCATCAAGCCTGACACGGACCTGCCCCGCGACGCTTACCAGAAACCGGTATCCGTGGACCTGTTCCTCGGTCTGCCGATGACCGCGCAGCTCTAAGGGCCAGCCATGAAGCTGCTACCGCCTTACGCCACCCTGCTCAGCGCCGCCCTGCTGAGCCTCAGCCTCAGTGCACCTGCAACCGCCGGGCAGAGCCTGGAACAGATTCGCTACGCACTGTTCAAGGACCCTGCTGCTCCGGTGGAAGCCGACCTGCGCCTGCTGGCCGAACGGGATGACCGGGCGGCCCAGCACCTGCTGGGTAACGTACTCGCCTCCGACCCGGCGAAAACCCGCGAATCGGTGCAGGTGTACCAAGCGGCGTTCGATGATGGCCGGGGCGATATTGCCGCTCTTGGCTCACTCGCACGCCTGCTGGATCGCACACCGCGTTTGCGCCTTGAACACGCCGACTACGTGCGCAAGGCACTGCAGCAGTTCGCCCACGAGCGCGACGTGCGCAGCCTCAACACCAGTCTGGAAGTGTTCGTCGCTTACCCGGAGCTGTTCACCCCACAGCAAACCACCACACTGATCGAGTTGTATGACCGCTCCTGCCTGTTGCAGTGCAGCAGCGATCTGTATCGCGCCGTGCTCGCCGAGCGCCTGCAGCGCGTTGACGAAGCGAAAACCTGGTACGAGCGCGCCATGATGACTGACGTGCGTGCCGTGGACCGTTACTACACCCTGCTCGGTGAACAACAGGACCCGCTGTTCGCATCCTTCGCTCGCAGCCGGGTGAGTGAAATCAACCGCATGCCGGTTGAGGTGGTCCATCGTATTGGTACCCAGCTCGACAGCATGAGCGCCGAGCGCTCGGTAGGGTTGCGCTACCCGCTGCCGCCCAGCCAGACCGAGCTTGATCGGTTGCCTGAAGCCCAGCGTGATCAGCGCCGCGAGCAAATCGACCAAGTACGCACCCAGATCGAGACCGAGTCCAAGACCCTGCGCGGCGACGCCCTGATCTGGCTCGACAACGCGGTCAGCCGAGGCTGGGTGCCGGCCATGGTGGCTAAGGTCAACTTCATGACCTCGTCACCGACCGAGAACAGCGCCGAAGACACCGAAGCACTGATCGACCGTATCGCCGAAAGCGAACCGACCCGCGCCAAGGCGTTGCGCGTCTCGCTGCACCTGGTAACCAGCTGGACCACGCTCGATCCTTACAAGGCCCAGGCGCTGATCGACGAACTGGCACAAGCCCACTACCGAGACGCCACGCTGCTGCAGGGTGATCTGTACAGCCACGGCGGCCTGGATGAGCCAGACCAGCAAAAAGCCCTAGGAATCTACGAGGGCCTCGCCGCGGGCGGTTCCTCCACGGCGTACTACCGCATGGCATCGGTTTATTCCAGCGCCCGGGCGATCTGCTACGACCCGGTCAAGGCCTACGCCTACGCGCGGGTGGCGGTCGACTACGGCGACAGCCGCGCCCGCAACCTGGTGCGTGAGCTGCAGCGCACCATGCCTCAAGGCGATATCGAAAAAGCCCTGCTTGTCCATGCCACTTTGCTCAAGGATGCGCCGCAATGAGCCCAATCAAGCTATACGGCCTGAGCGCCCTGACGCTCGCCCTGCTCCACTCGCACGCCTGGGCTGAGGACGAGATCGCGCCCGCCCTGCCCTTTGCCGAGCCGGTCATCACCTCGGAAGTGTTCCACAAGCTGACCCTGCAAACAGGTTACGGCCCACAGGACTCCACCATCGGCAATAACCGCGAAAGCTTCCAGAGCTACCGCTACGAGCCCTCGTTCATCTGGTATTCGCCGGAAAAACGCTGGGCCAAGTGGCAGGTGTTTGGGCGCGCCTGGATCAACTACGACACCAGCCAGGCCTCAACCGCCCTGCAAGAAGACAACAATACCGACCGCGAAGCGCGCGAGCGTCCCGAGTATTTCTACTCTGAACTGCGCGAGTTCTACGTGCGTCGCAACCTGCTGTGGGACGACCCCCGCTACTCGGTCACCATGGGTCGGCAAAGCTACTTCGACCGCTACGGCATCTGGTGGGACGACACCTTCGAGTCTGTGCGCTTCAATTATCAGGACAGCTTTTCCAGTGGCTTCCTGGCGGCCGGGCAGAAGCTTTATTACTACAACACCGACGTCAACAGCCTCGATGAGACCGACGAGGACATTTTCTACGCCATGGGCGAATACGCCTGGCGCTGGAAGCAGGGGCATACCGCCGGCGTGCGCATGCTCTACGAAAACGATCATTCCGATAACAACGTCAATGATCGACAAGACTTCGAGGGCCTGCGTGCCGGTCTGTTCTTCGACGGCCAGAACCTCAATGCCGGCCCGATCAGCGACTACCACCTGGAACTCGCGACCCTCGCGGGGGACATCGACAGTATCGACAGCAATGGCGCACGAACCAGCGGCAGCACCCGTGGCTGGGCGCTGCTCGGCGAAGTGGGCAAGCGCTTCCAGGACCTGCCCTGGACACCGCGGTTCGCCTTGCGTGCGGGGATTACCGACAAGCCGGATGATGAGAACGATGGGTTCTACCTGAACCGCATCCAGTCCGACCGCGTGGTCGAGCTGGAACGCTACAGCTCGCGCCTGATCAGCTCCTTTATCAATGTCAATGTGCGCAACCTGCAGTACTACGGCATCGCCCTAGAAACCCAGCCGACGCCACGCACCTCGCTGGACTTCAAGATCAGCGACCTTTACCTGCGCAATGAAAATGGCGAGCTGCCTATCCGTATCGACAGCGACCAGCGCCAGAGGCGCAACCTGGAAATCGCCGAGGGCAGCAACAATGGCCGTTCGGTTGGCCAGGTGGTGGACGTGAATTACTACTGGAAGATGTTCCCCATCGCCTATGAAGGCAAACACCTGGACCTCAACACCCTCGTCAGCGCCAGCTACCTGCGCGCCGGTGATGCAGTGGCGAGCGGCGACGACTACCAGCTCACGCTGGGCATCGTGATGCGTTACTGACCGAGATAAGCACCATGGTCTTCACCTCGAACATTTTCCTGTTTCTCTTCCTGCCGGTCTTCCTGCTCTGCTATTACGCAGTTAAGGATCACTGGCGGTCGTACGTCATCGTGCTCGGCAGCTACCTGTTCTACGCCTGGTGGCGGCCGGACTTTTTGATCTTGTTCGTGGCGATTTCCTACTGGAACTACTGGTTCGGCATTCGCATCAAGGCCCGCATGGATGCGGGCGAGAAGAAAATTGCCTTCCGCCTGCTGACCGTAGGTGTCGTCGGCAACCTCGCCACCCTGGGCTACTTCAAATACGCCAACTTCGGCGCTGACGTGCTAACTGCGGTGCTGGAACCCTTAGGCATCAACACCTTTACCCTGGAGCACATCATCCTGCCCCTGGGTATCTCCTTTTATGTCTTCCAGGCGCTCAGCTATATCGTCGACATCTACCGGCGCAATGCCGAGCCCACCCAGCGTTTTGTCGATTTCGCCGCCTACATCGCCCTGTTCCCACAGTTGGTCGCGGGGCCGATCCTGCGTTACAGCCTGGTCGATAAGCAGCTCAAACAGCGCACCCACTCCTGGGAACTGTTCTCCCTGGGTGCTTGCCGCTTTATGTTGGGCTTTATCAAGAAAGTGCTGATCGCCGACTCCCTGGCGCCGATGAATACCCTGTTCGTCAGTGAGGGCGAGCTGCAGATGGCCGATGCCTGGTTCGGCCTGCTGATCTCGTGCCTGCAGTTGTACTTTGATTTCTCCGGCTACAGCGACATGGCCATCGGCCTGGGCATGATGATGGGCTTTCGCTTCGCCGAGAACTTCAACCAACCCTATATCGCACAGAGCATTACCGAGTTCTGGCAGCGTTGGCACATGACCCTGGCCGACTTCCTGCGCGACTACGTGTATATGCCGCTGGTGCGCAAGCGCCTGGTCGGCATGCTGGTGGGACTGGTGATTACCATGGTGCTGTCGGGGCTCTGGCATGGCCCCAGCTTCGCTTTTATCTTCTGGGGGCTATTCTTCGGCATTGCCATGGTGGTCGAGCGCAGGCTCGGCATCGCCACCAAGATCACCACGCCCTACAACTTCTGGCGAAACGCCCGCTGCATGCTGCTGTTGATTTCCTGTATGCCGCTGTTCTTCACCGGCAACCTGCCCCATAGCCTGGACATCTACACGGCCATGATCGGCCTCAACGGCCTTGGCTCGCTGGACATGTACCGGTTTGGCACCTCGGCCATGACCCTTTCGTTCGTCTTCGTGGCCTTGGCCTGGATCGTGATCGCCGGGCGCATCAATATTCGTTACTACGCCGGCAACAAAGAGCAGTACTTCATGCAAAACGTCAGTGGCGTCTACGCGTTATTGCTGTGGGCAGGCTTTCTGCTGACCATCAGTCGCCTGGCTGCCAACTCCTTCTCACCGTTTCTGTACTTCCAGTTCTAGGAGGAGCCCTCAATGTTTCCGGTGATGAATTCGGCCAGCAAGATTAACGGCATCGCCTTCTGCGTGATGCTGGGACTGATGTTTTTGTACTCGCTGCCGGCGGTCGTGGATTTTTCCAAGACACAAAACAGTGCCCAGAGCCTCGAGCTGTTTCTCGATGGCAAGCTGTTGCGCAAGTTTGAGCAGAGCTATGACAAGGGGATTTTCATCCGCGACCCTTCGGTCAAGCTCTGGGCCAGTACCCAGTACCTGCTGTTCAAGGAAGGCGCACGGGGAGTGATCATGGGCGAATCAGGCTGGCTGTACACCAACCAGGAGTACCTGGTGCCCAATGATTTGCGCCATAACCTCGACAACCAAGTAGACAAGATCGCGGCCGTGCAAGCGCTGCTCAAGCAGCACAACAAACAGCTGATCCTGATGCCCATCCCAATGAAGGTGGACATCTACGCGGCCCACACCCGCTATGCCCCGGACCCGCGCGCAAATGGGCTGTATGACCAGTTCAGCGAAGCGCTGCAGGCCCGCGATGTACGGGTCAACAACCTCCGCGAGGCTTTCGTCGCGCAGCACCAGACCACCGAGCTGTTCCTCAAGACCGATACCCATTGGAGCCCAGCCGGCGCACAACTGGCAGCTCGCGAGGTGGCCAGGCAAAACCCGCAGCTGGTGGGCGATCAGCCCTATGTCTCCACCCTGGTGGAGGAGAAGGCCGTCAAAGGTGATCTGATGAACTACCTGCAGTTCGATCCGCGCCTGGCGCCCGACCTGTTCGTACCGATCCAGATTCCGTTGTACGAGACCACCAACCCTGCTCAGCAGGTGAGTGAAGACAATCTGTTTGGCGAGAAGGCACAGCACATTGCACTCGTCGGCTCCAGTTACAGCAAGATCGATGACTGGAACTTCGTCGGCTTTCTCAAGGAAGCCCTGCAGAACGACCTGGTGACGGTCGCGGTCGAAGCACGCGGCCCTTTCCAGGCCATGGACGACTTCACCCGCAGCGATCTGCTCAGCAACCCGGACATCCAGACCGTGATCTGGGAATTTCCTTTGCGCACCGTGCTCGCTCAACGCGCCGGTGACAAAAGCTGGCAAGCCGCCCAGCCCCAAACCTTCTAACCTCGAGGACCTATCATGCCGACCATTTTTTCCCGGCTACTGCTGGTATTGAGCCTGTTCAGCGCTGCCCTGAGCAGCGCGCACGCACAAGAAGTCAACGCCGACCTGTATGACGCCGTAGCACCTGCCAATTCGGCATTCGTGCGCGTACTCAACCTGAGTGCGGGCGTGGTGGATGTCGGCCTCAGCAGCAAGAAGACCGCGCAAAAAGTCGGTCCAGGCCAACTGGGCGCCTACCGCTTCACCCCACCGGGCAAAACCACCCTGACGGTTGGCAGCGCGCGTATCGAGCCCGAGCTGCAGGCCAACACAGCCAGCACCCTGCTGTACATCGATGGGGCTATCACTGTGCTCAAGGACACCTTCGTCAACGAGCCGAAAAAAGCTCAGCTGGCGTTCTATAACCTCACCGACGCCCCAGCAGCCCTGAAAACGGCCGACGGCAAGCACGTGGTAGTCGACGCCATCGGTAAAGCACAAACCGGCGGGCGCATGGTCAACGAGTTCAAGATTGCCTTCGCCGCTTATGCCGGTGAGCAGAAGGTCGCCAGTTTCGATGAGATGTTCCTGAAGAAAGGCCGCTCCTACAGCTATGTGCTGCTGCCAGAAGGAGCGAGCTACCGCGCCATCAGCCAGGCCAATGCCATCGACCCGGCCGAGTGAAGGATGCACACACTGCCCGACCAGGCTTGGTCGGTGCATGGGCTAACAGGATCATAAAGCGCGCGCACATGAAGAAGACACTGCAGTATCTACTGGCAACGACACTCGGCCTGACCAGCCTATCCGGCCTCGCTGATACGGCGAAGGACGATTGCGATGGGCTTGAGTGCCTCATCTGCTCGGCCGTCACCGACCCGGCGCAGTACGAGGGCCGCGGCATGAAGCTGATGAGCTTCATTGCGCCAGGCGACGACCGCTGGCTGTTCCGTTCCTCGGTGGACTTGGTCAATGACTTCGGCATACCACCGGCCATGCAGCCCGAATTTGCGCGCCTGATGAAAACCTTCGCCGCCAAAGGCACCCATGTGGCCATCGCGGTGCAGCCCACTCGCGGGCTGATGCACCACGACAAGGTGCGCCCGGATCGCGCCTATGGCTTTGATTACATCAAGGCCAGCAGCAACCTGCGCAAGCTGCAGCAGCAGCTCAAAGCAGGCGGAGCCATTGTGCCGGACATGCTCCAGGTGGTGCAGAACCCACCCCAGCAGGAGTATTTCTTCCGCCGCGACTCACACTGGACGCCGTCCGGCGCTGAGGCCACGGCACGCGCGCTGGCAGATGAAGTCATGCGCCAGCCGTTTTACAAGACCCTGACCACTAAGGCCTACCGCACCGAGCCAGGGGTAACCATTCCCAAGAATGGCATCCTCGACATGGCGCTGGCGCGAATCTGTAACAACACCTTCGGCTACCAGTTCGTGAAGAACTACCGCACCGTGCCGGATGCCACCGATGCCAGCGGCCTGTTCGATGAAGCGCCGGACCCCGAAGTGGTGCTGGTAGGTACCAGTAACTCGGCCGCCCGTGAGGACGAAACCCGCCAGTACAACTTTGACGGCTACCTCAAGGAATACATGAGCGTCGACATCCTCAACTTCGCCCTGCCTGGCGCCGGCCAGGACGGTGCGCTGCTGGAGTACTTGCTATCAGGCAGCTACTCGCCCGACAAGGCACCTAAGTTGGTGCTCTGGGAGCTTCCAGCCAACTACACCCTCGACAGCCCCTACCTGTACCGCCAGTTGATTCCGGCGATCAACGGCGGCTGCAGCAAGGCTGAAACCTTGGTGAGCAATACCCTGGAGCGGCCATCACTGAAGGTCAACGACCGCATCGAGCTCTTCAGCAATGCCGGTGACAACCGCCAGGACCTGCGTAATGCCAAGGCCTTTATTGACCTGAAGATCAGCGACAAAAGCGTCAAGGATTTCTACCTGATCACCTATTACGACAATGGCGCCCGCGACAAAGTCTGGATGCGTCGTCAGGCGGCAGTGACCGGTGGCCAGTACTACTTGGAGCTCAGCCCATCCGCAGACTACAAGGACGCCAACCTGCTCTCGGTGTTCCTGGAGACTACCGCGCCGCTGGACAGTGCCACCACATTGGAGGCCAAGCTATGCCGCTGACACCGCGTCTGGCACTGGCGGCAGCGCTGCTGCTGAGCCAGTTGCCGGCCCAGGCCACCGAGTCGATCTGGGCCACCCAGCCCAACCCGCTGGTCAGCAGTCCTGCGGACTATCAAACGCTAACCTGTCCGAAGAAACCACCAGCGCCTTACACCGGTCACCTGCAGCTGCAAAGCAAGTACGACCAGAGCGACAGCAGCAAATCGACCCTGATCCAGCAATCCCGGGACACCACCAAGATCGGCGACCTGATCAAGGGCTATATCGGTGGCCTGGCCACGGGCGCTAACCAGTTCCAGCGTGCCAAGAATGCCGAGCAGGCCCGCCTCGCCCTGGCCTGCATCGACCAGTGGTTGACTGCCTGGGCCAAGGGTGGCGCACTGCGCAATCCAGACGCCAGCGGCACCGGCGTGGCCTCACGCAAGTGGGCGCTGGCCGCTATCTCCTCGACCCTACTGAAAACCCAGGCGCTGAGCGGCGGTGCCTTCCAGCTCAACGACGTACAACGTGGCTGGTTGCAGCAGTTGGCCGAACAGGTCATCGCCGAGCATCAGCCACGCCATCGCCCGGACTTCGCCTACTTCAACAACCACGACTACTGGGCTGGCTGGGCAGTGGCGGCTACCGGCATGCTGCTTGACCGTGATGACTTCCTGGCATGGGCCGACACCAATCTGCGCCGCGCCTTCGCTCAGGCAACACCCTCGGCAAGCGCCGATGCACGCTATTTGCCCCTAGAGGTTGCGCGTGCTCACCTGGCGGCCGACTACAGCAACTACGCCATGGTACCGCTGGTGCTGCTGGCTGAAGCCGCCGAGCACAATGGCCGCCCATTGAGCGCCGAAGAACGGCAGACATTGCAGCAACTGGCCAACTTTACGGCACGTGCCGTCCTTGAGCCCAAGAACCTGCCGGAACTCGATGGCAAGAAACAGAAGAAGGTTGGCAGCCACAAGATGATCTGGCTGATCCCCTTCCTCAATCGTTATCCCGAGCACACTTGGGCGCGCGCGCTCTATGACGCCCAGGACGGCGAGGTCGACAATTACAGCCAGATTGGCGGGCGACTGAAGCCGCTCTACAGCCGCTTCGAATGATTCAGAGGAAGATGCCGATGTTCACCAACCACATCCTGCGCCAGCCAGCCATGGCCATCGCCTTGCTGGCGGGCCTGTGCAGCCAGGCCATCGCCGCCGACTGGCAATGGGCCGCCGAAGCCGAGCAGCGGACCCAGGCAGAGCAATTGCGCCAGCGCGCCGAACAGCAGGTGCCAGGCCTGAGCATTGGCCTGCCCCAAGGGGGCGCCCAGGTGCAGCTAGAGCCCATGTTTTCGGCACAGGCAGGGAGCTGGCCCTTCGAGCCGTTCGTCAACAACGGTCTGTTCCGTGCCATTGCCAGCTACCAGCCTAGCCACCCGCAAGCGCTGATCATCAGTGGCGGCTCGGTCACTCTGGAGCAATTGCATCAGCGCGTAGCGGACCCTCGCATCATCAAGCGCTACAAGGACGGCTACCTGCTCAGCTATCCGTTGATGATCGCTCCAGGCGCTGCACTGCAGGTCCATGACAGCCACCTCTACCTGTACACCCCAGGCGGTACAGCGCTGATCAACCAAGGCACGTTGAGCATCCGTAACGCCAGCGTGGAGAGCGTCAGCGAAGGCAATGCCAGCAATACCGACCGCCCATTTCGCCCGTTCATCATCGCCTGGGCCGGCAGCAGCACAGAGGTCAGCAATTCGCAGCTCAGCAAGCTGGGCTACAACGCGCACCTGTCACGCGGCCTGACCAGCGCCCGCAGCGCCGCCCAGCCCTCCCAGCAGCCCGCGCAGGTGAGTATCCGTGACAGCCGCTTCGATGCGCTGTCGAGCGTCGAGTTTCAATACGCCCAGGTGCGCATCGAGCAAAGCCAGTTCAGCAACCATCAGCAATACGGTATCGACATCCAGGACAGCCGCCTGTACCTGGCGCATAACCGCGTGCAACAAGTACGCAACCAGAGCGGCATCCGCGTGCGGGGCATCAGCAGCGGGCTGATCGAACGCAACAGCATTCTGCAGACCGAAAAAGCCGGTATCGAGATCAGCGATCAAAATGGCGACCTGGTACTGGCCGATAACCAAATTGGCGCGTCCAAAGGCAACGGCGTCCTGCTGCGCAATGTTGGCATCAGCGGTACCAGCGCGGTTCTGCTCAGCAGCAACCTGCTGGGCAATAACAATGGCAGCGGCGTATATGCCGACAACCTGCAGAGCGGTTACCTGATCGACAACCAGATCCAGGGCAGCCCGAACTACGCAATCGCCACGCTCAACCCCCGCGACCAGCGCAGCGAACTGGTGATCATCGGCAATGCCATGAGCAATATCGGCAACGCCCTGATCCGTACCGAAGGCTTGCAGTCGCTGACCCTGGGTAACAACGACTACCAGCTCGGCCCGATCACCCAGAGCGTTCTCGCCGGCGATCTGCTGCCGCTGCAAAGCCTGCTGCTCGATGCCACCTACAAACGCGGCTGCATGATTCAGGTCAAGCCAGCCAGTGCGACAGAGGCAGGCTTCCCGCGCAATCAGGCCTGCAGCAAGACGGCGCTCAGCGGCACGCCCAGCAAAGGCGCCTGAGCAAGCAGGCGACCCTATGAGCTGCCGGCGCGCAACGCTGCCGGCAATCTCTGGTTACGTCTTACCTGACCCGCCGCGCGCACGGCGGGTGAACAGCTGAGCCATCAGGCCCTCGAACCTGGAGTACCCACGACTCCGAGGTTGCGCATGCGCCATCGCCGTAGCACCTGGCACTGCCTGCCCATGGCACTCGCCCTAAGCAGCGTTTGCCTGAGCGGCAGCGCCTTGGCCACTCCCAAGTCTCCCGCCTGGCCAGAGCACCTGCTCGAACAACTGGCGCGTATCGATGCCCAGAGCCCTGGCGAGCTGGGCGTGTACGTGAAAGACCTGCACAGCCAACGCGTGGTCGCCTACCAGGCCGGCGAACCCTGGTACCTGGCCTCCACCGTCAAGGTGCCGATCGCCATCGCCGTGCTGCAAGCCGTGATGGCCGGCCGTATCACGCTGGACAGCCCGCTCACGCTGGCCGCCGAGGACTACGTCGACGGTGCCGGCAGCAGCAATGCGCGCCCCGAGGGCAGTAAAGTCGCCGTGCGCACCCTGCTCGAACAGATGATCATCTACAGCGACAACACCGCTTCCGACCGACTGATTCGCCTGGTGGGCCTGGATGCGGTGAATCAGGTCGCGCGAAACTTGGCCGGCGATCAGCCATTCTCGGCCATCACCACCCTGGCGGGCGTACGCCGGCAGATCTACAGCCAATGGCACCCAAAGGCACAGCAACTGAAAGGCCAGGACTTTTTACAGATCCGTCGCGCCAGCGGCTCACGCAAAGCGGCAGTGGCGCGGCAGTTGGGCCTGAGCGAGGCCGACTTGCGGCCCATTAGCCTCGATCAGGCCTACCAGGCCTATTATGCCGGCGGCGCCAACTCGGCCCATCTGACGGCCCTGGCCGAGGTGCTTGAAGGGCTGGTCGACGGCCGGGCACTGGATGCGACGCACACCGATTACCTGCTGGGCCTGATGCGCCAAGTGCAGACCGGCAACCAACGGATCAAGGCCGGCTTGCCGCCTGCCACGCCCTATGCCCAGAAAACGGGTACCCAGCGAGCACGCGCCTGTGATGCGGGGCTGATCGAGCCACCTGCACGCCAGGGTCAGGCCCCTGTGCTGGTGGTGGCCTGCGTGCGCGGTGACCTGTCGATGGCGCGCAGTGAGCGCAGCCTGCGCCAGGTCGGCGAAGCCTTGACGCGCAGTGGTCTGCTAGATGAGAACAGCCAATGAACGCGCGCATCCTACTAGCCCTGCCCGCTGTCGGTTTGCTGCTCGCTGCCTGGCTCTGGGCCAGCCCCTCAAGCGAGGCACCGTGGCGGGCCGAGCTGCAGAAACGCCTGGAGCGCCTGGATGCCGAGTCACCCGGTGAGCTGGGCGTGTACGTCGAGCACCTGAGCGAAGGTCACCTCGACTATCAGGCCGAAGGCCCCTGGTACCTCGCCTCCACCGTCAAACTGCCGGTGGCCATCGCGGTGCTGCAGGCGGTCGACGAAGGCCGCATAAGTCTGGATCAAACTATTGAGCTGACTCCCGAAGACAAAGTGGATGGCCCAGGCGGCACACTCTGGAGTGAAGTGGGCACAGCGTTCAGCATTCACACCCTGCTCGAAGCGATGCTCCGTGAGAGCGATAACACGGCGGCAGACATGCTGATTCGCCTGGTGGGCGTCGACACGCTCAACGCAAGCCTTACGCGCTATGACGTTGGCCCGTTGACGCCGCTGCTGCAGGTGCGCCAAGACCTCTACGCCGAACTGCAGCCTGAGGCGCGCAACCTGAGCAACCAGCAACTCGTCGAAGTCGCTGCTGCACCGATTGGGCCTGAGCGCGTGCAGGCGCTGGCCAATGCCCTGGGCGTAACGCCCGAGCAGCTTGAGCAGAATGATCTCGATGAGGCCTATGACCGTTACTACGCCCACGGCCGCAACAGCAGCAGCCTCAACGGCTACGGTGCCCTGCTGCGGGATCTGATCAACGGCGAGCTGCTCAGCAAGAACAGCCAGCAGTTGCTCTACCAGCTGACCGGGCTGAACCAGTACGAAGCGTACCGCCTTGAGGCCGGGCTGGCCGAGGACCTGCCGTTTATCCAGAAAACCGGCACCCAGCAAGGCCGCGCCTGTCATGTTGGCGTGGCTCGGCCGGAAACGCCCGAACAGGCGGTGATCATCGTCGCCTGCGCCGCCGGCCTGGACGAGAACCGCGAGGCCGGTGCACTGTTTGAGCGCATTGGCGAAGCCATTCAGCAGACGGTGCTGCAGCCGCAGGCCGGATAGAAGCGAGCGCCGCTTATTGGTGCGCACAGCGCACCCTACCCATTGCGTCCCGAGCGCAGACAAAAAAGCCCCCGCCGGCCTGCGCCGACGGGGGCTTTTTATAAAGCTAGAACTGAATCAGTTCTTGGCTTTCTTGGCAGCGCGGGTGCGCTCGCCTTCGTCGAGGATCTTCTTGCGAAGACGGATCGACTTCGGCGTGACTTCGCACAGCTCGTCGTCCTGGATGAATTCCAGAGCCTGTTCCAGGGTGAATTTCACCGGCGGAACCAGGGCGATGGTTTCGTCCTTGCCGGAAGCACGCATGTTGTCGAGCTTCTTGCCTTTGGTTGGGTTGACGCCCATGTCGTTATCGCGGCTGTTCAGGCCGACGATCTGACCACCGTAGATTTCCTGACCGTGCTCGACGAACAGCTTGCCGCGCGCCTGCAGGGTTTCCAAGGAGTAGGTCAGCGCCTTGCCGGTTTCTACCGATACCAGCACACCGTTCTGACGGCCGGACATGTCGCCGGACTTCATGGTGTCGTAGCGATCGAAGATCGAGGTCAGGATGCCAGCACCGTTGGTCAGGGTCA
>LNFM01009252.1_pt1 | contig 14459 bp, 9 predicted proteins | sample 596031 | NCBI WGS metagenome assembly LNFM01 (sample SAMN04254537, study PRJNA301005) | activated carbon metagenome | isolation source: dual media filters at the Ann Arbor, Michigan drinking water treatment plant | place: USA: Ann Arbor
CCAGTCGGCGCCGGCCAGACGTCCGCCGGCCGACAGCAGGCCGCAGATGGAGCCATGCAGCTCGGCGGCATCGATGCCGATCGCGGCATCGGCCAGCGCACGTTCGACTTCGGCCAGGGAAGGTAGATCGGAATCAGCCACGGCTCACGCAACCACGCTCGGAAGGGTCGGCAGTGTAGCGCGGGCATCCTGTCTGGCCGACCCGCCTGGCCTTGGGCCGCCGCGCGCAGGCCTGCGCACGGCGCTCCCGGCATGCGCCGCGAATGCGCTCGGCATCACACTTGCTTGTTGGATTCGAGGCCGCTGCCTACACTCCGGCGCTCTGGTCCGGCGGTTGTCACGGATCCGGGCGCCGATGGCTGCTGGGCGCGGGGACGCGGCAACCGAATCGAACGGGGCGGCGATGAGCCTGGGCAAGCGGGGAGCCATGCGGAGCATCGGTGCGGGAATCCTGCTGGGGATCCTTGCGCTGCTGCAGCCGCTGGCTGCCCAGGCGGCGCGCCAGGACTACCACTTCCGGGTCATCGACAGCCGCAGCGGACTGGCGCAGAACACCGTCAATGCGCTGCTGCAGGACAGCCGCGGCTTCGTCTGGATCGCCACCGAGGGCGGCCTGCATCGCCATGACGGCCGCCACCTGCGTCTGTTCCTGCACGATCCGGACGACGCCAGCAGCCTGCCGGAAACCTTCATCACCGCCCTGGCCGAGGACGCGCACGGCCGCCTGTGGGTCGGTACCAACACCCGCTTCCTGGCTTCGATCGATCTCGCCAGCGGTCGCGTCGAACGCCACCTGCTGGCGCGCTCGGAAGGCGGCAAGGGCCACCGCGACCGCGTCACCGGCCTGCTCAACCAGCCCGGCGTGGGGCTTTGGGTCAGTACCGGTCAGGGCGTCGAGCTGTTCGATCCGGAGACCGGCCTGCGCGAACGTCGGCTGAGCTTCGAAGGCGAGATCGAGGGCAGCCTGCGGCTGGCCGGCTTGAGCCTGCTCGACGACGGCAGCGTGCTGGCGGCGACCCACGAGGGGCTGTTCATGTTCGCGCCGGGCGCGACCCTGCCGCGCCGCGTCGGCGCCCGCAAGCGTCTGCATGCGCTGCTGAACGACGGCGGCGATGGCGTCTGGATCGGCGCCGAGGACGGCCTGTTCCGCTGGCGTCGCGGCGATCGCGAGCCGCAGCGCATCTGGCCCGTCGAAGGGCGCTCGGCGCCGGTGCGTTCGCTGGCGCTGGACGCGCGCCAGCGGCTCTGGCTGGCCCTGCACAACGGCGGCCTGCTGCGGCTGGATCCGCTCAGTGGCGAGACCCTGGCCCTCCGGCATGAACCCGACGTCGGCAACAGCCTGCACGAGGACCGCCTGGCGCGGCTGATGATCGATCGCTCGGGCCTGCTGTGGATCGGCGGCGAGGCCCGCGGTGTGGCCACCACCCGGCCCGAGGGCGCGCAGTTCTCTCGCGTGTTCGAAACCCGAAGCGCCCTGGACCCGGTGCTGGCCAACAACGTGCGCACCCTGTTCGAGGACGTCGACGGCGAACTGTGGATGGGCTCGGAAGGCCGCGGCCTGGTGCGTCTCGTCGGTTCGCAGCTGGAGTTCGAAAGCCACTACGCGGCGCTGCGTGCGGCCCTGCCGGGCAATGGCAACGGCAATGGCGCTGCCCCCGCCATCCGCGTGTTCGGCATCGCCGACGCCGGCGAGGGCCGGCTGTGGGTGTCCAGCGATCTTGGCCTGTTCGAGTACAGCCCGCGCCAGCTGCGCGCCCGCCGCGTCGAGCTGCCGCCCGCACCGGGCAAGGCCGAGCCGGTCAGCGACCTTCGACATCTGATCCGCGCCCGCGATGGCCGGCTGTGGATCACCACCTTCAGCGACGGCCTGCTGGAGTGGGACCTGCGCAGCGGCCAGCACCGCTGGTACCGGCACGACCCCGATGACCTCTCGACCCTGAGCCACCCGCTGGTCACCTATGTGTTCGAGGACCGCGACGGCCAGATCTGGGCGGGCACCCTGGAGGGCCTGAACCGGATCGACCCCGCTAGCGGCCGCCTGCAGCGTCTGCTGCACGACCCCGCGGATCCCGACACGCTCAGCGGCAATCTGGTGAGGCATGTCTGTCAGGAACCGCAGGGGGACCTCTGGGTATCCACCCACAGCGGCCTGAACCGCCTGCAGCTGCTGCCCGAAGGCGGGCTGCGGGTGCAGCGCTTCGGCACCGCCCGCGGCCTGGCCTCCCCGACCGTGTACGCCGCGCTGCGCGGCAGCGACGGGCGGGTCTGGCTGAGCGGCAACAGCGGGCTGGCGCGGCTCGCGCCCGACAGCGGCGAAGTGGTCCGCTACGAGCTGCAGGATGGCCTGCAGGACCTGGAGTTCAACGGCGGCGCGGCGCTGGCGCTGCGCGACGGCCGCCTCGCCTTCGGCGGGGTACGCGGGCTCAATCTGTTCGACCCGCAGCGCTTCACGCCCAGCCCCTTCGAGGCCCCGGTGCGGCTGACCGCGATCGGCGTGGGGCGCCGGCTGAGCGCAGTCGAGGGGCTCGACATGCCGGCCGAGCTGGAGTTCCGGCAGGCCGAGCAGGTGCTGCGCGTGGAGTTCGCCGCGCTCGATTTCAGCTTTCCCGAGCGCAACCGCTTCCGCTTCAAGCTGGAGGGCTTCGACGAGGACTGGAACGATGCCGGCACCCGCAGCGAGGCGACCTATACCAACCTCGGCGCGGGCGACTACCTGCTGCGCGTGCAGGGCAGCAACCGCGACGGCCATCTGAGCACGGACGAGGCCAAGCTGGCGATCCGGGTGGTGCCGCCGCTGTGGGCCAGCCTGCCTGCCTTCATCGCTTATGCCCTGGTCGCCCTGCTGCTGGGCGCCCTGTGGCTGCGCCGCGCGCGCGCCGAGCGCGCCCGCCAGCGCCGCCTGCTGGCCGAGCTGCGTGAGCGCGAGGAGCGCCTGAAGCTGTCGCTCTGGGGCTCGGGTGACGAGTTCTGGGACTGGGACATCCGCAGCAACCGGCTCTACCGGGTCGGCGCCGAGCAGCTGCTGGGGCCGGGCGCAGACAGCGAGCTCGACACCGAGGACTTCCGCTCGCGCGCCGTGCATCCCGAGGACATCCGCCGCCTGCAGCAGATCATGCAGGCGCATATCGCCGGTCGCACCGAGTTCTTCGAGTCCGAGCACCGCGTGCGCCGCGGCGATGGCGACTGGGTCTGGGTGCGTTCGCGCGGCAAGGTGGTCGAGCGCGACGCCAGCGGCACGCCGGTGCGCATGGCCGGCACCGCCCGCGACATCACCGAGAGCCGCGCCGCCGACTACGAGCGCCGCATCTCTTCGGAAGTGCTGCGCAGCATGGGCGAGGCGGTGGCCGTCTGCGGTCTCGACATGCGCTTCGTCAGCGTCAACCCGGCCTTCTGCCGGATCACCGGCTATGCGCCTGAAGACGTCCACGGCCAGCCGGTCGACCTGCTGCACAGCAGCCAGCACGACGAGGCCTTCTATCGCCAGGTCAACGATGCAGTGGTGGCGGTGGGCCAGTGGCAGGGCGAGATGTGGCAGCGCCGGCGCGACGGCGAGGAGTACCTCGCCTCGGTCGAGGTCAATGCGGTCAACGATGCGCACGGCGAGCGCAGCCACTACGTGTGGGTGGTCAGCGACATCACCGACCGCAAGCGCGCCGAGCAGGAACTGCGCTACCTCGCCAACTACGACACCCTGACCGGCCTGCCCAACCGCAGCCTGCTGTCCGAGCGCCTGGCCCGCGCGGTGGTGCGTGCGCGCCGCCAGGGCACCCGCGTCGCGGTGCTGTTCCTCGATCTCGACCGCTTCAAGGACGTCAACGATTCGATGGGCCACGCCGCCGGCGACCGCATCCTGAAGTCGGCGGCGGCCCGCCTGCTGGCCACGGTGCGCCCGCAGGACACGGTGGCGCGACTGGGCGGCGACGAGTTCACGGTGATCCTGGAGGACCTCGACGACCGCCATGCCGCGGAAGAGGTCGCCCAGCGGGTGGTGGGCGCGTTCATCGCGCCGCTGGAAGTCGAGGGCCGCAGCGAGATCATCATCACGCCCTCGATCGGTATCAGCCTCTACCCCGACCACGCCCTGGTGCCGACCGACCTGCTGAAGTTCGCCGACACCGCGATGTATGCCGCCAAGGACCGCGGTCGCAACACCTACAGCTTCTACAACGAAGCAATGGATGCCGAGGCGCGACGTCGCGCCTCGCTGGTGGCGGCACTACGGCGCGCGCTCGACCGCCGCGAGTTCTACCTGGTGTTCCAGCCGCGGCTCGACCTCGCATCCGGCGGCATTGCCGGTTTCGAGGCGCTGCTGCGCTGGCGCAGCGAGGAGCTGGGCGAGATGAGCCCGGGAGAGTTCATCCCGGTCGCCGAGGAGACCGGACTGATCCTGCCGATCGGTGAATGGGTGCTGCGCGAGGCCTTCAGCGTGCTGTCGGGCTGGCAGATCGCCGGCCGCGCGGGCCTGTCGATGTCGATCAACGTTTCGGTGCTGCAGCTGCTCCGCGGCAACGTCGTTGGGCTGATCCAGGAGCTGCTGGCCGAGTATCCGCTGCCGCCGACCTCGATCGAGCTGGAGGTCACCGAGAGCATGGTCATGGCCAACGCCGAGCAGGCCACCGCGGTGCTGCACCAGCTGAAGGGCCTGGGCGTGCTGCTGGCGATCGACGACTTCGGTACCGGCTACTCCTCGCTGGTCTACCTGAAGCGGCTGCCGATCGACACGCTGAAGATCGACAAGGAGTTCGTCGGCGACCTCACCACCGACCCCGACGACGAGGCGATCACCGCCACCATCATCACCATGGCCCATTCGCTCGGCCTGAACGTGGTCGCCGAGGGCGTCGAGACCGTCGAGCAGCTCCAGTACCTGCACGAGCAGGGCTGCGACGAGATCCAGGGCTACTGGCTATCGCGGCCGATCGAGGAGAGCGACTGCATCAACTTCCTCGACCACCATGAGCCGGCCCTGCTCCTGGCGACCGCCGGCCTGCGCCTGTCTATTGACCGCTGAGCCCGCCCGCGCCTATCGTCGGCGGCCATGAGCACCCCCGACCCCGCCGAGCTGATCGCGGCCCTCGCCCAGCGCGTCGAGCGCCTGGCCGGGCAGCTGCAGCAGCTGGCGGGCGAGAACGCCAGCCTGCGCCAGGCCCAACAGCAGCTGCTCGATGAGCGCTCCAGCCTGCTGTCGAAGAACGAGCAGGCGCGCACCCGCGTGGAGGCGATGATCCAGCGCCTGAAGTCCCTGGAACAGAGCGCGTAAGGCCATCGCCCGATGAGTGATCCCGTCAACCTGCGCGTGCTCGATCGCGAGTTCCTGGTCGCCTGCAAGGCCGAAGAGCGCGCCGGCCTGGTGGCCTCCGCCGAGCAGGTTGATCGCCAGCTGCGCGAGCTGCGCCGCAGCCACCCCAGCGCCAGCATCGATCGTCTGGCCGTGCTGATGGCGCTGAACCTGACGCATGAGCTGAACGCACTGAAGCATGCCCAGAGCGAGCGCGACGCGCGCCTTGAGCGCAGTCTCACCGACCTGAACCGCCGCCTCGACACCCTGATGCAGGGCACGGTGCTGGGCGTGCCGCCCAAGCTGCCGCTGTAGCGCGCCAGCGCCAGTCGCCGGCTCGTTCAGCGGCCGACGCGTTCAGGTTTCTGCCGGGCTTCACGTTTCCGCCGCATCTGCAGCGTCGCCGGCTGCGCGTTCGCGCGCTACACTCGCGGCGTCCTCTGCCGTGCCGCCAGCGGAAACTTACATATTGCCTTGACCCTAAATAACGACCCCGGGAGCGCGATACCGGGCCCAGCGTGCAAGTCCGCCACGCAGCGGAAAGCCCAAGGGCCTGTGAGCAATCCCACCTGATCCCTGGGATCAAGGTCGTTCGTTTTCGCAACGGCACGGTGGAGGATCTCCCTTCCTGATGCGCGCGTTCCCCGGAACCGGCGCGCTTCGCTCTCCCAAGCGTTGCCTTCGACGCGCCAGCCTCGCATCCACGCGCATGACCAGCCCCGACACCCGCGACCAGCAGCGCCGCGACCTGAGAGCGCGCCGTCGTGCGCTCGGCGCGCCCGAGCGCATGGCCGCCGCACTCGCCCTGCCGCAGCGCCTGCGCGTGCTGCCGGCGCTGTCGCAGCCGGGCTATGTCGCCGGCTACTGGGCGATGGACGGCGAGCTCTCGCTGCACGCCCTGCTGATGGGCCAGCCGCCCTTCGTCTACTGCCTGCCCTGCCTCCGCGAGGACGGCTCGCTGGGCTTCGCGCCCTGGCGCACCGGCGATCCGCTGCGCAGCAACCGCTACGGCATTCCCGAGCCCGATCTTGAGCGCACCTCCCAGCTCGAACCCGAGCAGATGCATTGCGTGCTGCTGCCCCTGGTCGGCTTCGACCGCCGCGGCGGCCGGCTCGGCGCCGGCGGCGGCTACTACGACCGCAGCTTCGCTTTTCTCAACACCCGGCCACGACCGCCGGCACCGCAGCTGGTCGGCATCGCCTATGGCTTCCAGCAGCTGGAAGACTTCGCGCCCGAACCCTGGGACGTGGCGCTCGACTATGTAGCCACCGAGCGCGAGCTGATCGACTGCCGCGCCGCGGCCTGAACCTCATCCACGGAGATTGCAGCGCATGGCCTACTGGCTGATGAAGTCCGAGCCCGAGGAGTTCTCGATCGACGACCTGAAGAAGGTCAAACGCGAACCCTGGACCGGCGTGCGCAACTACCAGGCGCGCAACTACATGTGGAAGGAGATGCAGCCCGGCGACGGCGTGCTGTTCTACCACTCGAACTGCCCGGTGCCCGGCGTGGCCGGGCTCGCCACCGTGGTCGGCGAGCCCGAACCCGACCCCACCCAGTTCCAGCCCGACAGCGACTACCACGACCCCAAGAGCGCGCCCGACAACCCGCGCTGGTGGCTGCGCCACGTTGCCTTCGAGCGCAAGTTCAAGCGCGTGGTCTCGCTCGACCAGCTCCGCGGCGAGGCCGAAGCCCTGGGCGACTTCGCCCTGCTCCGCCGCGGCAACCGCCTGTCGATCCTGCCGGTCACCGACGCCCAGTGGGCCCAGATCCTGCAGCTCGCCGGCGAACGCTAGCGGCCGGCTCTCGCCTGCCGCCGTTCCCCCGGCGACTTCGAGTCTCGCGCCAACCCGCTCTGGCGAATCCCCAATCCCGAATCCCCAATCCCGGACTCAAACCCATGTCCCTCGAAGACCAGAAACGCAAGGCCGCTGAACAAGCCCTCGAACACGTCGAAGACGACAGCATCGTCGGCGTCGGCACCGGCTCCACCGTGCGCTACTTCATCGAAGGCCTGGGCCGCATGAAGTCGCGCATCCGCGGCGCGGTGTCGAGCTCGGAGCAGAGCAGCGCCCTGCTGCGCGCGCAGGGCATCGAGGTGATGGACCTGAACGCGGTCGGCCCGCTGTCGCTGTACGTCGACGGTGCCGACGAATGCGACCCGCACAAGCGCCTGATCAAGGGCGGCGGTGCGGCACTGACCCGCGAGAAGATCATCGCTGCGGCCAGCGCGAAGTTCGTGTGCGTGATCGACTCCAGCAAGCAGGTCGACGTGCTCGGCCGCTTCCCGCTGCCGGTCGAGGTGATCCCGATGGCGCGCAGCCACGTCGGCCGCAAGCTGGTCGCACTCGGCGGCCAGCCGGTCTGGCGTGACGGCGTCACCACCGACAACGGCAACTGGATTCTCGATGTGCACAACCTGCGCATCACTGATCCGGTCGGCCTGGAGCGCGAGATCAACCAGATAGTCGGCGTGGTCTGCTGCGGCCTGTTCGCCGCACGGCCAGCGGATGAGGTGATCGTCGGGCGCTGAGTGCACCCGGCGCTTCCAGAGGCCAGCCCTGGCTCGGCGTGCGGCGATCGCAGGGGCGGCGAGCCGAGCGACCGGTTGAAACCTCTGGCAATTCGCTTCCAGCAACGAGCGAACGAGGCGTTGAAGCGGAGCAGGCGCGAGGATGGAGCCCAGGCTGGGCCACGGCCGACCCGATGGTGATCGCGGGGCATTGGCCGGCATCGCCACGATGTTCAATCGCCCCCAACCGCCACCGGCGCACTTCAGTGGCAATTCACCCGCGCGGCCCAAGACTCCGGCGATGGTGCCCGCGGCATGCGAGCATCCGGCTGTCGGACGCCAGCGTGTGCGTCCTGTTCCAGGGGAGTGCGCCATGAATCGCTGGAAGTCCGCCCTCGTGCTGCCGCTGGCGCTGTTGCTGGGCGGCTGCGTGACCTACCCCACCTACACCTACCGGGATGACGTGCCGACGCGCGAAGTGCGCTACGTCGGCGACGATAGCTACTACAGCCCGGCCTACGAGGACCACGGCGACTACTACGCCGGCGGCTACCGGTATGGCTCGACCGGCTACCGCTACTACGCGCCGGACTACATCACCTATTCGGCCTATTACTCGCTGTTCTGGCCGGTGAACCGCTGGTACCACGACCCCTACTGGTACCCCGGCTTCTACTACGGCGTGACCTATTTCCCGCGCAACTACTTCAGCGTGAGCTTCCACAGCGGCTGGCGCGGACACAGCGTGCCGCGCTGGGGCTACGGCGGCGCCTTCAGCGTGGCCTACGGCTACAGCCACTGGTACTCGCCCTACCGCTCCAGCTGGGCCGACAGCTATTACGACTGGGACCGCTATCGCTACCGGCAGCGCGACAGCCTGAGCGGCCGCGGCTACGCCGGCTCGGCCTACAGCGCGCCGCGCTTCGGCAATGCCCGCAACCAGGCGGAGCGTCTGGCCTGGCGCGAGCGCGAGCTCGGCATACCCGCCCGTAGTGGAATCTCCACCAGCGCCGGCGTGCGGGCGCCAAGCGTCTACGGCAATGGGCGGGTGCCTTCGCGCGACGCCGACTACGGCAGCCGCGGCCAGCCGCGCTCCGTGCAGAGTTACCAGTCCGTACTTCCCGAAAGGCGCCAGAGTGGGGCCGGACGCATCGGCGCCGAACCCTACGGCTCGCGTGAGCGCTATGGGGCAGGCGAACCCGACGCCGGCAGCCGTCAACCGCTGCGCGGGCGGGCGGCCCAGATCGACGGCGTGCCGCTGCCTCGCGGACCCGCGGTCGAGGAGAACCCCGCGCGCCGTGGCGCGCTGGACGCAAGCCCGCGCGAGTTGCGCAGCTATCAGCAGCCGCGCAGCGCGCCGCAGACGGTCCAGCCCGCGCAGTCGATTCGCGGATATCGCGAAGCCCCTGCACGCGAGCCGACGTCCGTTCGCGAGTACAGCAGCGAGCCGCGCATGCAGCGCGTGCAGCCGGCGCGCGAGTTCGCGCCGCAGCAGCGCTTCGAACCGGCCGCCCCGCGGGTGGAGTACCGCAACGAGCGCAGTGGCCGCGGCGCGGACTTCGGTTCGCGCAGCTTCAGCACGCCCGAGCCGGCGCCCCGCATGGAGCGGTCGCGTGACGAGGGCTTCAGGAGCGCGCCCGTGGAATCGCGACGCGAGGCGCCGCCGATGCGCTCGGCGCCATCCGATGCGGGCGACGGCGGCGCTCGACGCGAGTCGAGGGCGCGCGAGGCCCTGCAGTTCGAGTAGGAAAGCCTAGGGTGCGCGCTACCGCGATGAGCGCGGTGCGGCGGTGATGCAGGGCGCAGCGCGAAGAGGCCGTGGCGGAGGACACGCGCCACGCCGCGCGGGCTGCGGCCCCTGCAATCACGCAGGGATTCGCCTGACTCAGGCGGCGAGTCGGGCCAGGGCGTCGCGGATCATCCGCTGCTGGCGCTGCAGGCGCTCCAGTTCGGCGGCGCTGGCGCGCTGCTGGGCCTGCTCCTGGGCCTGCTCGACGCGGTACAGCTCGACCATCAGATCGTGGCGGTAGCGCAGGTCTTCGGTGTTGTCGAAGTGGTGGACGGTGCTCATGGTTTTCGATCCTTGCGGCGGCGTTTCTGAACTGCTGGGAAACGTCTCGTGACGGGAATCACAGGTGTTTGTAAAAAAGCTTGCACGGCAAGACAAAGCGGCGGCAGAATCAGTGCCGTTGACGCCTGAGGTCGGGATCTGACGCGAAGCGGATGCTTCCCCTCCCCCTCCGGCACGCTCATCGGCGCCCGGGCCAACGGTCCCCTGGATTCCCCCTGTTCCTAAGACTGCCGGGCGCCGACTTTCCTCTGAAGCAAGCTGCTGGAACGCGGGCGCCATCGCGTTCTTGCCTGTTGTCACCTTTGCCTTTCGACACAGCGGTTTCGCACTGTGTCGCCGCCATCGCACAGCGCCGCCCACAGCGGTAGGCATCGCCCGTGCGGGCGCCCGTGCCGATGGTGTGGTGTGCGCTTGCTGCCGGAGATGACGCTGGCGCTGCGACCGCGTCATGCCGACCGCGGCCGCGCGCCGTGCTACCCCGCAGCGCGCATGGCCGGTCCCTGTTCCATACCCGGCCACCTTGCGGTCAGCCGCCGCGGGTGCAGGCTGGGTGAAGCAGTTTACGTGCCAAGCTTGATGGCCTTCACGTCTCGCCGAGACAGCTTCAGGCCCGCGGCCTCAGAATCCGCGCCCTGCCCTCGCCTTCCGCTGGATCACCCGGACCGCAGCCATGAACCATTTCGATGTCATCGTCGTTGGCGGCGGCCACGCCGGCACCGAAGCCGCATTGGCAGCCGCCCGCACCGGCGCGCGCACCCTGCTGCTCAGCCATAGCATCGAGACCATCGGCGCGATGAGCTGCAACCCGGCCATCGGCGGCATCGGCAAGGGCCATCTGGTGCGCGAGGTCGATGCCCTGGGCGGCGTGATGGCCTGGGCCGCCGACCGCGCCGGCATCCAGTGGCGCACGCTCAATGCCTCCAAGGGCCCGGCGGTGCGCGCCACGCGCTGCCAGGCCGACCGCATGCTCTACCGCGCGGCGATCCGCGAAGCGGTGGAGAACGCGCCGAACCTGCGCCTGTTCCAGCAGGCGGTCGACGACCTGCTCATCGAAGGCAGTCGCGTGGTCGGCGTGCGCACCCAGATGGGCCTCGATTTCTTCGCGCCGGCCGTGGTGCTGACCGCCGGCACCTTCCTCGCCGGCCGCATCCATATCGGCCCCGCCCAGTACAGCGGCGGACGCGCCGGCGATCCGCCGGCGATCGCGCTCGCAGAGAAGCTGCGCGAGCTGGATCTCGGCGTGGGCAGGCTCAAGACCGGCACGCCGCCGCGCATCGACGGCCGCACGCTCGACTATTCGGTGATGGAGATCCAGCCCGGCGACGATCCGGCACCGGTGTTCTCTTTCATGGGTTCGCGCGACTCGCATCCGCGCCAGGTGCCCTGCTGGATCACCCACACCACCACGCAGACCCACGAGACCATTCGCGGCGCGCTGGATCGCTCGCCGCTGTATTCCGGCCAGATCGAAGGCACCGGCCCACGCTACTGCCCGTCGATCGAGGACAAGGTGGTGCGTTTCGCAGAGCGCGACTCGCACCAGATCTTCGTCGAGCCGGAAGGCCTGAACACGCACGAGATCTACCCCAACGGCATCTCGACCTCGCTGCCCTTCGACGTGCAGGTGGATCTGGTGCGCTCGATCCGCGGCTTCGAGCGGGCCGAAATCACCCGCCCGGGCTATGCCATCGAGTACGACTTCTTCGATCCGCGCGGACTGAAAGCTTCTCTGGAGACCAAGGCCATCGAGGGCCTGTTCTTCGCCGGCCAGATCAACGGCACCACCGGCTACGAAGAAGCCGCGGCGCAGGGCCTGATCGCCGGCCTGAACGCCTCCCGCCAGGCACGCGGCGAAGCGCCGTGGACACCGCGCCGCGACGAGGCCTACATCGGCGTGCTGATCGACGACCTGATCACCATGGGCGCGCCCGAGCCCTACCGCATGTTCACCTCGCGCGCCGAGTACCGTCTGCAGCTGCGCGAGGACAACGCCGACCTGCGGCTCACATCGGTCGGTCGTGAGTTGAGTCTTGTCGATGACGCGCGCTGGGCGCGGGCCAGCGCCAAGCGCGAGGCGATCGAGCGCGAAAGCGCGCGTCTCGCTGCGATCTGGGCCGCGCCGAACAACGCGCTCGGTGCGGCGATCGCGCAGCAGCTTGAAGTGCCGATCAGCCGCGAGACGCCGGCGCTGGATCTGCTCAAGCGCCCGGAAATCGACTACGCGACCCTGATGCAGATCGAAGCGCTCGGCCCCGGCATCACTGATCCCGAGGCCATCGAACAGATCGAAGTGCAGACCCGCTACAGCGGCTACCTGGAACGCCAGCGCGAGGAGATCGAACGCGCGCGCCGCAGCGAGGCCACCGCGATTCCCGCGAACTTCGACTACACCTGTGTGACCGGCCTGTCGGCCGAAGTGCTGCAGAAGCTGCGCGCGACCCGGCCCGAAACGGTCGGTCAGGCCAGCCGCATCCCCGGCATGACGCCGGCGGCGATTTCGCTGCTGCTGGTGTTCTTGAAGCGGGGATTGGGGATTCGGGATTCGGGATTGGGCGAGCGCGGCGCGGCAACCTCGGGCGCAGCGCGATAGCTCCGCCGCAGGGTATGAGAACGCTGCTGAGCCCCTCCCCCGTGGGAGAGGGGCTCAAGCTGGGCTTCGTTTCCCCTCCACCCGCGCGCTCCGCACGCGCCCAGCATCCTCGCGCTTCGAACGGCCCCTCTTCCGGCGCTGCGCGCCACCTTCTCCCGTGGGGAGAAGGGTGAAGAGCGGAGCCTCGCCGCTCCCAATCCCAATCCCAATGCCAATCCCAATCCCCAATCCCCAATTCCCGCTCCCAAGCCCTCCAACCAAAGCCACAGGCCGCTCACACCCCACCGGCGCACACTCGCGGCCGTGCCCACCCGCCGGAGCCCGCCATGCGTCTGCTGCTCGCCCCGCTCGCCCTGTCCCTCAGCCTGCTGCTGCAGGCCACGCCCGCCAGCGCCGCCGATCGCATCACCGGCCAGCCCTTCACCACGCGCTCGGAGGTGATCGCGCCCTCGGCCATGGCCGCGACCTCGCATCCGCTGGCGACGCAGATCGCGCTCGACGTGATGAAGGCCGGCGGCACCGCGGTGGATGCGGCGATCGCGGCGAATGCCGCACTCGGCCTGATGGAGCCCACCGGCAACGGCATCGGCGGCGACCTGTTCGCCATCGTCTGGGACCCGAAAACGCAGAAGCTGCACGGCTACAACGGCCACGGCCGCTCGCCGGGAAATCTCTCCCTGCAGTGGTTCATCGACAACGGCTACCAGGACGTGCCGCAGCGCGGCCCGCTGCCGGTGAGCGTGCCGGGCACCGTCGCTGGCTGGTTCGACCTGCACGAGCGCTTCGGCAAGCTCTCAATGCGCCAGGTGCTGCAGCCAACCATCGACTACGCCCGTAACGGCCACCCGGTGCACGAGACCATCGCCTACTACTGGGAGCGCAGCGTGCCCACGCTCTCGCAGTACCCGGGCTTCGTCGAGCAGTTCACCCTCGACGGCCGCGCGCCGCGCAAGGGCGAGCTGTGGAAGAGCCCGTACCTGGCGAATACGCTGGAGACGATCGCCCGCCGCGGCCGCGACGGCTTCTACAAGGGCGAAGTCGCGAAGACCATGGCCGACTACGTGCAGGCCCAGGGGGGCTTCCTGAGCGTCGAGGACCTCGCCGAACACCGCGGCGAATGGGTCGAGCCGGTCTCGACCAACTACCGCGGCTACGACGTCTGGGAGCTGCCCCCCAGCGGCCAGGGTATCGCTGCCCTGCAGATCCTGAATATTCTGGAAGGCTACGATCTGGCCAGCCACGGCTTCGGCAGCTTCGAGCACGTGCATCTGTTCACCGAGGCCAAGAAGCTGGCCTTCGAGGACCGCGCGCGCTGGTATGCCGACCCCGAGTTCGCGCCGGCACCGGTGGCCGAACTCATCAGCAAGGACTACGCCGCCGAGCGCCGCGCGCTCATCAACCCGCAGCGCGCCGCGCGCACCGTCGAGGCCGGTAATCCGCGGCTCAACGAGGGCGACACCATCTATCTGACCACCGCCGATTCGAGCGGCATGATGGTCTCGCTGATCCAGTCGAACTACCGCGGCATGGGCTCGGGCATGACCCCGCCGGGACTGGGCTTCATCCTGCAGAACCGCGGTGAGATGTTCGTGCTTAAGGAAGGCCACCCCAACAGCTTCGCCCCACGCAAGCGGCCCTTCCACACCATCATCCCCGCGTTCATCACCCGCGACGGCAAGCCCTGGATGAGTTTCGGCCTGATGGGGGGCGCCATGCAGCCGCAGGGCCATGCGCAGATCGTCATCAACATGGTCGACTTCGGCATGAACCTGCAGGAGGCCGGCGACGCGCCGCGCATCCACCACGACGGCAGCACCGAGCCCACCGGCCAGGCCCTGCAGATGACCGACGGCGGCGTGCTGGAGCTGGAGAGCGGCTTCCCCTACGAGACCGTGCGAGCGCTGATGAACGCGGGCCACACCGTCAAGTTCGCCAATGGCCCCTACGGCGGCTACCAGGCCATTGCCCGCGATCACGAACACGGCGTGTACATCGGTGCGTCCGAAAG
>LNFM01009253.1_pt1 | contig 14456 bp, 16 predicted proteins | sample 596031 | NCBI WGS metagenome assembly LNFM01 (sample SAMN04254537, study PRJNA301005) | activated carbon metagenome | isolation source: dual media filters at the Ann Arbor, Michigan drinking water treatment plant | place: USA: Ann Arbor
GTGATCTCCGGCATCAAGACCACGCTGCCCCTGCACCAGCGCATCGTCGCGGATCCGGAATTCCAGGCCGGCGACTATACCATCCACTGGCTGGAGAAGTTCGTCGCCCGCCAGGGCTGAGTCCGGCGGGCAGCCTGTTCCGACATCGGCTGAAACAGGCTGCCCTCGCGACGCCGCAGGGATTGCTGCATATTGCGCCGGTGAGCAGGCGCCAGTTCGACATCACCCCCGACCTGATGCTCCGCGCCTATCGGGCGGGGTTGTTTCCCATGGCCGAGACCCGGCGGGGGGACCGGCTGTACTGGCTGGACCCGGAGCTGCGCGGCGTGCTGCCGCTGGACCGCTTCCACCTGCCGCGCCGGCTGCGCCGCACCGTGCTGTCCGGCGCCTTCACCGTGACCACCAACCAGGATTTCCACGGCGTCATCGCCGCCTGCGCCGCCCCCGGCGAGGGGCGGGAGGATACCTGGATCAACCCGGAGATCGAGCGCCTGTTCGGCGCCCTGCACCGCATGGGCCATGCCCATTCGGTGGAGGCCTGGCTGCCCGGCGAGGGCGGCTCGCAACTTGTGGGCGGGCTGTATGGCGTGGCGCTTGGCGGTGCCTTCTTCGGGGAAAGCATGTTCTCGCGCGCGCGCGATGCCTCGAAGGTGGCGCTGGTGCATCTGGTGGCGCGGCTGCGGCTGTTCGGCTTCACCCTGCTGGATGCGCAGTTCCAGACCGCCCATCTGGCGCAGTTCGGCTGCCAGGAAGTGCCGCGCCAGGCCTATAAGCGCCTGCTGTCGGAGGCGGTGGAGGAACAGGCACGCTGGCAGGACGCCGTGGCGGCGGAGGCGGTGATGGCCGAAATCGGGCGCCTCAGCCCCTGATCACGGCTGCGCCCGGCACTCCAGGATGCGTATGTCATAGACCGGGTGCAGCAGCATGTTCACGCCCGGGGCCTCGGCGAACATCCAGCCGCGGAAGACCGGGTTCTGTTCCGCCGCCAGCCGGCTGTCGCTGATCTCCATCCAGGCCGCGGCATCCGGCACCTCATCCGGCGGGCGGCCGTGGCAGGCGCGGACGGTGATGGTCAGGCTGCCGAAGCGCTCCGGCTGGTTCAGCGTGGCGCGCAGCACGGTGATGCGGGCCGTGACCTTGTCCAGCGCCTGCAGCACGGCGATGCGGCGGGGTTGCCAATCCTGCGCGAAGGCCGGGCCGGCGAGCAGCAGGAAAGCCAGGACCAGGCGAATCATGGCCGCTTCGGGCTGGGCAGCGCGGCCACCAGCTCCGCCAGGATCTTGCGCATCGCGGCCTCATCCACCCCCATCAATACGGCATCCTCGAAGGCATCGCGCAGCACCTGCGCGGCCTCGCGGTGGTTCTCGGCCAGCACCTTCAGTTTTTCGCGGCAGGATAGCGGCGCGCCATCCGCACCGGGCCAGGCGGCCGGTGGCTCCAGGCTCATGGCCGCGCGGGGCTGGCGCCGCTGGCCGGTGTCGCGTTGGCCGGGGTCTGCTCGCCGCGGGCGGGCTGGCCCTCGGTCATCGAGAAGATGAAGCGGCCCAGCAGGCTTTCCAGGCTGATGGCGGATTGGGTGATGGTGATCTCGCCGCCCTCCGCCAGGATGCGATCCGATCCGCCCGGTACCAGCGAGACGAAGCGCCCGCCGAGCAGCCCCTCGCTGGCGATCTCGGCCGAGCTGTCGGAGGGCATGCGCAGGCTGGAATCGATGCGAAGGGTGAGCACGGCGAGGAAGGTCTGCGGGTCGATCCGCTGGTCCACCACGCTGCCGACCTTCACGCCGGCCACGCGCACATCCGCGCCGGGGGCCAGGCCATCGATGCGGTCGAATTTGGCGGTCAGGGTCAGGGCCGGCCCGGCAAAGCCGCCGCGGCCGCTATTGGTGACGGCGTAGGCGAGGAAGCTGCCGGTGACCAGCAGCACCAGGGCGCCGGCCAGAACTTCCGTCCATGAGCGCCCCTTCATGCCTGCGGCACCCGGTCCTGCGTGCGCATCACGATCCCGGAGTCCAGGCCTCGTAGTCGCCGGTGGTCACCGGACGGCGGCCCCCCGAATAATCATGGCCGGCCGGATGCCAGGCCAAAGCGGTGCCGGTGGGGTTGGGGCGGTGCTCCACCATCCAGGGGTGGCGCTTATCCTCCGCCATCGGCAGGGCTGCGGTGTGGTGCAGCCAGCCATGCCATTCCGGCGGCACGGAGGTCGGGTCCGGCGCGCCGGCGAACAGCACCCAGCGGCGCTTGCGGCCATATTGCAGGTAGTCCCGCCGGGACTCGTGATAGGTGTTGCCAAAGCGGTCGGAGCCGACCTTGCGGCCGGACAGGGCGATGGTCAGGCGCATCATCAGCGACATGGGCGGTCCTTGGTCACGGCCCAGGCGGGGGCCGCCCCGGGATGTGTGGGGATGGCCAGTTTCGCACAACCGGCCCCGCCACGCAAAACAACGTGTTGTCCACAGGATGTTGCGGGCTTAGGTGGATTCGACCACCAGATACGGCTTCCGCGGGGCACGCGAGGCCTTTAGGCTCATCCCATGACAACACTCGCCGCTACGTTGTGGAACCAGGTTGGGCTGTGGCGGGTGCGCGCCGCGCCGGATCCGGATTCCGCGCCACGCCCCATAGCCCTGCCGGTTTCCTGGGATGAAGCCGCGGCGGAGGCCCTGGCCGCCCTGGCCCCCGGCAGCGGGCCGGTGGTGTTCCCGAAGCTGGCGGAAGGCTGGATCAGCCGGCTGGCGCTGCGCGGGCGGGAGCTGGGCCTGCTGGCGGATGCCGCGGCACAGGATAGCTTCGCCCATGCGCTGCGCGCCCTGCTGCTGGCCCGCCGCGGCGCACCCGGTGCCGCGACCTGGCGCAACGAGGCCCGCGGCCCGCACCGCTTCGTGCTGAACCTGCCCGCCTTCCTGGATGCGGAAGGCGGCTTCGATGCGCCCGGCTATGCCGCCGCCGTGGCGCTGGCCGTGCGTGCCATGGATATCGCGACCGGTGCCAAGGCGCCGCGCCTCTCGGTCGGCTTTGCCGATCTCGCCGGGCTGCTGGCCGGCCTCGGCCTGCGCTATGGCAGCGCGGAAGCGCGCGCCGTGGGTGCGGCCATCGCGGCGCTGACCCGCGGGTCGGCGGAGGCCGAGTCGGGCCGGATCGCGGAGCTGCTGGGCGCGCGGGAACCGCTGGCCCTGTTCGCCCCCGCCCCGCCCGGCGCAACCCCGGTGCCCGGCCTGGCCGAGGCCGCCCGCGCCGCGCTGCATGCCGCCGCCGGCAGCCTGGGGCTGCGCCACCAGGTGCTCGTCTGCCTCTCGGCGCCGGATGCGGTGGAGGGTCTGCTGGGCGCCGAGACCGGCGGCCTGGCCCCGGCCGCTGCCGCCACGCGCCTGACGCTGGACCGGCATGGCTGGGTGGCTGAAGTGCCGACCCGCGCCGCGCTGCGGATTGGCCGCGCGGCGGCGGAGGCGCTGCTGGCGCCGGTGCCGGATGCGGATTGGGTGGCGATGGCGCAGGCCGCCGCCCCCTTCCTGCATGTCGCGCCGCCCATGCCGGTGGCCTCCGCCGCACCGGCCCGTGCCGCACCGCCCTTGCCCGAACGCGCCCCGGCGCAGCCGCTGCGCCCGGCGGGGTCCGTCTGGCGCGTTTCCGTGGGCGGGCATCGCGTGGTGCTGCGCACGGCGGAGGACCCGCAGGGCCGCCTGTCCGAGGTGACCATCGCGCTGACCAAGGAATCCGCCGCCTATCGCAGCCTGATGGATGCGATGCTGCAGGCGGTCTCGATCGGGCTGGCCGCGGGCGTGCCGCTCGACAGTTTCATCGAGGCCTATGCCTATACCCGCTTCGGCCCCGCCGGCACGGTGGAGGGCGACCCGGCGATCCGCCGTGCGACCTCCGTGCTGGATTGGGCGTTCCGGCGGCTGGCGCTGGATTATCTCGGGCGGCGCGACCTTGCGGACCCGTCGGAGGAGGATTGCGCGCCGGATGCCACCGGCCATGCGGCGGAACAATTGCCGCTGCTGCCGATGGACCTGCCCTCCGCCCCCTCGCCGCGGGTGCGGCGGCGGCAGTTGAAGCTGGTGGGGTAGGAGCACGCCGGCCCCCACCCCCTATCGAGACAAAGGACCACCGCCTATGCCCGGCACCGTCGACGCCAACCTCGCCAAACTCGGCATCACCCTGCCCCAGGCGCCCGCGCCGGTCGCGAACTACATCGGCTTCAACCTGGTCGGGAATTTGCTGGTCGTCTCCGGCCAGATCCCGCTGGTGGATGGCAAGATCAGCACCACCGGCAAGCTCGGCGCTGGCGTGTCCATCGAGGATGGCCAGGCCGCGGCGCGGGTCTGCTTCATCAACCTCGTCGCACAGGTGAAGGCGGCGGTGGGGGATCTGGACCGGGTGAAGCGCGTGGTGCGCCTCGGCGGCTTCATCGCCTGTGGGCCGGATTTCACGCAGCATGCGCTGGTGATGAACGGCGCGTCGGACATGGCGGTGGCGGTGTTCGGGGAAGCCGGGCGGCATGCGCGCAGCACCATCGGCGTGCCCTCCCTGCCCGGTGATGCCGCGGTCGAGGTCGAAGGCATGTTCGAGATCGGCTGAGGCATTGTGGCCGACCGGGCCCGCCCAATTTTGAACGGCATGCCCGAACTCAGCCTCGCCCTGCACCGATCCATCGCCGAAATCCCGCCACTGGAGTGGGATGCCTGCGCGGGCGGTGAAAACCCCTTCGTCAGCCACGCCTTCCTGTTGGCGCTGGAAGACTCCGGCAGCACGGGCGGGCGCAGCGGCTGGCTGCCGCAGCATGCGGCGTTGCGCGACGAGGCCGGCCGCCTGCTGGCCTGCGCGCCCTGCTACGCCAAGGCGCATTCGCAGGGCGAATACGTCTTCGACCACGGCTGGGCCGACGCTTTTGAGCGCGCCGGCGGCCGCTACTATCCGAAGCTGCAAGTGGCGGCGCCATTCAGCCCGGTGCCCGGCCCGCGGCTACTGGTGCGGCCTGATTCCGGCATGGGCGTCGAGGCTTTGGCGCAGGGGCTGGTACAGGCCTGCGGGCAGCTCGATCTTTCATCGGTCCACTGCACCTTCTGCACGCCGGCGGAATGGACGGCGCTCGGCGAGGCCGGCTGGCTGCAGCGCATCGGCACGCAGTTCCACTGGTCCAATGCCGGCTATGCGACCTTCGATGATTTCCTGGGCGCGTTGGCCAGCCGCAAGCGCAAGCAGATCAAGCGCGAGCGGCGCGATGCCGAGAATTCCGGCTTCGTGCTGAAGACGCTGCGCGGGCATGAGATCACGCCCAGGCACTGGGAGGCGTTCCACCAGTTCTACGTCTCGACCTCCGACAAGAAATGGGGCCGCAGCGCCTATCTGAAAAAATCCTTCTGGCCGCTGCTGGGCGAGCGGCTCGGCGACAAGGTCGTGCTGATGGTGGCGGAGCAGGACGGAGAACCCGTGGCCGGCGCGCTGAACCTGCTGGGCTCGGATGCGCTCTATGGCCGCAACTGGGGCTGCCTGGTGGACGCGCCCTTCCTGCATTTCGAGCTGTGCTACTACCGCGCCATCGACTTCGCGATCGAGCACAAGCTGCCCCGCGTCGAGGCCGGCGCCCAGGGCGAGCACAAGATCCAGCGCGGCTACCTGCCGGTGCCGACCTATTCCGCACATTGGATCCAGCATCCGGGCCTGCGTGCGGCGGTGGGCGATTTCCTGGACCGGGAGCGGCCGGCCATGCTGGCGGAGATCGAGGCGCTGGCCGAGATGTCGCCGTTCAAGCGGGAGAGTGAATGAGCCAGATCACCGTCGAGGATCCGGACCAGCCGGCCATCATCGCCATGTTGCGCGCCGGCGAGGCATACAGCGCGGCGCTCTACCCAGCCGAAAGCAACCACCACCTGCCGCTGGCGGGCCTGCGCGCATCAGGGGTGCTGTTCCATGTGGCGCGCGAGGCGGATGGCAAGCCCGTCGGGACGGGGGCGCTGGTGCCGCAGGGCGACTGGGCGGAGATCAAGCGCATGTGGACCGAGCCGCAGGCGCGTGGACAGGGCGTGGCGCAGATGGTGCTGACCGCGCTGGAAGCCGCCGCCCTCCGCCTGGGGATTCGCGTGCTGCGACTGGAGACGGGTGTCCGAAGCCATGCAGCGCTGGCTCTGTATCGCCGCGCCGGCTTCATCGAGATCCCGGCCTTCGAGGGCTATGCACCCGACCCGCTGAGCGTCTTCATGGAGAAGACGCTGGCGTGCTGACCGCCTATGCGCAGCTCGCCGCCTCCATGGCGCTGGTTGGCGCCAATGTGGGCGTGGCGAAGCTGCTGGCGGCCTCCCTTCCCATCCCGATGATCGCCGGGCTGCGCTGCCTGCTGGCGGTGGCGGTGCTGTTTCCGCTGGCGCGCGCGATGGAAGGCAAGGTCCGGCTGGATCGCAGGGTCCTGTGGAACCTGGCCTGGCAGGCCGCCTTCGGCACGGTGATCTACAATGCGGGGCTGCTCGCCGGGCTGCGGCTGACCACGGCGCTGGAGGCGGGGCTCGTGCTGGCCACCCTGCCCGCGGTGGTGGCCATCGGCAGTGCATTGTGGCTGCGGGAGGTGCTGGCACCCCGGCAATGGGCGGCGGTGGCGCTCGCCGCCTTCGGCATGGGCGCGATCACCCTGGCCCGCACCGGGGCGGAGGGTCAGGGCAACATGCTCGGCAACCTGCTGGTCTTCGGCGGGGTGTGCGGGGAGGCGATGTATGTGCTGCTGGCCAAGCGCGTCGCCGGCCGCGTGCCGGTGGTCACTGCCAGCCTGTGGATGCAGGGCTTTTCCGTGCTGCTGCTGCTGCCCTTCTGCCTGCCGGTGCTGGGCAGCGTCGCGGCGCTGGCCGCGCCCGAAGTCGCGCTGCTGCTGGTGTTCCACAGCCTGACCACCAGCGTGATCTGCCTGCTGCTGTGGTATGCCGGCATGAAGCGCGCGCCGGCCGGCATCGCGGGCATCTTCACCGCCTTTCTGCCGGCCACCGCGGCGCTGGTGGCGGTCGGGTTCCTGGGCGAGGAGTTTTCCGCCGTGCATGCGGCCGGCTTCGTGCTGCTGACGGGCAGCATGCTGCTGGCCACCTGGCCATCCCGCAGGCGGAACGTCTAGGCTGCGCCAATGCGCGCCTGGTTCGCCTGCACCGGTTCGGAATTGCTGGCCCTGACGCCGGAGGCGGTGGCGAATGCCCTGGCCGCCAGCCAGATGTCCCGTCGCCTGTCCGGTGAACCCGCACAGCTCCGCGCCTGGCAGGACCAGGTGCGGCTGCTGCAGCATTGCGTGCGGCACTGTGAGGGCCAGGGCTGGACCCTGGCGCTGGAATTCGACCTGCTGCGGCTGGAAAAACGCATCGACGCCGTGCTGCTGACCGAAGCGGCCATCCTGGTGCTGGAATTCAAGGTCGGCGCCCGGGCATTCAGCGGGGCCGACCGGGCGCAGGTCTCCGACTACGCCGAGGATCTGCGCGACTTCCACGCCGGCAGCCGGCACCACCCGATCCAGCCCATCCTGGTCGCAACCGAGGCTATGGCACCCGCCGCCCCGCAGATCCCGCTGCCCATCCCCGGCGTGCTGCCGGTGGCGGAGGCCAATGCCGCCACGCTGCCGGCCCTGCTCGCCACGCTGCGGGACGCGCTGCAAGGGCCAGGGCTCGATGGCCGCGCCTGGCTCGCCGCTGCCTATCGGCCGGTGCCCAGCATCATCGAGGCGGCCGCCACCCTGTTCGCCCGCAACAGCGTGGCGGACATCGCCGCCGCCCGCGCCGATGCCGCCAACCTGACCCGCACCACCGCGGCGATCGAGGCGGCGCTGGATGCGGCGGCAGCGGAGGGGGCGCGGGTGGTGGTTTTCGTCACCGGGATTCCGGGCGCCGGCAAGACGCTATGCGGCCTCAATGTGGTGTTCGGCGACCGGCGGCGTGACGGCAGCGCCTTCCTCACAGGTAACAGCCCGCTGGTCGCCGTGCTGCGGGAGGCGCTGGCCTGCAACCGCGCCGGCATCGACCTGGCACGCGGCCCCAGCGCGGACCCCGAGCGCCGGCGCCTGGCACCAAGGCTGCGCAAGGCGCGGCATGAGGCGGAGGCGGCGTTGCAGAATGTGCACCGCTTCCTGGCCGACAATGCCAGCCGCGACGCGCCGCCGGCGGAACGCGTGATCGTCTTCGACGAGGCGCAGCGCGCCTGGGACGCGGCACAGGCCACGCGCGATACGCAGCGCCGCGTCAGCCAACTGCGCATGAGCGAGCCGGCCCATGCGCTGGACATCATGGGCCGCCATGAGGGCTTTGCCGCCATCGTCGCCCTGATCGGCAATGGGCAGGAGATCAACACCGGGGAGGCCGGGCTGCGCGAATGGGGCCGCGTCATCGCCGCGACCCCCGGCTGGCGCGCCGTTGCCGCCCCGCGCGTGCTGGATTCGGCCGAGCCGGCGCAGCGCCTGGCGGAATCCCGCGTCGCGTGGCTGCGGCTGGACCCGGCGCTCGACCTCACCGTCTCCCTCCGCAGCCTGCGCTCGGACGCCGCGGCCGCCTGGGTGGATGCCGTGCTGCGCGGCGCGGTGGCGGAAGCGCGGGCCGCGGCGGATGCCGCGCCGGCGGGGCTGCCCTTTCTGCTGACGCGCTCGCTGGCGGATGCGCGGCGCGCCCTGCGCCAGATGACGCCGGGGCTGCGCCGGGCCGGCTTCGTGCGATCCTCCGGCGCGCGGCGCCTGCGGGCGGAAGGCTTCGATGCGCAGTTGGTCGGCACGGAAGAACCCGTCGCCTGGTTCCTGGAACGCTGGCCGGATATCCGCGCCTCGGACGCGCTGGAGGTCGCGGCGACCGAATATGCCTGCCAGGGGCTGGAATTGGACATGGTCGGCCTGGCCTGGGGCGGCGACTTTTTGCGCCGCGCATCCGGCGGCTGGCAGGCGCGGCGCTTCGCCGGCAAGGGCTGGCAGGTGGTGCGCAACGCGGAGGAAGCCGGCTTCACCCGCAACACCTACCGCGTGCTGCTGACCCGCGCGCGCTATGAGACGGTGATCTGGGTCCCCCGCGGCAGCCCTCGCGAGGACCCCTTCCACGACCCCACCCGCGATGCGGCAGAAATGGACGCCATCGCCGATTTCCTGACCGCCTGCGGCGCCCGCCCCCTGCCCGAGCCCACCCCGCCACAGGACACCGCCCCCGCCCTGCTGCTATAGCGCCCGCCATGCGCCGTATCCTGACCCTGCTGTTCCTGCTGCTCGCCACCCCCCTCGGCGCGCAGGAGATCAAGATCGCCACCTGGAACATCGCCTGGCTCACCCTGAAACCCTCCGGCCACCCGGACCTGCCGCGCAATGTCGAGGCGCGGACGCCCGAGGATTTCCGGCTGCTGCGCGACTATGCCAACCGGCTGGATGCGGATGTGGTGGCCTTGCAGGAGATCGACGGGGCGGAGGCCGCTTCGCGCATCTTCGACCCGGCGCAATGGACCATCCACCTGACCGATGAGCCGGACATCCAGCGCCCCGGCTTCGCCATCCGCCGCCGCCTGCGCGCCACGCCGCAGCCCGATCTGCGGGCGCTCGATCTGAATCCGCGCGCCCGCTACAGCCTGCGCCGCGGCGCCGATATCCTGGTGGAGGCGCCGGGCGGGGCGCGGCTGCGGCTGCTGTCCGTGCATCTCGATGCCGGATGCCGGGAGGAAGGATTTGGCGGTGGCGCCAGCCGGGATTGCCAGCAACTGGAACGCCAGGCCCGCATCCTGGCCGAATGGGCGCAGGCGAGGCAGCGGGAGGGTGTGGGCTTCGCCATCCTCGGCGATTTCAACCGCCGGATGGATGAGCGCGACGATTTCCTGAACATCCTCGAAGCCGCCGCCCCGCTGGTGCGGGCGACGCAGGGGCTGTCTTCCCCTTGCTGGGCCGATAGCCGCGGTGGCCGGCCCTTCATCAGCCATGTGCTGCTGGGCGGCCCGGCGCGGGATTGGCTGGTGCCGCGCAGCCTTTCGGTGATGGTCTATGCGGAACGCGCGCGCCGCTACCGGCAGGCACTGTCCGATCATTGCCCGGTGAGTGTCCGCCTGCGGCTCCCCTGATCCGCGCCGCCGTGCCAGGATGGCAGGCATGCGCCAGTTTGCCCGGATCACGCTTCCCCTCGCCGGGCTGAACTTCGTCAACCAGGCGTCGCGCACCATGATCGCGACCCTCGGGCCGCTTCTGGCGCTGGAATTCGCGCTGTCGGCCAGTGAGCTCGGGCTGCTCGCCGCCATGTTCTTCGCGGCCTATGCGGCGGCGCAGCTGCCGGTGGGGCTGGCGATCGACCTGTGGGGCGCGCGCCGGGTGCAGACGGTGCTGGGGCTGGTCGCGGCGCTGGGCTTCGGCATCTGCGCGCTGGCCACCGGGCCGTTGGGCCTGGCCTTCGGGCGGGTGGTGACGGGGGTCGGCATCTCCGCCGGGCTGATCGCCATGCTCAAGGTCAACACGCAATGGTATGCGCGGGACCAGGTGGCGGGGATGACCGGGCTTGGCGTGCTGGTCGGCTCGCTGGGCAGCATCGTCGCCACGGTGCCGGTGGCGCTGCTGGTGCCGGAGATCGGCTGGCGTGGCGTGTTCTGGCTGCTGGCGGCGATGGCCATCGGCGTCTCCGGCTGGATCTGGGCTTCCGTCCCGGAACGCGGCCCAGGCGCCGCGCCACCGCCACGCCGGGCCTTTGGCGCGGAGGTGGCGGAATTCGGCCGCATCTTCCGCCACCCCACCTTCCGGCGCTTCGCACCCTCCGTCGCGTTGCTCTCGGCGCTGAACTTCACCTATCAGGGGCTTTGGGCCGGGCCTTGGCTGCGCGATGTGGCGGGGCTGGAGGAAGCGGCCCGGGCCGTGCTGCTGCTGTGCTATGCGGCGGGGCTGATGGCCGGCAGCGTCGGCACCGGCCAGGCGGCGTCCTTCCTGCAACGGCGGGGCGGGCATCCGATGCTGGTGCCCTGGGCCGCCATGGCCGGAATCGCGGCGATGCAGGGCCTGCTGATGTTGCAGCCGGTCGGCAACCTTGGGGTGCTGGGCGCGATCTGGTTCCTGTTCGCCCTGTTCAGCGCCGCGGGGCCGGCCGGCTATGCCGCGATCGGGCAGCGTTTCGGCGCGGAGTTGGCCGGGCGTGTGGCGACCGCCATCAACGTGACCATGTTGGTGCTGGTCTTCCTGCTGCAGAACGTCATCGGCTGGATCCTGGATCTGTGGCCACGCAGCGCGGCCGGCGGCTGGGACCCGGCGGGCTATGGCTGGGCCCTGGCGATGACGCTGGCGTTGCAGCTGGTGGCGGCCGCGGCGATGCTGCGGCCGGAAAAGGGATAGGGGCGGCAGTGGAAGAACGGATCGAATCGGTGCTCTCGCGCTTCCGGGTGGAGAAGGGCGAGGGCTTCCATCTGAAGGACCACAAGCCGGACGACACCGCGGGCCTGGACATGAAGAAGTCCGAAGCCTCCGCCCTGCTCAAGCGGGGCGTGGATATCCTGGCGACACAGCAGGACATGCTCTACGCGCAGGATCGCTGGGCGGTGCTGTGCATTTTCCAGGCCATGGACGCCGCGGGCAAGGATGGCGCCATCAAGCATGTGTTCTCCGGCGTGAACCCGACCGGCTGCCATGTGATGTCCTTCAAGGCGCCGAGTGCGATCGAGCTGGACCATGATTTCCTGTGGCGCCACGCCGCGGCGCTGCCGACGCGCGGGCAGATCGGCATCCATAACCGGTCCTGGTACGAGGAAGTGCTGGTGGCGCGCGTGCACCCGAAGGTGCTGGAGGCGCAGAAACTGCCGCCCCGCCTGCGGACGGAGACCATCTGGCAGGAGCGGCTGGAGGATATCGCCGCCTTCGAACGCTATCTCGGCCGGCAGGGCATCCTGGTGCTGAAGTTCTTCCTGAATGTCAGCCCGGAGGAACAGCGCCAGCGCTTCCTCAAGCGGATCCAGGAGCCGGAGAAGAACTGGAAGTTCAGCGCCAATGACGTGTCCGAGCGCCGGCACTGGGACGCCTACCAGGCCGCCTATGAGGACGCGATCCGCGCCACCGCCACGCCGCACGCACCCTGGTATGTGGTACCGGCAGACCGGAAATGGTTCACCCGCCTGGTGGTCGCCTCCGCCATTGCCCGCGCGCTCGAATCGCTCGACCTGCACTATCCGGTGGTGACGGAGGCGCAGAAGCGCGCCTTGCAGCAGGCGGCCGAGGAGCTGGGCGCCTGATCCGCAGGCGTGCCCTGGGCCTGGCGCTGCTGGCCGGCGCCTGTTCGCCGCATGAGGTCGCCAACCTCGCCACGCCACGGCGCGGCACCATGCTGGTGGAAGGGCTGCGCTATGGCCCCCTGCCCCGCCAGATCCTGGACCTGACGCTGCCGCCGATGCCGGTGCCGGAGACGCCGCTGGTGGTCTTCATCCATGGCGGCGGGTGGGAGGAAGGCAGCCGCGGGCAATACGCCTTCGTCGCCAGGCGGCTGGCCGCGCTGGGCATGGCGGTGGCGGTGCCCGACTACCGGCTGTGGCCGGCCGCGCGCTGGCCGGATTTCATCCAGGACGCGGCGCAGGCGGTGGCCTGGCTGCGCGCCGCGCCCGAAGTGCCGCGCGGGCCGCTTTTCGTCATGGGCCATTCCGCCGGCGGCTTCATCGCCGCCGCCCTTTCGCTGGACCCGCGCTGGCTGGCGGCGGCCGGGCTGCCGGGCGGGCGTGGCGCGCTGGCCGGCGGCATGCTGCTGGCCGCGCCGATTTCCTGGCAGCCAACGGATGAGCCGGTGGTGAGCATTTTTGCCCCCGCCCCCGGCGGGCGGATCGAGGCGGCGCCGGACCCGGCGACGCTGGCCGGGGCGCCGCCGATGCTGCTGCTGCATGGGGAGGCAGATACCATCGTCGGCGCGCTGCATTCGCGGGAATTGGCCGCCGCACTGCGCGCCAATGGGCGACCGGTGCGGCTGCGGCTGTATGACGGCGTCGGCCATATCGGCATCATGACCGGCTTCGTCCCCGGGGCCGGGCTGCTGGGGCTGACGACGGCGCCGGTGGTGGCGGAGGTACGGGATTTCGTGCGGCAGCTTGCCGGCTGACCTCAGCCCTGCCCGGTGCCGTCCATCGCATCCAGCACATGCAACGAATAGGTCAGCGCCGCGCCGGCATTCAGGGCGATGGCGACGCCCAGCGCCTCCGCAATTTCCGCCTTCGTCGCGCCGGCGGCCTTCGCCTTGCGGGCATGGGCATCGATGCAGCCCTGGCAGCGGGTGGTGACGGCCACGGCGAGGGCGATGAATTCGCGGGTCTTGGCGTCGATATGGGTGGTGGTGGAGGCGCCGCGGTTCAGCGCCATGAAGCCCTTCATCATCTCGGGATGCAGCGCGCCGAGTTCCTTGCCGCGTTCCCGCAGCCCGGCGCTGTAGCCATCCCAATCCTCGATCCGCGTATCCACCGTCATCGACCCATCTCCCCCTGACAAAAAAAGATGTCTCCCCTTGCGGAGAGACACCTTCCCAACTTCGACCGCGGCAGCGTCCCGAAAAACTATTCGGCGGCTTCCGGTTCCTTTTCCGATTCGCCGTCGCCGCTGTCTTCCGGCTTCGGCAGGGCGGGCGGGGCGGCTTCGAAATAGTCGAAGACCAGCGTACCGTCCTTCAGCCCGACCTTCACCGAGCCGCCCTTGACCAGCTTGCCGAACAGCAACTCCTCCGCCAGCGGCTTCTTCACCACTTCCTGGATCACGCGGCCCAGCGGGCGCGCGCCATAGAGCGGGTCGTAGCCGCGTTCGGAGAGCCATTCGCGGGCGGCGGAGGACAGTTCGATGGTCACGTTGCGGTCGGCGAGCTGCGCCTCCAGCTGCATGATGAACTTGTCCACCACCCGGGCCACGATTTCCGGCGTCAGGCCGGAGAAGCCGATGACCGCATCCAGGCGGTTGCGGAATTCCGGCGTGAACAGCCGCTTGATGGCGTCCTCATCCTCCCCGGTGCGCTTGTCGCGCCCGAAGCCGATGCTGTTCTTCGCCATGTCGGAGGCGCCGGCATTGGTCGTCATGATCAGGATGACGTTACGGAAATCGACGGTCTTGCCGTTGTGGTCCGTCAGCTTCCCGTGATCCATGACCTGCAACAGGATGTTGTACAGGTCCTGGTGCGCCTTCTCGATCTCATCGAGCAGCAGCACGCAATGCGGGTGCTGGTCGATGCCATCGGTCAGCAAGCCGCCCTGGTCGAAGCCGACATAGCCCGGCGGCGCGCCGATGAGGCGGGAGACGCTGTGGCGCTCCATGTATTCCGACATGTCGAAGCGGATCAGCTCGATGCCCAAGGTCTTGGCGAGCTGCTTGGCCACTTCGGTCTTGCCGACTCCGGTGGGGCCGGAGAACAGGTAGTTGCCGATCGGTTTTTCCGCATCCCGCAGCCCGGCGCGGGACAGCTTGATGGCGGCGGAGAGGGCGTCGATCGCCTTGTCCTGGCCAAAGACCATCGACTTCAGGTCGCGCTCCAGCGTGCGGAGCGTTTCCTT
>LNFM01009254.1_pt1 | contig 14455 bp, 16 predicted proteins | sample 596031 | NCBI WGS metagenome assembly LNFM01 (sample SAMN04254537, study PRJNA301005) | activated carbon metagenome | isolation source: dual media filters at the Ann Arbor, Michigan drinking water treatment plant | place: USA: Ann Arbor
AATATTAAATGGCCGGCATTGCCGGCCATTTGTGTTATTAGGAAATTAAAATGAAATCGCAATCTATAGAAATAGTAAATGCTAACAATATTATGTTGGCAGCTCGGTTAGATATGCCTGATGATGGATATAAGGCTACGGCGCTTTTCGCGCATTGCTTTACCTGTGGGAAAGACATTCTTGCCGCCAGTCGAATTTCAAGACAATTGGTGAATCAAGGTTACGCAGTCCTGCGATTCGATTTCGCGGGTATAGGCGGTAGCGGAGGTGAATTCGCAGATACAAACTTTTCTTCAAATGTGCAGGACTTAATTGATGCAGCAAGTTGGCTACGTTTAAATTATCGCGCACCCGAACTTATGATTGGCCATAGCTTGGGAGGGACTGCAATTTTGGCAGCAGCTTCTGGCGTTCCTGAAGCAAAAGGGTATGTAACCATTGGATCACCCAGTGAACCTAAATTGATTCTAGAGTTAATTGGTGAGCCTAGCTTGAAGATGATTAAATCTGAGGGTTATGCAGACGTAAATCTTGAGGGGCGTACCTTCAGGATTAAAGAACAATTTTTAGTAGATATTACAGAAAATACAGTACTGACATCGGTGAGAAAGTTGAATAAACCGTTGCTGATATTGCATGCGCCGGGTGATAAAACAGTGTCTATCGAACATGCGACAATGATATTCCATGCAGCATCTCATCCTAAAAGCTTTATTTCTTTGGACAAGGCAGATCATTTAATTACAAGTAAAGCTGACGCAGATTTTATTGCCGATGTAGTAGGTGCATGGAGTATGCACTACATCGACAATCATCGAGCTTGAAAGTAGCAAGTGCGTTTATAGCTAAGAGAATTCATGCTTAGGTACGATAGCAGACGGTTATAAATTACTATTATTGTCTGCTTTGGGGATTATCCAGAATTTGAAAATTATTATTTGGACAAAGTTATGCAACACCGCCGTAACCAATTGCATTCAGTATTTTTTTTACTTAAATCATTCCTGTTGATGTCTCTGCAACAGACAGGGGAGTGCCTGATAGACTTATATGAAAAGTATTTAGCCATTGGTCTGCTTTTGATTCAGAGCCAAAGGTTTCCACAGCAAGCGTTCGAAGTTGTTTAAATTGGATGGTTGATTCAAACTCTGTTGGCATCACAATATTCCATACTAATGAATTCATTGATATTCATAATTAGTGAGCTGGCGTGGCTACATAACCATTGTAATTTAACAAGAAAATTTTCAAATCACTATCAAAAGTAATCAGGATCGCCTCGCACCACACGCACTCGCTCTACATAACTGACCATCATTGAGTGTTCTGGCGTAATACATAGTTTACCTAATATACCAAGTACACACATAGCATTGAGATAATTGCCAGCCATTACAGAGTGCTCACCACGCTCTATCCGTTGCAATGTGTTTAAGCTAATATTTGCTCTTTGCGCAAAATCTCTCATGGTAATTCTACGTAATTTGCGTTGAGCTGATATAGCCTTACCCCACATTGATATTTTATCAAGTGCAAAAGGATGTATTACGGAATTTTCGGGTGTTTTCTTGGGCATTTCTTGTACCTATTAAAAGCATTTTAAGAAGCTTAATATACTTTTTATAGGTACGCAACATCTTACGAGTTACGCAAAATCAAATAAGCTTCTTGTTCCTACTGAATCACCAAGAATTTTTTGCAGTAAATCTTGGCTTCCCTACACTAAGATCAAATCCTACATTAAACATTTCTGGGTCATTTAAATATAGCAGCACCAGAACATTGCCATTTGCTGAAGTCATGCATTGTTCGAGTATTTCATATTGATCAGCGTCATCATTTTCAAACCAAGTCTCTGCAGGCTGCTTCGCAAGTCGAGGGCAAGCCTTCCCTGAGTAAAGCAAGTCATACGCAAAGCTATCCTCATCTAGTTTCTGATGTAACCACCATCTCTTAGGAATATGAGGAGATTTCAATGACCACTTAAGTCCAGTTTTGTTGTAACAGGCAACAATTACCGGAAGCGAGTCCAACAAAGCTAAACGTATAGATACTGCTTGAAGGCTGACTTCAAATTGGTCTGCAATTTCTTGCAAATCTCTAAGTCCTGGGCGATTTGCCGCTTTGATAGCTGGTTGAAACAAGCAGGTTGGCATCAACAAATGAGAGGCGAACAAATCTGCTTCTTTCTCAAGCTGAATGTCAGATTCGTAATTTTGGACAATGTCATCAACCCTACAACGAAAAGACTTTCCTCTATGCATAAGCCAATGCCCTACTTCATGAGCAATTGAAAAGCGCTCCCTGCCTCGGCTTGAAGATGGGCTAATGGTTGCGATTGCTTTCGAGCCAAAACCAACCAATGTAGCTTCGCATCCATAAAGACGTTCGTATAAAATCTCAATACCAGAATCAAAAGCAATAACTTCTATATCAATTTCATTTGCAGATGAAATACTTAATTCATTGATGAGACTTTCAGCGCGTGCAGCAGGGTTCATAGGATGTTACTTAGAGTCACCGGTGTCTTGCTGCAACTTATTAAGTTGGGTATATATCCTGACAATATCCGCATCTGACATTTCTCCCAATGCTCTAGCAGCAATAGTTATTCGAGAATCATTCGCGGCCGCTTGAAGATAAGCACGAGCCTCATCAATATTGACTGTGCTCATTATTGGGGAAGTCGAGACTTTTCTAGTTGCCATTGTTGCTTTGGCTGCTGCCATTCGTCTACTGCCAATCTTTGCTTTTGCTGCTGCAATCATTGCTATGCCTTCAATTTTCAATTCTTCAGCATCTGAGCCTTCAAGGATTTCCTCATCGGACATTTCCAGCAATTCTTCAAGCTGAGTCTGAAAAAATTTACGTAGTTCATCTTGCTTATGTGTAGTATCAGTCATTTGGTTCTCCTCACAATGACTCAAGTAAGCGTGTCAGGCGCTTTCTAGCAGCTTCGTACTTATTCATTTCCCAGCCTAACTCTGTTGCAGCATCTTTGCCGCGAATTCCTAAGCTCCATATGAGCACCACATCTTGTAATTCTTTATCATTCACTACTAATCTTTCTATAGCTTCAATATCGCCGCGAGACTCAACGATTCTTTCTGGAGTCACTTCATTGATAGGCATCACTAAAGTTCCAGTATCCTCATCATACTGTTGCGACAATACAGAGATATCAACTCGATGATCGATAGCTCCAGACTGCTCTCGTTCCCTGCAATTTGAAGCTTCACTGTGCATTGCATTGATGACCACAATTACCGATCTTGCATCTCTCGGCCACACACGGTCTCCAGATAGCAAGTTGATCAATGCCTCTTGAATAACGTCATCTGCAGTTAAGTATGTAAGCGCTTTGGAATAGGTTCGAGCTTTGATTTTTATGCGCTTCCAATCGGCAGGCGACATCTGCGTCAACGCCGCTTCAACTTCAGATTTGCTTAGTGATGTTTCATCTGACATTGCATGACTCCCAAACCTACCAAACTACTAGACTGTTGAGTTATTCCTTGCGGACGTCTAAATAAAATTTATTTATGGCGTCCGCAAAACAGTTGCTGTCAGTCTTTATGTATATACGACATGGAAATGCAGAAAAAAGCTTAGTAGCCGTAACTAACTTAATACAGATAGTGAATCATTAGCTTAATGATATCAAGTATCTAACGATGTTATGACTTACTAAATTTAATGACTGCAATATCCACTGCTTATTTAAACCTAACTCAACAATAGATTGGAGTAACGAATTATGAGTACCGAAAATACTGGAAAAAATAAAGAACGAAAAATGGTAACAATAATTATCAATGGCACTGCTAAATCAGTGGAAAAAGAACGTTTGTCATTTGATGAGATTGTGGCATTGGCATATGAAACACCCCCCACTGGTGATGGCGTCCAATTCACGATTCAATATACAAAAGGACACTCAGATAAACCAAAGGGCACCTTAGTAGAAGGTCAATCAGTCAAAGTAAAAGAAGGGATGGAGTTCGATGTCACACCAACTAATCGCTCATAGTCCTGACTTACAAAAACTGAGGAATCAAGGCTTAGATCTTGATATTCAACATGGTTATCTTCTTATAAAAGATGTGCCCTATGTAAATGCTAGTCGTGAGGTAAAACTAGGAACACTGGTATCGAGGCTTGAATTGAATGGAGATATTACCAACAAACCTAGTGATCACGTTGCTTATTGGGTTGGAGAACACCCGTGTCACAGCACGGGGTCTGTAATTGCTACTATACAGAATCCTAGTGCCCCTCAAGATTTAGGCAATGGCCTAAAGGTTGACTACACTTTTTCAGCGAAAGCAGAATATCGTGACTATCATCATAAAATGACAACCTATATTGGTCGGATTACAGGTGAGGCCCAGGTTATTGATGCAGCTGCTACAGCTGAAACGTATCCAGTGATCCTAACGGAAGAAAATGAATCGGTATTCAAATATCAAGATACTGCTTCAAGTCGGGTCAATATTGGTAACTTCAACGAAAAATTAGCAGGGCAGCGAATCGGCATTGTTGGTTTAGGTGGCACTGGTTCTTATGTCCTGGATTTAGTAGCTAAAACTTGCGTTAAAGAAATCCATCTTTTCGATGGAGATGCTTTTTCTCAGCACAATGCATTCCGCACGCCAGGTGCGGCATCAATCGATGAATTAAAAATCAAGCCAACGAAAGTAGCTTATTTAGATAGCGTCTATGCGAAAATGCGTCGTGGATTGGTGATTCATGATACATACTTGGACAGTTCTACATCCAATCAACTTGATGGACTTGATTTTGTTTTTCTTTGTTTGGACCGTGGAGCATCAAAAAAGGCCATCGTAGCAACGCTAATGCAGCTAGGCATACCTTTTATCGAAGTTGGCATGGGCGTAGTACGTAGTAATGGCAGCCTATCCGGGATAATAAGGGTAGTAACAGGTACAAATGAAGTTCATGACCAGCTTTTAAACAAAATCAATTTTTCTGAAGGTGATGTTCCTGAAGATGAATATTCAACCAATATCCAGATTGCTGAACTGAATGCTTTAAATGCCTGTTTAGCGGTGATACGATGGAAAAAGGTATTTGGTTTTTATCGGGACTCATCAGATGCCCACTTTATTAGCTATTCGATAGCGGCCAATGAAATGGTTAACGAGGACGAATGATGGGGCAGCAGCAATCTGTTAAGCATGAATATCTAGAGTTTATTCCTGAACATTTACAAACTGGAACTCTCTACATCTCACTCAAATATAAAACTGCTTCTCATCTATGTTGCTGTGGATGTGGGTATAAAGTCGTTACACCACTTAATGCTGCCAAATGGACTTTAACTGATCATGGCAAGTCCGTTTCTCTCTTCCCTTCTGTTGGTAATTGGAGTTTTCCATGTAAATCACATTACTGGATAACGCACGGACAAATTAAATGGGCGGCAAAAATGTCTGATAAGCAGATTGCACATGTACGCAAGATGGATCGTGCTGATGCAGAACTACATGCTTCTACAAATGAAGTAGTTTCTAATGGATTGATCTCGCAACTTTGGCTATGGATCCGAAATTTGTTTAAATAACTTATGTATTCATTAATATGTTTTGATATGGGCTAGGCAGTTGGTTACTGGGGAAACCACATGACAAATTGGGCAGAAAAAGCTACAGCGAATATCTTGCATTTATCTAGTGCTAGCAATCTAGCAGAAGCATTACGCGAGTGGGTAACTACAGGCGGTTATGAAGATAGCCATAACATCGAAGAGGTATGCGAACTATGTGAGCATGAAGGGCTACGTTATCAATATGAAATTGAAAACCTAACTACTCGCAAAACCCTTTGGGTTGGCTCTACCTGCATCACAAAATTCATCCCATTATATGAAAATGGTCGCGAGGTAATTGGTGAGGAAGCTAAAGCTAGTTTACTTCGCCGTCGCCAAACGGAATATGAAAATCAGTCAAGAGAAGAAAGGGCTTTTGAGCTATTAAATACACTTGCGCAAACGCTTCCAGAGAAATATGCTCAATCTGCTTGGCGTACAAATTGGGCTCTTGGTTATAGCGCAAAGCAATTATTGATGATTGCTGCTAATAGTCGTCAACTAGGATGCACTTTCAACTCTGCAGACTTTCGCATCAATACAAGACGTGAAAAAAATGTCGGCCAAGTTAAAGACTTAGAGTTTTGGCAATATCGTAGATTGCGTGCCGCATTACCAAAATCAAGACAGTCTTCTTTAGATGCTTACTTTAGACGGAAAAATGCCGTTGGAAATAGGCTTTAATTTTTATTAGACGTATAAACAAAGTTTTCCATCTCAATCAGTAGTTTCTCATTTTTTATTCTGCGCGCATCTTTCAAATCCTGTTTGGAAGGGGTAGTTCGGATAGTCTCAATATAATCTAATGGAAAACCATGGTAACTTGCACCTGCAAGTACAAAATTTTTGTACCAATGAAATGGTGTCAGTGTAGGATTTATATGGCTATCTTGGGCAATGTAAATTGTCGGTAAATATACTGTACCATCAACCTCAACTCGCATAACTTCTTCTTGGTAGCCATTACCCAAGCCCTCAGCATCATCCAGTGATTTCTTTTGTTCAAAGTCAAACTCGTACAAAACACCATAAACTGAACTCTCCAGTTTAGGTGTTTTATAAATTAAACATTTACCCGACTCATCAGTACTTCGCTTGTGAAATGCCAATTGATAACCTTGCATTTCTACTATGCCGATCAAATTAGCTGTTGATACGCGTTTGCGTAATCGCAAAGGATGTAAATTAGAACCATAGGCAAGACAATGATGTATTTGCATGTCAGTCCAAGACCTTTTCTGGTAATTGTTCAATCATTTCTTGAAGTAACTCAATAGGAACTTCTTTATTAAATATCACACTATCCGCACTACCATGCTGTTTAGCACCTTTCGTGGACAAATCTCCAAATCCTCTTAATTTCATATCAAGCTCTGAAAGTTTCAAACCATCATTAGTGGCTGCAACAGCACTTAATCTTTCCATAGTGTGTTCCTTGACATGCAAAGGCAGATATAAATAACAAACACCATATCCGCCATGCCGGCTGAGTCGTCCTCGTAATTGATGCAACTGTGCAACTCCGAATCTCTCTGCATGCACGATTACCAGAGCCCTCAATCCATTTATAGTTAATCCTACTTCTAACACTGTAGTCGACACCATTACACTTGCTTTACCGAGTTTTATATCATCAAGACTCTGCCTTGCTTCAGCGTCTGGAGTATCGCTATGCATGATGCGAACTTTACCTGGGAAAAGCTTTTCCCACTTAGCGGCCACTTCTTGAACGGAAGGTATTGCCACCACATCATCATCTAAATCAGCTTTCTGTTCCTTTCTGGGACATACAATCAGCAGGCTACTACCAGAATCAATTAGCTCTTTAACGTGATGGACCATATTTTTAGCCCCGTCACGATTAACAATAAAGGTTTGAATATCTTGAATGCAGTGGCGTTTTGTAAGCTTAATCACATTCATTGATCCATAACTTAGCATCGCTTGGGTTCTAGGAATTGGGGTCGCGCTTAGTTCAATCAAATGAGTTTTATCATTGGCGAGAAACTTTCTTTGCTCAACACTAAAACGATGCTGTTCATCAGTCACGCAAACATCAAGGTGACCAATTTCGCGAAACAATAGTGCCGTAGTACCAACTAAAAGCTTTTCCTCTGTTAAATCTTTTTTGGTTTTTTTATTTACCAACAATGCTTGAGCGTCTGGCCACATTGCGTTGATTTCTTCATGTGCTTGTATTGCCAATCTTTCATTTGGAAGCAGAATTGCTACCCTACTACCAGCCTTTACTGCAGCAATCACTGCTACTTGATAAATAACAGACTTACCCATTCCAACATCGCCATTAATTAGCGTAGTAGTTGTGTGAGATTGTGCAAAAGCATTCATTAAATGCTTGATCCCATCTAATTGTTCCTGCGTTAATTGGAAAGGTACATTCTTGATAAGCTCAGGCCAATATGGATATAAAATTGAAGGTCTTTCAATAACGGGTAATTTAGCTGCGCTACGTAGGTGAGAAACTGAAATTATTGCAGCAACTCGCTCTAATACTTTATGTGCCGCATATGCCTCCTGTTCAGAGGATGGATAATGGGCTGTATACAACACCTCATCCAACGTCATTAACGGACACTGTAGTATTTCTCTAATTTTGCTAGCTGAAATAACGTCTGTTAAAATTTTACGGAGGCGTTCTGAAGCTATGGCAATAGTTTCTGGCAATAACTCTAAAATGAGTTTGCGAGCATTTTCTGGCGATAAACGACCTGCTACTCCAGGGTATACAGGTATCAACTTATTCAAATGATGTTCTTCTAATAAAATGGGGTCATTCAGATATATACGTCCGCCAACATTTGATATTGATGCTTTGATGATTACTCGTTCAGGAGTAGCCTCTAAAACTGCTTTAAAGCTTTTAGCTTCGCCAAAGAATGAAAAGTTAATCTTTCTATCGTTAAAATCTTTAATGGAACCTTTGTTAAAAGGCACACTTTTTCCACCGTTACGATTTCGCTTCCATTCAGTTTGAAGGTCTCCACTGTATTTGCCAATAAATACAGCCTCTTGATTAAAATTCGATATCGAAGAAAAGTCTTCAATAATATTCCTGCAATCCATGTAAGCTGTAGGCAAATACAGTGGAACTTGCCAAGATTCAGTCAAGCCAGTATATTTTAGCCTCCCGAGGTTGATATTTAGAGTTTGATTAGTTAATGACATGTTTCTGCCCTAAAACAACCTTCTAGGGAAACTATCACCGTAGTTGCCACTAGCAGTTGAGTTTCATTTTTGCTAAAGGCCTGCATCACGGCTTGTTTTTCGGCAGGCTTCATGCGGCCATGTACCAAGCCGATGTTGAGTTCTGGAAAGCTGGCTTGCATATGCGCAAAGGTATCATTGGCAGTTTGCAGCTGCAAGGCCTCAGATTCTTCAATCAAGGGGCAAACCCAATACGCCTGACTACCCGCTAAACAGGCTTCACGCACGCGTTGCAAAATCTCATCGCGGCGTTCGTCTGACACTAATTTAGTCACAATAGGGGTGCGACCAGGCGGTAGTTCGTCAATCACGGATACATCCAAATCGGCAAAATAGCTCATGGACAAGGTGCGCGGAATCGGTGTAGCGGACATCATCAATTGATGCGGTTCTGGCTCACCTTTTTTGCGCAAAGCCAGACGCTGCTGCACACCAAAGCGGTGTTGCTCATCAATAATAGCCAAGCCTAGCTTTTTAAAACTTACTGCGTCTTGAAACAAAGCATGCGTACCTACGGCAAGCTGGGCGCTGCCGCTGGCAATATCAATCAGTGCAGCTTCGCGTTCTTTTTTGCTTTGGCTACCAGTCAACCATGCGATTTGAATATTTAAGGGCTTAAGCCATGTTTCAAACTTTTTAAAATGCTGTTCCGCCAAAATTTCGGTGGGCGCCATTAATGCTACTTGCCAGCCATGCTCAATGCTTTGCAACGCTGCCATACACGCCACAATGGTTTTTCCGCTGCCTACATCGCCCTGCAGCAAGCGTTGCATCGGGTGCGGCTGGGTTAGGTCTTGGCTAATTTCAGCCACTACTTTTTGTTGTGCATTGGTTAGCTTAAAAGGTAAATTTTCAAGCATTTTAAGGGTTAAGTCTTTAGATGCTGCAATTGCAGGCGCGTTAATACTACGTCTTTTTGCATAATGTTTTCGCATAGAAAGCTGCTGTGCCAACAATTCGTCAAACGCTAATCTACGCCATTCTGGCGTGCTGTGATTTTCTAAATCAGACAAATTGGCATCAGGCGTTGGATGATGCAAGGCTTGAATACTGGCTGCAAAGCTGGGCAGATTAAATGCTTGATAAACGCTTGCTGGCAAGGTTTCGGCTAGTGCATCTTCTTTTAAAGCCAGCGTAATTGCTTTGCGGATATTGGGCTGCGTTAAGCCTGCTGTGGTGGGGTAAATCGGCGTTAGGGTTTCGGCTACCACGGTTTTTTCACCCACGGCTTTGCATTGTGGGTGCACCATTTCGTATCCGAAAAATCCGTGGCGAATTTCGCCGTATACGCGCAAAACTGTTCCCACTTTAAGCGCGGCGATTTGGCTAGGATAAAAATGCAAAAAACGTAAAGTCAATTGCCCGCTGGCATCTTCAATACGGGCAATCAAGGCTTTGCGCGACTTATAGCTCACCTCACAATGCACGATTTCGCCTTCAACTTGCGCCGTATCGCCAAGCCTTAAATCGCGCACAGCGGTAATGCGCGTTTCATCCATATACCGCAAGGGCAAATGCAACAGTAAATCTTGAACAGTGGAAATGCCAAGCTTGAATAAGTTGGCAATCAGTGGTTTTGAAAACGCCTTAATTCCGTTAAGTTTACGCATACCCAACAATGAATAGGCTTACTGAATTCTATTTTCTGAATTGCCGCCTTTAACCCGGTTAATGCGCACCACGTCGGGAATTTTACGCAAATTGCGCATTAAGTCGGCCAAGTGCACGCGGTTGCGCACTTGCATCACAAAATTCACGTTGGAATATTGGCTACCGTCAGAGTCTTCTACACTCACGTTATCAATATTGGCGCCAGCCTCAGAAATACCCGCTGCAATTTTAGCCAGCATGCCGCGCTGATTAGCGACTACTAAGCGCACGTTCACTTTGAACAGTTTTTCGTTTTCAGGATCCCACTCTACATCCAGCCATTTATCAGGGTCTAGCTTAAATTTAGCCACTGTAGCGCAATCATGAGTATGAATGATTAAGCCTTTTTCCTTGTTAATAAAACCTAAAATCGGGTCGCCAGGAATAGGTGTGCAGCACTGCGCAAATTGCACCGCCATGCCCTCAGAGCCGCGAATCGTAATCATATCCAATGGTTTAAATACTTTGGTTTTACCATTATCGTCATTGTGTGAATCTTGACCATTAGCTAACAATTGATGCGCCACCATCAAGCTCATTCGCTTACCTAAGCCAATATCCGTCAAAATATCGTTTTTATGTTTCGCACCGTAGTCACTCATGACTTTGTGCCATTGTTTGTCAGTAATCACGCTAGGTTCTATATGCAAAGCTCGCAGTGCAAGATTGAGCATGCGCTCGCCCAAATGCGCGGATTCTGATACTTGAATGGTTTTTAAATAGTGGCGAATATGTGAGCGCGCTTTACCTGTGACTACATAATTTAACCAAGCGGGGTTTGGCTTTGCCAATGCAGCTGTAATAATTTCCACATGGTCGCCGTTACGCATTTCGGCACGCAGCGGCGCTAATTCGTTATTAATTTTAACCGCCACACAACTATTGCCCACATCGGTATGCACCGCGTAGGCAAAATCCACCGCGGTAGAGCCGCGTGGCAAGGCTAAAATTTTGCCTTTTGGTGTAAAGACATACACTTCATCAGGGAATAAATCGACTTTGAAGTGCTCTAAAAATTCGTAGCTGTCTTCTGATTCGGTTTGAATTTCTAACAAACGCTGTAGCCATTGGTGCGTTTGCTGCTGCAATGCGGTTAAATTAGCGTCAGAGGTTTTATACATCCAATGTGCCGCCACACCAGCATTGGCAACACTATGCATTTGTTCGCTACGAATCTGCACCTCAATTGGCATTCCAAACGGGCCAAACAAAGTGGTATGCAAAGATTGATAGCCGTTGGCCTTGGGTATGGCGATATAGTCTTTAAACTTGCCAGGAATCGGCTTATACAATCCGTGCAAATGACCCAGCGTCAAATAGCAGCTTGCCATATCTTTTACCAACACTCTAAAGCCATAAATATCGTGAATTTGCTCTAACGCGCTGCCTTTGCTGGCCATTTTTCGGTACACGCTGTACAAATGTTTTTGACGACCTTTTACATCCGCTTCGATTTGCACTTCAGCCAAGCGTTCTTTAATCGCGTCTAAAATTTTAGCAATCACTTCTTTACGATTACCACTCGCCACTTTAATGGCTTTAGAAAGTACGCGATAACGCATAGGGTACAAATATTGAAAGCTTAAATCTTCAAGCTCTTGATAAATCAGATTAAGCCCGAGCCGATTGGCGATGGGCGCATAAATCTCTAAGGTTTCGCGCGCGATACGTTTTTGTTTTTCAGGGCGCATTGATTCCAGCGTTTGCATATTATGCAATCTATCGGCCAGCTTCACCAAAATCACACGTACGTCCTGGCTCATCGCCAACAACATTTTGCGGAAATTTTCAGCTTGGGCTTGAGTAGCGCTTTGAAATTCAATCTTATCCAACTTGGTTAAGCCATCCACCAACACACCCACTTGCTTGCCAAACAACTCGGCAATTTCTTCCACCGAAACACCGGTATCTTCCACCACGTCGTGCAATAAAGCGGCCAACAATGTGGGCAAATCCAGATGCAGCTTGGCTAAAATGCAAGCAACTGAAACAGGGTGTGTGATATACGGCTCACCCGTTTTACGGGTTTGGCCATCATGCGCCGCATAGGCGTAGCGATAGGCCGCCCACACTTGCTCAATGTCGGCTTCGCTAAAATATTCTTTTAGTAAAAGGGTAAGCGGGGAGGTTTCAGAATCTGCCGGCAATAAATTTTGCTCGGCAGGTTGAAAAGTGTCGATAGTAGATTTATTAATGCCTGATTTGGTTGCGGATTTTGGCATCACATAACATGCTTAACGCTTAAGAATGGGTGCGGTTTAAAATTTCCAAACCCACTTTTCCCGCTGCAATTTCACGCAAAGCCAATACTGTTGGCTTGTCTTTTTGACCTGTGCTGTGCACATAAGGATCTGAACCGTTAGCCAATTGGCGCGCGCGATAGGCTGCAACTAAGGTTAACTGGAAGCGGTTTGGGATTTTCTCTAAGCAATCATCTACGGTAATACGAGCCATTTGTGTTCCTTTAAATTGTGCGGTCAACTTCATATTGACCGCTAAATTGGGTTAATTGTTATTAAATTAAGGCTTAATATTCAAAACTTAACGCTAAAATCACGTTAAATTTTGAACAAGTGCAGCATAACGCTGAAGTTGTGATGTCGATTTCAGCCTATTTGCCCGAATAATCGCCATTAAGTCTTTTAAAGCCACATCAAAATTATCGTTGATTGTAACATAATCAAACTCGACCACATGGCTCATTTCCTCGCGCGCTGCCGCAACCCGCTTATTAATCACTTCGACACTATCTTGGCCGCGATTATTCAAACGTTGCTCTAGAGTTTCTACTGACGGCGGCAATATAAAAATACTGATGGCTTGCGGATAAATCGCGCGCACTTGCGCTGCGCCCTGCCAATCAATTTCTAAAATCACATCGTAACCTGCATTAAGCGCACTATCTACCGCAGCTTGCGAAGTGCCATATTTTGCGCCGTGCACATTGGCACTTTCTAAAAAACCGCCCTCGCTTAAAATGCTTAAAAATTGTGTTTCATTCACAAAGTGATAATGCACGCCGTTTTCTTCGCCTACGCGAGGGGTGCGAGTTGTATGCGAAACAGATAATCTGATTTGCGCATCGTGCATCAATATCGACTTAACCAAACTGGTTTTGCCTGCGCCTGAGGCCGCTGTAATAATAAAAAGATTACCCGCAACTTGATTTAAAACCATGCTTAATGTCATGCTTTTAACACCAATCGGGGCTTGGTAAGGCAGAAAATACTTGTTTGAGCCCTGTGCCCCAGCCTTGCCTGATAGCGGAATAGTAAGGATCGTTTTCTGTAATGCGTTGTTTACAGTCAGCATTTAAGCTGTCGATACGGTAAATCAGCAAATCAATTGGCGCCGCTACCGAAACATTGCTGCGAATGGTGGAATCAAACGAAATCAATAAACATTTAACCGCATCCATCATGTCGGTATCGTATTTCACCACGCGGTCAATAATTGGTTTGCCATATTTGGTTTCGCCAATTTGAAAATAAGGTGTTTCTTGACCAATTTCAATAAAATTGCCTGCCGCGTACACTTTAAATAATCGTGGTGTTTCACCTTTGATTTGGCCACCAATTAAAATAGTGGCGTTGAACTCAATATCATGGTCTTTCAAAAATGCCCCATCTCGCGCAAACGAAGCGCGTATCTCGTCGCCCACTAATGATGCGGCCTCAAATAGGCTATCTACGTTTTTTAGATGGCGCTTTTCTGAATCGTTTAATTTGAGTTTTAATGAATTGACAACAGACTGCGTAATGGCAAGATTTCCGGATGTCATTAACACGATTACGCGCTCATCTTTTACCTCAAAAATATGCATTTTAGGAGAAATAGCTACTTGATCAATCCCTGCATTGGTGCGCGTGTCGGATGCGAAAACCAAGCCTTGCTCTAATAATAAACCAACGCAATATGTCATGATGGTGATAAAAATACAGAAGTTTGCTAAAAACAAATCATACCATTTTG
>LNFM01009255.1_pt1 | contig 14454 bp, 9 predicted proteins | sample 596031 | NCBI WGS metagenome assembly LNFM01 (sample SAMN04254537, study PRJNA301005) | activated carbon metagenome | isolation source: dual media filters at the Ann Arbor, Michigan drinking water treatment plant | place: USA: Ann Arbor
GTGAAGAAAGTCATGACTTTGTAGTGGTTGTCTATTTCTCCTAAACAAACATAGCAACTTTCAACCACTTTCAACCACTTTCCCCCACTTTTTTACATTTTTATGCAAAAAAAGACCAAAATCGTCAACTTTGAATCGTTTGAAATTCAAAACATGCCCTAATGGGTAAGGTTTAGTTGGAAAGGATTGTTGTAATCAGACTGGTTTAGGCTGATACAGGCCGAAAGATGGTAACCCTTTAGCTTGAGGCTGAAACCATCTTGACTCTAGTATTAATTAAGACTAGTGAACCCTTAATCCACAATCTCAACAATAGGTTGCCCCGTGCACCCGCTTGGAAATTTAATTCTTAATAAGGCTGATAAGGTTGGAGCTATATCAGTAATCGTATGAAATTGAGATGAACTACCTCTCTTCACACCCGCTCCAAAAAATAAAAGGGGCACATGTGTATCGTAACTATACCCCGAACCATGTGTGGAACCTGTTACACCACCCCATGAAAGCCAACCCGGCTCCAATACAAAAGCGATATCGCCTGAGCGTTTGGGATGAAAGCCGCGCACTACTTTTCCACGAATTCCTACTTCATCTGAATTTGCCTGCCGTAATGTTGTAGCAGGAAACACCTGGGCTATGCCCTCTGTGGAAAGTAAAAATTTTGTAATAAGCTCGGTTGCAACAAATAAATCGATACCGGATGATTTAGGATCGCCTTCAAAAGCCTGCTGATTAATAAACACCTGCTCATTTGTAAATTCTTCAATGATGGTTTTTCCCGGAAAGAACTTTTGCAGATGTTCATTCAACTGAGATTTAACATAAGCGGCCCGGAAATAACCTGCTGGCACACGTTGATCCTTCATGTATTGCGGTACTTCAGCAACTGCATGATCCGCAGTAAGAAATACTGTGTAGGCCCCCTTACCCACCTCTTTGTCCAGAAATACCAAAAGTTCCTCCAACGTCTTATCCAATCTCATGTAGGTGTCTTGAATTTCCACAGAGTTTGGCCCCATGGCATGCCCGATAATATCCGTACTGGAAAATGAGATCGCTAAAAAATCAGTAACATCATCCTTACCCATACCTTCACCAAGCAAAGCAGCTTTGGCAAAATCTGCGACCATATTATTTCCCCAGGGAGTCATAGTGAGTAGACTATACATGCCCATTTTTTTTCTTAGTTCAGCAAGATTATAGGGAAATGTAGTTTTTGTTTTGCCACTCCATTTACCTTCATAAGGTGAGTCATCCGAACCTGATTCAACATATTGATTAGTGGGTAACAACGTATTCCACTCCTGATTTAAGTAGGCATCGGGTAATTTTTTTAGATTGAAGTTAACAACCCATTCAGGCAACTGTTGCTTATAGTAGGTACTTGTTATCATCGCCCCGGTTTTATTATCGTACCAATACGCGCCATCAGGCAAATGGCCTGCAGGCAAAACAGCACCCCGATCTTTTAATGCAATTCCTATCACTTTTGCATTTTTCTGTGTAGAGAATTTTAATTCATCCGTAATAGTTGTTGATAACATGCGCCATGGAGATACCAGGCCTCCTACATCCGTACCAACAGCTTTATAAAGGGTATCCTCAACACAATTTACATTCTTCTTTATTTTGCGATCGTACCATTCGTTGGCAATTACGCCATGAACAGCCGGAGTCGTTCCGGTATAGATACTAGCATGCCCGGGTCCTGTTTCCGTTGGCACATAATTATAATGTGCATTCGTTAGTATAAATCCTTCGTTCATTAATCGCTTAAATCCCTGCGGTCCAAATTTATTTTCAAAGCGATAGAGATATTCCTGACGCATTTGGTCAACCACAATGCCTACAACAAGTTTGGGCTTATTTTGTGAAGCCGATGGTATAACAATTAAACAGGCAACAACGAAGGCTAGAATATTTTTCATAGTTGAATAATGTTCAAAATAACATAGATTTTGTTATAATCAATATTAATCTTACGTGAATGGTTGAGGCCGAATCTGATCAGTTGGAATCGCAGTAAATACGTTCATATTCATTCTCTTCATACGCTTGTCTGCGCACCAGCTTTCCATCCTTATTGTAATAAAGCACTACGTAGATCTCAGCTTCTTCTACATTTTTAACAGTAAAGTAAAAAGGCGATTCTGGAGTACCCAGATTAATAATTTCGTTAAATGTGGGCGAAATAATCAAGCCCGTGCGACTGCTGATCACGCCATAATAATTCTCCTGATGAATAATTACAATACTTTCTTGTGAGGATTTACGTAGCCAGGTAAAGTCGCGTACACGATTTATAATTTCTTCTTGAGTAAGAAAATTAATTAAAATCCATTGACGATTTTTTTTCACCCAAATTTCAGAATCACTCCATGGCACAATTTCTGAAAATTCAAATTCTGTCACAGGTTTCGTGTTCCATCCAATAAGTCCATAAAAGCCATCTTTATAAGCAATGAGATAGTTCGGGTTTAGGAGCGTAACATTTCGTTCATACTCAGGCTTAATCAACTTGCTGGAAACGAGATCAAACAAACCGAATTTTCTATTCTTTAATAAAGAAAGTTGACCGGCCTGATTAAGCACAATAGCATCCATTTCAACAGGCACAATTACTTTACCTGTTCTACTCATGATTCCCCTTTTGTTTCCTTTGGAAACGATGAAATAACCGACACCCAAAGATTCGACTAATTCAAAGTCTGTTGTAAATAACTGATCGCCCGATGTCAAATTAAATACAGTCCGCTTGTTTTTGCTTTCCGTAAAAAAGAACTGAACAGAATCACGTGCGTTAACAAATTGAATTTTTGAATCCGGTGCCAATTCCAAGGAACGACTGGCTGATGCATATACCTTCAATGTGTTGTCAGACTGCACAAAGGCCAGACTCCGTTCGAACCAAATACTATCAGCCTCCGTAACGAGCATTTTTCTTGTGGAAATGTTAAATAACCGAAGGTTTCCTTCTGCACTTAATACCAACCAATCACGGTGGTAAATAACCTGGTGCCAGATACGATCTTCTAATTCAGCGGCTAGTCCCCGCACCACACTTCCAGCCGCACTCTTTTCGATCAGTCCAAAAGATGTCTTCGTGAGGGAATGCCGATTCAATGGAATCGTGAAATTCAACTTATTGTTAATTACGCCTTCCAGAGACCCATTTCGGACCAATATTAAATCCTTGTCGAGTGCAACCACATCGTCAAATACCAGTTCGTCCTTTAACTCCTTTCCATTTACGCTTTCCGACAATCGCGAAACGGTGGTTAGAATTTTTTTTCCTTTCCGTGTGATTACGATAACACCTTCTATCTCACGCACGTCATGAATGTCATCAATCTCAAGGTCGCGACCGGTAAGCGTATGGAGTTTCCAAATCTCTCCACTACGTGATGCTATAAAATTACTTCCAACAATTTTATACTCGTCATTACAAGCCGAAACAATCCTGGCTCCTGATTTATGTATGAGTTGTCTACAGCCATTTCTTTCCGCTTGAATAAATCCAAACCCAATATGGGTTACCTGTGTTCCGGAATCTGCTAATTTTCTTCCACTGCGGCTATAAATTCCAGACTTAAATGAAAGTATATCATCTTTTATCGGACCGCACTTATAATCCGCGTCAATCTCCTCAAACTGAGGCGCAAGAACTTCTTGTCCTTCCTGATCCATCAATCCAAATAAATTATTCTTAAAGAAGGGAACCCAGAATTGTGCACTTAGTTTTATAACGTTATTTATGGAATCCGATCTGATTGAAGTTGGAGGTTCTTCATCGGCCTCATCAAATAAATGAAAAAGTATGTCTCTGGTTAACTTAGTATATAGACTTTGAGGGTACTCATCCAAATATTGAAAAAATTCTTCCGGTTCTCCGGTTGCCGTCATTCGCTCGAATATCTCCTTTTGTGTTACACTCGCATAGGGGCTTGAGGGATAATTCTGAAGAAACAGCTTGTAACTATTTAATCCTTTATCGCGGGTTTTTTCTTCGAACAATAATTTATCATGCCGATCCCGGGCTTCCGCAGCGCGGTGTGATTCTGGGTACCGCATGAAATAATCATAAAAACTCTGATAGGTATTTATTTTGAGCGCTTCAAGAAAACTTACTTCATCTCTAAGTTCTATTGCATTATTGTATTGCTGGGCTGTAGAAAATTGTTCAATAAACTGGTTGTATGACTCTTCCGAGTTGATACGCTTTGCCCGTTCAAAGGCTGAGCTGTCTATCCTCTCATGCAGCACTTGCAAAATTACGCTGTCTATTGGAAACTTTCCGACACGTTCTTTATCACGCATGGAAAGTTGTTGGTATCGTGCGTTAGCCTTCTTTGCATAAGCAAACGAAGAGTCAACTTGAAACTCCGGGTTGCCAGAAGACAGAAACCATTGCGCCAAGACATAGTTGGCTTCAAGGTTACTGGTGTCCTTCCGTAGGGATTTCCGTAGCATCCTTAACGAGCTTTCCCACTTACCGGACTGAAGTCTATTAAACGCAGTTCTTTCTGTATTTATCTGAGCACTTACCGTATTCGCTGCAAATACTGTAAGGCACACGGCTATCAGTCGTGTTATGTAATTTACCCAAACTGCACCCATCATCATGACTACAAAAATACCAGTTAAAAGTACAATGCCATACGTACTTTTGCTGGTTACTTACATGAATGTCAATAGTATTCGATTATGATTTTCTTAGTTTTGATGAAATGACTCTGAAACAAAACTTAACACGGTAGGAAGTGCCGTGCGCCAATACGTCCAGGTATGCGCTCCATCACGTATTCTAAACTCATGTGGAATTTCTTTTTTCTTCATAGCAATATGAACGAGCGAATTACCTTCATACAAAAAATCATCATCACCACAATCGATATACCACCGAACTGATTTCTTTTGATCATCTTTCACTTCATTAATCAATGAAATGGCGTTATGCCTTTTAAAGTAAGTTTCAATTTCAGCATCTGTTCCCTTCTGATTCATCCGTTCCATTCCGGCTTTGGCATCGGCCAACGTTAAGGGGCCAATATAAGCACTTAGCGGACATGCTGATGAAAATAACTCGGGATGATGCAAAGCATACATAAATGAGCCACCGCCTCCCATTGAAAGACCTGCTACCGCCCGAAATCGCTTTTCACTTTTAATACGATACGTCTTCTCGATAAACGGAATAAACTCTTCGAAAAAAAAGTCTTCGTAGCGCCAATCATTTTTCAAATTATTGAAGTACCCCATTTGTCCGGATTTAGCATCCGGCATTACAATTATCATGGGTGTAGCGGTTCCATCGGCAATTGCTTTATTGGCAATATGTAGCACCTCCCCAAACTGCACCCAACCTGTCTGGTCATCACCAGCTCCATGCAATAAATAAAGAACGGGATAGCTGCGTTGTGAGCTCTCATAGTCAGGCGGCAAATAGACTGCATATTTGCGGTCGCTTTTGAGAATTTTACTGGACAATGATTGATTATCGTATACTTTGCCTGTTTGGGCGGTCAGTGAAGCCGACAGCATGCCAGCAGTGAGAAATAACACCAGATTTTTCATAAGGACGGTTTTATATGAAACGAAAATCACAAATATTAACCTAGGGCGCAAATAGTATTATTTTTACGGTATCAAGTAGCGTATACATATTGACTAAACCACCCTATAGTTGAGATATTTCTTCCATACAGGCTTTAATGGCCATAGCTATCGGGGCTGGCAGCGCCAGGCAAAAGCAATAAGTGTGCAACAAGTCATTGAAACCACTTTGAGTGAGATGCTGAAAGAGCCTGTTTCAATTATGGGATGCGGGCGAACCGATGCGCAAGTCCATGCAAGTCAGTTCTTTTTTCATTTGGATATAAAAGATCCGTGGGATTACGACTTGCTTTTCCGCATCAATAAAATGCTGCCTGATGACATCGCGATCTTTGAGATAATCCCGATGGAGGAAAATCAACATGCGCGCTTTGATGCTACTCAACGCAAGTATGATTACTTTATTCACACCTATAAAGATCCACACCTCCATCATAGTAGCGCCTGGTATCCTGAAAATAATCTGGATATTGATACCATGAAAAAAGCGGCATCTCTACTTACCCAATACAAAGACTATAGGTCCTATTGTAAATCTCCCGACACGTATCTTCATACGATCTGCAACGTTTCTGCCTCTACGTTGTCTTGTAACAAGAATGGTGACCGGCTTCGATTTGAGATTTCAGCTGATCGTTTCCTCGGGCGTATGGTTAGATTAATTGTAGGTAAGCTGCTTAAGATTGGGGTCGGAGAACTCAGTCTCGATGAATTTGAAAGCTACCTGGTTGAGAAAATTACACCTGCTACATTTGATGTTGCTCATCCACAAGGACTCTTTCTTTCGAAAGTAACGTATCCGTATCTGGATATTCCGCCTCGTACTAAGTTTTCAGCGATGGCTCATGCCGAAGACCAATGGATTAATTAATGGGTATATAATCTTTTGCACGCCTTCTTAGAATTCCGATTTCATGAAAACGATATCCAACTAAAAACTTAAGCGTTGAACTGGCGTTGGTAAATTTTATATCCTCAAACCGAATGTCATTTGTTTGGGCCCGGTAACTGAGGCCTCCAAAAACACGATCGCCATTGTAACCAATTGCAACACGGATATCAGCTACTGTATTAATTGAAATATCATGGCGGGTAGATTGATCTTTACCCGTGTATTTAATCCAGTAATGAGCGGGGCCATAGGAAAAAATACCGTTTAGAAAAAAAGATTTATAAACCAGGCTATACGTATACCCAGGAGCTATACTGAAGCCTGTATAGTTAAAGCTACGAAATGTAGAAACGCTAGATAATAGCGGGGAGTATATCTGACTCAACACAGAAGAATCAGCCTGTAAGCTCAACGCGTTGAGACTGCCTGAAACAATAAACGATCCGGCACTCTTAAGTTGCCGTTCTGCATAGTTATAGGAAGACTTAAGAGAATATTTACTCTTATTGAAAGCGTATACACCGTTTATACCGGTGTTGATTAGTTCAATATCCGAGCGTTTTATGAATTCATCTGGCAAGGCGGGAGTTTGGTTAGGATTTGGCACGTAAAAGCCCGAATAATTCTGACGGTAAAGATCGGCTCCCCAATATTTACCCAGGAAATTTGCCTGAAGATCTCGCACCTCAGAGGCTCCATACGTGTTGCGGCTTCGTTCGCCAAGAGGAACAGCAAAGGTTAACTCAGCTGCCACTTCAAATATGTAGACTCCAAAACCTACAGCAAATGCATTATTGGGTTTGTAATTTTGTTTAAGACTTTCGTCAAAACGATTGCTGATTGTAAAGGTTAACTCCCTCTTTTTGACTACTGGCCAGATAAAAAATTTATCGGGGAAAGGTTGAACATACACTTTTCTGATTGAATCGTTCTGAGCAGTAATGGTTGATAATGAGCCGCAGAGGTAAACAATCAAAAATGACGTTACGCGGACCATGGGCACTAAAGAATATATTCACTCAAGTCTTTGTTCTTGATCAAACCACTCAGTTTTTCTTTCACCAATTGTTGATCAATTAAAATCCTGGATTCCGCATTGATTTTATCTGGTACGTCATACAAAAATTCATTCAGAATCTTGCTTAATACTGTTTGTAACCTGCGGGCACCAATATTTTCCATTTCAGCATTGACCTCGAAGGCAGTAGTTGCAATTTCATCAATGGCTCCGTCATCAAACTGCAAGGTCACTCCTTCTGCTTCAAAAAGTGCTTGATATTGTTTGGTCAAAGCATTTTTAGGTTCGGTCAGGATTCTTACAAAATCATCTTTCGTAAGATTGGTTAATTCAACCCGAATCGGAAACCTTCCCTGAAGTTCCGGAATAAGGTCGGATGGTTTTGAAATATGAAAGGCACCAGCTGCAATAAATAACACATGATCCGTTTTTATTACACCATACTTTGTATTCACGGTACTTCCTTCTACAATGGGCAGCAGATCGCGCTGCACGCCTTCGCGGCTTACATCCGGTCCACCACCACCTTTTTTTCCAGACCCAGATGCAATCTTATCTATCTCATCAATAAATATTATTCCGGCATCTTCTGCTCTACGAATAGCTTCCTCTTTTACTTCATCCATATCAATTAATTTGGATGATTCTTCTTCCAGCAAAAACTTGCGTGCCTCGCCTACTGTTACTTTCCGTTTCTTAGGTTTCTTCGGCATCATTCCGCTCAGCATTTCCTGCAGATTCATCATGGAAACTTCATCCATCATGCCAGCACCAATCATGCCAACGCCTGGGTTACCCCCCTGCTTGATGTTGATCTCTATTTTTCGATCTTCCAGTTCCCCATTCTTTATTTTCTCGCGAAAAAGATTTCGAGTGCGCTCATTCAACTCTACATCGCTGGTGGGTGTGCCATTGGCCTCCTCGGTAGCTACCGGAAAGCCAGCCGTTTTTGAACGCATAGGCGGAATCAAAGCATCAAGAATGATTTCCTCAACAGCCAGTGCTGCCTTTTCCTTCACTTCCTCCTTCTTCTTTGCTTTCACCATATTAACGGATTGCTCAACAAGATCGCGCACCATGCTTTCCACATCCCGGCCCACATATCCAACCTCCGTAAATTTAGAAGCCTCCACTTTTACAAACGGAGCATCTGCAATTTTTGCGAGCCTTCGGGCAATTTCAGTTTTTCCCACGCCCGTGGCTCCTATCATTAAAATGTTGTTAGGAATAATTTCTCCCTGAATCTCTGAATCTACATTCATTCTTCGCCAGCGATTTCGCAACGCAATGGCTACATTTCGTTTGGCTTCATATTGGCCAATGATATATTTGTCCAGCTCTTTTACGATCTGTTGTGGTGTGAGGTATGTAGAAGATAACATGATTTCTTTTTAATGATTTAAACTTTCCCGGCATTTGCTTCCGTCAATATAAACTGCACTGGTTTTGCCACCTTCTCCTTAAGCAAAGCGATCTTTAATACTTCATCCACGGTGTCTACGTAATGAAATGTAAGTCCCTTTATGTAGGTCTTTTCTATTTCCAGGATGTCGCGTTTATTCTTTTGGCTTAAAATGATTTCTTTTATACCGCTACGTTTGGCCGCTAAAATCTTTTCCTTAATACCTCCTACGGGCAACACTTTCCCGCGCAAGGTGATCTCACCCGTCATGGCAAGTTTGTTTTTTATTTTTCGCTGCGTAAAGATAGAAGCCAGAGATGTGAGCATGGTAATACCTGCAGAGGGTCCATCTTTCGGAACCGCACCTGCTGGCACGTGTATATGCAAATCATATTGCTGAAATATGCGATGATCAATGTCTAACGATGTCGCGTTTGATTTCAAATAGGACAAGGCAGCCATGGCAGATTCTTTCATCACATCACCTAGCTGGCCTGAAATAGTAATAGCTCCCTTGCCTCGGTTTAAACTCGACTCAACAAACAGAATATCACCCCCCACTTGCGTCCATGCCAGGCCTGTTACCACCCCAGCTATCTCATTCCCTTGATAAAGTTCGTCATCAAAAATTTCTGCACCCAATGTTTTGATAACAAACTCAGGCGTGATTTCTTTCTCGTAAGTCTCATCCATCGCTACTGACTTAGCAATGCTGCGCACTACCGAGCCAATTTTTCGCTCCAGATTGCGAACCCCCGATTCACGGGTATAGCTCTCAATTATTTTAATCAACGAGTCTTTCGACAACTTAACCTGACTTGATTTCAATCCATGCTCTGCAAGTTGCTTGGGCACCAGGTGGCGAATGGCAATCTGAAGTTTTTCCTCAACCGTGTACCCGGTTAATTCAATGATCTCCATGCGATCGCGTAAAGCCGGATGGATGGTATCTAATGAGTTGGCGGTAGCTATGAATAAGATCTTCGAAAGATCATATTCTACTTCCAGGTAATTATCACCAAAGGAATTGTTTTGCTCAGGATCTAAAACTTCCAACAAAGCAGAAGAAGGATCGCCTCTAAAATCCGAGCGTACTTTGTCAATCTCATCCAAAATAAAAACCGGATTGGATGATTTTGCCTTCTTAATATTTTGAATAATTTTTCCGGGCATAGCCCCTACATACGTCTTGCGATGACCACGGATCTCGGCTTCATCGTGCACGCCACCTAAGGACATGCGGATATAATTTCGTTGCAGTGATTTTGCAATGGATTTCCCTAACGAAGTCTTACCAACACCCGGAGGTCCATACAAACAAAGAATAGGGCCTTTCATGTCCTGCTTCAATTTTAGCACGGCCAGGTATTCGATGATACGGGTCTTTACTTTTTCAAGACCAAAATGATCTTTATCCAAAATTTTCCTTGCGCGCTTCAAATCAAAGTCATCCACTGTGTATTCATGCCACGGTAGGTCGAGCATAAACTCCACATAGTTCATCGCAACCGGAAACTCAGCGGCCTGGGGATTAATGCGAAGCAATTTATCAAGCTCTTTATTGAAATGATCGGCAGCAGCTTTGGGCCATTTCTTCTCGGCCCCCCGCTTGCGAAGTTTTTCTATTTCTTTATCGGGACCGTCATATCCCAATTCATCTTGCAACACCTTTATTTGCTGGCGCAAGAAATAATCACGTTGCTGCTGATCAATATCTGTGTGTACTTTCTTTTGAATTTCATGCTTTATCTCCAACATCTGAATTTCTTTCAGCATGTATTGAAGCAGCAATGTACCCCGATCTATAATATTGGTGGTCTCCAGAATTTTTTGCTTATCGGCAACATCCACATTCAAATTGGATGACAGAAAATGAATGAGAAAACCGGTGCTTTGAATATTCTCAAGAGCAACTTGTGCTTCCTGCGGAATTTCAGGATTTAATTTTAAGATCTTAAGCGCAGCTTCACGTAATGACTGCACTAGTGCCTTCACTTCTTTACTTTCAAGATCAAGAATTGGCTCGATCAGCAAATCAATATGGGCGGTCATAAACGGCTCATCTTGCAAAAATTCCTTGATTTGAAATCGGTTCTTTCCCTGAATAATAATAGTTGTATTTCCATCGGGCAATACAAGCATCTTGATAATACGCGCCACGGTGCCAAACCGGTAAAGATCATCCATACCCGGCTCTTCCGCCTGTTTGTTCTTTTGCGCTATTACGCCAATAATCCGATTTCCTTGATAGGCCTTTTTTATCAGTCGAATCGACTTCTGACGGGTAACGGTAATCGGAATAACAACGCCCGGAAATAAAACTGTATTTTTTATTGGAAGGATAGAAAGTTCTTCCGGAAGATCTTCAGGCTTAAGATCAGATTCCTGCTCAGGATTAATTAATTGAATTAATTCTTCCGAATCTTCCTGAACCATGGGTGTAATAGCGAGTGATTTAAACATACATAAGAAGTGCCAATTTGACACAAAAAAAGGGTGTGTGCAATTAATATTTGATCAACTCGTATTGGGTCAATCTATATGCCAGTGTTTTGGTTATCAGTCAAATTTGTTTCAATTTTCGATTGTATTCACCTATGGCAGTGTCGATTATAAAAGCCTCAAAACTCTGTTTATTAGTGCTTTTGATAGTACTTATCTGTTGTTCTGCATCGGTTTACGCGCAAAAAGGGAAAAAGGGTTTTAAAAAAGGTGGAGTTATACAATTAAACGACTCACTCACCAACTACAGCCAGTCTGACATATTTGATTTTCCCAACATTAACAAGATTCCATTTTATCAAAATGACTCAAAGCTTCAAAAAATACGAAGCCTCGATAAGCCCGGTCTGGAGAATCAGATGTATCGCGAGTTGAAAGATTATGTAAAAAATTTTGGTATTGAGAACTTCAGCAAAAATGTAGCGATGATCTGGCGGCTCGCCAAACTTTCCGAAAGCCAGGGCCCACCCGGAGAATCATTATTGATGTACAAACTTGTTCTCAAGCATCATCAGCAAGGGTTAGATATCAATGATATCTACAAGCGATATCAAATGCTTGATCCCGAGAAGAAAGAAAATTATGTGCCGTTGGATTTCTATTACAAACTAGTAGACTACCGAAAAGATATTGATACGCTTAGACCACCCCATGCAGTATTGGTAAATATGGGTGATGACATCAATTCATCCAAGGAAGATTATGGGCCAACTGTTGGCCACGTGGATGATCTGATGCTTTTTACTTCCAAACGAAATGAACATCGCGACCGCGCCTATAATGAAGATCTCTTCTACAGCTTAAAAGCAGAAGATCGTTGGACACTGGCTGAACCTTTTGAAAATATCAATACCGAATACAATGAAGGCTCGGCATGTATGAGTTTGGATGGTAAGTCACTTTTCTTCTCACGATGCAATGCGCCAGATGGGTTGGGCAATTGTGATTTGTATGTTGCTTCACTTAAGGCAGACAGCACCTGGGGTGACGTGAAAAATCTCGGACCCAACATCAACAGCACCGGTTGGGATTCGCATCCTTCGCTGACGCATGGTGGCGATACCTTGTTCTTCGCCTCCAACCGTGCCGGTAGTTTTGGATTGTCAGATATCTATTTTTCGATTAAAGACAAAAAGGGTAACTGGCAAAAAGCTTTGAATGCCGGACCTATCATTAACACAGCTCAAAGTGAAGTAAGCCCCTTCTTTCACCGTAAATTTAATGTCTTGTATTTTAGTTCGAATGGACACCCTTTGAACTTTGGTGAGTTTGATATCTATAAATCCTATCGCTTGACAAGAAGCTGGGGTGAACCTAAAAACACCGGACCACTTGTAAATGGTGGTGGAAGTGAATATTACTTTACGATAGACTCGCAGTCAAAGGATCTATATTATGCACGCTCGGTTGAAGAAGATTTAAAAAACCTCGATTTACATTCCTTCCCTGTACCGATGGAAGCACAACCCGAAGCTGTTACTCAACTTAAAGGCACCTTAAAAGACCCGGATGGAAAAGTTGTTAAAGGAATTGTATCAGTTATCGATCTTGATCAAGGTGTGGAAGTGGCACCTAAATTTATCCGTGAAGATGGTTCCTTTGATTTCAGTCTTATTAACAAAAGAAATTACCTGTTGATAATACAAGGCGATGAGTTTTTCCGAATTGAAGAAATATTTTTCCTGGATGGGGATCGGGAAATCAATAAGATTGCGGAACCCATCGAAAGTAAAATTGCTTTTCAATCTCTTGAATTTGAAAACGGAAAGGCTGACATTCTAACTGAAATGCATAGTGATCTTGATAAGATTGCCAACTTTCTGATTGATCATCCTGATTTTAAATTGCAGATCTCCGGTCATACCGATTCAGCCGGGAAAGAGGAATCCAATTTGAAATTATCTCAGGCGAGAGCAGATGCCATTAAAAAATACCTTACCACGCAATTCCCAATAGATACAGCACGCATTACAGCAATTGGTTATGGTAGTTCAAAACCTATCGTGCAAGAGGTTACGGATGAGCATAAGCAGCTTAATCGGAGGGTGGAGTTTGAAATTATAAAATAGAAGCCTCTTAGCTTGTTGGATTAGCTGTAAGAATTTCATTAATTTTAATCAATGGAAGTACGGGATCCTGAGTTGCGGTATACGAAATCAAGATTTACTATTGAGGAATATCTTGAGTTTGAAAAAAAATCAATTGAAAAGCACGAGTATTTTCAAGGTGAGATTTTTGCTATGGCAGGTGCCGATGCCCGACACAATGTGATATTCTCAAACTTATTTGGGGAAATAGCCTATAAACTGAAAGGTAAACCTTGCAAACCCTTTGGCAGCGACTTGCGCATTTATGTTGAACAAAATACGCTTTTCACCTATCCGGATATTTCAATTATATGCGGGGAGATCGTACCCTCTAAAGTGGATAAAGACACGGCAATCCTGCCAACCATTCTAATTGAAATTCTATCGCGTTCCACGCGCAAATATGATCAGGATGGAAAATTTAAGTTGTATCGCGAAATACCTTCGTTGAAAGAATTTATTCTGGTTGATTCAGAAGCTATCGGCATTGAAGCCTACCGAGTTAATCAGCGCGGGCATTGGGAACTAGAAGAATACAAATCGCTGGAAGATATTTTTACAATTCCTTCCATGTCTATTGCTATCCCTGTGCGCGAAATCTACGATGGTACCAAACTCTGATTCGTTGATCCGGTCTTCGCATTTGTCTCATAAAAAATTTCTAAAAGCAAAATCTTTTGAGTTACCCTCTTACTAAAAATACGTGCCATGAAAAAAATCCTTGTTGTTGCCTTGCTCTTTGTCGTGTTTGCCACACTTGCTCAAACCGAAATCAATCCCAAAGTAAAACCTGATCGCGATAAGGAATTTGTCGCGGCTGATCTAACAAAAAAATTTCCCATCTATAAAAAAGTGGCCAGCGATATCTGGTCGTATGCCGAATTAGGTTTTCTGGAAACACAAAGTACCGAACGTCTGCAGGGAGTATTACGCAGCGAAG
>LNFM01009256.1_pt1 | contig 14453 bp, 13 predicted proteins | sample 596031 | NCBI WGS metagenome assembly LNFM01 (sample SAMN04254537, study PRJNA301005) | activated carbon metagenome | isolation source: dual media filters at the Ann Arbor, Michigan drinking water treatment plant | place: USA: Ann Arbor
GGTTCGAGAATCGGGACCAGAAACGCAACGACCCGGCGCACACTAGCGCCGGGTCGAACAGTCACAGAACGATCCGGTACGGTCAGAGCGCCAGCACGCGACCGACGGCCTCGGCCGCGGGATCGAGCGCGGGCACCCGGTGCACCTCCTCGCACAGCTCCGCGAGCGCGCCGGGATCGCTGCCGATCACGAGCGCCGTCGCCCGCACCCGCGTCTGGTGCTTCCACGCCTTGAACTGCTCCGCCGAACGGGCCGGCACGACGCACTGGGCGTCGGTCACGATCACGAGGTCCGTGACCCCGACCGGCGCGCCGATCTCGCGGTACATGCGGGGCAACTCGTCGATCGGCACGTCGAGGTGCGAACCGCCCCCGATGAACGCGCCCAGCCAGCCGCACAGCGCGCGCTCGTCCCACCGCGCCGGCGGCAGCGCCAGCAGCCGCTCGCCGGTGTTGCCGGAGTAGGCGATCAGCCCGCACCAGCGGCGCTGGTGCCGGGCCACCCACGCCAGTGCGAGGGCCAGCGCCTTGGCCGTGTGCACCTTTGCGCCGTCCATCGAACCCGACTCGTCCACGACCACCAAGACCGGACCCTTGCCCACCGGCTCGACCGCGCTGTGCGCGCGGCACAGCGCGTGGCGTTCGGCGATGCGGCGCAGGGCGTCCAGTTCCAGTTCGGGCACCACGAGTCGGGCCAACTCGAACGGCAACAGCCGCGCGACCTCGCCGCCGGGTTCCACGCCGACGACATCGTCGAGGCCGTGCGCCACCTTGAGCCGCTGCTTCGAGCGCGCGACCCGCCGGAACCGGCCGGCCAGTTCGCACACGCGCCGCAGCGCCGGGTCGGTCCGCACCCGCTTGAACAACTCGGCGACGGCACGCGGGTCGGTCGCACCCGAACCGCCCGGCCCCATACCCAGTGCGAGCGCGGCGTCGCGCAGTTCGTCGACCTCGGCCCGCGCCGCCGCGACCGCCGCACCCGCGGCCCGCAGCGCCGCGACTTCCGCCGCGAACTCCGCCCCCCCGCCGACCACGTGCTCGCGCACGTCGGGTTCGGTGGGATTCTCTTTGAGGCGCGCGAACTGTTCGGCGAAGTGGACGGCGGCGATGGCCGCGGCGGTGTCGTCGAGCCGGGTGTCGGCGTGCAGCGCCCGGTACTCCGGCGCGTCGAGCAGCCGCGCGACGAACGAGTGCCGCACGGGATCGGCGCACGCCGCGTTCAGCACCGGGTCCGGATCGAACGCGGCGCAGAAGAAGTCCGCGGCGGCGTGGTCGTCGGTGCCGCACGCGCGCAACCGGTCGCTCTCGGCGACCAAGTCGCGCCCGCGCCGCAGCCCCCATGCGTCCACCGCCAGAGCGGTGGGGCTGGCTTCGGGCGCTGGCGCGCCGCTCCCGTCACCCGTGACGGGTGGCGCGCCGGCACCGGTGAGCGCGACCGGGGGCGGTTGGGCCTTCAGGTCGAGCAACTTCAGCAACTCCTCGGAACCCACGGGCACCTCCTTCGGGAACGGGTTCGGACCTCACCACTCGACGGCGACGACGAGCGGGGCCAGTTCCGGGCTCGCGCCCAGCGCCGCCCGCACCGCGCGCTCGACCGCCCCCGCGAACTCCGGCGCGTCCAGCGCCGCCCGGAGCGCGGCCTCCGCCGCCGGGTCCGCGCCCTCGGGCAGGTACAGCGCCACCACGAACCGGTCGAACAGCAGCACCACGCGCACCACCTCCGGGAACGAGAACGGCCCGCCACGTGGCGGGCCGGGGATAGCGAGACTCACGAACCGGGCGGGTCGGCTCACACGGCCTCGATGCTGGCGAGTTTGAGCCGCTTGAGTTGGTCGCGCAGGCGGGCGCGGGCGGCCTCGGCCCGGGGCACCGCACCCAGCGCCGCCAGTCGCTTGTCGATCTCGGCCAGTTTCGCCGCGGCCCGCGCGGCGTCCGCGAGGTTGTGCGCGTCGGTGCCCGCGAGCACCTCTTCCGCTTCGAGCACCAACTGCGCCACCCGCATGCCCGGCGGGTTGGCGACCTTCGCGATCACCTGCGCCACCTTCGCCGGCTGCTCGTGCGGGTCGTCCCACAGGCAGAACCGCGCGACCTCCAAGTGCTCGGGCCGGACTTCGTCCGCACCGCACAGGTACGCGAACGCCCGCACCGCGCCCACGGTCTTGAACTGCCGCCGGTCGCCGGGCCGCACGCCCTCTTTCGCCAACTCCGCCAGCACCGACCCCAGCGCCTCTTTCGCATCCGCGGTCCACGGCAGCGCGCGGGCGCCTGCCCGCGCTGCGTCCAGTTCGGCCGGGTTGATCGTCGCGGACACCGGGGGCGTGTGGTCGTTCGCCCACAGCAGCCGCTCGCGGCCGGCGCGGGAGCGGATCGGGCTGACCTCGGCGCGCAGCAAGAAGCGGTCGCTGAGCGCCGCCAGTTCCTTGCCCGTATCGGGGCTCGCCCACTCGTTCGAGGCCGCGAGGCACAGCTTCAGGGGCACCGGCTTCACGACCCCGTCGCCCGCGTCGTAGGTGCGCTCGTTGAGCAACTTCAGGAGACAGTTCAGGATCGCCGACGACCCCTTATAGACTTCGTCGAGGAACACGAAGTCGGCCTCGGGCAGTTTGCCCGCGGTGACCCGCACGTAGCGGTCCTCCTTGAGCGCCCGCAGGCTGACCGGCCCGGTCACCTCTTCGAGCGTGGTGAACTTCGTGAGTAGCAGCGCGAACTTGGAACCGCCGGTGCGCGCCAGCACCGAATCCAGCAATAGCGACTTGCCGCACCCCGGCGGCCCGACGAGCAGCGCGTGCTCGCCGGCCACCAGCGCGGTCAGCACGAGGTCGATCTCCTCGTCGCGCTCGATCAGCGCCGCGGACAGTTCGGCGCGGGCGGTCGCGAACTTGGCCCGCACCGCGTCGGGCGCGGACACGGGAACGGGAACGGAACCGAAACGGGACGACACCATCGCAACACCTCCGAGGGCGAATGGGGCACCGCACGACCCAACCCGTCTAACACCTGCCGCGCAATGGTGCGCGGCAGGGCCGACGGAGCAGTGCGGCGGAACCGCTGCTCAAGCAGCTAACGGGCGGTTCACCGTAGAGTGACGGGTTTTCGACCGAAATGAAGGACTCAAGACACGGCGCAAAGGCCGATCGCGCGATCACGACCGTGTTCGGGGCCTAAAAAGTGGAGGCGCCTTTACAATGTTGCGTTTGAGCACGCGCGTACCAGAGCATTCGTATCGAGTTGGCTCCGAGGGCTCGTACCCGGGGACTCGAACGAACCGCAAGCGCTCGTCCGCAACGGACCTCTCGACGGTTGGCCGTATTCGCGTCGCGCTATACTTCCAGCGCGACTCGGTGCCCGGAGTCGTGGACCGGCAGTTGCACTCACCGGCAGCAAGCGAGGTGGGTATCGACCCGTGGGGCTTCCGACTCGTGGTTGCCGTGAGTGAGGGTGCCCTCGACCTGTCGGGTTGGTCACCCTTCGACGATTCGCAGTTTCACTCCTGCGCGTCGCACAGCACGCGGTTGCCGGTTATACTTCACGCGGCCAGGAGTGAGACTTCGTCGAACTTCTGGAAGTTGAGCGTCATCAGCGAAGCCAAGGCGTCGGCGTGAGTGGTGCCGAGTTGGCTCAGGGTGTCCTCGATGGCGGTCTTGAAGGCGGCGAAGTTGGGGTGGTACTTCCCGTACACGCTCTTGCGCTTGAGGAACCGCCACAGGCGCTCAATGAGGTTGAGGTTGGGCGAGTAACTCGGCAGGTACAACCGGGTGATCGACAACTCCGCCAGCGCCTGCACCACCTTGTTCCGCTGATACCGCGCGTTGTCCAGCACCACCGTCACCGGACCCACCAACCCAACCGCCGCGACGTTCCTCAGCAACTCGCACATGGTGTCGGTGTTCACCACCGTTGTGTTCGTCACCGACACGAGCGTGCGGGTGACGGCGTTCCACGCGCCCAACACGTTGAACCGCTGACGCCCACTCGCGGCCCGAACGAACACACGCAGGATCGACCACAGGCAACACAGGTACGTGCCGTACACGCAGTGGGCCGCATCCACGAACAGCACGTGCCCGCGCCCGGCAACAGCCGCATCCAGACGCGGTTTCAACTCGGTGTCGAGGAACTCGCGCTGTGTCGCGACGTGCTCGGCCAGAGTTTTTTGGGAGGGATCGGGATCGCCCGGACCCGCTTGTAGGTGAACCCGAGTCCGGCCAGGAACACGCGCGTCTGGCAGGCCGTTGAAAAAGGCGCAACTATTTGGTGTTGGTGCGCGTCGGAGGAGTATCCCGGGTTGAGGTCGTCGCCATGGCTCTGGGTCGCCGTCGGTCGTCTCACCAGGGCGAACTGTTCGTCACGTCCGCCGACCTGCCGCAGTCGCCCGGCCACGCGTTCTACGACCGCCTCAACGCCCTCCTGGCCGAGGCCGAGTTCGACCGGTTCGTCGAGGGCCTGTGCCGGCCCCACTACGCCGACGAGGTGGGTCGCCCGTCGGTGCCGCCGGGCACGTACTTCCGCATGCTGTTCGTCGGGTACTTCGAGGGGATCGACTCCCAACGCGGCATTGCCTGGCGCTGTGCCGACAGCCTCTCGCTGCGGGCGTTCCTCGCGATCCCGGCCACCGAGGCGTCCCCGGACCACTCCAGCCTGACCAAGATCCGCAAGCGCCTGCCGGAGGTAATCCACGAGCAGGTGTTCGCCCGCGTCCTGGCGATCGCCCACGAGAAGAAGTTGCTACGGGGCCAGACCGTGGGCGTGGACTCGACGACGTTGGAGGCCAACGCGGCCATGCGTGCGATCGTCCGCACGGACACGGGCGAGGATTACAGGACGTACCTGAAGCGGTTGGCGACGGAAGCCGGGATCGAGAATCCGACCGACGAGGAGTTGCGGCGGTTCGACCGGAAGCGGAAGAAGAAGGCGTCCAACGAGGACTGGGAATCGGCGACCGACGCCGACAGCCGGATCGCGAAGATGAAGGACGGGCGCACGCACCTGGCGTACAAGGCCGAACACGCGGTCGATCTGGACTCCGGGTTGGTGCTGGCGGCGGCGGTTCACCCGGCGGACCAGAGCGACCCGGCCACCCTGGTGGACAGCCTGCTCCGGACCCAAGTGAATCTGGTGCGTGCGGGGTTGGAGATCGACATCGAGGAGGCGGTGGCGGACAAGGGGTATCACAAGTCCGAAACGCTGGCCGAGTGTGCCGAGTGGGGCGTGCGAACGTACATCCCGGAGCCGAAGCGGAAGAAGCGGACGTGGGCGGACAAGCCCGAGTCGTGGCGCGTGGCGACGGGGGCGAACCGTCGGCGGGTGAAGGGCGCGAGGAGCAAGCGGCTGCAGAAGAAGCGGAGCGAGGTGGTGGAGCGCAGCTTCGCGCACGTGTGCGAGACGGGCGGCGGTCGGCGGACATGGCTGCGGGGTCGGACGAACGTGTCGAAGCGTTACCTGATGCAGGTGGCGGCGCACAACCTGGGCGCGGTGATGCGGGCGCTGTTCGGTGTGGGCAAGCCTCGCGTGCTACAAGGGCGCGGTGAGGCGGCTCTCGCCGCGCTGGTGTTGCTGATGGTCGTTCTGACCGGCTGGGCGCGCCGCTGGTATGGCAGATCGACGAGGTGAACGATCGACCGCTTCAACAGAAGACTCCGATCCCAGAACTCGCCGAACCATGGCTTCTTCAACGGACAGCTGGGTCGGCTGGCGGCGGATGCCAGTCAACTGCTCGATCCGGTCGGCGGCCTCGGCAATGGTCCGGACCGGGTTGGTCGTGAGGGACGCCCGGACGGCATCGGCGTGGGCGGCTAGGTCGCTGACGGGTCCGGTGACGCCCCACCGCCGAAGCTCGTCGAGACCGCCGGCCTTGTACGCCTTGACGTACCGCTGGACGGTCGCCCGCCCGAGGCCGGTGACGGTCGCCGCCCGCTCGCGGGTGTCGCCGTGGTGGAGCAGCCACAGGACCAGCATCTTGCGCCGGACGTGCGCGTCGGGGTGGGCGTCACGCTCGGCGTTCACGACCCGTTGCTCGTCCTCGGTCAGGGCGATCGGGAACCAGGCCATCGGGGTGACTCCTGCGGGCGGGTTCACCTGATCTACCGAACCGATTCCCAAATGGATCATTCACGGCCGGGCGGAGTATAACGTCGAAAAGACCTCTTGGTGAATCTCCCAACCATCCAACACCGGGTCGGGCGCGTAGCCGAGGTACGCAGCAGTGGGGGGCGGCGGGCGGTCGTCTAGGAGGTCCCGGTCGCTGGCTCGGCCGACGACGACGCACGCATGTCTGTGGCGCGTCAGAAGCACGCACAAGCGCCCCGGGTCCAAGTGAAACTCGTTCGCCTCGGGCAGCCCCGACAGCGGATGCCACACGAACGTCACCTCGAACTCCAAACCCTGTAACTTGTTCGCGGTCTCCACGACCACGCCGTCCAACCCGTGCGCGTCCAGCGCGGCGCGCAAATAGTCCTTCTGGTCGTTGTGACTCACGCCGACCGCGACCTGTGATTGCACGAGCGCCGTCCGCGCGGGTGTTCGCTCGCATCGCACCCGCGGCTCGCGCGCGAACAGGCGCGCGACGAGGTCGGCGAGGAGGGTCACGGCGTCTGGGTCCGCTTGAAGCACCGCGGCCCGAGGCAGTTCGACGTGCGCCCAACCGGACTTGGCGGCGCGGTCGAGTACCGGATCGAGCCGCGGGTGATACCGAATCCGGCTAATGCGTAACCCTCTCCAATGATGGGAGGGTTTACCATGAACCGACTACCGGTTGTCGAGCACTTGAGTCACGACGAGATCGACCGCCGCTACCGGGGGTGCGCCGACGCGGCCGAGAAGACGCGCTGGCACGTGCTGTGGCTGGTGACGCGCCCCGACCAGCCGCTCTCGGCCACCGCCGCGGCGAAGCTGGTCGGGTTCACCCCCGCGTGGGGCCGCGCCATCCTCAAGCGGTACAACGCGCACGGTCCCGACGCCATCGCCGACGGCCGCCGGGACAACGGGTCCGCCCCGAAGTTGACGGCCGAACAGCAGGCGCAACTGTTCGCCGCTCTTCAGGCCGAACCGCCCGACGGCGGGCTGTGGAGCGGGCCGAAGGTGGCCGCCTTCGTGAAGAACCGGTTCGGGGTCGAGGTGTGGCCCCAAACCGGGTGGCAGTGGCTCAAGAACTTCGGGTTCCGCCTCGTGGTCCCGCGCCCGCGGCACCCCAAGGCGGCCACGCCCGAACAGCAGCGGGGGTGGCTTTGACCGGCTGCGGGCGCGGTTGGCGCAGTTGCGGGGCGAGCACCCGGACCGGGAGGTCGAGTTGTGGTGCGAGGACGAGGCGCGGCTGGGCCTGAAGCCGATTACCCGGCGCGTGTGGGCGCTGAAGGGCACCCGCCCGCCGTCGAACGGCCGGCACCGGTTCGAGAGCGTGTTCGTGTACGGGTTCGCGCATCCGGCGAGCGGGCGCGGGCGGTTCGTGATCCAGCCGAAGGCGAACGCGGAGTGCATGGGCCGGGCGCTGGCCGCGTTCGCGCGATGGGCCGATCCGAGCGGGCGCAAGGTGTTGGTCGTGATCGTCGATGGGTCGGGCGGTCACACGGCGAAGAAGTTGGCGGTGCCGGCGAACGTGGTGTTGCACCGGTTACCCAGTTGCACCCCCGAGTTGCAACCGGCCGAGCGCCTGTGGCCACTGGTGCGCGAAGGGCTGGCGAATCGGGTGTTCGATGACCTACCGGCACTCACCGACACGCTGACGGCGCGATGCGCGTGGCTGGCCGACCACCCCAAGGTGATCGGCGGAGCGGTCGGGTTCCACTGGGCTGTCGCCGCCTGACGGTTGCGCTTCAACCGGACTTGGTATGAGAGGGTGATGTTGCCCGAAAACGCGTCACGGACGGGAGAATGTGCTTGACCGGGACCCGAGGGTGGACCGACACTGGACTGACGCTGGTACCGATCTCTCCGAACGCCATCACCTCGGGTAGACACGCCCGGCCCCAATCCACCTCGGCGCGACGCCGCAAAAGGTCACTGGAGCCTTCACCGCGGAGTTGATGGCGTTCGTCGAACAGGTGTCGATGGTGCTCGCCGATAGAGAGAAGCGCGACGGACGAGCGCGTGGCCGAAATGCGAATGCGCGCTGGAAGCTGTATCAACCCACCCCCACGCTCTGGCAATTCAGAGCAACTCTGCCGATACCCGGTTACGATATCCTTTCTCCGCCGGAAGAATCGAACGTAAAGATTGTCCGTGTCGAAGCCGACGGCCGACGAAAAGCAAAACCATGAAGCCAATCACGATCGCCGTTCTCGTCGCACTCGGAATCGCGTCCGCGATTGCTGCCGACGGCCAGGAGCCCCGGATCACTCTGGAAGCGGCCCGGGAGCAGGGACGCGCTAGGTCCGGATACTTGAAGGAGGCGAAAGTCCCAGCGGGTGCCGGCGACGCGATCCCGAAAGCGAACGTCGCAGACTTCCAGAAGTCGGTCGCGCCGATTCTGTCGAAGAGTTGCGCGGGCTGCCACGGCCCCAAGAAAGCCAAGGGCCGGCTTCGAATCGATCAGCTGAATCCCGACCTGCTGGCCGGTCCCGACGCCGAGAAGTGGCGCGAGGTCTACAGCGCACTCGGCAAGTCGGAGATGCCGCCCGCGGACGAGCCGGACTATGCGCTCTCCGACGCCCACCGCGCCGTCGTTGTGGACTGGCTCGGTGCGGAACTGAACAAGGCGTCACTTGCGCGACGCAACAGCAAGGACCATTCCTCGTTCCGTCGGCTGACCAAGTACGAGTACGACTACGCCCTGCAGGATCTGCTGGGCGTGCCCTACCCCTTGGCCAACAGACTGCCGCCGGAGACCACGACGGAAGACGGTTTCAAGAACAGTTCGGAACTGCTGCAGATGTCGGCCGTGCAGTTCGAGATCTACCGGGAAATCGCGGCGAAAGCTCTCAAGCGGGCGACCGTGAGCGGCCCGCGCCCTCAACCCGTGACCTACGTCATCTCGATGCGGCAAGAGATGGAGAAGGCCGAAAAGAACGCTAGGCCGCTCGACAAGAAGGACGCGAACGATCGCAGGCAGAAGAAGCAACCGCATCTGTTGAACCAGGAGACGGGCAAGGGCGTCCCGTTCTCACAAGGGACGGCGAAGCCGCAGGCCGGTGCGGCGGCCGGGCAGACGCCCGCCGCCTCGCCCGTCGTGCTCGTGATTCCCGGCGAGACCGAACTGAAACTGAATCTGGATCGCTTCCTGCCCGACGACGGCATCATGCGCGTTCGGATTCGGGCGGCGCGCTCGTCGGCGAACCCGGACGAGTACGCCGGCCTGCGGCTGATGCTCAGCGCCCACACCAGCAACGACGCCAACTTCACGCAGGTCATCAGTCGGCGCGACGTCCCGGTGACGGCACCCGGCGGCAAGGCGGAGTTTATTCACTTCGACGTCCCGCTGAGCGACATTCAACGCAACCCGTTTCGGAAACTCGCCACGACGTTTCCAAGGCGGGATGAGTTCCTGCATATCCGCAACGTGTCCAACGCGACCGGGGGCGATGAGCCCCTCAAAGTCCTGATCGACCACATCGAAATCAGTGCGCCGTTCTACGAGCAATGGCCGCCGAAGACGCACACCGACATCTTTCCCGAAAGCAAGAACCGGGCGGACGAGGCCGTCTACGGCCGGGAGGTGTTGAGCCGCTTCCTCCGGCGGGCCTGGCGGCGCCCGGTCGCCGCGCCGGAGGCCGACAAGTTCATGACCCTGTTCGCGAAGTACCGGCCGGAGTTCTCGACGTTCGAAGACGCCATGGTGGAGGTGCTGGCGACCGCCCTGACCTCGCCGGAGTTCCTCTACCTCACGCAGCGGGCGGCGGCCGACGAGAAGAAGTCGGCGGCCGGGATCAGCGAGTTCGAACTGGCCAGCCGCCTGTCCGTGTTCTTGTGGTCGAGTATTCCGGACGACGAACTGCTGAAACTCGCCGAGCAGGGGAAGCTGCGAATGCCGGGGGTCCTGGCGGCTCAAGTGGAGCGCATGTTGGCGGACCCGCGGGCGAGACGGTTCTCTCAACATTTCGTCGAGCAATGGCTGGGCCTAGACGGACTGAACAGCGTGACGCACCTCCCCGCCGGCCCGCTGAGAGACGCGGTCCAGGAAGAGCCGGTCGCCTTCTTCGAGGAGGTCCTCAAGCGCAACCTCAGCGTCATGGACTTCATCCACTCGGAGTACGCGGTGGTCAACGAACGCTTGGCGGCCCACTACGGGCTTCCGAAGGTGTACGGCCCGCACTTCCGAAAGGTCTCCGTCACCCCGCAAATGAATCGCGGCGGCGTCTTGACGGGGGCGGCCGTCCTCGCCATGAACTCCGACGGCAAGGACTCGAACCCGCTGAAGCGGGGCGTGTGGGTGCTGAAGCGCATCCTCCACGACCCGCCGCCGCCGCCCCCGCCGGACGTCCCGGAAGTCGACCTGACGAACCCGGAAATTCTGAAACTGAGTTTGAAGGAGCGCATCGCTGACCACCGGAACAAGCCGGCCTGCGCGTCGTGCCACTCGCGGATCGACCCTTGGGGTATCGCGTTCGAGAACTACGACGCCCTCGGACTGTTCCGGACGCAGATCAACAACAAGCCGGTCGACGCGACGTCCGAACTGTTCAACCGGCAGACGCTGGCCGGGATGGACGGGTTGAAGCGATACCTACTGACGGACCGGCAGGACCAGTTCGCCCGGGCGATGGTGCACAAGTTGACGGCCTACGGACTCGGCCGACCGCTCGCGTTCGGCGACCGTACCGAAGTCGAAGATCTGACCGCGCGGTTCCGACGACGCGGCGACGGCCTCCGCGACCTGATTCACCTGATCGTAGCCAGCACCCTCTTTCACTCGAAGTGAGTGTCAGGAACGAACGATGAACATGAAAGCCCTTTCGCCGAGCCGGCGAACGTTTCTTCGGGGCACCGGGGTGGCTCTCGCCCTGCCGTGGTTCGAGACGTTCGCGACGGGCGCTCCCGGCTCGGACGAAACTCCGAAACGGTTTCTCAGCGTCTATCACCCGGACGGCGTCGGCCTGCCGCTCAAGTCCGATCCGGCATGGAAGGACTGGAGCTGGTTCCCGCGCGGCGGCGAAAAGGACTTCGAGCTGACGAAAGTGCTCGACGTGCTCGAGCCGTTGCGCGACGACATCACGATTTATTCGGGCCTGTCGCACCCCGCGGCGCGACAGGTCCACGGCCATTCGAACGCCGACCAGTATCTGACGGGCGCGCCGATCGGCGGTTCGGGTCCGTACCAGAATACGATCTCGGTCGACCAGGTCTACGCGGAGTACGCGGGCGACTTCACCCGGCACTCCTCTCTTGTCATGTCGACGAACGGGGGCGTCGGCGGTCCGCGCGGCGCCCAGACGCAGTCCTTTAACCGCGAGGGCCGGCCCATCCCGGCGATGAACAAGCCCAAAGAAATCTTCGACATGCTCTTCGTGACGAGCGGCAAAGACGCCGCCGCACGGCTGGCGAGAAGCAAAAGCGCCCTAGATCTCCTGGTCGACCACACGCGATCTCTGTCACGCGAACTCTCCCAAAAAGATCAGGAGACCCTGAAGCAGTACCTGGACGCGGTTCGCGATACGGAGCTGAAACTCGCGAAGGCCCAGAAGTGGCTCGACACGCCGACGCCCAAGGTCGACGCCCGCAACCTGCACTTGGACGCCGAGCCGAAACAAGCCCGGCTCTACTTCCAGACGATGTACGAGCTGATCTACCTCGCCTTCCTGAGCGACTCGACCCGCGTCGCGACGTTCCAGCTGGGGCGTGAGAACGGCGAAGGCCCGCACGACCTGCTCTCGCTCGCCGTGGGCCTCGGGGCGGCGCACCACCTGACCCACGAGGTCAAGAAGCCCAACGGCTGGAAGAACCTGGGCACCTACAACCGCTACCAGGCCGAGGAGTTCGGCCGTTTCGTCCGGAAGCTGAAAGACACCAAAGAGCCGACCGGCAAGGGCAGCATGCTGGACAACACGTTCGCCATGCACGGCTCCGCGTCCAGCAGCTTCCACCTCTCGCGCAACTATCCGATCATTTCCGCCGGAGGAAAGAACCTCGGCTTCACTAACGGCCGGTATCTCAAGTTCGGCAAGGGGAACGAAGACAATCAGGCCGGTGCCGGCATCGACACCGATGCCGGCTGGCAAGGCAAGGTGGCCGTGGAAGAGCTGCCGCTGTCGAAGCTCTTCGTCACCGTCTTGCAGCGGCTCGGGGTGAAGACCGATTCGTTCGGCGGGTACAGCGGAACGTTGAGCCGGGTCTAATCCCAATGCCCTTCAGTTAAGCGTAAAGCCGGTGCCTACTTGGTATTGTGGGTTTGCTACCGACCTTCCTGCTCTGAAAACAATTCGGTGCGACCTTGGGCCGAGTGGTGGCAGTTATCGACTCGCCACCGCCGGCCCGACCTGAGGGTCGTTGTTGAGCGTGTCGGTACTGGCGCTCACGCCATCGGGGCGGTGAGCGTGACCGTGTGCCCTAACTGCTCCAACCGGTGCACCAACTTCCGTGTCGCGCGTTCGGCGTCGAGGCGGTCGAAGTAATCCGAACCCAGTTCCCGATATTCCGTCCCCGACTTCAGCAGGTGGTAGACGATCACCAACTGCGTGTGGGCCACGGCAACCAGCGCCCGCTTCTTCCCGCGCCGGCCGACCAATCGGTGAAACTGGGCAGACAGGTACGTGTTCTTCGTGTGGCTGGCCGCCCACGCCGCCTGAACCAGAACCGTGCGCAACCACATGTTCCCGTGTCGCGTGCGCCCGCTGCCGTGCTTGCCGGCGCTCTGGCGCTGGCCCGGGCACATCCCCGCCCACGAGGCCAAATGCGCGGCCGTGGGAAACACACTCATGTCCGCGCCGACCTCCGCCAGCACGCACTCGGCAACGTGCTCACCGAACCCGGGAATGGTCGCGAGCCGGGTTCGTGCGTCTCGGTACCCCGACGGGAGCACCTCATCGATCCGCGCGCTCAGGCGCTCGATCTGGCCGTTCAGTTGGGTCACCTGATCGAGCAACCCGCGCAACAGGAACCGGTGGTGTTCGGTCACCCGACCGTGTAACGCTTCGCGCAAAGCCGGGATCTTCGCGCGGAGCCGGCCGCGGGCCGATTCGGCCATCGCCTCGGCGTCGCGCTCGCCGCCGATGAGCGCCTCGATCATGGCCCAGCCCGACCCGCCGAGGACGTCCGTTGCGACGCTCGACAACTTGATGTTGCCGTCCTCGAGTACCTTCTGCACGCGCTTCGTGACGTCGCACCGCGTGTGAATCAACTGGCGCCGCTGCCGCGTCAACTCGCGCAACTGGCGCTGAGCGGTTGGCGGCACGAAACTGGCGCGGAGCAGGCCGTGTTGGAGCAACTGCGCGATCCACGCGCTGTCCTTGACGTCGGTCTTCCGTCCGGGCACCTGCTTCATGTGTTGGGCGTTCACCAGCATCAGGGCAAAACGCCCCTCGAGCAGGTTCCAGATGGGCCGCCAGTACACGCCGGTCGATTCCATCGCGACGTGGGTCACGCCCTCGGCGGTCAGCCAATCGGCCAGTTGCAGGAGCGCGGAGGTGTGGGTACCGAAGGTGCGAGTCTGGAGATCGGGACTGCGTTGCCGCGGGCGCAACCGGCGGACACACGCGACCACGTTGTCCTTGTGGACGTCGAGTCCGGCGCAACAGGTGTAGAGGATGTCCATGACGGGCCTCCCGGCGACGCGATCCGGGAAGACATCGGGGTAGTGAGCATTCTGCTCTGCGTGCTCTCCAGTTCGGAGGCAACACTCTCGGGTTCGCGGCGATGTCCGGGCCACACTGTGCATCGGGCTTGTCAGGCACCAGGAAGGAACGGCCTCCGTCCCGGATCGCGTCACGGGTATCGTATCCGAACCCGCGTCCGTTTTCATGCTCGCGGGGTGACGACCAACCAACGAATCGAATGAACCGATCTCGTCATGAACACTGTGCAAAAATGTTGTCCACCGCAAGTCGGCGGCCGAACACGGGCTGCGAACGCGCGAGCCACGAACGGTTGTCATCGGACGAGAGGCGTGGCCCAATCGCGCGCGAAGTGATTCTGCGAGATGCGCGAGCGCGGCGAAGTACCTCCCGCGGTGTGACGCCGAGCCGGCGCGTGGGAGCGTGATTCACCCAACTGGTGAAGGGGTGATCTTTGGCAACTCGAGGTGACTGACGGAGGCCGCCGCGCTCAGGCGGCGGCGCGGTAGTAGTGCTTGAGCGCGCCACCGAGGCGCTCACGGCACTTCACTTCGCCCGATGGGAACGGAAAGATCACCGGTTCGCCCGCGTCCGCGCGCTCGGCTTCGGGCAGCGGTACGTTGCCCCGCGCTTGGTGTGGGCGCTCGGCGTTGTAGTGCTCCGCGAACTCGCGCACCAAGTGCCGCAGGTGCCGCTCGCCCACGATCACGAACTGGTCCAAGCACTCGACCCTCAGCGACTGTACCCAGCGCTCGGC
>LNFM01009257.1_pt1 | contig 14453 bp, 16 predicted proteins | sample 596031 | NCBI WGS metagenome assembly LNFM01 (sample SAMN04254537, study PRJNA301005) | activated carbon metagenome | isolation source: dual media filters at the Ann Arbor, Michigan drinking water treatment plant | place: USA: Ann Arbor
GCATCCATTCCGCGCCGCCCTTGTAGGGCACGTGGGTGAACTTGGCGCCCGTGGCCTGCTCGACCTCGATCATCATGAGCTGGCCGGTGCCGCCCACGCCCGAGGTGCCGTAATTGTACTTGTCCGGCTCCTTCTTGCCGGCGTCGATCATGTCCTGGAATGTCTTCCAGGGAGAGTCGGAGCGCACGACGATGCCCATCGTGTAGCTCGAGAGGCCGGTGATGTAGGTGAAGTCGGTCAGCGGATTCCAGCTGGTCTGCTGGTAGTGCGGATAGCGCAGCGTGTTGATGCTCATGACCGCCAGCGTCTGGCCGTCGGGCTTGGCGTTGAGCAGCATCGCCGGTGCCAGCGTGCCGGCCGCACCGGGCTTGATGTCGATGATGATCTGCTGGCCCAGGATCTTGGTCACGGCCTCGCCCAGCAGGCGCATGTGGACGTCTGTGACGCCGCCCGCGGCGAAGGGATTGTAGATCGTGATCGGCTTCTCGGGCTTCCAGCGGGCCTGGCCGCGCGCGACGGCGGGGCTGGCAATGGCGGCGGCGGCAAGCGTGGCGAAGTGGCGGCGGCTGACGGAAATCGGAAGGGACACGGGCATTCCTTGTCGAGCTGAGTGGGCAGGGAGTGGGCGGTTATCGAAGGCGCTATTTCTCAGGCACCTTGCCGATGCGCTCGACCGCGGCGGCCAGCCGCTTGGCGTCGGCCGCGACGAAAGTGGCGAACGCAGGCGCGTCGAGATAGGCGATCGGCGTCTCGACCTTGGCCATTGCCTCCTTGAATTCCGGGTCCTCGACCGTGCGCTTCACCGCGTCGCGCAACACCGTCATGACGGGAGCGGGTGTCGCCACGGGGGCAAAGAGACCCGACCAGATATAGAAGGTGGCGTCGTAGCCCAGCTCCTTCATGCTGGGCACGTCGGGGAGCGAGGCGAGCCGTTTGTCGCCCCACACCGCCAGCGCCCGCATCTTGCCCGCCTTGATCTGGCCCATCGCCGCTGACGGACCCGAGGCCAGCGCATCGATCTGGCCACCCAGCAAGGCCGCCACCGCCGGGCCGCCACCCTGGTAGGGAATGTGGAACAGCTTTATGCCGGCGGCCGCGGCGAAGATCTCCATCGCCACATGCAGCGTGCCATACACGCCCGACGATCCGTAGTTGATCTTGTCCGGCTTGGCCTTCGCCGCCTCGACGAAATCCTTCAGCGTCTTGTAGGGCCCGTCGGCGCTGACCACGAGCACGGTGGGATCGGCGGTGATCAAGGCGATGGGCGCAAACTGGTCGAGCTCGTAGGCGGGCGGGCGGCCTTGTAGGCGGTCGGCCACCGGCAGCACCGAGATCGACGACAGCGCCATCAGGATCGTGTAGCCGTCCGGCGCCGCGCGTGCGGCCAGTGCCGCGCCCACCGAGCCGCCGGCGCCGGGCTTGTTCTGCACCACGACCGATTGCTTCAGCAGCCTGCCCATGACATGCGCCACCGGCCGGGCAGAGATGTCGGCCACGCCGCCCGGCGGAAACGGCACGACCATCTGGATCGGCCGCGACGGATAGGCCTCTTGTGCCGCCGCCGGAAGAACCGGCAGCAGCGCGGCACCAACGAGGAGAGTGCGCCGGCGCATGTTGGTTCCCCTTTACTTCCCCGGCCCGGCTTTGGCGGCGCCCGGCCTTGTCCCCGGATAGGTGGCGCTGAAGCCGAACAGATCGACCAGCGCATTGGGCTTCATGATCTTGTCGAGATCCTCCAAGCCGGCCTTCGTGGCGGGCTTCAGCCCCAGAACCAGCGGCCCCACGGGCTTCTTCCAGTCGGCGATGAACGAGGACACGGCGTCGAGCATCTTCAGCGTCGGTGGTCCCTGGATGGTGGAGAAGCCCGCGATGGTCATCAGCGCGGTGTTCACGATCTCCTGGGCCTCGGTCTTCTCTTCCTTGGCCATCGCTGGCAGCACCTTGGCAAGCAGGCCCGTATCGTCGATCGTGAGCGAGGCGGTGCGCAACTTGCCGTCGTCCATGGCGCTCGACTTGTCGCTGATGCCGTCGATCACCAGCGCCAGCGTCAGCTTGCCCTGCCCGCGCAGGCTCACCTCCAGCGTCCGGAGCGTCAGCACCTTTTCCTTGCCGTCGATGTTGTAGTCGAGCGCGATGTCGACCGGCACCTTCGGCACGCCATAGGGGGCAAGGGCTGCGAAGACCTCGTCGTCGCCCGTCATGCCCTCGAACCTGAGCTTGGCGAAGCGCGGCGCCTCGTCGTCCTTGGCGTCCTTCTTCAGCCGGTCGAAGTCGAGCTCGTCGACCGCGATCTTCTCGATCTTGACCGTGCGCTCCTTGTCGCCGCTCGCGGCGTCGGCCGGTACGACGGCGACCACGTCGGTCAGCACGAAGCCCGAAGTGCCGACGGCGGTACCGGTCCTGTAGGTGAAGCTCTTCAGCTCGAGCTGCGGCTTCAGTTCCTTCTCGAAGCGCTGCAGCCCGTCCTGCGCCCAGGCAGCCGCTGCCAGGCCGATCACCGCCAGTGTCGAGATCAACCCAGCCCAAATCGCCCGCATCGCATCCCCCGTTCGTTGAGCGTCGACCCTAGCATCGACGCGTTGCAGCGGCGACTCGGGAGCGGGGAGACGGCGGGCGCATGGGACACCGGTTCACGTCGACCGGACGCTACGAAGACGGTGCCCAAGCAATTGATTTGACGGGCAGATCGGACTGCAGCACGGGGAAGTGTCCGAGACACCGGATGATTCGTTTCACGTCGCGGCGGCGGCCATGTTCCGCCGCGATCCGGTCGAACGCCACTTTGAATTCGGCGTTCACATGCCGCCACATATAGATCGTGCCGCGCGGCAGGTCGGCACGGGCCGCTGCCAGGGTCACCGATGGCACTCGTTGGAATTCGGCAAGGAAGCGCATCTGTCGTGCGACCGTCTTGGGGCGATTCGGGGGTGTCATGGCAATCTCCTGTCGGGACCGACGATAGGAGTATAGGAATAGGTTATGATAGTCAATAGGCCTATCTTGGGGGTCGGCCCGCATCGACGCCGTCACTTTGCTGGCGCGGCACCGGCACCGACCCCGATCGGGCCGACGTCTCTACCGCGCCGGCTCGATATGGGATTGTTCGAGGCCGGCATTGCGCGCGCGGGGATCGTCGTCGTCCAGGCTCTCGCCGAGATAAAGACCCGCGAGGAGCGCGAAGAAGCCGATCAGCAGGACATATCGGACGCCGCTCATGGTCCCTTCGTCTTCACTGGGTATGAAGCTATCTACCCATAAGGAGGCTAGGCCGGGAAGTCCAGCCGTGCGAGCCAACTGGAGGCACGGGAAGGGCGAAACGGACTCGCGTGCAAATCGCACCTCAGCCGCCGACCAGCCGGTTCCACGACTTGATGGCGCCGCCCTTGGGATAGATCTTGGTCTCGATACGGATCGAATCCTCCAGCGCCTCGTGCTGATGCACGACCCCCATCGGATGGAAATAGGAGTCTCCCGCCTCGACCACGAAAGTCTCCTCGCCGATCCGCATCCGGGTGCGGCCCTTCTTCTGGTAGACCATCGAATGGTGGTCGGAATGCTGGTGGGCGGTGTCGATGGCGCCCTTGGGCCGGAACGCCTCGAAGGCGATCATCGTGTCGGTCGCCATCAGCACCTTCACCGTGTCGACGCCGTCTTCGTGGGTCGCGTAGTTGGGCTTCAGCCTTGTGCCCTTGCGCTTCGAGCCCGGCACGACGAGCTTGCCGATGTCGTCGGGGTGCATGAAGGCGATCGGGCCGGTCACGGTCGAGACGATTCCCGCGCGCTTGCTCTTGCGGGCGCTGACGGCTGCCAGGGCTTTGCTCATCGGATTCCTCCCTCGACACCGAGGCTAGCGTATGGGGGCGGTCGGTTCCAGATGAAGCGCCGCCGCTTCGCGCACCCCGTGCCGGATTGCAGGCGCAAGGCCGGCAACCAGTTCGTGGCGCCCGAACGGTTCAGCATCTTTGCGACCAGGCCCGTGACGCCGGCTTCGTCGCGAGTCACCGGCGTCAGGCGATGGACCTTCGCCGTGGCAGCGAGCAGGCTGTCGATTGTCGATGCCGGACGTTGGCCGTGGGTACAGGAGGGCGAGCGGAGTCGTGGTGTTCGCGTCAGTGCAGCTTGCGGGTTACAAACACGACGACGGCCGCAACGATGCAGGCGACCAAACTGGCGCCGAGGCCGATCGTCCAGAGAAGGTTCATAGCCATTTCAAGCATGGGCCACTCCATAACGGTTCGCCCCGTCAGGAAGTTCCCTTCAATCCTGCGCGGCCACCTTCGTCGGATCGCCGAGCGTCTTGTTCAGCGCGACGGCCTTCGCAGCGAGGCGGCGAACGGTGAAGGCATCGACGGTCATGCCCTTGGCGAGCTCCAGCGTCGCCATTTCGAATTTTCCGCCGGGCTTCAGTCGGGGTTCGATCAGGCGCAGGCGCTGGCCGGGCCAGAAGCCGAACAGCACACGCTCTTCCTCGGCGCGGATCAGCAGCACGGGGCCGCGCGAGAAGTAGACCAGATGACCCCACTTGATGACCTCATCCAGGGTTGCCGCCAACTGGACGGCGGCGCGCAGCGTTTCGACGCAGTCGCGGCGCCAGCCGCGCAGTGCGCTCACATAAGCATCTGGGGTGGCGTCGGGCGTCGTCTTCTTCACTGTCGCGGCGCCCCACTCTCGCGGTGCTACGAGGAGATCGTGAGCAGATGGCGCGCCAGCGCCGCGCCGCGCGCCGGCGGCAGAAGGGTCGGCGCCTGGTAGAGTTTTACGGTGGCGGCGCAGCCTTCCGGATCCGAGGATTTGGTGAGCGCGGCCAGTCTGTCGAAGTCGGCGGTTGTGTAGCCCGCTTCCTCGAGCAGCTTGTGGACTTCCTGGCTGGTGATCTGCTGGGGCGCGATGGAGGATCGCGCCTTGCCGTTCACGTACGCCTCCTCCTGCGTCGCAAGCGCGCGCTTGAAGAGGATGGCGCCCGTGGCATCCAGCCGGCCGGGTTGCGGAAGCCCGATCAAGCCGAACTCCCGGCACAGCGCCACGTTCGTGGCCTGCAGGTGCTTTACGAAAGCCTGCATGGCCTTGATGGCGTCGAGCACGGCCGCATCGTCGGCGCGCCGCAGCGTCGGCGCGATGATGTCGCGGCGCAGCTCGGCGCCCACGATGAAGGAGCGCGGTGGGTCGCCCTTGGCGGGGTTCTTCATGTCGGCCTCGATGGCCTCGCGGAACTTCGCGTCGAGGGCGGGAGTCTCCCGCAGCACCAGGCCGACCAGGGGCGTTTCCCGGATCGTCTTCATGGCCTGGTCGATCGTCGCCGTCTGGTCGGAGGCCACGCCGAGGCTCTCGGAGTCCCTGAGATACTTCATGCCGGCGCTGGCCAGCATGGCGACCAGCGCCGCCGCGACGACCGCCGCCAGGGCCTGCCCGAGGCGCTGCGTGCGGCTGGCCTTCCTGCTGTAGAAATACGCGCCCACGCCGGCGGCGACGGCAATGCCGAGGGCCAGTCCCCAATTGTCCATCACGGCGTCGTGCTGTTCCCGGAGCCGTAGGCGTGACGGCCGTCGAGTTGGCGGGCGAGTTGCTGTTCCGACCGTTCGTTGGCCATCAGCACCAGGCCGAAGGTCACCACCAGCACGCACACGGTGCTGACATAGATGCCGTAGCCCCAGATCATGTCGACGGTCTGCGGTTCGGCAAGGTCGACCCAGTCGAGCGCCAGCAGGCCGACGCGGACCAGGCGGGCGGCGGCGATGCCGGCCAGCGCCACGGCGGCGATGCGGCGGCTTTGCAGCCCGTCCTCCTGGCCGCCGCGCCAGGTTTCCCACGCCGTGGCCAGCGCCAGGCCGCCGACGAACAGCGAGAACACGAGCGATTGGGCACGCAGCGCCGCGCCCATCTGCCAGCTGAGCGTGACCAGAGCCACGAAGGCGCCGGTGATCGCGGCGACGACGGCCGCCATGCGCAACGGCGAGGCCTCGTGGGAATTGAAGCGGCGCATGCTCACCCACATGGTGGCGAAGCTCGCGACGCAGAGACCGTCGGCGGCCACGAAGACCACGGCCGAGGTCGAGGGCTCGCGCAGGCTGAACAGCAGTGCGCCGACGCTGCCCAGCACCAGCGCAGCCGCCCAGCTGCGGAGCGCCACGGCATCGCGGTGGCGATACCAGGCGAGCAGCGACACGCCGGCGGCGACCAGGGTCGTGAACACGGCCACGATATCGAGCGTGGGCAGATGAAGGTACATGGTGCCGCATCCTACGCCAGCGCCGGCAGGGGGGACAGGGTGCGCTACCGTGCCCGCGATCCATGAGGTAGGCTCGCGCCGTGTTCTGATCCGGAATGTTGCAATGAAATTTCGTCCGTTCGCCGCCGTTCTCGTGTCGATGCTGATGGCGGGCCTGGCGCCGGCCGGGGCCCAGGTCCCGCCGATCCCGCCGGGCTGGCAGACCGAGCGTGTGGTGATGCTCGCCCGGCACAGTGTGCAGGCGCCTGCCCAGTCGCCCGAAGAACTCGCCAGGTTCGCCGCCTCGCCCTGGCCCGCCTGGCCGGTCGCGCCGGGCGACCTGACGCCGCGTGGCGCCGACCTCGGCCACCAGATGGGCCAGTTCTTCCGCATCCTCTACGGCGGTCGCGGCCTGATCGAGGAAGCCATCTGTCCGCAGCCGGGTACCGTCGTGTTGTGGGTCGATTTCGACAAGCGCACCGAATGGGCGGCGCTCTCGACCCTGGGCGGTCTCTACATGCGCTGCCTCACGCCGATCCTGAAGCATCAGGCCGATCTCTCGAAGCCCGACCCGCTGTTCCACCCGCAGCCCTCGGCGTCGTGTCCGATGGATGCGGCTGCCAACCGCGCCGCCATCCTGGCGCGCATCGGCGGCGACTTCAGTTCGGTGCAGCGCGAATACGCGCCGCAGCTCTCGCTGTTGCAATCGACGCTCTGCCCGCCGGGCGCGCCGGGCTCGGGTCCCGCCTGCGGCCTCGCGGCCGAGGCGCCGGCGATCGTGCCGGATCCGGCCGGCGGCGTGGCCATGAAGGGGCCGATCGCCATCGGCTCGATGGCGGCAGAGAACTTCTTGATGGAAAGCGCCCAAGGCATGCCGGCCAACGATGTCGCCTGGGGCCGCCTTGGGGATCCGCTGAGGGACGGCGACAAGCTTCGCGATGTGTTGAAGGTCCGCCGCCTCCATCTCGATCTGATGGAGAAGACCAAGCCGATCGCCCAGCAAAGAGGCTCCAACATGCTGGCGCAGATCGTGACGACCTTGCAGAACGGCCACAACTTTCCCGGCGCTCCCAATACGGCGCAGCCGGTGCGCTTCGCCATGCTGCTGGGCCATGACACCAACATCCTGAACGTCGCGGGGCTGCTCAACCTCGGCTGGGCGATCAAGGGCTACCAGGACAACGCCGCGCCGCCGGGCAGTGGACTGGCCTTCGAGCTGCTGCGCGCGGGCGGCAACGGCCAGCGCTATGTGCGGATGGCCTTCTATGCCCAGACGCCGGAGCAGCTGCGCAACAACACGCAGCTCACCATCGACAATCCGCCCGGCATGGTGGCCGTCGAGCTGCCGGCCTGCAGCGCCCATGCCCGCGAGCAAGCCTGTCCGCTGGAGCGCTTCGTCGAGATCGCCAACGCCGCGATCGACCCGGCCTGCGTGTCGATCGGCAGATGAGAGCCGGCAGATCGGGCGGGAAATAGTCCGCGACAGCCCCATCGCGACCACTGATAGGAAGGCGCCCATGAAACTCGTGATCGGCTCGGACCATGCCGGCTTTCCGATGAAGGCCGAGCTGGTCGCCTTCGTGAAGGGACTCGGTCACGAGGTCGAGGATGTCGGCTCCTACGATCCCGCGCCGGTCGACTTTCCCGACATCGCGCGCAAGGTCGCGGCCGCCATCACCTCCGGCAAGGCCGAGCGCGGCCTGATGGTGTGCGGCACCGGCGTCGGCGCCTCGATCGGCGCCAACAAGATGAAGGGCATCCGCGCGGCGGTCTGCCACGACGTGCATTCTGCCCATCAGTGCGTCGAGCACGACGATGTCAACGTCATGTGCATCGGCGCGCAGATCGTGGGGCCCTGGCTCGCCAAGGATCTGATCGCCGCCTACCTCGCTGCGAAATTTTCGACGGCCGAGGAATTTCGCCGCCGCGTGGCAAAGCTCGCCGACATGGATGCGGGGTGCTGACGTCGCGAAACCGCCGATTACCGGCTTGCAGCTAGCGAGCTTTGACCTCGTCCGGCGCTGGCCGCAGGAAGACGACGCAGAGCGTGGCCAGCGCGGAGAAGGCCGCCAGCATCGCCCAGGCCTCGTTGATCGATGTCACGAGTGCCGCCTTCTCGACCAGCGCGCGGACGATCGCGATCGTCTCGGCATCGACGTTCAGCGGCGCGGCACCGGTCAGCGATCCCTCGGGCAGGCCGACCTGCCGGCCGGTCACGATGTCGCCCATCTTCAGGTCTGCGATCATCCGTTCGGCGTGGAGCGGGCTCCGGCCGTAGACCACGGTGTCGATCAGGGCGAGGCCGATGGCGCCGCCCAGGTTGCGCATCAGGTTGAACAGCCCGCTGGCATCGGCGACGCGCTCGGGTGCGAGATGACCCAGCGCCAGCCGGGTCGGCGGCAGCAAGCAGAACATGATCGCGGCGCCGCGCAGGATCTGCGGCCAGAACATGTCGTCGTAATCCGACAGCCGCGTCTGGAAGGCGCTGAGGCCGAGGCCTACCGCGAACAGGGCAAAGCCCGCGGCGGTGAGCAGGCGCGCGTCGAGCCGGCGTTCCAGCTGAACGGCAAGCGGCGCCGTCGCGAGCTGGGCGAGGCCCGTCACCAGCATGATCGTGCCGATCTCCAGCGAATCGTGGCCGCGCACGAAGCCCAGGAACACCGGCATCAGATAGACCGAGCCGTAGAGGCCGATGCCGAGCAGGAAGCTGAGCGCACAGCTGATGGCGAAGTTGCGGTCGGCGAGCGCGCCGAGATCGACGATGGGCGTCTCGCGTCCGAGCGTGCGTCGCACGAAAGCCGAGAGGCTGGCGGCGCTCAGCACCAGCAGGCCGAGCACGAGGCCGGACCCCCAGCCGTACTGCGGCGCCTCCTTCAGCGCGATCTCCAGCGACGCCAGCGCCAGCGCCATCAGGCCAAGCGCCACGATGTCGAGGCGCCTTGCGTGGGCGACGTCCGTCTTCTCGGCCGGCAGGAACCAGGCGGCCAGCGCCGCGGCCACGATCCCCGGTCCGATGTTGATCAGGAACAGCCAGTGCCAGGAATAGGTTTCGGTGAGCCAGCCGCCGGCGAGCGGCCCGACCGTGGGGGCGAGAACGGCGAGAACGCCGGCAAGGGTCGTGGCGACGGTCTGCTGGCGTGGCGGAAACAGCAGGAACACGGCGGTGAACACCAGGGGGATCAGCACGCCGCCGGCAAAGCCCTGGACGACGCGCCAGGCGATCAGCGAGGCGAAGCCACTGCTGGCGGCGCAGCCGAACGAGGCGACGCTGAAGAGCAGGATCGCCGCCACGAACAGGCCGCGCATCGTGAAGACGCGCGTGAGCAGACCGGTCAACGGGATGGCGATCACCTCGGCGATCAGGTAGGCCGTCTGCACCCAGCTCATCTGCTCGGGCTCGATGTCGAGTGCCGCCTGGATGTTGGGCAGCGACGTCACCACGATCTGGATGTCGAGGATGGCCATGAACATGCCGAGCGCCATGGCCGCAAAACCCGCCCAGATCTTCACCGGCCGAGCGCCTTGTTTTCGGCGCGGATCCGCACCCACAGGACGGCAAGATTGAGGATCGAGAAGAGGACGGCGTACCAGGCCAGGCCGAACGCGAGGGGCAGCACGAGGATCTCGCCGATCACGACCCAATAGTTCGGGTGGGACAGGTAGCGGTAGGGGCCGCTGGCGATCAGCTGCTCGCCAGGAACGACGAGGATGCGCGTGGTCCAGCGCGCCCCGAGGCTCATGAGCACCCAGACGCGCAATCCCTGCAGGACGAGGAAGATCGCGAGCAGGAGAAGATCGGGCGATAGGCCGCGCGTGAGCGCGAGAACCCAGAGTCCGGCCAGCCACAGCGTGTGCAGGCCCACGATGAGTGGGTAATGCCCGGGCGCTACTTCGATGGCGCCGCGTTCGAGAAGGCGGGTGGTGTTGCGACGGGCGAGAACCAGTTCGCCCAGGCGCTGCAGGGTGACGAACGCGAGGACAAGGACCGTCAGCGTCATGCGGCTCGCGCCAGCGACAGCACCCCGCACGAAAAGCCCGGTCCCATCGCCGTCATGACCGTGCGCTTGGGCAGCCCCGCGGCGACGACGCGGTCGAGCACGAACAGCACCGTGGGCGCCGACATGTTGCCACAGTCCGACAGCACGGCGCGTTCGTGGTCGAGCGCACCCTGCTGCAGATGCAGCGTCTGTTCCAGGGCGGCGATCACCTTGGCGCCGCCGGGATGGCAGGTGAAGCGATCGATCGAGCAGCGGGCAATACCCAGCCGTCCGAGAATGCCCTCGACGGCCGTTCCCACGTTCTGATGCGCGAAGGGCGGGATGTCGCGGTCGAAAATGACGCCGAGCCCGTGGTCGTCGATGTTCCAGCCCATGACGTCGAGAGTGTCCGGCCACGTGTGCTCGCCGGCCCCCTCGATCTCGGCGATCCCGCCGTCGCCCGCGCGAACGACGCAGGCCGCCGCGCCATCGCCGAACAGCGCGGTTGCCACCATGTTGGCCTTGGTCAGATGGTCGAGGCGGAAGGCCGTCGAGCAGACTTCGACGGCGACCACCAACACCGTCGAACCGGGCCGGGCCTGTGCCAGACGTCCGGCGATCGCGAGGCCACTGACGCCCCCGGCACAGCCCAGTCCGAACACCGGCACACGTTCGACATCGGCACGGAAGCCCATGCGCCCTGCGACGCGCGCCTCGAGGCTCGGAGTGGCAATGCCGGTCGAGGAGATCGTGACGACCGTATCGACATCGGATGCCTGGCAGCCCGCCGCGGCGAGCGCCTTCTGGGCGGCCGTAATGAAAAGTTCCTGGGCGCCCTCGAGGTAAGCCGCCGTACGTTCCGGCCAGCCCATCGGCTTCAGATACCAGTCGATCGGCTTGATGACGTACCGAGACTCGATCCCTGTCGTCTTGAAGACCCGAGAGATGCGGCCAAAATCGGGAAACCGATGGGCGAAAGCATCCCGCGCCACGTCGGCGGCATGGGCCTGTGTCAGCCGATGGGGCGGCACGGCGGTGGCAAGTGAAATGATGGTGGCGCGGCGAGGTGCCGTATGCAGTTCGGAGCGCGTGTCGCTCATGGACGATGTTATCCTTGATGAAAGCGTCACAACGATCGCCGCCACGCGGAAACTACCCGTCTCTCGCAGCCAAATCACACGCGGCCGACACCGGACCAGATAAATTATCGGTGAATGAAACGAGATAACTGTCCAAATTTGGACAAGTTCGACTGATCTCCAATGGCGCCTGAGCGAATGAAACGCCTCAAGACGACATTGGTTGCTACGCCAGTGGGGCGACCGACAGGCCCTTGACCTTGTGACGCGCGATCAGCTCGGCGACCATGCCCGACTTCTTGGCCTTCTCGACGAAGTCGGCGAGGAACGCCGCGCCGGCAAGGTTGGCCTTGGCCGTGCCGATGGCCTGCTGCACGGCGGTGAACTTGCCATCGAGAATCTTCAACCCCGGCGCCTTCTCGACGTCCTTGAGCAGGCCGGGGCGCAGACCCGCCAACACCTCGAGCTTGTCGGACATGAATTTCTCATAGGCGGCGTCGAGACCGCTCACCTGCACCAGCGTGGCGTTCTTGATGTTGTTCACAAGCCAGAGGTCGTAGGCGCTGCGCGCCGAGACGGCGATGCGCACGCCCCTCTTGTCGACGTCGGCGATGGAGGCGATGGGCGAACCGGCCGGCACCATGTAGGTCGCCTCGATCTCGCAGTAAGCGGCGCTGAAGGCGATCTTTTCGGCGCGCTGCGGCTCGGCGCCGATCAGGCCGATGTCCCAGACGTTCTTGCCGACCTGGTCTCCCAGTTCGCCCGGCGTCTTGAACGGCACGTAGGCGACCGGTACGCCCAGCGCCGCGGCGGCGGCGCGCGCCATGTCGGGCGACACGCCCACGGGCTCGGCGTTCGCACTGCGGCCGGTGACCAGCAGGAAGTTGGACAGATTGATGCCGGCGCGCAGGACGCCGGTGGGGGCCAGTTCGGATCGTGCTTTGTCGGTCATGGGCTCAGTCTATACTGAACAAAAGGGAGAATGAAACGCGCATGACCGCTGGCATCGTCGTCGAGACCGCATCCGGTAAAGTGCGTGGTGAAATGGAGCGCGACGTCAGCGTCTTCAAGGGCATCCCCTATGCGGCGCCGCCGCTGGGGCCGTTGCGCCTGCGGCCGCCGCGCAAGGTCGAGCCGTGGGTCGGCGTGCACGAGGCTGTGGCCTACGGCAACCGCTCGATCCAGAGCGAGAACGTCTTCGCGCTGCCGCCTGACCTGCTGAGACTTTTCACCCTCGGCGGTCGCGAGAAATGCGACGAGGATTGTCTTTATCTCAACGTCTGGTCGTCCGGCCTGCACGGCAGCAAGCGGCCGGTGCTGTTCTGGTGCCATGGTGGCGCCTTCATCACCGGCTCGGGTTCCTCGCCGTGGTCCGACGGCGCCAACCTCTGCCGCGCCGACGATGTCGTGGTGGTCTCGTTCAACCATCGCCTGGGGGCGCTGGGCTACCTTCATCTCGAAGACATCGCCCAGGATTGCGACGGCGCCGGCACGGCCGGCGCGATGGATATCGTGGTGGCCCTCGAGTGGGTGCGGGACAATATCGCTTCATTCGGCGGCGATCCCGGCAATGTCACCATCTTCGGCGAGTCGGGCGGCGGTGCCAAGGTGAGCGTGCTGATGGCGCTGCCCGGCGCCAAGGGTCTCTTTCACAAGGCCATCATCCAAAGTGGCCCCGCCGTGCAGATGGCCGAGCGCAGCGACGGCACCAACACCGCGCGCCAGGTGCTGGCGCATCTCGGCCTGAAGCCCGAGCAGGCGGGGGAACTCCGCAAGCTGCCGGCGGCGCGCCTGCTCGAAGCCCAGGGCGCAGTGCTGGCGGGCATCTCCCAAGCGAGCACCGCCGACCGGCGACGGCTCGGGTTCAATCCCGTGATCGATGGCAAGGTTTTTCCCGGCGGGCCCTTTGCGCCCACGGCGCCCCAGGTGTCGGCCGACGTGCCGTTGATGATCGGCTCCAACAAGGACGAGCATACGCTGTTCATCGGCCATCAGCCGTGGGTAGCGGATGCCACTTTCGAAAACCTGCCCGAAGGGCTGAAACCCTATCTCGGCGCGCGCACTGCCGAGGTGATCGCGGCCTACCGCAAGGCGCAGCCGCGGAAGCCCGCCGACGAGATCGCCGTCTCCATCGTGAGCGATCTCGGCATCCGGTCGCCGTCGCTGCTGATCGCCGAGCGCAAGCTCGCCCAGAAGGCGGCGCCGGTGTTTGTCTATCTCTTCGCCTGGGAGACGCCGGTGCTGGGCGGACGGCTGCGCTCCTGCCACACGCTGGAGATCCCCTTCGTGTTCGGCAATGTCGAGACCGCGGCACTCACGGGCAACGACCCGTCGCGCGTGAAACTTGCGGACAGGATGAGCCGCGCGTGGCTGGCCTTTGCCCGCAACGGCCGACCGGACCATGCCGGACTGCCGCAATGGCCGGGCTACTCGACGACCGAGCGCGCCACGATGATCTTCGACACGACGTGCCGGGTCGAGAACGATCCCTACGGCATCGAACGACTTGTATGGGAGACGACACCATGAAAATCACCGACGTCACGCTCACGCTGTTCGCCTGGGACGATATTCCGCCGACCACTTACGGCGCGCACAGCCGCTTCTCGGGTTCGAGCGCGCTCGGGCTGCTGCGGATCGTCACCGACGAGGGCGTCGAGGGAAATGCCTTCCTGGGCTCGGCGTCCAATTCGGCGACGACCGACGGGCAGGGGCTCATCACCCATCTGAAGCCGATGCTGATGGGCCGCAATCCGCTTCATCGCGAAGCCGTCGTCCAGGACCTGTGGAAGAAGCAGCGGGCCTGCGGCGTGCGCGCCATCGGTGCCGTCGATGTGGCCCTGTGGGATATTCTGGGCAAGTCGATGGGCCAGCCGATCCATCGCCTGCTCGGCACCTATCGCGAATCGGTGCCGGCCTATGCGAGCTCGGCCGTGATGGCGTCGCCGACCGAGTATGCCGAGGAGGCGATGCGCTTCAAGGAGGGCGGCTGGGCTGCCTACAAGATCCATCCGCCGACGCGCTGGAAGGAAGACATCAAGGTCTGCGAGGCCGTGCGCAAGGCGGTGGGCGACTACACGATCATGCTCGACTCGACCTGGAGCTACGACTATCCGGCGGCGGTGCGCGTCGGCCGCGCCGTCGAGGAGATGGACTACTACTGGTACGAGGATCCGCTGGCCGACCAGGACA
>LNFM01009258.1_pt1 | contig 14451 bp, 4 predicted proteins | sample 596031 | NCBI WGS metagenome assembly LNFM01 (sample SAMN04254537, study PRJNA301005) | activated carbon metagenome | isolation source: dual media filters at the Ann Arbor, Michigan drinking water treatment plant | place: USA: Ann Arbor
GCTCGACCTATGACCACGCCGAACCCGGCGTGCTGTTCATCGACCGCATGAACAAGGACAACAACCTCAATTACTGCGAAACCATCGAGGCCACCAACCCCTGCGCCGAGCAGCCGCTGCCGCCCTACGGCTGCTGCTGCCTGGGCTCGATCGACCTGACGAAATTCGTCAAGCAGCCCTTCGCGCAAAACGCGAGCTTCGACTACGAGCACTTCGGCAAGGTCGTCGCAGTGGCAATCCGCATGCTCGACAACGTGCTCGACGTCACCGCCTGGCCGCTGAAACAGCAGCACGAGGAAGCGATGAACAAGCGCCGTGTCGGCCTCGGCTTCACCGGGCTCGGCGACGCGCTGATCATGCTGCGCCTGCGCTACGACACGCCGGAAGCGCGGCAAATGGCGGCGAAGATCTCCGAGGCGATGCGTGACCACGCCTACCGCGCCTCCGCCGAACTCGCCCGCGAGAAGGGCGCCTTTCCGCTGTTCAATGCCGACCTTTACCTCTCGGGCACCAGCTTCGCCGCGCGGCTGCCGGAAGACATCAAGCAGGTCATCCGCAAACAGGGCATCCGCAACAGCCACCTGCTGTCGATCGCGCCCACCGGCACGATCAGCCTCTCCTTCGCCGACAACGCCTCCAACGGCATCGAGCCGCCGTTTTCCTGGACCTATACCCGCAAGAAGCGCATGCCTGACAACACCATGCGCGAGTTTGCGGTCGAGGACCACGCCTGGCGGCGTTACCGGGCGATGGGCGGCAACACCGAGAAGCTTCCGCCCTGGTTCGTCACCGCGCTGGAGATCTCCGCCAGCGCCCACGAGGAAATGGTCGCCGCCGTCGCGCCCTACGTCGACACCAGCATCTCGAAAACCGTCAACGTGCCCGAAGACTACCCCTATGGCGAATTCCAGGACCTTTACTTCAAGGCCTGGAAGTCGGGATTGAAGGGACTGGCCACTTACCGCCCGAACAGCGTGCTCGGCTCGGTACTGTCGGTCGAACCCGCGTCGAAGGAAAAAGCGCCGCAGGATTTCCGCAGCGACGACGTCAACCGCCGCCTGCGCATCCAGAACCTCCCGGCGCCGGTGCTCTCCAGCCTGCGCTGGCCGAGCCGCCCGGCGATGAGCGCCGGCAACCCGGCCTGGACCTACATGATCGAGCACCCGCACGGCGCCTTTGCCGTGTTTGTCGGCCACATCGAGAACGGCCACAAGCAGGCCTTCGAGGTCTGGGTCAACGGCAGCGAACAGCCGCGCGGCCTCGGCGCCGTTGCCAAGACGCTGTCGATGGACATGCGCGCCTGCGATCCCGGCTGGCTGCAGATGAAACTCGACTCGCTGGCGCGCGCCGGCGGCGACGAACCCTTCGACATGCCCTTCCCGCCGCTCGGCGAAGTAAAGCGGATGCCCTCGGTGGTCGCCGCCTTCGCCCAGGTCGTGCGCTGGCGCGTCGAACAACTGGGCGGACTCAACACCCCCGGTGCCCCGCTGTTCGGCCAGTCGCTGACACCGGTGCTCGACGCGATGTTCTCGCTGAAGGAGCCGAAAACCGGCACCGACGGCACGATGTCCTGGACCGTCGACGTCTACAACCCGCGCACCGGCGACGACTTCGTGCTGGGCCTGAAGGAAATCACGCTCCCCGGCGACGGCACCCACCCGGGCATCACCCGCCCCTACTCGATGTGGCTCGCCGGCGAATATCCGCGCGCGCTCGACGGCCTGTGCAAGATCCTGTCGCTCGACATGCGGGTCATGGACCCGGCGTGGATCGGCATGAAACTGCAGAAACTGCTCGAGTTCCCGGAACCACTGGGCGACTTCATGGCCTTCGTTCCCGGCACCCGCCGGCAGGCGACCTTCCCCTCGACGGTGGCCTACGTCGCGCAGCTGATCCTGCACCGCTACACGATGCTTGGCCTCCTCGACGAGCACGGCGCGCCGCTGACGCAGATGGGCATCCTCGAGACCCCGGCGCGCAGCAGCGGACCCAAGGTCATGAAGGGCACGCGCTGCCCCGAGTGCGGCAACGCCACGCTGATCCGCAAAGACGGCTGCGACTGGTGCTCGGCCTGCGGCTATACCGGCGCCTGCGGCTGAGTTTTCAGTCTTTCAAAACAAAACGGCCGGAATATCCCGGCCGTTTTTTCATATGCAATGCAATGGCACCACCGCGGTTGCCGCAGCAGTGCAGTTACCGCGCGCCGGACCTGAGCAACAGGTCGATGGTCTTGCTGTCGCGGCTGCGCTGGGCATGGCTCAGCACCGAGCCGCCGCTTCCAATGCGGTTGAAGTCAGCTCCGTGCTTTAGCAACAACTGGACCATCGCGGCATCGCCCAGTTCCGCAGCGATCATCAATGGCGTATTGCCGTTTGAATCGCTGCGATCGACCCAGATACCGATCGCCAGCACCTCGGCCGCTCCCGCCAGATCGCGGTTCATCACCGCGCTCATCACATCGTTGTATTTCGGCGCAGGCGCTGACGGCGATGACGCAACCGCCGGCACCGGGGTATCAGCCTGGGATACAGGCACGGGCACCGGGCGTGGCGCTGCCCTGCGCGGCGCCCTGGGTGCCTCGGTTACCGGCACCGGTGCCGGCGCAGCAGGAACCCCCGAATCGACTGCAGCAGATCTCGCCCGAGGTGCAGGCGACGGCGTTGCTGGCGCAGGCACCGCAGCAATCACTGCCGGTTTGTCCGCTGGCGCAACGGCGGCGGGTGCGCTGGCTGCTGCGGCCGCAGTTCCACCGCGGATCACCGTAAACGGATAATCACGCTTCAATATTTCCGATGCGGCAAAAAGCTCGATCCGCGCCACCGGAGAGCCAAAGCCGTAGGTGTGGAGGCTTCCACTCTTCGCCGAGCTGCGTACCGGCACTTCGTTGCCCTGGGCATCGTAACCCGTAGCCCCCAGGAAATTGCCCTGTTCGCCGGCAACAGCGAGCGAGACCTTGTCCCCTTCAAAGGATTTCAGCGTGGCCTTGACCGGGCCCACCGGCATTTCCTTGCCGACATCGCCTGATCCTGCCTTGACTTGCTGAGTGTTGATTGGCAGTTCCAGGTGCAGCACGCCCTCCACCTTCTGCACATCCTGATTTGCCGTGCCCTTGGTGACGCGCACGCTGCGGGTCCCGGAGAAGTGCGGCACACCGGTCTTGACCGGTGACAGCCTGACGTTGAGGAAAGTGCCTTTCTCGAACGAGCTGCCCCGGTCGTAATGGTCCACGCCCTTGGCATCCAGCACCTGCTGGATGGTGACGCTGACCCGGCCACGTTCGAGGCCAGGCAAAGCCGGGAGCAGCACCTTCAGCCAGAAGCTGTCATTGAACTGGGTGTCGATGTGGACAATCGCGGCACCGGCGCGGGCACTGGATGGCTTGTCGATGCCCGACAACGGCGTGGCGAGCAACTTGTCGTAATCCTGCACGCCGGCAGGTAGCGGCACTGGAGCGGATTTTTCCTGTGCCGGAGTTGCAGCCGGGTCAGGCGCCGGCTTTGGTGCCGGCACGTTTTTGGGCATCTCCTTGGCGACTTTATCGTGGTGCTCCATGGTTGACTTCACCTCGCCGATCGCCTGCGGCATCAGGATCTCGGTGAAATAGTAGTAGCCGCCATAACCCGCAACCGCCATTGCAATGACGGCCGCGGCCAGCGCCTTCAGCAGGTTCGAAGGCCCGGTGCGCACAACCAGACACCCGGCAAGCATGTCGTGCAGCCCCTGCTTGCGCGCGGTGAAGGCCGCCAGCAGGAAACCAATCATCAAGATCAGCCAAGAGAGAATCTTGGCCAGGTTGCGCAGCAGGGATTTCACGAACGACGTGCGGTTACCCTGGAGATCGGTCACCTGCAAGCCCATCAGGCGTTTGCCAAAAGTCGCCTGCCGCGCCGAACTTTCCATCACCGGCCAATACAAGAACTGCAGCAGGCAAAACACGAGGTTGCCGATCAGGGCACCCACCTCGCCTATGGCCATTAACAGCACAACCACCAGCGCCACACCAACAACCATGATGATCGCGGAATCCACCATCATCGCCGCGAACCGGGCCCAGAACCCGCCGTATACGCCCCCCCCGCCGCCTGAACCTGCGGATTCTTCGGGCATTTGCAGGATCACTTTACGGTTGACGAACATGGTTGCCCCCTTGACAGATAGGACGCGAATTCAAATGCGCCTGATAAACGCAGACGCCCGGTTAAAAGCGGACCGCAAGCAAAACATGCACTCGATCATCGCGCTTGTTCGTGCTGCCGGCACCATTGCCCACCTGCGCCCAGTCCACGATCAGCGACAGGTTGCGCCGCCACTGCCAGCGCGCGCCCAGCCCCGCCGACGAAGCACCTTCGCGCGCGAGGACACCAGCGCCCGGGCGATGGTTGCGCACCACCCCCGCATCGACAAACCCGACGAGCTTCAACCCTTCGAAGATCGCCGGCGTGATCAACTCGACGCTGCCGAGCATGCCTTGATCGCCGGTACCTTCACGCTCTTCCAGCCCGCGCACACCCGCCGCGCCGCCCAGGCCGAACTGCTCGCCGGGAATCAGCGCATCGGCCGATACTTGGCCACGCAACTTGGCGTTAAGGGTCCAAGCACCCAGCGCATGCGAGCCCTGCAGGGCATAGCGCCAGGCCTGCCAGCCCGTATCTGCTCCGGCACGATTGGCGGTGTAAGCCGCATCCGTGTTGCCTCCCCCGCCAGACAGGTTGCGTGCCAGTTCCAGGCTGCCGGCGATGCCGTAGGCTGCGCCGTCGAGCCGCCCGCTGTAGCGCAGCAGCAGCGGGCGGCTGCGCACGTCGGTACCGATGGGCGTATTGTTGAAACGCACATCGTTGCCGAAAAACCGGTCCTCGACGCCGATCTCGGCGGCGTGGCTGTAGCTGCCCAGAGGCAGCAGGCGGTGCGTCCAGCGTAATCCCGCAAATTCGCCGCGGCCGCTGACATTGAAAAAGTTCGCCACCGTGCCTGAATTGGTGTCGGATTTGCTGTAATAGGCTGACAGAGCCCCGCCCAGCCCGTAGAACGGCGCGCGGTAATACAAGCCATACTGCTGCAGGTCCGAGAGGTGCCCGTCGGGCGAAGTGGTGTAGGTCGCGGTCACCGAATGGTCGCGATCGAATAGGTTGCTGTGCGAAACACCGACGCCGAGCCGGGTGTGTCCTGATTGCTTGGTGCCGCTGTTATCGAGGCTGGCGAAAAACTGTAGCTGCTTCGAATCCTCCACCTTCACCGCGGCATCGACGGTATCCTTTTTCTTGCCCTGCTGGATGGTCACCGACACCTGCTTCGAGGGATGATCGTTAGCCAGCGCCTGCGCGCGCGCGATCTCCCGCAGGTTGGGCGTCGCCCCGCTTTGCAGCGCCGGCAGGCTGCGGCGGATGTTGCCCGTATTGAAAGCCTTGTTGCCGCTGACATTGACGGCGTTCAACCTGAAGCCCAGCACGCGCAGCGTGATCACACCACGCGCATCCTGCGGTGGAATAATCACACGCAGGAAACCGTAGCCGCGATCCTTCAGTGCGGTTTCGAGCGCACTGGCGGCGGCCTGCAGGCGGTCGATGGTCATCGCCTCGCCGGTGTACTGCGCGAGCAGCGATTGCGTATCGGCGGCGGACAGCGGGTTGTCGCCCTCGACGGTGTACGCCGTCACCGCGAAGCGGGTCTCCTGCGCCAATGCCGGCTGCGCCAGTGCCGCCAGCAAAACCAGCACTACCCCGGATAGTTTATATAACACTTTGTTTTTATTGAATAATTTATCTGATGCTGCACATATTGAGTATCGAGCCGTCTCCGGCGCGGAAGGTGTCGATGACACCGCCACTACCGCCGGGCAGCGGCCGCGGCGTGCCGTCGAAGCGCATGAAGTTCGGCACCGTGTCGAGCAGCTGGATTTTGTCCTTTGTCGCCACCGCGGCGTTTCCGGCGGATACATCCACCGCCTGGCCATCCTTCGCCAGTTGCACCGCGCCGTCGCGCACCCAGACATAGAGGCCTTCGTCGATGGCCTTTCTGTCGCCGCCGAACAGATTCGGATCGACCTTGGTGTCCTGAATCGCCGGCAGATTCTTCACGCGCACCGGGCCGCCGGCACTGGCGAGCATTTCGCCGCTACGGACGCGACCGCGGCCTACAACCTCGACTTCGCCGTCCATCACAAGAAGGTTGTCATGTCCTCCACTTGAATATTCGGCCGGTGATTCATTGCCGGAATCCGACGACGGACGGGAACCGCTCGAGTTCCAACTGAATACGCCTGTATCGAGGTTTAAGTCGAATTCCGCCCAGACCGAGTGCTTTTGGCCATCCACCGTCACCTCGACGTTCGGCCGCTGGGTGATCTTGTTGCCGTCCCTCCTGGGGGGGCGCATGTCCCATTTGTAGCTCAAGGGCGCCGCCGCCGGGGTGTCGGAACTGGAACCGCTCGAGTTCCAACTGAATACGCCGGTATCGAGATTTAAGTCGAATTCCGCCCAGACCGAGTGCTTTTGGCCATCCACCGTCACCTCGACATTCGGCCGCTGGGTGATCTTGTTGCCATCCCGCCTGGGGGGGCGCATGTCCCATTTGTAGCTCAAGGGCGCCGCCGCCGGCACCGTTACGGGCCCAGGTGGAGCGATACGCTCCCTTGCTGCATCAGCCAGCGTTCGACCAGACGCCGCCTTGCTATCGGCCGTAGCCTTGACTTCTGCAGCGCGTCGACTCATATCAGTAACAACGCCCGCGGCATCACCTGCAAGGTTCTGCCCCGCCCAGTTGGCGAAAGCCACTGTCTCTGACGCCAGGCTTTTCATTGCAGTGCTGCCATCGGACGCCAACTTGGCGCCGACCTCGCCCTGAATGAACGGAGCCGAGAGTGGGGAGAATCCCAGCGACTGAAGGCGATTGATATCACCCTCGGAAAGGCCGGCTAATGCGATTGTCTCCCTTGAATACTCGTCCTTCTTGAATGTTTCGAGCATCGCGAGATAAGCACCACGAAACGAAAGCAGAGGACCATAGGGGTCGTGCGGAAGTATCACTGACATCGCCGCATATAGAGCCAGCACCTGTGAGTTCGCAAGACCCACGGCAGTCATATACGCTTGTGACTGATGCACATTCACAACAGCAGTGCCAAGCGGGGACATGACGGATTGGATCTGCGCACCCAGGGACTGTATCGAGGACAGAATTTGCTGCACAGCCGCCTCGGTTTGCGGCGGATTGTTTCGCAACTGCGTCATCAGCGCAGTCATTTCTGCAAGCAGCGGCGCAGTGGCCGTGTTTAGTACGTTCACCGCCTGCTGTACTGCAGCGTCGGCAACCTGATTCGCACCCGAAGACGCAGCAGCTCCCGCAGCATTGAGTGCAGCGCCCGCATTCGCGGCTTGCTGACCTGCCGTCTGCGCGCCCTGAGTGAACGTTTCCTGCACCTGCGCAATCACAACCTGCGTTGCATTCGAAAAAGCATTCTGCGCAGCCTGTCCCAGCTGCCCTGCCTTTTGCGTAGCGGCGTTCGCCTGGTTTTGCATTTCGTTCGACACAAAATTCACGACGTCCTGCGCTCCCTGCATGACGGTATCGACCGTGTTCTGCGTATTGGTGGCCACAGTGTTGGCCGTGTTCTGCGCATTGGTCGCTGCGGTCTGCCCGGCGTCCTTCGCCTTGTCCACGACGTCGCTGGCGGGTGGTGGCGGCGGCGGTTTGCTTCCCCCACCAGGCGGGGAAGGCAGCGGCGCCACGTTTCCACCGCCGGGCAGTGGTGGTGGCGGTGCAGCCTGAGAGACCGCCTGCCGACTTGCTTGGGCACCAGCCCTCCCACCTGCAAAACCCGCATCAAAATCGTTCCCACCGGCAGCGCCTGTTGCTGCACCTGCCTCTGCTCCTGCCTTCGCACCCTCCGCAGCGCCAGCAATTCCACCCACAACACTTCCAATCGAACCCGCGAGCGTTGTCTGGTTATTTGTCGTTCCACGGGTTTTCGCATCTCCGGTTGCGGCCTCGTTACCCGCCTTGGCCCCCACGTCCGCACCAACCATCGCCCCAACAACCCCACCCAAGATAGCGCCACCAGCAGTATTCAAACCATCAGCAGAAGTTTGCCCGGCTTGCGTGCCCGCCTGCCTGCTTGCTTGAGCGCCCGCTTCAGCACCCGCCAAAGCCGCATCAAAATCGTTCCCACCGGCAGCGCCTGTTGCTGCACCTGCTTCTGCTCCCGCTTTTGCGCCGGTAACTGCACCCGCAGCTCCACCAACCACAACCCCAACCAAGGTCGCTGCCTCTGTCTGATTTCCCGTCGCCCCCCTCGACGTCGCGTCATTACGTGTAGCACGCCCCCCTGCTATCGCTCCGGTATTCATTCCAGTTGCTGCACCACCTATACCACCAATGATCGCGCCACCCGCCGTATTCAGTCCCTCAGCTGAAGTTTGCGCGGCTTGCGTGCCCGCCTGCCGGCTTGCTTGAGCACCCGCCTTCCCACCCACCATCGCCGCATCTGAAACCGAGCCCCCTGCCGCACCTGTTGTTACACCCGCTCCAGCTCCAGCCTTCGCACCCTCTGCAGCACCGGCAATTCCACCGACAACACTTCCGATCGAACCCGCGAGCGTTGTTTGGTTATTTGTTGCTCCACGGGATTTCGCATCTCCGGTCGCCGTCTCGTTACCTGCTTTGGCACCCACATCTGCCCCAGCATAAGCCCCGACTGCTGCCCCAACGATCGCGCCACCAATTCGATTTGCTTCCTGCTTGGCGCCCGGTGTCCCGGCGGTGGATGTGATGGGGGTGGCCCCAATGCTGCCACCCGTCGATACTGTCCTGCTACCATCAGATGCGGTGGCAGAACCCGTCGCGCCACCACTATCGGCAGAACCCGAAGCACTCGCGCTGGCATTCCCTGCACTGCCGCTGGCCGAACCGCTGGCGCCGCTGGAACTGACGTTGCCGCTCACGCTGCCGCAGGCACTGCCAATGCAACCGCTGACGCTGAAGCCCGTGCCGTGCGGACGGATCACCCCCATCGCACTGCGCACCAGGAAGGCATCGGGACTGATTTTCGCAAGACGCCCGGTCCAGACATGTGCTTGACCGGCATACAGCGTCAGATAGGCACTGCCATCCGCTGGTGCGGATTCGCGATAACGGAAACGGTTGATCGCGAGGCGGCTGTTGCCTTCCAGCGTGACGCGAGCGCCGTCACGGAACACCAGCACTGCGTGACTGCCGGGACCGGTGGCGATGCCATCGTTCTCGTACAGCGCCGCACCCGCCACCAGCAGACGTGAACTGGCACCCGGCACTGCCGCCGCGGCGACTCCGTTCATTTCCACCACCCGCGCAACCACTTCACGCGCATAGGCGGTCACGCCGGGCAGCGCGCGTTCTTCCGCTGCGCAATCGGCATCGCACAGCCGCGCGTCGAACTCGGTGCCGCGGATGCCGATGGTGGCCACCGCCGTCTGGAATTTCACGCCGTCGGGATTGCGTTTGCCGAACAGCCCGGTCACCACGCGCAGCCCGCCCTTGACCAGCCCGAGCAGCATCGATTCCGGCGCATCGGCTTTGTAGCTGTCGAGACGGAACACGGTGTTGGGCCGCAGCGTGATGCGCGACTGGTCGTTGAATTCGAGAATCGCCCAGGAATCGCGTGCGACGTTGATCACATCGCGCTCGCCAAGCGACTCGCCGCTGCCCAGCAGCCGCGGCGGCTGGCCGCTGCGCTCAACCATGGCAGCGCCTTTGGCATCGAGTACGCGGGCCACAGGAGGCGCCGCCTGGGCCTGGGCCTGCGCGGCCGTGCTCGGCAGACACATCAGCAGCGCCCCGAGGACGAATAAAATATTGTTTAAAAACGAATACTTATGTATTACTCTCACTGGCACTGCAGCGGGAAGGTGATAGCTCATTTGCATTCCAGGACCACGCCTTTCTGCTCCTCATCCTCCGGCGCCTTGCCGGGATCGACGTCGCGCGCGAAACGGTCGAGCAGGATGCGCGTGTCCGTCGCCGCCAGCACCAGCGCCGACGATCTGCCCGATGAAGCGGAAACCGGGACGGCATTCATGGCGAGCTGGTAGAGCGCCGCATTGGGCGTCGCGGTCATCGTGTAGCCCGAGGGAAAATTCACCGTCGCGAAATCGCCGGTACGGCTGGCGTAGGTCATCACGTCGAACAGGTCGCCCGCGGCGCCGGTGAAACCGCCGAACAGGGACACGTTCAGCGTCCCGTTAAGACTGGCCGTGCCGGTGACCTGCAGCAGGTCGTAATTCGTGCCCTGCGTCGTGCCGCCGAGTTCGATGTTCAGCGTACTGCCCGCAGCGAGGGTCAGGTTGCCGGCCACGGTCAGCGTGCCCGGCGATGAGCCGACGTTCAGTGTGCCTCCGTTGTTGACGACGTTACCGGTGATGGTGCCGATGCCGCCCAGCGTCCCTGTGTTGAGCGTGAGACCCACGGCGGGTGCGGTGACCGTGCCACCGCCGAGCATCAGCAGGCCGCCGCCATCGGTGTAGCCGCCGGACAGGCCCAGCGTTCCGGCATTGACATTGACCGTACCCGAATTGGTGAAGCCGCCGGAAAAATTGCCGCCCGTGCCGGCGCTGGTCAGCGTGCCGGCATTGTTCATCGCGCCGGTGCCCGACAGCGCTCCGCCGGTGACATTGACCGAAGCCGTGGCGGCAATCTGCGTCGGGCTGTTCAGCGTCAGGCCGCCGCTGGTGGTGAAACTCGCCGCTGCCGGGAACAGAATGTTGCCGCCGATGTTGAGCACCAGCGCGTCGTTGATGTTCGTCGTGCCGCCTAAGGTCAGGTCATTGGCCGCCGTGGTGCGCAGGCCGATGGTGCCGGCGCCCGCGCCGGTGGTGATGCCGGCGAGCGAGAGCGGGTTGGCGCCGGCATCCAGGTAGATATCGGTGCCGGCCGTTGCGGTGATGCCGCCCGCAGCTACTATGCCCGCATAGTTGCCCGACTGGCCAATGTTGCCCGTGCCGGCCGTCAGGGACACTGCGCCCGTGGTTTGTACCCAGGGAAATCCCAGTGCGTTGGGCGACCAGATCGAGTCGCCGGCATTGGCCGCAAAACTTGCGACCTGCAGACCGGAAGAGACGAAGAAGACCGAGCCGGACGCGGTCACGTCGAGGATGTCACCCGGAGAATTGAGCGTGCCGCCGAAACCGGCTGCGGCACCATTGACCGCGAAATTGCCGCTCGCGTTCAGCGTTATGGTCTGAGCACTGCCGGCGTGCGTGACGAGATTGGACAGGCGTGGAAGACCGGCTGCAGAGAAATTCACACGGATATCACCAGCGCTACCGACACCCCCGCTCTGCAGACTACCCACCCAATCGGCCCTGGCATCAATCGGATTGGTCACACCGATTCCTCCCGCAGCGTGCATGCGCCATTCGCAGGGACCGCCCGGACAGATCTCGGCAAAGCCGGTGACACCCGGTGCGAGGTTGTCGATGTTACCTGCGGAAAATGCATTCATACGCAAGCCGGATACGGTCCCGCCTGCAAAAACAATATCCTTGCCCGCGGTCAGCGTATGCAACTCCACATTCTTGTTGTTCAGGCTGGCATTGAAACCTGCAGTGCTGTCGACGATCAGGTGTCCGTCACCGGCCTTCAGACGCATGTAATTGTCGGAACCGCCGCCGGTAAAGTTCAGCACATAGCGGCTGGTCAGCAGGTCGCCGCCAAAATGTGCAAGCTGGATTGAACCCGCGCCGCCACAAGCCGCACCCGGGATGGAGGTCGCCGTCACGGTTCCGGTGCCGGGTGCAACACCGAAGCCGAAGTTGTCTCCGCCGCAGCCGGTACCGCTGAAGGTCTGGCCCGTCAGGGTGATGTTGCCGTTGGCAGCCGACGTGTCGAACACTGTGCCGGGATTTCCGGGAGGGGCGCTGGTGCCGCCGAAATTGCCAGCGATGGTCGATGTAATGCTGTTCGCTGTGAGCTTGCCGCCATTGCCGCCGCCGCCGAAATTGTTGGCGGAAAAACTCCCTCCAGAATTCAGGGTCCAGTCGTCATTGCCGCTGATATTGCCGTAGAGCGCGAATGTCCCGGTGCCCGTGTGGTTCACGTAAACCGTCTGCGTCGTCGCCGGATCGGTTTGGATGGCTGCGCCGCCGAAGGTGCCGTAATCAGTTTTCGTGGGCTGAATAAAGATGTTCCCTGCAGCACCCGCGTTGACGGTATTCACGCCCCATGTGCGCCCGGCAAAATCGGGATTGGCAAAGCGGATCGGATTGGCCAGCGAGCCGACTGCACCGGACTGCGTGGTCAGCGTCATCGTTCCATTGGTCGGAAAAACGAATCCGAACACGAAATCATTGGCCTGCGCGCCACTGCGGCTGATCGATGCTGCATTGACGCTGATGTGAAAAGCCTCGACCGTGGCATTGTTGATGGCAAAGGCGCCGCCGGCAGTCGCAATGAAATTCGCATTGGCGCCGCTGGTGGTGCCTGCTACGAGATTGTTGGTGGACAGCGTGACGTTCTGGTTGACGGTGATGTCGTTGTTGGCGGTCAGAGTCAGCGAGGCCGCATTGTTCGCAGCCTTGACGATCGGCGCGTTGATCACGATGTTGCCGGCATCCCCACCCGCCACGCTGGTGTTGAGCGTGACGCTGGTGCCCGCGTTCAATTGGCCGGTGATCAGGTCTGCGCCGATCTGCGAACTTCCGCCGCCCGGCGTAAAGGTTGTGGCGCCGCCATTGTTGACCAGACTATTGCCGGCCACGACTTCAATGTCCAGCGGGTCCAGCAGCCACATCCCTGCGGTTTCACCCGAGGCCGACAGATTGATGCCGGACACGTCGAAGAAACGTTTGCCGGATGTTTCGATGAACCCGCCTGCCCCGCCCTGCGCGCCGCCGCGGGCCAGGATGCTGCCATGCACACGCGCCGTGTCGTCGGCCCAGACGATGACGCGGCCACCATCACCGGCAACAGTCGCACTGGCATCCAGCGTTGCGCCCGCAGCAACATGCGTCATCGCCGCATTGCGCACTGCCGGATTCCCGCCCCGGTAGTCGCCGCCGACGAGGATCTCGCCGCCGCCGCTTGTGCCGCGCGCGCTGACCGTGGCCTTGTCGAACAGCCCGACCCGCTCCCCGGTGATTTCGACACGGCCGCCGCGGCCCGCGCTGTTGTCGACATTGATCGCGGCGTTGCCGTCGACGATGGCGTCCTTCTGCGCCGCCAGGATGACCCGCCCCGAGGCATCCACACTGGCGCTGACCGCGCGAATCTCACCGGAATGGCGCAGCGTGCCGGCAAACATCGCCGCCGCGTTCTTGGCCTCGATCGCGCCGATGTTGAGTGCCGTATCCGCGGGTGCCTGCAGCGCGAATTGCACGCCGTGGGCATCCGGGCTGCTGATGGTCAGCGACTGCCCGGCGGCGAGCAGCACGCTGCCGTTGTCGCTTTTGATCAGCCCTGCGTTCTCGACCTGCGGCCCGACCAGGAAAATGTCGCCGCTGGCGCGGATTGCGCCTTCGTTGCGCAGCACGCCGCTGCCGCCGCCCTCGAATTTCATGCGCCCGGCGAGGAAATCCTCATCCCGCATGTTGAGCGTGGAGGCGACAAAGCCCGCGGTGTTGATCACCGCGCCCTGCCCGAAGACGATGCCGTAGGGATTGAGCAGGAAGACGCGGCCGTTTGAAGACAATGCGCCGAGGATCTGCGACGGGTCGTTGCCGGTGACGCGGTTCAGCACCGCGCTCAGCGCCGACTGCTGCTGGAAATGGGTGGCCGCCCCGGCCGGAATCGAAAACGACTGCCAGTTGATGATGGTGCCGGGCGTGTTGGTGACCGTCAGCGTGCTGCCCGAGGCCTGAAAACTGGCCGATCCGGCGGCGACCTGAGGCGCGGTGGGATTGGCCATCGAAGCGCCTTGACATGCCAGCATCACGGCAAGGGCCAGGGAACGAATCTGGAAAGACCGCACGTTGATCGCACCGCCGGAAAGACGGCGTATCGGCCGTGGCAATCCGCCCAAGCCGGTGAAACGAATCCCCGAGTTTCGGTTCACCGCAGCATTCATCATCACAAGTTATTGATTTAATTAATTTTCTTGTTTACTTGCCATCGCCTGCTACTACCCGAACATGCAAAACGTCATCAGGCGTCGCCATTTTTGCGTAAGGGGTTTATTCAAGGCCTTGATTTGAATGATCTACAGGCGCTTATACTTTGCCCATCGGCCAAAAGTCGGTTTTCACGGTCTAATAGGGCGGAAACTGCAGAGCCTCGCCGCATATAAGTGCCATACCTCTGGGGGCAAGCAACGATGAACCATCCGGCATCGCTATCCGAATTGCAGCACCCGCTGTCCGGGATCCTGCTCGAGTTGTATTCGGCCGAGAATCTGGAAGATTTCCGCCAGCGCGCGCTGAGCATGGTCCGCGAGGAATTCGGTGGCGAGCTGACCTGCCACAACGAGATCAACCTCGCCAATGGCGATTC
>LNFM01009636.1_pt1 | contig 14451 bp, 12 predicted proteins | sample 596031 | NCBI WGS metagenome assembly LNFM01 (sample SAMN04254537, study PRJNA301005) | activated carbon metagenome | isolation source: dual media filters at the Ann Arbor, Michigan drinking water treatment plant | place: USA: Ann Arbor
TGGCAGGCGAGATCACCACCAACGCGCACGTCGACTACATCCAGGTCGCGCGCGACACCATCAAGCGCATCGGCTACGACAACACCGAGTACGGCATCGACTACAAGGGCTGCGCGGTGCTGGTGGCCTACGACAAGCAGAGCAACGACATCGCCCAGGGCGTCGACCACGCGAGTGACGACCACCTCAACATCGGTGCGGGCGACCAGGGCCTGATGTTCGGCTACGCCTGCGACGAAACCCCCGACCTGATGCCCGCGCCGATCTATTACGCCCACCGGCTGGTGGAGCGCCAGGCCCAGCTGCGCAAGGACGGCCGCCTGCCTTTCCTGCGCCCGGACGCGAAAAGCCAGGTGACGATGCGCTACGTCGACGGCAAGCCGCACTCGATCGACACGGTGGTGCTGTCCACTCAGCACCACCCCGACCAGAGCGAATCGCCCACCAAGATGAAGGCGAGCTTCGTCGAGGCGGTGATCGAGGAGATCATCAAGCCGGTGCTGCCCAAGGAATGGCTGCAAAACACCCGCTACCTGATCAACCCGACCGGCCGCTTCGTCATCGGTGGCCCGCAGGGTGACTGCGGTCTGACCGGCCGCAAGATCATCGTCGACACCTACGGCGGCGCCTGCCCGCACGGCGGTGGCGCCTTCAGCGGCAAGGACCCGAGCAAGGTGGACCGCAGCGCGGCCTATGCCGCACGCTACGTCGCCAAGAACATCGTCGCCGCGGGCCTGGCGCGGCAATGCCAGATCCAGGTCGCGTATGCGATCGGCGTGGCCAAGCCGATGAACATCACGGTGTACACCGAAGGCACCGGCGTGCTGCCCGACGACAAGCTGTCAGCCCTGGTGGCTGAACACTTCGACCTGCGGCCCAAGGGCATCATCCAGATGCTGGACCTGCTGCGCCCGATCTACGAAAAGACCGCCGCCTACGGCCACTTCGGCCGCGACGAACCCGAGTTCTCCTGGGAACGGGCCGACAAGGTGCAGACGCTGCGGGCCGCAGCGGGGCTGTAACCGCTGGCGGAGAAGCGCGCCGCGCAGGGATAGGTACATCTTTGCGGCGTTCCCCGCGGTCAACCAGGGGCCCGTGCCCCCCATGTTCACGGGGTTGACGTCTTGCGCTTCAGGCGGCAGCCTCTTTGGGTTGGTTATGGGGCGCGTCACCGTTTAGAAGATGGCTTTTCCCCGTACCGTCACAATTCCCCGGGAGGCACCCCATGATGACAACGTTTGCTGGCCCACTGCGCATGGCCGCTCTGCTCGGGCTCGCCGCATTCTCCATTCCGTCGCACGCGGTCGTCGTGTTCTCGTCGGATTTTGAGTCAGGGCTTCCCGCGTCAATCAGCCCGGGGGATGCGGTGCTGACCGGCGTTCAAGGCTTTTCAGGCCTGGGGCCTGCAGGCAATCAATTCAGTGGCAGCTTCCTGCGCAGCCCCACAGGAAATGTCGTGACGCTGACACTGACAAACTTGCCCACGCACGATGCGCTCAGCATCGGGTTTCTGTTCGCCGCCATCGACTCTCTGGACGGCACCGGAACCTTTCCCTCTGGCGACTTCTTCCGCATCGACATCGATGGCGTGAATCGGTTTCGAGAGTCGTTCGCCAATGCGCTGGACTCGCAAGTCCAGTCGTACGTCGCGCCCGCCGGTGGCGAACTGGCGCGCAAGCAAGACCTCGGGTTTGGAGGTCCGGGAAGCTTCTACAGAGACAGCGCCTACGACTTCAACGTGGACGGGCGGTTCCAGAGTTTCGCGCACACCGCATCATCGGTGACGATCGCGTTTTCGATCGAAGGGGTAGGCATTCAGCCACTCACAGACGAGTCGTGGGCTTTCGACAACCTCGCCGTCACAGCGTTCTCAACAACGCCACCCATCCCCGAGCCTTCGACCTACGCCTTGATGCTCGCCGGGCTCGGCGCTGTGGCGTGGGCTCAAAGGCGTCAAGCCCGGTAACGCGTGGCCAGTTCGATCGTCGACATCGCACGGTCAGTGCGGTACATCCCGCATCTGTGACTCGCAGGCCCAGGCGCGTGCCGTTGTGACGCGCCCCGCGCTCTTTTTTTACGCAGCGGTCGTCTTCGTCCTCCTCGTGCGTTCGGGCGTAGGCGCGTACGAGCAAACCACCTGGGCGATGGAGGTCGCGCCCGTGGCCATTGCGCTGCCGCTGATGCTGGCCACGCACCGGCGCTTTCCGCTCACGCCGTTGCTGTACGCCCTGATCGCCTTGCACATGGGGGTGCTGATGCTCGGCGGGCACTACACCTATGCCCGCGTGCCGCTGGGTTTCTGGATGCAAGATGCCTTCGACTTCACCCGGAACCACTACGACCGCATCGGCCACCTGATGCAGGGCTTCGTGCCGGCCATCGTGGCGCGTGAAATCCTGCTGCGCCGCACGACACTGTCGGCGCCCCCGATGCGCGGCGGCTGGCTGTTCCTTGTGGTCACCTCGATCTGCCTGGCGTTCAGCGCGCTGTACGAGTTGATCGAATGGGGTGCGGCCGAGGCGATGGGCGCGGGCGCAGACGACTTCCTCGGCACCCAGGGCGACCCCTTCGACACGCAAAAGGACATGTTCTGCGCCTGGATCGGCGCGATGGCCGCCCAGTGGCTGCTCGCCCGCTGGCACGACCGGCAGATCGGCCGCCTGCCCGCACCGCCGGCCTGAGCCGGGCGTTCAATGCGCCGGTGATTCGGCCGCCTTGGGCTGCGCGGCGTCGAGCACATGGCGCACCATGGCAAGGGCCAGCTCGCGCTCTCCGACGAAGACCTGTGCCGCGCCATCGTGCCGCAGCCGTTCGGCCTCTTCTTCGCTGTGCGACCGCACGACGATCTGGATGCCCGGGTTGAGCGTCTGCGCCACCTCGATCATGCGCCGCACGCCGACGGTGTCGGGCACCGCGATCACCAGCATGTGCGCACGGGCGATGTGCGCCTGCACCAGCACCACCGGATCGGTGGCATCGCCCAGCACCGCCGCGCAGCCTTCGGCGCGCAGCGCCTCCACGCGCTCGCGGTTCTGATCGGCAACCACGTAGGGCACGCCGGCCTGTGACAGCGCGCTGGCGATGTGCTGCCCGACGCGCCCGTAACCCACGATCACCACCTGGCGCGCCAGGTACTTCGATTCGGTGTTTGCGGGCAATTCGGTCAGCGGATCGTCGCGGGCCTCGAGCTGCCGTGCGAGCGCCGAGTGCTGCCGCAGCCAGCGCTGCAGCGGCTCGATCGCGGTGAACACCAGCGGGTTCAACGCGATCGAGATCAGAGCCCCGGCCAGGATCAGGCTCTGGCCTTCGGGCGGCAGCAGTTTCAGCGACACGCCCAGGCCGACCAGGATGAACGAGAACTCGCCGATCTGCGCCAGGCTGGCCGACACCGTCAGCGCGGTGTTCAGCGGATAGCGGAACAGCAGCACCACGGCCGCGGCCGCCAGCGACTTGCCGAGCACGATGATGCCCACCACCGCGAGCACCTGCAGCGGCTGCTCGATCAGCACGCGCGGCTCGAACAACATGCCCACGCCGACGAAGAACAGCACCGCGAAAGCGTCGCGCAGGGGCAGCGAATCCTGCGCGGCGCGGTGGCTGAACTCGGACTCGCGCAGCACCATCCCGGCGAAGAAGGCCCCGAGCGCGAACGACACGCCGAACAACGCCGCCGAGCCGTAGGCGATCGTCACCGCCGCGGCAATCACGCACAGGGTGAACAGCTCGCGCGAACCGGTGCGCGTCACCTCCCAGAGCAGCCACGGGAAAAATCGCCGCCCGACCACCAGCATCAGCGCGACGAACAGCATCACTTCGAGCAGCGTGCTCCCGAGCGTCCACCACACCCCAGTGGCGTCCGCGGCCGCGCCCGGCACCTGCCCGCCCAGCGACCCGGCCAGCGCCGGCAGCAGCACGAGCACCAGCACCATGGCAAGGTCTTCGACGATCAGCCAGCCGACCGCGATGCGGCCGTTCATGGTGTCAACCACGCCGCGACTCTCCAGGGCCTTCAGCAGCACCACGGTGCTGGCCACCGACAGCGACAGCCCGAACACCACCCCGGCGCCCAGGCTCCAGCCCCACAGGTGGGCCACGCCCATGCCCAGCAGGGTGGCCACGGCCATCTGGGCGATGGCGCCGGGCAATGCGATCTTGCGCACGGCCATCAGGTCGTCGATCGAGAAATGCAGGCCGACACCGAACATCAGCAGCATCACGCCGATCTCGGACAGCTGCGCGGCAATCTCCACATCGGCCACGAAGCCCGGGGTTCCGGGCCCGATCAGCACGCCGGCCAGCAGATAGCCGACCAGCGCGGGCAGGCGCAGCCGCACGGCCAGAAAGCCCAGCACCAGGGCCAGACCGAGACCCGCAGCGATGGTCGTGATCAGCGAGATGTTGTGAGGCATCGCACAAGCTTAAAGCCTGCATGTGCCCGGACCGGCGCCCTGGAGACCCTGCCCTCAGCTCCGCCGGATTTCGGCCGATTACAATCTTTCCATCCGAGGAGCGTTGCAAGGCACGTCAGTGTCCCAGGCTCGGAGTTGATCATTGCAACCGCGCTCACCCGCACGATGGTTCTTCGTGGGTGAGTGAGTCATTCCTAGACCGTTCCCTGTGTCGCCGTGCGGGTTCCTCATTCACTGGAGCCTGACATGAACGCTGTTCTGAAACCGACCGCCGACTACGCCGTGGCCGACCTGTCGCAAGCCAACTTCGGCCGCAAGGAAATCAAGATCGCCGAGACCGAGATGCCCGGTCTGATGGCGATTCGCCACGAATTCACCGCCAGCCAGCCGCTCAAGGGCGCGCGCATCACCGGCTCGCTGCACATGACGATCCAGACCGCCGTGCTGGTGGAAACACTGCAGGCCCTGGGCGCCAAGGTGCGCTGGGCTTCTTGCAACATCTTCAGCACGCAGGACCACGCCGCCGCGGCGCTGGTCGAGCAGGGCACCCCGGTGTTCGCCTACAAGGGCGAGACGCTGAAGGACTACTGGGACTACACCCACCGCATCTTCGAGTTCGGCACCAAGGGCAGTGAAGGCGAAGGCCCGAACATGATCCTCGACGATGGCGGCGATGCCACGCTGCTGATGCACCTGGGCAAGCGCGCTGAAAAGGACGCCTCTCTGATCGCGAACCCCGGCAGCGAGGAAGAGCGCGAGCTGTTCGCAGCCATCAAGGCCAAGCTGGCCGTGGACCCCACCTGGTACAGCCGCAAGAGCGCAGAGATCATTGGCGTCACCGAGGAAACCACGACAGGTGTGCACCGCCTGAAGGAAATGAGCGCCAAGGGCACGCTGATGTTCCGGGCGATCAACGTCAACGACAGCGTCACCAAGAGCAAGTTCGACAACCTCTACGGCTGCCGCGAGTCGCTGGTCGACTCGATCAAGCGCGCCACCGACGTGATGATCGCCGGCAAGGTGGCCGTGGTCGCCGGCTACGGCGACGTGGGCAAGGGCTCGGCGCAGGCGCTGCGTGCATTGAGCGCGCAGGTGTGGGTCACCGAGATCGACCCCATCAATGCCCTGCAGGCCGCGATGGAAGGCTACAAGGTCGTGACGATGGAGTACGCCGCCGACAAGGCCGACATCTTCGTCAGCGCCACCGGCAACAAGAACGTGATCCGCTACGAGCACATGGCCGCGATGAAGGACGAGGCCATCGTCTGCAACATCGGCCACTTCGACAACGAGATCGACGTCGCCTCGCTCGAGAAGTGCGAGTGGGACGAGATCAAGCCGCAGGTCGATCACGTGATCTTCCCCGACGGCAAGAAGATCATCCTGCTGGCCAAGGGCCGCCTGGTGAACCTGGGCTGCGCGACAGGCCACCCGAGCTTCGTGATGTCGTCGTCGTTCGCCAACCAGACGATCGCGCAGATCGAGCTGTTCACGCACAGCGACTTCTACGAGCAGGGCAAGGTCTACGTGCTGCCCAAGCACCTCGACGAGAAGGTGGCCCGACTGCACCTGAAGAAAGTCGGCGCCATGTTGACGGAGCTGACCGACGAGCAGGCCGAGTACATCGGCGTGCCGAAGAAGGGGCCTTACAAGGCCGACACGTACAGATATTGAGCCCCCCAGTCGCTTCCGCTCCTGCCCCCATGGGGCGCCTCGCCGGCGGCCGGGGGACCCGTTCCGCGGCGAGTGGCTGGATCCTTGTCCATGCGTGCTGATCAGTTGCTTCTACAACGTGGGCTTGCGCCCACGCGATCGGCTGCGCAGCGGCTGATCGATGCGGGGGCGGTGCGCTGGCTTGGGCCGAAGGGCTGGGCCGTTCCACGCAAATCGGGGGAGGAACTGCCCGAAGGCTGCCAGGTGGAAGTCACCGACGGTGCCGAGCTGCGCTTTGTTTCGCGCGGTGGGCTGAAGCTTGAGGCGGCACTTGAGCGCTGCGGATTTGCCGTCGCCGGAGCGAAGGGGCTCGATGCGGGACAGAGCACCGGCGGCTTCACCGACTTGCTGCTGCAGCGTGGCGCGGAGAAGGTGGTGGGCATCGAGGTCGGGCATGGCCAGCTGCACCCGCAATTGGCAGAGGACCCGCGCGTCGAATGCCATGAGGGTGTGAATGCGCGAGACGTGTCGGGCAGCGCGTTTGCTGCAGCGCACGCCGAACGTTCGTTCGACATCGTGACCGGTGACCTCTCCTTCATCTCGCTGACGCTGGTGCTGCCGACCTTGCGCCGCTATTTGAAGCCGACGGGGCAGTTGCTGATGCTGGTGAAGCCGCAGTTCGAACTGCAGCCCGAGCACATCGGCAAGGGGGGCATCGTCAAGGACGCGCGCAACTTCGCGGCGGTCGAAGCGCGCATCCGGCAGTCCTGCGCTGACAACGGCCTTGCCGTACGCGACTATTTCCAAAGCGCGATCACGGGCGGGGGCCACGGGGTCAGCACGGGCAACATCGAATTCTTCGTGTGGGCCGCACCCGCGACATGAGCACCACTGGAACACCATGAGCCACCAACTTCCGCTGAGCCTCGAGTTCTTTCCGCCCAAGACGCCGGAAGGCGTGCTCAAGCTGGCCACCGTGCGGCAGGAGCTGTACGCGTTGAAGCCCGACTTCTGTTCGGTGACCTACGGCGCAGGCGGCGGCACGCAGGACGGGACACTCGCCACAGTGCAGGCGATCCAGGCCGAGCAGGTCGAGGCCGCACCGCATTACTCGTGCATCGGCGCCAGCGCGGCGGGCGTGCGCGAACAGCTGGCCCAGTTCAAGGCCGCGGGGTTGCGCCGCATCGTCGCGTTGCGCGGCGACCTGCCCAGTGGCTACGGCCGATCCGGCGAGTTCCGCTACGCGAGCGACCTGGTGTCGTTCATCCGCCAGGAGACAGGCGACCATTTCCACATCGAGGTCGCGGCGTATCCCGAAATGCACCCGCAGGCAGCCTCGCCGCGGGCCGATCTGCAGGCCTACGTCACGAAGGTGAAAGCGGGTGCCAACAGCGCGATCACGCAGATGTTCTTCAACACCGACGCCTACTTCCGCTTCGTCGACGAGGCCTACGCGCTGGGCGCCGACGTCCCGGTGGTGCCGGGCATCATGCCGATCACCAACGCCAGCGGCATCATGCGTTTTGCCGATGGATGCGGCACCGAGATCCCGCGCTGGATGCGGCTGCGGCTGATGGGCTTCGGCGACGACACCGAATCGATCCGCGCCTTCGGCCTGGACGTGATCACCGACCTGTGCGATCAGCTGCGCACGGCCGGCGTGCCCGGCCTGCACTTCTACACGATGAACCAGTCGGCCGCGGTGCTGGAGATCTGCAAGCGGCTGGGCCTGTAGCGGCGCCGGGCGGGCTCGGCGGTCAGAATGCGGGGTGTCCCTGGAAAGCACGCCCATGACCCTCGCGCCGCCCTACATCGCCCCCAGCCTCTTCGACGACGCCGACGCGGCGGTGGCCCATGCGCGCGGCATCTACGACAGCAACGTGGCCCACCTGCGCGATGCGCTGGGGCGCTTCGTCGCCGGCGAGACGCTGGCTTCGCGGGTGCGCGCCTGCTATCCGTATGTGCGGGTGCGCACCGACACGGTTGCACGTGCCGACTCCCGGCTGAGCTTCGGCTTCGTCGCCGGCCCCGGCCTGTTCGAGACCACGCTGACACGACCGGACCTGTTCGGCAACTACTACCGGCAGCAGTTCGACCTGCTGCTGCGCAACCACCAGGTGTCGATCGAGATCGGCACCAGCACGCAGCCGATCCCGGTGCATTTCTCGCTGGCCGACAACGACCACCTCGAAGGCTCGCTCGACCCAGCGCGCCGGCTGCTGATGCGCGACCTGTTCGACCTGCCCGACCTGGCGGCGATGGACGATGGCATTGCCAACGGCACTTATGAGCCCGAGCCGGGCAAGGACGGCAAGGTGCGGCAGCCCCTGGCGCTGTTCACCGCGCCGCGAGTGGACTACTCGCTGCACCGGCTGCGCCACTACACCGGCACCGCGCCCGATCACTTCCAGAACTTCGTGCTGTTCACCAACTACCAGTTCTACATCGACGAGTTCGTGCGCCTGGGCCTCGCGGCGATGAGCGACCCGACCAGCGCCTACACCGCCTTCGTCGAACCGGGTGGCGTGATCACGCGACGGGTCGGGTTGCCGACCCAACCAGAGGACGCGCTCGGCAAGGCGCCACCGCGCCTGCCGCAGATGCCCGCCTACCATCTGCTGCGCGACGACCGCGCGGGCATCACGATGGTCAACATCGGTGTGGGCCCGTCGAACGCGAAGACCATCACCGACCACATCGCGGTGCTGCGCCCGCACGTGTGGATCATGCTGGGCCACTGTGCCGGGCTGCGCACCACGCAGCAGCTGGGCGACTACGTGCTCGCCCACGGCTATGTGCGCGAAGACCACGTGCTCGACGAGGAGCTGCCGTTGTGGGTGCCGATCCCGCCGCTGGCCGAGGTGCAGGTCGCGCTGGAGGCGGCCGTCGCCGAGGTGACCCAGCTGCGCGGCTACGAGCTGAAGCGGATCATGCGCACCGGCACGGTGGCCAGCACCGACAACCGCAACTGGGAGCTGCTGCCCTCGCACCACGTGACCACGACGCCGGACCGCCGCTTCAGCCAGAGCCGCGCGGTGGCGCTCGACATGGAAAGCGCCACCATCGCGGCCAACGGTTTCCGCTTCCGCGTGCCCTACGGCACGTTGCTGTGCGTCAGCGACAAGCCGCTGCACGGCGAGATCAAGCTGCCGGGCATGGCCAACCACTTCTACCGCGAGCGGGTCGATCAGCACCTGCGCATCGGCATCCGCGCGCTCGAACTGCTGCGCGAGCAGGGCTTCGATCAGTTGCACAGCCGCAAGCTGCGCAGCTTCGCCGAGGTGGCCTTCCAGTGACCGTGGCGCCGGCGATCGCGCTGCGCGACGTGGTCAAGCGCTACGCGAGCGGCACACTGGCACTACAGGGTATCTCGTTCGATGTCGGGGCGCGCGAGTTCGTCTCGCTGCTGGGGCCCTCGGGCTGCGGCAAGAGCACGGTGCTCAGGCTGGTCGCCGGGCTCGATGTAGCCAGCAGCGGGCAGCTCGACTCGCCCGCCCTGGGCCGTGCCACCACGCCCGACACCGCCTTCGTGTTTCAGGACCCGACGCTGATGCCCTGGGCGAGCGTGTTCGACAACGTCTGGCTGCCGCTGCGCCTGGCGGGACGCTCGAGGCAGGAGGCCGCGACGCCGGTGCGGCAGGTGCTGGCACGGGTGGGGCTGGGCGACTTCGAGGCAGCGTTTCCGGCCGAGTTGTCTGGCGGCATGCGCATGCGCACCTCGATCGCGCGCGCGCTGGTCACGCAGCCGCGCGTGCTGCTGATGGACGAGCCGTTTGCGGCGCTCGACGAGATCACGCGCCAGCGGCTCAATACCGACCTGCTGGCGTGGTGGCAATCGAATGCGCTGGCGGTGCTGTTCGTCACCCACAGCGTGTTCGAGGCGGTGTTCTTGAGCCAGCGTGTGCTGGTGATGGGCGCACGCCCGGGACGCATCGTGGCCGAGATCGTCGTCGACGAGCCCCTGCCGCGCAGCGCCGAGTTCCGCACCTCGCAGCGTTACGCGCAGATCTGTCGCGAGGTGACGCGCGCGCTGGAAGTCGCTTCCGCCACAGAAGGGCCGTGCGCGTGAGGCGCTGGCTGCCGCTGCTGAGCCTGATCGGTTGGCTCCTCGCCTGGGAGGCGCTGGTGCGGGTCGCGGAGATTCCTGCGTACACCCTGCCCGCGCCCAGCGTGGTGCTGCAGACGCTGTTCGCCAACCTCGGCTCGCTGTCGCTGAGCTGGTGGTTCACGCTGAAGATCACTTTCGGCGCCCTGGCGCTGGCATGCCTCGGCGGCGTGCTGATCGCGGCGGTGTTCGCCTTGTCGGCACCGATCGAAGCGGCATTGCTGCCCCTGGCGGTGGTGCTGCAGGTGACGCCAGTGGTGGCGATCGCGCCACTGATGCTGATCTACATCGACAGCACCACCGCAGCGCTGTTGCTGTGCGCCTGGATCGTCGCGTTCTTCCCGATCCTCTCGAACACGGTCATGGGCCTGCGCGCCGCCGACCCGCTGCTGCGCGACCTGTTCCGGTTGTACCGCGCCACGCCGCTGCAGCGGTTGCGGCTGCTGCTGATGCCGAGCGCGCTGCCGTACTTCGTCGCGGGGTTGAACGTCTCGGGCGGGCTGAGCCTGATCGGGGCGGTCACCGCGGAGATGGTGGCCGGCGCCGCGGGCCGCGAAACCGGGCTCGCCTCGCGCATCCTCGAGGCGAGCTTTCGCACCGAGACACCGAAGATGTTCGCCGCGTTGCTGCTGCTGGTGGCCACCGGGTTGATGATCTACGGGGCCTCGAACGTGCTGTCGCGCCGGCTGCTCGCGCGCTGGCATGCGCTGGAGCAACCCGGGAATTCAACGCAGACCAGGAGGCCTTGATGTCGAATTTCTTCTTGCGCAGGGTTGCCGTCGCCTGTTGTCGCGGGCTCATCGCCCTGGCCTGCCTGTCGATGGCGTGGGCTCACGCCCAGGACAAGATCCGCTTTGCCACCAACTGGAAGGCGCAGGCGGCGCACGGTGGCTTCTACCAGGCGATCGCCGACGGCACGTACAAGCAATACGGGCTGGACGTGACCCTGCTGCAAGGCGGCCCGCAGGTGAACAACCGGCCGCTGCTGCCGGCCGGTCGCATCGATTTCCTGATGACCGGCAACCTGCTGCACAGCTTCGACAACGTGAAGAACGGCGTGCCCACCGTGGTAGTGGCTAGCATGTTCCAGAAGGATCCGCAGGCGCTGATCGCTCACCCTGGCCAGGGCTACGAGAACTTCGCCGCGCTGAGATCGGCACCAGTGGCCTTGATTGCCAAGGACGCGCAGTTCAGCTGGTGGCCTTGGCTGAAGGTCGTGCATGGTTTCCGGGACGAGGCCCTCAAGCCCTACAACTACAACCTCGGTCCCTTCCTCGCCAACCCGAAGGCGATCCAGCAGGGCTATTCCGTGGCGGAGCCGATCTACGTCGAAGCCCAAGGGCACTTCAAGCCGGTGGTGCACCTGCTGGCCGATCACGGATTCAGCACGTACTCGACGGTGATCGAGGCACGAACCGACATGGTGGCGAAGCAGCCTGCGCTGGTGCAGCGCTTCGTCGATGCCTCGATCATCGGCTGGGTCAACTACCTCTACGGCGACCGCCGTGCCGCACATGCATTGATGAAGCGCGACAACCCGGAGATGACCGACGCCGAACTGGAAGCGTCGGTCGCCTTGATGAAGCAGCAGGGCATCGTCGACTCGGGCGAGGCGCTGACGCTCGGCATCGGGGCGATGAGCCCGGCGCGCATCCGCGACTTCTACGAACAGATGGTCAAGGCCGGCCTGTATCGGGCCGGCGAGGTGGATCTGAGCCGGGTGGCCACGACCCAGTTCGTCAACAAGCAGGTCGGGTTGCCTTTGAAGTCGACGCTCTTGAAGCGCTGACGCAAGGGATCATCCGGACTACAGCAAGGCAGGTCGGCACCGATAACGAAGCGATAGGAGTGCATGCAAGCTTTGCATCCAACGCCCCCATGCCAGACCCCACACTGATGTCCGAGTTCACCCGCTTGACGCAGCCGTTGGCCGATTTGCCGGCCTGGGTGGCCTGCTTCCGAGACGCGGACATTCCGGTCATGGCAGACACGGCCGAGGCACTGGAGGCGATGCGCGTGCGGGAGGACGATGTCGACGCCAATCTGATCGGCGAGATGATTGCCGACGACCCGCTGATGACGCTGAAGGTGATGGCCTACGGAGCGAAAAACCGGCCAGCACGCGTGGTGACCGAGCCCGAGACAGTGACATCCACGCTGGTGATGATGGGCATCTCCCCCTTCTTCAGGGCCTTCGGCCCGCAGTCCGTGCTCGAGAACATGCTGGCAGACCGGCCTGAGGCATTGACTGGTTTGCGCGAGGTGCTGCGCCGAGCCAGTCGCGCAGCCAACTTCGCGCTGTCATTCGCGGTTCACCGGTGCGATCCGGATGCCGCCGTCATCCACCAGGCCGCGCTGCTGCATGACTTTGCCGAGATGCTGCTTTGGTGCCACGCGCCCGACCTGGCTCTTGCCATTCGCGACGCGCAATGGTCCGATCCAACGTTGCGATCGAGCACCGAGCAGCGCAGAACGCTGAATGTCGAACTGCTCGATCTGCAGCACGCCTTGATGCTGGAGTGGCATCTGCCCGATCTGCTGGTGCGCATCACCGACGACAAGCAGGCCAAGCACCCCAACGTTCAATGCGTGATGCTGGGCGTTCGGCTGGCCCGGCACACCGCGGCGGGATGGGACAACGCCGCCATCCCCGACGACGTGAGCGACGTGGGCCATTTGCTGAACCTGTCACCGGGCGCGACGCTCAGCCTGCTACGTGGTCTCGACGGTTGATCCGCCAGCATCGCGACGGAGATCTTCCGTCAGCCAGCGAATCACCTCTTGAAACACCTCATCGCGGTGCGCCATCTGGATGTGCGCGGCCGAAGGCACATGGCGGTTGTCAGCGCCAGGCAGTGTGGCGTTGCGCGTTGGAAACACGATGTTGTCGCAATGGCCGTAGAAGCAGGTGAAAAGTCGGTATCTCGTCTGCGACTCCGCTGCGGCCAGGCTCACAAGCCAAGGACTACCGATTTGCATGCGTCTGGCGACATCGGTAGCGGCGAGCCGTGCCAAGGCCGTACCCTGGTGCGGCGTAGCGATGGTGATGATGCGGTGAACGCGGTTGTCCCCTGACTTCGCTCGCAGCCATGCGCGTACCGACAGACCCCCCATGCTGTGAGCGACGATCACTGGGGTCATCCCCGTGGCTTGCGTGGCGCGCTGAACGGCGGCTTCGATCGCATCTGAGCCGTCATCGATCGTGCCAAAGACCGGTTCCAGGCTGATCGCGATGTAGGGAATGCCGAGTCGGCGCAGCTGACGCATCCACGCATTCCAGAATCCACGGTTGCAGACCAGTCCGTGAATGAGCACCACGGCGCGTCGTCCCGGCCGTGATTCCAGCCAATCATCATGAGCCAGTGAGCGAAACGGCTGCGCCCAATAGAACACCCAGGCAGAGATCGCTGTTTCCGCGCACCAGGCACCGAACACCGTCCGCGCCTGGAGAGGATGCTCACGGTCGCCTTGATTCGACCGGTACATCAGCACAAACTCAAACGCCAGTGCGCCCGCATGGATGAGCGGCACAAACAGCACACCCGCTATCAACCACACCGGATTCAGATACTCAACGGCCAGCCATATCCAACCACCGAGGGCTACCAGCAAGAAGAGCAGCACGAGTTTTTGTGCTTTGGCCAACATATCCAGCGATTTTCCAATTCCCCAAAGGCGAAACCCCCGAGACCTGGGGAGGTCGCGGGGGTTTCAGGGTAGTAGCCTGACGATGTCCTACTTTCACACGGGAACCCGCACTATCATCGGCGCTGAGGCGTTTCACTGTCCGTCATCAGGCTTAACTGGTTGCCGACTTGCTTATCCTGGTGAAGGGATCTGCAAGACAGCCAATTCGAAGAGTCGCCCAGTTCATTGGTGTGAACTGAGTTCAATAATCAGTTTTGATTGCGCACCGAATTCAGTTGAAGATCGGCACAACATGTGTTTTTCAATTTGACAGATCACTTTGACGCGTTTTCCAACGCCGTGTTTTCAACACAGTCAAAGTTATAGGGTCAAGCCTCACGGGCAATTAGTACTGGTTAGCTTAACGCATTACTGCGCTTCCACACCCAGCCTATCAACGTCCTGGTCTCGAACGACCCTTCAGGGGGCTCAAGGCCCCGGCAAGACTTATCTTGAGACGAGTTTCCCGCTTAGATGCTTTCAGCGGTTATCTCTTCCGCACATAGCTACTCGGCAATGCCACTGGCGTGACAACCGATACACCAGAGGTGCGTCCACTCCGGTCCTCTCGTACTAGGAGCAGGCTCTCTCAATCTT